>Ga0302320_10007615_pt1 | contig 23792 bp, 16 predicted proteins | sample Bog_T0_3_FD_202130 | JGI IMG/M metagenome (GOLD analysis project Ga0302320, IMG submission 202130) | Peat permafrost microbial communities from Stordalen Mire near Abisko, Sweden - Bog_T0_3 | ecosystem: Environmental > Terrestrial > Soil > Wetlands > Peat | place: Sweden: Abisko, Stordalen Mire...
TTTGGGCGAGCGAGCACGCGAGTGAGGGCAGCTTCGCCCGATACCGAGCCATCCGGGCGGCATGCATCCGCCGCCCCCGCCGGGTTTGCTGACAGCGTCGGCCCGCTGCGCGCAGCGTCTGGCGGCGGGCCTGTCCGGCGCAATCGACACCGCAGTAGATTTGCCCGCGGTCACAACCGCTGCACACGACGACCTCGCAGCCGCACCACGCACATACGAACAGACGGCCAGACCCCAGCGCGGTCTGCCCGTCATCGCAGGCGCGGCGTAGACGAACGCCGCCCTCGGCAGGATACTCGCCCTGCATGCGTGCTGTCCGGCACGGTGTGGGGCGCGGCGCCGGGACAAAACGGCCAGGTTCAGTCCGGCGCCGTGCTGACCCTCAATTCTGACGGGCGTCCGCCTAGTTGCCGAGGCGCTCGCCGCGCCGGTTATCCCCCGAGGCAGCAGCGACACCATCGACATCGCATCCGCTCCGATCATGCCGACACGCGGCCGGAGCAAATGCTGCCGCCCGCACGGCCCTCAGGCGCCAAGACACCGGGACCGCCTCAGCCCCCGCACAGAGGCGAGGGTCGGCGGGACACAAGGCGACAATAAGCGGAATGGTAGGATGGAAATCAGTGGGCAAACCCGGGTCAATGCGTGTGAGCGCTGACAATCTGGCAGTTGGACGATTGCGTCGATCGGCCGAATCGGCGGAATCTGCCGCGATGGAGACGCCAAACCATTCCATCGTTGCTCACCCACCGGGTGAACAACCCAAGGTTGGCCTGTGCGGCTGACATCCGGCCAGTTTTCGCGGATCAGCCGGAGATTGATGGTGCCTTTGCTGAGGCTGTTGAACGGGCCGTAGTCGGCTTTCCGGTCGATCCGCCACAGCCTGGCGTCGCCGAGGTCGGCCAGGCGCGGGCTGAACTGGTAGCCGAGCAGCCAGAACAGGCCGAACACGGCATCGGAATACGCGGCGGTGTCGGTCATGAATTCGACCGGCTCCAGTTTGGTTTCCTGTTCGAGGAGGAGGGCGAGCAGCACCAGGCTGTCGCGCAGGGTGCCGGGCACCACGATGCCGTTCAGGCCGATGAATTGGTTGGACAGCAGGTTGTACCAGGTCACGCCGCGCGACTGGCCGAAATACTTCGGGTTCGGCCCGGCATGAATGGCGCTCGCCGGCGCGGTGAAGCGCATGCCGTCCGCCGAGGCGACATCGCCAGCGCCCCAGATTTTAACGAGCGGCAGCGCGGCGTGGGAGGACACGATCCGCGCATTGGCGGCCGCGATGGTTTCCGGCCGGATGAAGTTCTGACTGACCCAGGCCAAGCGTTCCCGCCGGAGCGCGGGCACATCGAGCCGGCTGACCGCCTCGATGCCGATATCGAAGGCTTCAGCGACCAGAGCGGCGCACAGGCTGGTTTCGAAATGCTCTACCCTGGCCTGCCGCTCGCTGAGATGGGTGAAGGACTTGGCGAAGCCGGTGCGCTGCATGATTTCCAGGAAAAGGTCTGGCATGCCGGCCTTCGGCATGCGCCCCTGAACGGCCGGCCGCAGAGCGCGCAGGCTTTCCGTGTCCTCCAGCCGGTCGAGCGGCGTGACCACAATGCGGGTTTTGCCGTCCACGGTCTCAAAGCGCAGATCAGCGTTGCTCGCCGCCCGATCCGCGACAGTGCGGTAGGCGCCATCGAGCAGCTTCGCCAAGGCTGCGATTTCAGTTTCAGCATCCAGCGAGCGGTTGAGCGCCCGCGGCCTTCCGCGTCCAGCACCTGTGGCTGCCAGGCTTTCGGGATCGCCGCCGTCGGCGCGCCGCGCATCTTCGCATTGGACCAGTCAGCAATTTTCGCGAGATAGCGGTTTGCTTCCTGCACGGCCTTGCCGCCAGGCGCGGCATCCATTTCCAGCCTGGTGGCAATGTTGAAGAACAAGCGCCGTGCCCTGCGCCATCGGGAAGAAGCTCCGCATAGTAAAAATGCCGGTTGCTGCAGACTATCACTCGATAAAAAGACAAATCATGACTAGACTGAGGATCGTGGAGATGCCCACTCTTGGTATCTATTGCCATAACCGAGTAATATCTTAATCAATATCACTGTAAAGTGCTTGTCTTAGCGACAGCGCATCAAGAACCTTTATTGGGTAAAAGCATAGATTTCGATTACATTGCTTGATTACAGCCGCTGTTCACCGCGCAAGCGGCTTTGGCGCGAACCACATCAACTAGGGTCGCAAGGAGCGTCGGCAAATCAGAGAGAGTAAGCCCGATGATATAGATCTTCAAGACATGGCCATAAGACATTGACGTCGCGGAATTGCGTTTGGTCCGGACATACTGTCTGGCCGCTCTTCCATTGCTGTATCAAGAGACATCAGCCCTCTGGTGTCGACGAAAACCCTGATGACGAACAGAAAAAGGGTGAGCGCAGTGACAACTATGCATAAGCTGAACCAAGCCTTCGCGTGTTCCGACGTAGTGGCGGCACCGCCCCGCCTTCGGATCCTCCATATCACCGAGGCGCAGCTCGGTGGTGTCATGACGTGCTTGCAGGAGATGCTGGGCGCACAGGCCAGCCACGCCGATATCGAGAGTGTCTGTGCCCTGGTCCCGAACATCAGCTCGGCGGCCCTTCAAGCCGTGTCGCCACCAAACGTAAAGATCCAGTCGTTTCGCTACACGCGTCGCTCGATTGGTGCTTTATGGCGGCTTGCTATCACAGCGCGGCAGGTGCTCCAGGAAAATGATCCCGATATAGTGCATCTCCACTCAACCCTCGCCGGTGCAATTGTCCGACTGTGCTTGATTACATTGCGTAAAAGACCAAAAATTGTCTATTGTCCTCACGGCTGGTTTTTCACCCGGCCCGGCAGCACCGCGGTCGCCGTCGCGGCTGCCGCGGTGGAACGGCTGCTGGCAAATACCACGGACGGAATTCTCTGCGTGTCGAACCACGAAAGGCAACAGGCTATTGCGGCCGGTATCCCAGCATCGAGATGCTTCGTCGTTACCAACGGGATCGCTGAAATTGATGCGCCCTCGACTAACGCATTGCCGATCGCGCGGCGCCGCGGGGGAAAGCTGAAAGTGCTGTTCGTCGGCCGCTTCGACCGCCAGAAAGGCTTTGATGTGTATATGGAGGTGATGCGCCGCTTGGAGGACATCGCTGACGGCGTCGCGGTTGGATCGTTCATCCTGAACAAAGCCAAGCCGCTCGTCTGCCCAGCCAACGTGACCCTTATCGACTGGCGTTCACGCGACGAACTTCATCGGATCTACAAGAGCGCAGACCTGCTAATCGTGCCGTCCCGATGGGAGGCGTTCGGTTTCGTCGCCGCCGAGGCAATGCGAGCAGGTGTTCCGGTATTCGCCAGCCGTGTCGGCGGGCTGCCAGAATTGGTGCTCGACAATGTCACAGGCCGGTTATTCGATTCTGAGAATGTCGAGCAAATCACCCAGCTCATTCGCTCGGCTTCGCGGCCTGTGCTGGAGGAATATGGCCGGAGGGGATACGCTCGATTCCTCAAGAACTTTACCGCCGCTCGGATGAACGAGGGCTTGTTTCAATATTACCGTCTGATGGCATGCAGCGATTGAGCCAAACCGCCCTGCACGCGTGACCGCGAACAACTACGAGAGAACAGGCATGATCGGTTCCCCAGCCGGTAAACGGTCGGTGATGTCTAAGCGATCCGGGAGAAAATGGCGCATTCGTCAGCGGCGATCGGCGTGACAGCCGCGATCGCGCCTGGACGGCCACGCGGCCGCGTCGTGGCCATCGCCTTCCTGGGTCTTCGGGCAATGTCGGCATTCGGGGCGATGGCCAATGGTTTCGCTCTCACCTTTAGCTTCGCTCGCGTTCTAGACACTCATCTCTTCGCGTTGTTCATGTTTATCGGCAATCTCGGAGTGACGGTGTGGCTGTTTGACCTTGGTCTGGCACGGGTCCTTTATGTTCGTCTGCGCGAACTACATCTGTCTGGCACCTTGGCTGGGAGTAAGGATACCGGCCGCCAAGCCGCTTCCGTTGTCTTGCTGTACTCCGCTCTGGTGCTGACCGGCGCCGCAGTCATCTTCGCGGTTCGCGGGCGCCTCGATCAGGGGGTTCCGCTGGCTATGTTCTTCGCGTTCTGTGCCATGAACGTGCCTTGGTATGTCTTCCGGCAGCTTTCCGCCGCAACAGACTGCTTCGTCGCCTTCGAAATGCTAGAGGCGCTACGGCGCGTCGTCCACATCACGTTGATCATCGCCCTTCCGTTTGGCCTGGGCTTGAATCTCTGCCTGGCGCTCGGAAATGCCATGTGGATCGTGGTTTTCGGATCCTCCCTCCTCCTGCTTATTCGTGCCGGCGGACTGGTACTCGGGACCCCGTCAGCTCTCGTTCGCGCCTTCTGCACATTCCTCAGACAGTCTCGACGAGATTTGGCATGGAGCGCCGGCTACGTTGGGTCCGAACTGTTCAGCTACAGCTATCCACCGCTGTTGATACCGCTGGTCTATGGGCTCGGCCCCGCGGCAATCGCTTTTGACACCGCCTACAAAGTGTTCCGCGGAGCGAACCTGTTGCATGCTGCTGCTTGTGAGGTCGCGGTCCCATGGCAGACACGCGCCCATGCGGCACAAGATCGCCGCGGGATGATACGCGCCACCGCAGCGGCAGCCCTGCTGGCTGCGGTACCGGCGCTAGGCGTTTGCGCCCTGCTGATTCTGGCTGGAGACATGATGTTCGGTCGGCTGCTCGGGGCAAGCGCAATCGTCCCGCATGCGCTAAGCGTCCTGATAGCGGTGCTGGTTGCCGCCAACTGGCTCCAAACGGTCGCCAATTTCACATTGGTTTACACTGGCTTCTTCTCCGCGATCGCGCGTCTTGCCTTGACCATGGCGGCACTGCTTTCCCTCGCAGGTATCTACAATGTAGTGGCGCGGCCTGGCCTGATCGGTTTTACGGCCTGCTACATGGCAATCTATATCGTGGGGGCCGTTGCGCACCTCATTCTTGCGCTGCGGCTTCCCCTCGCGCCCGGCGGCGGCCGACCAATTCGGGTGACGGCCCGCGTTACCGGATAGAGAACGTCGCCCCCGTTACAGCAATCTTGTCAGGAGCCGTACAGGTCGCGGAGACGACCACCACATTATTCTGAGTATTGCCGGCACAATTGAGATTAAACGCGTGCCCCGTGATTCCGCCATCCGCCGGGTTGGTGAAGCGATTATCGATGATGGAGATATCACCCACCGCGCCACGCAGCGTTATTGCGGCGTGCCTCGCGCTGATGATCGTGTTGTGCTCAATACGTATGTCTGAAACCGATCCCTGATCAGCGAATATCATGATACCGCCCTGCCAGGTCGGTCCACTGTTGTCGGTCAAGGTATTGTCGCGCACCAAAACGTTGCGAACAGAGTTAGTGCTGTGTACCGCTTCCGCAGCTATGTAGATGCCTGCGCAGCACGACGTCCGTGCCACCATGTTGCGCTGGATCGTGATGTTTTGGCCGCCGACAACCGCAATACCCCGCCCGAATGCCTGATCCGACACGTCGTTGTCTTCAATCAGGATATCATGAGATACTGGCTGCCCCTCATAGCTTACCACGGCAATCATGTCGTCTTCCGCGTGGCGCACCACGTTGCCAGCGACAAGGATGTTGTGGGCACCGTTGGTGTTGTGAATGGCATCCGCCAGCGTATTTTGCACTCTGTTGTTGACGATCCGACCATCGCTGCCGCCGAAGTTGAATATACCGCCTGCATTGCCGCCGTTCACGGTTACGGCCTCGACACTGAAATGACTGGCACCGTCGATGAAGATCGCAAAATTATTGACGTCACGCTCAGATGATTGCACGTTGACGGTCAGGTTATGTATCGAGAGCCCGGACCCGCGGAGGTAGATGTTGCTGTCCAGCGGTGACGGCGCAAGCAGGACGGAGCCAGGACCTTCTCCCGACAGGCTTACTCCATCAAGCGCAAAGCTCAGGTGGCTGAATGTGCCAATTGGCACACGGACGGCCTGCCCGCGCGCCTTGGCAACGGCGATCGCCGCCTTGATAGCCGCAGTGCTATCTACCCCGCTATTTGCAACGGCCCCGTAGTCGATAATCGATACGAAGCTGTTTTGCGCAGCCTCGCCTCGCACCGACTTCGCCAACGCGAACCAAATCCCAACCGCCATCAGGCCGCACATGAGTTGCATCATCCCGAGCCGTTTCCGATTGGGGCTTGTGCGCCCAATATCGACCGGCCGTTTCGTCATTGCTGGCGAATCGACGCTAGCGCGCGAGATCATCCCGGTAGTCCGGTTTTGGCTGACGTCTGCAGAGTCCGTTGGTACATCCGATTAGAAGTCGCCTGTCGGCGGCCAGAAGTCGTTCCGCGCGGCTTGAAGATCAGTGTCACCAGCAATGAGATCACAAGGGGCGGAAGATATCGGCTGTCGCCCCAGTACAAGACCCTCGATACCTCCAACACGCCGACATACCACGTCGGGAACAGGATCAATCCCAGAACGTCACCTTCAACGAACCGGCGAAACAACCGCCCCGACATGTAGCCCAGAATGATCCAGACGATCACGCCGCCAACGGGTCCGAAGTCAATCAGCGGCGCAAAGATGCCAGAAATGTTGTCAAATTCAACGTTCAGCCCCGCCAGCAAGGTTTCCGGGTCAACTGTTGCTCCGGTAATCGACGCCCAATAAGTATCAAGCCCGGGGATTGGAAAGCGCCAAAGCCAGCCGGCAGATAATACGGGAAAAAAATACGAGTGACCGCCATTATAGACGAAGGCGCCGTTATTGACCGCCGTAATGTAATACCCGATGAGCCGAGCTAGTGCGAATTCAAACAGGCTGTCCATGTTGTCAGCATAAAAGGCCCATGACCGCAGCGACTCAGTGATCATAAAAAAGAAAAACAAAGCAACCACACCGAGTATTGGTGCAATTCCCCAAACGATGGACCGCCGGCGCATCCCGCCCGCCAGAATACCCAAGGGAAGGAGAAGCTCAATCAATGCAAGCCGTTCACTGTGAAGCACAGCCTTCACCGCGGCAAGGCCAATAACAAACCCCAGGACAAGATTCTCGCCCTTGGTACGACGGCGACCCGTCAAATGCTGCCTCAACATCAAAAGCACGACGATGAGGCTGAACAAATTCTGCTGCGAAGTGACCCCAGGAATCTTATCAACCTTATCCCTCGCGAGGTATGCAGCCCCGGTGTCTCCTTGCAGGATGCGCGAAATAAGCTGTGGGTCGGTGAGCACAGGCAACAGCAGGACCAACGCCGCCGCAGTCGCCACGGCAACAAGCACGAACAGCAGCGGGCGATAATTGTCCCCCCGTAGGAAGGCATACTGTTTTCGCGGTCCCGTGTTCAGGACCTCGCCGAACCAGCTTGCGGCCGCGAAACTGGCGATCGACAGCCATGCGAGGAAAAAGTCCTCGCCAGTGATCGCGTTGAACGCACCGAACTGCTGGTAGAACCGGTTAGACGCCGTATAGGCAAAGAACGCAATCGGCATCATCAGGACCAAGGCGATCCGGCTCGGACGATACCACCAGTAGCTGTTCATCCCTTGGCCTTCAACCAATACCGCGGCGCCGATCTGGTGCCGGGCAGTCTGGTCAAAAGCGTCAGCGTGGCCGTCGCCAGGATGACGACGACATGCCGAACGACGATCAATAGGCATCTCCTGCTGTCAGTCGCCGGTAGCCATATTGGTAACTGCCGCTGCGACCGCGACGCAGATACGTTCGCATATCCACGAGGCTCAGTACCGTGCCCAGCGGGAGCTTGCCGTGAAGTTGCAATAGCCTGATCGCCTCGGTAATCAGGGCGCCGGCTGTCTGACCCCACCGCACCACGAGAATTGTGGAATCGGTTATGCGCGACACCAGCAGCGCATCGGAAACCGAGAGCAACGGCGGCGTATCCATCACCACAAGGTCATAATCGACGCGCGCCCGAGCGATAAGGTCATTCAGCCATTGAGACCCCAGGATCTCCTGTGGATTGGCGGCCAGCCTGCAGGTCGGCAGGTATTTAAGACCGGACGCTTCATCTGTCCCTACAAACCGTGAGAGCTCGGTCGACCCCTCCTTGAACATCGCCTCCAGAGCGGACGACGACTTTTGACCAAAGATGGCTCCGATGCCAGGTCGACGCATGTCGCAGTCAATGAGAAGCGTTCGAATCCCAGCCGTCGCCGCGGCACGTGCCAGTGACGAGGCAATCAACGTCTTGCCCTCGTTTGGCACCGCTGAACTGAATGCTATCACCCGGGAGGATCTGTTCCTGTCACCCGCACGAATCGCGATCAGAATGCTGTTGATTGCATCCGAATAGATAGAAAGCGGCGAACCGGTGATTGCCGCAATGGCGTCCGCTCCCGTTCGAACTCTCGGCACCATGCCCAGGGTCGGAAGCCCGGTTAGACGGGCTGCGCTCTCGGTCGTGCGAATGGTTTCGTCCATGTGTTCGACGACAAAGGCCAGCAGCACACCCGTGAACAGGGATCCAAAGAAGCCAAATCCGATGAACAGCAACGTGTTGGGGAACGATGGCTTCACAGGAGGCTCCGCCGGGACCACGCGCGCACCGGTTTGCAAAGCCTGCTCGTCCACCTCAAGCTGCTGGGACCTATCAAGAAACTTATCGGCGAGTGCGCGGTTTGAGTTTGCCTCATGCTGCAACTGAACGAGTTGAACGCGGGCACTGTAGATCGTGTCCAGCTTCGCTTGCTCCTGACGAATCGCCTCCTCCAGTGTGTCCTGTCTTGCGCGGGCCGCACTCACGTCGCGCGCGAGACTGACCAAAATCCGCTGCACTTCCGCGCCGATCCGTTGGTCGATTTCCTGAACGCGCGGGTCGCCCGTCGGATAGGCCTCATTATAGGCTTTCTGCAGCGGTGCAGTGTGCGCCGCAGCCGCAGCCTCCTCCTCACGTAGTTTTTGAATCAATGGGGACGACAGAACCTGTGTTGCTGCGAGTGCCCCGCCGGGCGAATGGATCAAGCTTGTGGCTTGTGCCAGCACAGCCTGCTTTTGCGCCAGATCATCTGAAGCAGCCAACAATTGCCGCGTCAGTTCATGCAACCGCTGTTCGGTCACGTTGCCGGCCAGCACCGTTTCAATATGGTTCTCCTGCTCGAACTCGGCGACCTTGCGTTCGCTGACATTAGCGTTGGCTTCCAAGCCGCCCAACCTGCTCTTGAGCCAGGCAGAGGCCCTGCGTGAAACCTCCGTTCTGCTGTCAAGCTGCTCTGACTCGTAAATAGCTGCCAGGGTGTTGACAACTCGCGCCGCGAAATCGGGGTGACGGGATTCGTAGTTCAGGTTGATGGCGTACGATCGGTTGTCATTATACACACCGAGATGTCGCTTAAGATCGACGATCGCCCTGCCCATCGGGGGGTCTGGCGTGATCGCTTCGGGCGGCCCGATCAGCGGCGTGAACCTGGACCTGACGTCCCGGAACAGGCTTTTCGCCTTTTCGCCGATATAGTTGGGTTTGTTCTCATCTTGAAATACCGGATCGTGCAGCAGGTCGAGGCGCTCGATGATCTTGCGTGCATACGCCGGTGAGTTGAGCAGTTCCACCTCGCTCCGCACGACCGCCTGATCGGTCAGCGACCCGGTCACCAAGTTCGAAAGGATCACCGGCTGTTGAACGATGTTCTGTTGGCGTGTGTCCAAGATAATGATGGCTTCGGCCACGTATGTCCGCGGTAATACGAGCGCGACGGCCGCAGACAGCAAAGTAACCGCGGCTACGCAGCCGAGTATCAGGGGTGTATGCTGGAAAAGAATCGCCAGCATGCCTCGCGCGGAGTAACCGCTTTCCTGTCGGGCAGAATCGTCCTGCTGCGCGGAGGGCGCCGAGCCTACCAGCATAAGACCGGGATTTGCAGAATGATCGCCGGACAGTGAAAGCTCACTCATACCTTATACCTTGCCCATGGCGTGCGCTTGTCCCTTGGAGCCATTGCGTTGTGACATAATTTACGCGGTCCTCGCGGAACGTGATCTCTGTTACGACCCAGCGGAATCTTAATCGGTATGGAGACAAACAGAGAGCAGCTTAAAACTGCCCGTAGGGATCGCTGAGATGATGCGAAACATCACGATGATACTTGTCCATCCTGGCGGATAAAGGCATGGACCGTAACGAGCCGATCATCAAGAACGTAAAAGCACCTCGATTGTGGACGCAAGCAAAGAACAGAGGGTAAATGTTTTAAGTTCCTCCGGCCGACATGGTATCAGATTACAGTTGTACAATGCAGCACAAGCCCGTCAAGATGTGGAAAACGAGGGCGGCACCAACTTTTGGTGAACGAGTCGTCCTTGGCGACGAACCCCATTCGCAGAAAGAGCGAGCCCCAGTATTGTCATGTTCCAAACAAATTATTGGACCCTTTCGAGATAAATCGAGACCAGGAACTGTCCGCGGTTCATCTTGCGGGACCTCATCGGACGCCTGCGCGCGGAAAATAGCGCCGAACTGCCGACGAAAACATAGGAGCTGCTCCAGATGCAACCTTGGTCGGCGACGGTGGTCATCATCAACGACTTCGGGACGATAAACGGCGGTGCGACAAAAGTGGCAATCGACAGCGCCTGGAGGTTGGCGCAACGCGGGCACGACGTCGTGTATTTTTGTGGAACGAGCCCGGTCGACGTTCGCCTGCAGGAAGCCGGCGTTCGCGTCGTCAGTCTCGGTCAGCAAGCGAGCCTCGACAACCCGAGCCGGTCGAAGGGCGCGATCCAAAATCTTTGGAATCGCACCTCCAGGCGACAACTTTCACGTCTTCTGACCGAACTGCGCAACCGTCCGGTCGTTATCCACCTGCATATGTGGAACAAGGTGTTATCGCCGAGCGTGTTCAGTGCTATCAGTGATGTGCCTTTTCCTGCGGCGGTGACGCTGCACGATTATTTCGCAGCATGCCCAGCCGGCGGACTGTTCGATTACGGCCGGGCGGCGAATTGTCCGCTGCGACCGATGTCAGCCGCCTGCGTGGTGCGCCAATGCGACAAGCAGTCTGCGATGATGAAGGGCTTCCGCGTCACCCGTCAGGTCATCCAGCGCCACCTGGCTGGGTTCCCAAACCAGCGCTGGTATATGGTCGCCGTATCGGACTTCAGCCTGCGCAAGCTTAGTCCCATGCTTCCGCCGTTGGCTGACCGTCGGGTCCTGCTCAACCCGAACGATATTCCGCAGGCACCGCGCGCCGACCCGGCACGTAACAGTCTTTACGTCGCGGCGGGACGCTTTTCGGTCGAGAAGGGGTTGGCCGTGTTTGCCAAGGCGGCCGCGGTCGCCGGGGTGCCGGCTGGATTTGTGGGCAGCGGGGAAACCCTGCAAAGTATCCGTGACGCCAACCCGGCCGCCCGCCTGTTCGGCTGGCTCGACCACGCCGGCACGCTAGAGGTCCTCAGAACGTCGCGCGCCCTGGTTTTCCCGTCCCTGTGGCCCGAGACTCATGGCTTGGTGGCCGCCGAGGCGGCCGCTTTGGGCATCCCTGTTGTCGTCAGCGACAACACGGCAGCAGTGGATTTCGTCGATGACGGCAAAACTGGTTTGATTTTCCCGTCAGGAAATGCCGACGCGTTGGCCGATCGACTGCGCCTCCTGCGGGACGATGCCCTCGTCAGGCGTTTAGGCAATGCGGCCTATGACCGCTATTGGGTTAATCCTTTGACCCTGGACCGTCACGTGGACGGGCTTGAGAGGCTTTACGCCGACATGCTGGGTCGGCTAAACTAGCGGACAGGTTCACGGGTTCCGAGCGGTGCCGCACCGCCCCCCGCGACGCGCTGGATTTGCGTCTCGCCGGGATCGCGGACCGGGGGCGATACGAGCCTTGTGCGCCCCTTTGACACCCTCGGTCCGGCTCCGGAACCACTCCGCCAGAGCGCTGACCTTCTGGAACAGCAGGAAGCGCCAGGCGAGCTGGATCAGGCCGCGGCGCCCAGAACAAGAACGAAGCGGACAGATTGACTAGCTAGCGACAGGTTCCGGCTAATGCGCCAGAGGGGTCAGCGGCCAATGCTCGGTGCAAAAGCGAGCATATTAAGAGAATGTTAATAATTTCCGTGCTGTCATGCTGGGGCTTTAAACCCAGGGCATAACAGAACGCCATGTACGAAGAAACCTCGTTAGAGCGGTTCGTGGACTCGCTGGCCAATCCGGTCTCCGTGCCCAAGTGCACTGACAAGGTGGCGGCTCCTCCCAGTGAGCAGGAGAAGGTCGAAAAACCTGGACCCGCCGCTGAAGCGGACGCATTTCTGGATCTGCTCGGCGACCTCGAGCGACATCCCATAACCGGCAACCGGAGTCGCGCAATCGCAGGTTACCAAGCCTGGATCGCCCGGAACAGCGCGGCTTCGACCGCACTGTATGCTGGTTGGTTCAACCTCGGCGTCGAACTGGCCGGAGCAGGGGACAAAGTCGGCGCGATGAACGCCTACCAGAACGCCATTGCGCTCAGACCCGGCTTCTATCCAGCGGCCATGAACCTTGGCACATTGATGGAAGCGACGGGCCGGCCCGAAGCTGCGCTCTCGGTGTGGCAGCAGGGGCTGCAATCGGAGGAGGCGCGCGCCGCGCTCCTCGATTACCGCGACCGCTTGGCCGAGACCGTCCGCGTCGCGCAGCAAAGCATTCCAGCCGTGCTGCACGTCGGCTGCGGGGCCTTGGGCCATACAAAATTGCCGTCGATGTTCCTCGGTACGGGCTGGCGGGAGATCCGGGTGGACACCGACCCTGACGTCCACCCCGATTTCATTGCCAGTCTGACCGACATGCATGTCATTTCCGACGGCTTGGTCGATGCAGTGTGTTCGTCCCAGGCGATCGAGCATCTCTATCCTCACGAGGTACTGCTGGCTCTGCGAGAGATCCATCGGGTGCTCAAGCCAACCGGTTTCGCATTGATCAGGCTGCCCGATTTGCAGGAGGTGGCTCGTCACGTCGCTGCGGGTCAGCTGGAAGACCCGCTTTATATGTCGCCCGCTGGCCCGATCGCGGCACTCGACATCCTGTACGGCCATCGGCCATCCCTCGCGAGCGCCAATGGGTTCAAAGCGCCCCGTACCGGTTTTACCAGCGCCACACTCGCAGCCGCCCTGGCCAACGCCGGGTTCGGTGCGGCGATGGTGCAGCGTGATTCGGCCACCTTCGGTCTGACTGCCATCGCCTTCCGAAGCCTGCCCGACAAGGAGCAGGTGGCAAGAGCGCAGGCACAGATGCTTCCGGCCGTCGATCACCCTACCGTGCTTTATACGCCGGCCGGCTGATGTCCACACCGACGCGTAATCACTGCATCCCCCTCATTCCAGGCAGAGGTGATGCGTTCCGCACTTGGAGATCAATCTGCCATGCCCCTTGACGCCACCGATAGTTCGTCACCGTCCGACGCAACCTGGCTCGCCACCGTCCTGGGCAGCGGCATCCCGTTGGGATTTCCCGGCCAGAACAATGTTGAGTTCTGCGCCCGCCTTCGGCAGGTTTCGTTCGGCAATCTGATTCTGGCCGCCGCGACCGCTGCTGATCGGGCCGGTATCATCGAACTCTACCGCGTCTGGATCGCCGGCCAGGGACCGGGCACGCCGCATTTGTTCGCCGCCTGGTTCAACCTGGGGGCCGAGCTTGCGAACATTGGAGATGGACCTGGTGCGATCCTGGCCTATCGGAACGCTCTGGCCATCTCGCCAAATTTCGTGACCGCAGCAATAAACCTTGCCCGGTTATTGGAGGCTGATGGGCGCGCCAAGGAGGCGATCGCCGTGCTCGACGACGCGCTGCAGGCGGACGACGCACGAACCGGACTGATCAACCAGCGCGCACGCCTGCTGGAGCAGAATAAGCGTCTGCATGAAGCCGAGCAGGAACTGGTGAAAAGTTTGCTGATCCAGCCTGATCAGCCCGACGTGATCCAGCATTGGCTGCATGTCCGGCAAAAACTGTGTCACTGGGGCATGCTGTCCGATGCAATCCCAGGCCTCTCCCGCGAGAGTGTGACCCTGCACGCAGGCCCGCTGAGCGCGCTCGCTCTGTTCGACGACGTGGCGCAGCAGCGGAAGATCAACGAGGTCTGGATTCAGCGAAAGATGGTGCCGGTCACTGAACGGCTGAGCCCGCCGTCGGGATACCGCCACGACCGGATCCGGCTCGGCTATATGTCCTCGGATTTCTGCCAGCATGCCATGAGCCTGCTGATAGCCGAGCTGTTCGAACGCCACGACCGTCGTAAGTTTGAAGTGTTCGGCTACTGCGCGAGCCCCGAGGATGGCAGCGATACGAGGCAACGCGTCATCGCTGCCTTTGATCACTTCACCCGCATCGCGGACATGTCGGACGAGCAGGCGGCGCGGGCTGTCCGCGCTGATGAGATCGACATCCTGATCGACCTGAACGGACTGACCTCAGGCACCCGTCTTCAGGCTCTCCGCTGGCGACCGGCCCCCGTCCAGGCCACGTATCTCGGTTTTATTGGCCCGGTCCCGCTGCCCGAACTGGACTATATGTTCTGCGATCCGGTCGTCGTCCCCCCCGCAATTGCATCGGAGTATCGCCCGGCACCGCTTTACGTCGCCGAGTTCTATCAGGCGAATGACAACAAGCGGGCAAAACCGGTTCCTCGGTCTCGTGCCGAATTTGGCCTGCCCGCGGACCGCTTCGTGTTCTGCTGCTTCTCAAACCACTATAAAATCACCGAGGAGATTTTCGCAGCCTGGCTCGAGATCCTCCGCCGGGTCGACAATGGGATTTTGTGGCTGATTGCCGACGACGCCTGGGCGCGCGGCAATCTTGTTCGTGCCGCGCGAAACGCCGGCGTCGATCCGGCTCGGATCATATTCGCGCCTCGGACCGGTCCATCGGAATATCTGGCATATCTGAATGTCGCTGATTTGTTTCTCGACACCTACCCTTACAATGCCGGTACGATCGCGAGTGATGCGATCCGCATGCATCTGCCGTTGGTTACCCTGTCGGGTCGGGCATTCGCCTCCCGTATGGCCGGTCGGCTGCTGGCCGCACTGGGGGGGCAGGACGGCGTGGCCGCAACGGTGCGGGACTATGTCGAGAAAGCCGTGACCCTGGCGACCGACCGAACCCGCTACGCCGCCTACAAGGCGCTGTTCACCGACGAAGCATGGGCGGCGACAATCGGAAATACCGCCAAATTCACCGAGGAGTTCGAGCGTTCACTGATGTCTATCGTCAAGACGCCGCCGCCTCTGTGATGCGCGGATCGTGTCATACCACTTTGCGCTGAAATCGACTCTCCGGCTATGCTGCCCCGTCATGCCGACGTCGGTCGGCATCCACGCCTTCGCCCGGCCATCGCGTGACTCTGCACGGCGTATCTGTGCCGGTCATAACGTGGTTGTGGGTCCATTTCTTCGCCGGCTGGTATAAGCGGCGGCCGACCGATCAACACGGCGACCCGATGACGCCGGTATGTTAAGAAAATGTTAACCTTTTGGCCGCATCGTCATGTCCAGCCGCTTGGGGCTCGCCTTCGGCAGTAATCTTTGGACTTTACTGGATGCCGCGACCTCTCCAGGCAATCATAACGATAACCACACGGCATCAACAGAGCCGCGTCTAGGCAGAAAGGTTTGATGGATGTCGATTGCGACGCTTCGGTCTCAGACGGATGCCGGGCCTTGGCGGCGTGAGCGGGAAGCGGTCTCGTCGGTCGACCGTTCCGTCGGCTTCATCGCGGCCCTGTTCTCGGGTGGCGACAGCCGTATCGCGACCGATCCGCTGAGTGGCTTGAACAAGTATCTCTGCCCGCCGACACCGGCACCGGACCTTGTCTGTGCGTCATCATGCACCGCATCGCCGGTTTCGGTTCAAGGGTTCGACAGAGCGGCCGAGGCTTTTGCCGACATCACCGGAGCGCCGTCGCCGCGGCAGCGAGCGGACCGGCTTGCCGCCCTCACCAGCCACATCGAAGCACGACTGCTGCGATACTTTGGTGTCGGTGCGCTGGCGCGGGCGTTCCTGTGCCCATCCGGCACGGATGCCCTGTTGACGACGGCGATGCTCATCGCTGCGGAGAGGCCGGGCAAGGCCATGACCGCCATTCTCCCGGCAGCATCGGAAACCGGCACGGGTGTGCCCATGGCGGCCTTGTGTCGTCTGTTCGACGGAGCAGACAGCGGCACGCCTCTGACCGACTGCATCGGGACGACGGTGGAAGTCCCGCTTCGGTCGGCGGACGGTTCGCCGCGGTGCGACGGCGAGGTGAACGATGCCTTCGCAGCCGCGGCAGCCGCGGCGAGCGGTCACGCCATCGTTTATCTGACGCATGGCACGAAGACGGGGCTGATTGCACCGGTGGCGCCGCCGCCCGGCGCGGAAGTCATCGTCGACGCCTGCCAGTCACGCATCGAACCTAGCACGGTTGCCGCGTATCTGAGGAACGGCTGGCCGGTCGTCGTGACAGGATCGAAATTCTTCGGCGGCCCGGCATTCTCCGGAGCCGTTCTGTTTCCACGCGCGCGGCTGTCGGCGGTCGCGCGGAACGCGCTGCCCCCTGCTCTGCGTGAGCCCCCACGGCTGGGCACAGCCCTTCGCTGGACGGCGGCTCTGACCACGATCAACGCATTCGAGTCAGTAGCCATCACCACGGCGGAACTCCTTTCTCATCGGGCCGCCGCCATCGAGCAGGCACTCGCGTCCAATCCTGCGCTGGTGCCGATCACGGGGCTGCAGCGGCGCGGCCCTGGGTGGGCCGACCTGCCCAGCATTTTCACCTTTGCGGTACGCGACCCGATGGACCGCCGGCGGCGGCTGTCAGCAGCCGAGCTGCGGCCGCTCTATGAGCAACTGGCGCGCGAGGGCGTCCTGCTCGGCCAGCCGGTCGGCCTGGGGTCATTCGGCGGCCTGCGGCTCGCGATCGGCGCCAGGGAGCTACTGAACAGCGCCGGCGATGGCGGATTGGGGCGTATGTTCGCGGCGCTGAAGGAAGCAACCGCGCCGTCACGCGGCCTCGGCTATGGCAGGCATCCGGCATCGCCTGACTCGTTGAACTGATCCGAACCGCGCGCAATGGAAGGCGTGGCTGATCACTTCCAGCAACATTCCACCCAAGCGTGGCAACTTCCGGAGACGACGACATGAAGAACGGCGCGGGGGCTTTGCCGGTGGCGGTCGCCACTGAGCTGGTGGCACTTTACGGTGCCGGGAAATGGCCTCAACTCGTGACCGCTGCGGGCCGGGTGACAACACGCTATCCCCGGCACCTGCTGGGCTGGCAGGCCTCGGGCAAAGCATTTTTGCAGATGAGCAGAGTGCCGGAAGCCATCGATATGCTGTCCCAGGTAGTCAAACTCCCACCGGACGAAGCCGACGGATACAATGATCTCGGGAATGCATTGCACGCAATCGGCCGCACAGACGAGGCCATGGCGAGCTACAGCCGGGCTGTAAGCTTGAATCCACGCTCGCCCGAAGCGCACTCCAATCGAACTCTCCGGCGGCAACAGTCTCGCCACTATCCGATCTTTGTACGCTTGTCCGTATCGAGCCACTTCCGTCTTCCTGCGCTCCCAAAGGTTTCCGATTCCTAATTTAGGCGGCAACTTCTCTGACACAGAGGGCCTGGGGGGGGGCGGCACCACCCGTTTCTTTGAACAATCGCCGTCGGGGAGAACACCTTTGCCCCGCAGCGTTCGCGTAACCAGCGTAGCCAAGCCAGCAGATCACCTGATCGTCTAACGGCAATTGATTGGCGCACCGGCCAGCTAGCGGATCGCCCAGGAACCGGCGATCCGGGGATGTCGAGTCGTGCACATATCAACTTCATACTTGCAGTAGTGAACAATATATCGTACAGGCAGGTTTTCCGGCAAAACCCGGGAATTATTGAGTTTTTTGTGGAAATATTACGATTCGCTACTCTAGGAAAGGATCGTCATGAGTGGGTTAGTGACAAATACGGATAGTCCGCATCTGGGAGGAAACGCCGCGTCTGGAGATCCCGCCACCTATTGTCCATCCGTGTGGGATTACATCATCGCACGGTTTTGTATAGAGTCAGTATTGGATCTAGGTAGCGGCGTTGGTAACGCTAGTTTTTATTTTCACAAAAAGGGATTGAAAGTTGTTGCGGTTGAGGGTTTGGTAGAGAACATTGAAAGGTCACTGTACCCAGCAATTCAGCACGACCTCACACATGGACCAATCCACACCAAAGTTGATCTGGTACATTGCCAAGAAGTAGTTGAACATATCGAGGAAAAATATTTAGAAAATATTATTGCGTCGCTTACAAATGGTAAAATAATATTAATGACTCATGCGCTACCTGGGCAGACTGGACATCATCATGTTAATGAACAACCACCATCTTACTGGATAGAACATCTATCACGACACAATTGTACGGTGTTGGTGGAAGATTCTAACCGAGTTCGAAATCTCGCCGGACAGGATAGGGCTGTTTTCATGGCAGCAACGGGTTTAGTGCTTGTCAACAACGGACGACTCTAGTAGACCTCTCCTGACGAAGAGTGTTCGCTTTCCGCCTCATTGCCTGCCTTGGTCCACGTGGATGCTTTGATGAGGACCGACTTCCGCAATTTTGGCCAAAAATATAACCCGTAAATGGCGCTAGCACACCGGCGAAAAATGACCTCTGCCGGTCGCCGCCAGGCCGGTTTGTAGACATTCTCATTTGAGAGAAATGTCTTGCTGTTAATGCAACCATCTGCGAAAAGCCAAGAGCTTACGCACGGTTATGCGTTGATGGGCTTGCCGCTTTTTTCAGAACGGAGACATTACATGTCGTGCCCCACCGAACCGGTCGTGGATTGCCGCGCATGACAGTACTTATCACGGGTGGAGCGGGCTTCATCGCGGCGACCTTGGTACAACGGCTCCTGGACCGTGGGGAAGTCGTGCTTGCGATCGACAATCTTTGTCGTGGCAGCGTGGCTAATTTGCCGTCTTTTGGAAAGAGGTCGCAGTTGCTCTTTGCAAAGGCCGACCTTGCCGATCTGGCTGCATTTCGTTCCGCCATCGCTGCGCATAGGCATCTCGGTAGGATTGACGCCGTCTGGCACCTAGCAGCCAATTCGGACATTCCGGCCGGCATCGCCGATGCTTCTCTCGATCTGCGCGACACGTTCATGACCACCTACAACACCCTTCGGGTCATGGAGGAAAATGGCATTCGCAAGCTCCTGTTTGCGTCGAGTTCCGCTATCTACGGTGATCTCGGCGAGACAGCGTTGTCGGAGGAGACCGGGCCGCTCTTTCCGATCTCCAACTACGGCGCCATGAAGCTTGCCTCGGAAGCGGCGATCACCGCCGCCGCAGAGAAGTTCCTGGATCGCGCGTTGATCTTCCGGTTTCCCAACGTCGTTGGCGTGCCTGCGACCCACGGCGTCATCCTTGATTTCGTCCGTCGCCTGCGATGCCAGCCCGACCGGCTGGACGTATTTGGTAACGGCACTCAACGAAAGTCCTATCTGCACGTTTCGGATCTGGTTGATGCCGTGCTGCTTGTGGCATCTCATGCCAGCCGCAAGGTCGATGTGTTCAACATCGGCCCAGTCGATGACGGCATCACCGTGCGACAGATCGCTACAGAGACGGTTGCGGCGGCCGCTCCGGGCGCGACCGTAAGCTTCGGGAGCGGCAACAAAGGATGGATTGGCGACGTACCGAGCTTCCGGTACTCGGTGGCCAAGCTGAAGGAACTCGGCTGGCAACCGCGGCTTGATTCGGTAGGCGCCGTGCGTCGGGCGATTGCCGAGATCATGCGCCAGGAAGGCGGCGCAGCAGGAGATTGCCGCGAATGAGGCAGGCAGTTATCCTGGCGGGTGGGAAGGGAACACGACTGGCCACTACGCTCGGTGGCCTGCCCAAGCCGCTTGCCGACGTCGGGGGCATTCCGCTGCTTGGACACCAACTCGCCCTACTTGCCGACCATCGCTACGATGAGGCGGTTCTTCTCGTCAGCTACGGGGCGGATGCCATCGCCGCATGGCTTGCTGAATGTCCCTCACCTCTGCCTGTGCGCCTCGTTGACGACGGCGAACCGCGCGGCACCGCAGGCGCTGTGTTGGCGGCGCTGGACATGTTTACTGACGAATTTCTGGTGTTATATGCCGACACGATGGTCCGGGTCGACCTGCACCGATTCAATGCTTGGCATCAAGCCGACCCCGACGCTGCGGCGTCCCTCTTTGTTCACCCCAACGACCATCCCGCCGATTCCGATCTCATCGAACTTGACGGTAACGACCAGATTTGCAGCCTTCATTCCTACCCGCACCGGGAAGACGCTTGGCTGCCCAACCTAGTCAATGCGGCGCTCTATATCGTTCGGCGCGAGGCATTGCGGCGCTGGATTGATGTCGCGCCACCGATCGATTTTGGCAAGGACCTGTTTCCGCGTATGCTTGCGGCCGGGCAGCGCCTACGTGGCTACACTTCACCTGAGTACATCAAAGATGCCGGTACTCCGGCCCGGTTGGAGCGGGTACGCAACGCTTATGCGAACGGTACGGTGGAGCGCGCATCGTTGGCAAATCGCCAGCGGGCAGTGCTGATCGACCGCGACGGGACGCTGAATCGTGACGTTGGCCATATTTCTCGTGCTGAAGATCTCGAAGTCTACAACTTTGCGGGCCCCGCGCTAGAGCGTCTGAACCAGAACGAATGGCGCACCGTGCTTGTCACAAACCAACCGGTAATGGCGCGAGGAGAGATCAGCGACGCAGAAATGCAGCGCGTTCATGCGCGGCTCGATACCGAGTTGGCTCATGCCGGCGCGTTCCTGGACCGCTCCTATCTTTGCCCCCACCATCCCAACCAGGGATTTGCGGGCGAGATCGCGGCATTGAAAATACACTGCGACTGCCGCAAGCCTGCGCCCGGCCTTATCCTACGCGCGGCTGACGATCTCAATCTCGATCTCGCCGAATGCTGGTTCGTCGGCGACAGCACGGCCGATCTGGGTGCCGCAGAACAGGCTGGGGTGAGTTCCATACTAGTCGAGACGGGCGCAGGAGGACTGGATGCTGTCCATCCCTATGAACCGGGATTCACTGCGCAGCACTTCGGCACAGCCGTCGATTTCATCTTAGACGGGTATCCGCGTCTTGCAGACATCGCCAGACCAGTGCTGGGAGAGATCGCTCCCGGACAGGACTGGTTTGTGGGTGGCCTTGCGCGCTCCGGCAAGTCGAGCCTTGCCGCGACGCTGGTACGTGAACTGCGGCGGCAGGGCCGCCGGGCGCGGGTCGTGCATCTGGACCGTTGGATCCGCTCGCGGGACATGCGTGAACCTGGGGTGTTCGGTCGCTTCGACATGGCCGCCTTAGAAACGGCGGTGCGGGCCAGTGCCGCGCGGGAGCGCGGCACTCTTGAGCTCGTACTGCCCAGCTATTACGGGTGTCGTAGGCATCGCCAGAAAAATGCGAGCCAGATCACACTGGCCCCCGGCGAGGTGGTGATCTGGGAGGGCTCTGTTGCCGTGGAACTGGCGTGCCGGACGGGACGCAACGACCACAGCATCCATGTTGCTGCAGACGAACCCGCCCGCATGGCGCGCCTCGCTGCCAACGACGCCCGCCGCGGTACTCCCGCGAACGCGTCTGCCGCGACGCTTTTGGGCGGCCCCAGAGACGAACATGCGCCGATTAACAACATCGCCAACGCCGCCGCTTTCCGCGTCAAACTCGACAGCGCCTTCAGGCTCGCTAACAGAGAACCGGCATGATCATCTCCCGCGCACCTCTTCGCATGAGTTTCGTCGGGGGCGGCTCCGACATGCCATCCTTTTACCGAAGGCATGGTGGAGGAGCTGTGATTTCGACGGCGATAAAGAAATATATCTTCGTTACTGTGAACCCCAAGTTTGACAATGGCATCCGTGTTGCCTATTCGCGCACCGAAGAGGTGGCAACGGCGCGCGAGGTGGAGCACCAACTGGTGCGGGCCGGCCTTGAGATAACCGGCATCGAAGGCGGGGTGGAGATCACAACCGTTGCCGACATTCCGTCGCGCGGCACCGGCCTCGGCTCCTCCTCCACTTTCACGGTTGCGTTGTTGCATGCGTTGCACGCTTTTCGTGGTCGCTATGTCTCCTGCTGCCACCTTGCCGAGCAAGCCTGTGCCATCGAGATCGACATCTGCGGCGAACCGATCGGTAAACAGGACCAGTATGCAGCCGCGTTCGGCGGCTTTCATGTCTACGAGTTCCATCCAGACGATACGGTTACGGTCTCGCCGGTGATCTGCCAACCGTCCACCCTAAGGCAACTCGATGAGTGGATGTTGCTTTTGTATACTGGGATGACTCGAGCGGCGTCATCGCTGCTGAAGGAGCAATCCGAGCAGATTACATCCAACCCGCAGAAGCAAGAGGTGCTCCGACGAATGGTCGCGCTGTGCTACGGTATGCGGGACGAAATCCAGTGCGACAATCTGAATGCCTTTGGTGAGATCCTGCATGAAGGCTGGATGCTTAAACGCGGTCTGACCAGCAAAATCTCCAACGCGACAATCGACGACTGTTACGATGTTGCAAGGCGCCATGGTGCGATCGGCGGAAAGATCCTCGGCGCCGGTGCCGGTGGGTTCCTAGCCCTGTATGCCCCGCCTGAGCGACATGCTGCGATCTGCCATGCCCTACCCGGCCTGCATAAAGTTCCGATCGGCTTTGATCATGCGGGCAGCCAGATCATTTTCTACCAACCCAACACGTGAGCGAGACGACAGGAACAGGTCCATGCAATTTACCGGCACTGCGGATTCGTATCTCGGTCAACTCACCAGCGTACTCAGCGCGTTGGATCGCACCGAACTCGAAAATGGCATTTCCCAGATTCGCTCAGCTTGGCAGCGCGGCGCACAGATCATCACTCTCGGAAATGGCGGCTCGTCACTAACGGCACAGCATTATGTCACGGATTGGGGAAAGATGGTGCCGATGAAAACCGGCAAGCCTTTCCTCGCCCGTTCGCTGGTCGACAACATCGGGCTAATAATGGCATATGGTAATGATGTATCATTCGCCGACATTTTTGCCGAGCAGTTGAAAAATGTTCTGCGACCTGGCGATCTTGTCGTGGCAATTTCTGGCTCCGGTAACTCGGAAAACGTTATTCGTGCGGTGGACTACGCCAATGAAAACGAGGCGGTTACGCTCGGTCTGTGCGGCTTCGGTGGGGGGCAACTGCGAGTGCGGGCGCAGCATGTGATCTGGGCGCGAGTTGAGGACATGCAGATGGCCGAGGACGCACATGCGATTTTTGGCCACATCGTTACGAAAAGCCTTTGCATGGTGAATTATTGATCCGGCTTCTGTCCACTTGGAACGGCCCTGCGCGTGTAATTTGATTTTGGAGCCGCCGATAGTGCGCTTGTTCCCGCCCGGCTTGGCGGGCGGTATCAGCGGCTTGATCAAGGTCTTTCACCGTCCGTCAGGTTGCTCAGGTACCGCAGCTTGCTGCGGTCGGAGCGCACCCGATTTTCATCCGTCCACATGTTCAATGCCTTCTCCGCATCGCTTTCGCAGGCATTGAATCATGAGGGATTTCAATGTTTCAATGGGATTCTTCGTAATAGGGGCGGAACCGCGGGCACGCCCCCAGTCAGGCGGGTCGGCACCGACCTCGGACGTAACGGTCGAGCGGCTGGATCACGATATGCCCTGCCACCTTGAGCCGGCTGCCCAGATAATCCCAGACCGCGATGCCAAGCTTGTCGCAGGTTTTGGCCAGACCCAGAAACGCATCCCTGCAATCGCGGCCGACATCGCTGCGGGTTCCGGC
>Ga0302320_10007618_pt1 | contig 23788 bp, 31 predicted proteins | sample Bog_T0_3_FD_202130 | JGI IMG/M metagenome (GOLD analysis project Ga0302320, IMG submission 202130) | Peat permafrost microbial communities from Stordalen Mire near Abisko, Sweden - Bog_T0_3 | ecosystem: Environmental > Terrestrial > Soil > Wetlands > Peat | place: Sweden: Abisko, Stordalen Mire...
GCTGAGTGAACCCTGCGGTTGTTGTCGCCGTGAAAGCGCCGGAGCTCCCCGCTGCACCCGTCGCACCGGTGGCACCAGTTGCACCAGTAGCCCCCGTGGCTCCAGTTGCACCGGTGGCACCAGTTGCACCAGTAGCCCCCTTGGCTCCAGTTGCACCGTCTGTGCCTGTGGCTCCCACGGGGCCTTGCGCGCCATTCCCCCAATTTACGATGCCCTTCGTTCCACCAAGCCAGGTACCCCCCGAGGGTAAAGCACAGGTAATCAAAAAGTCGTTGTTGGAGTCCACCGCGTACAACGTTTGCGTGTACGGGTCGTACGCCATGTCGTAAGCGACAATAGGCCCCCAATACCACTGGTTACCCTCTACGCCGTCCGGTTCCGGTTGATTCACATTAAACGACGACCCCCAAACCGGCGTGGCCGTTTCTACCAGTGTCAGCTGATTGAATTGAAGCGCCGGTGATCCGATTTCAGGAGCCGATGACAACGCCACCGCAGCCCACACGTAGGTACCATCGTAAGCCAGCGCAGTGATGCTTCCTTCGCCCAACCACGTCACGGTTTCAACAGCAAGCGTCGTCATATCCACTTGCGTGAGCGTCGTTGTGTAGCCTGGCTCAGACGCGCTTCCGGGATGGTAAGGGTAAATGTAAATCTTGGTTGCCGTAGCCAGCATCTTGCTGGGCGTGCCCGAAGAGCTGGTGTACAGCTCGACAAGATCGAGGGCTTGATACGTGTACGGATTGACTTTTACCAAGTACGTCGCGTTGGAACCGATATCCGGCGAAGTACTGTAATCACCAGAGACAACCAGCCACAAGTAAGCGCCGACCATCAACATCCCCATGATGTTGGTGAAGTACATCGTCTGGGTTCCATCGAGAGACGTTAGCGAAAGAGTGAGATGGTCCACCTCGCCGGTTACAACGTCGAGGCTGTAGACGAGAAAAGTGGTGATTTGTTCATACCCCGACGTGAACAAAATCTTTCCGAGGTACGTATTGAACACCGGGGCAACGTACGCGTTGGTCAGTCCAATAGCCCCAGGCTCCGTGGGTGCACTCACATCTCCTGGGTAGTACGCGTACGTGACCGCGGTGGTAGCGGAGTCGACGCGCGCGATGAGGGTCTTCACCGGGTTGTAAGAAACGGTGGTGTACGCAAAAACCCAGAGTGCGCCGGGCGTTTGTAGATGACCAAGGATGGTCACGTTGGGGGCAACCCCAAATAAGGGCACCACGACGCTAGCGTTGCTTGAAATACCCCCGGCGCCCATGTCCACGCGTACCAAGTCCCGGGACCCGACGCGCGTGTACCAAACAAAAGGCCCAACCCCTTCCACCGCGTTCGTGGTGGGATCTACCGAAAGCGTCAACGGATGCGCCCCCGTAACCGTTTGGGGGAAAGCACCCCAGGGGAGCAATGCGCCCGTAGGCTGCGGAGGCCAGCTCGCGGACATGTTCAACGTGGGACCCACGCGATTGAACAAGTCGATGGAATTGGCGGCCAAAGACTGCCCGGCCGACCCCATCGCGCCGGTAGCGCCCGGGGCTCCCGTCGCACCGGTAGCTCCCGCAAGCCCCGGGATTCCCGTGGCTCCCGCCGCACCAGTAGCGCCCGCGGGACCTGTGGGGCCGGCGATGCCCTCGCTGGCCAAGCCGTCCACGCGCTCCATAAACGAGTCTAAGAGGTGGTACTCCGTGCGTTCATAGGAATCCGAACCGGACCATCCCCACGGCTGCCCTTCGAAATTCAGCTCATCAGGCTTGGCACCGGAAACCCCTGTGGCCTCCAGAGGCAACGGATCCGGAAACTTTTGGTAGGGGGGCTTCACCGACTTCAAGATCGGTGTCACCACCGCGACGTTGCGGATGTCGACGTCCGATTGCCCCGTGTAATTCGTCCCCGCCCACACCGTCAAACGAAGACGGTAACACCCGTGAACGCCCTCGTCGGGCATCAAACTGGCCGTCGGTACACCGTTACCCTGTGCCAACACCGTCGGAGGCTGCGTACCCGGGGTGATTTGCTGACTGCTACTTGGGGGCGCGTACAGAAGCTCGATCAAAAAGGATTGAACGCCCGAGTTCCCCGCATTGGTGATGGTGACGGGAGCGCCGTCGACCACGATCAGTGCCTGACCCGGACTGCCTACACGCAACCCTTGAGAAAACGTCAAAAGCGCTACAGCACTCGGCATTCTGCTACCCTCATTCGATGTCGAAGACCATAACGCTGGCTGACTTTGCGCAAGCCCGCGGCGCGGTTCAAACGCTGAACCCGGACGTCGCGCGCAAGGCCATTCAAGGATACACGGATGCAATTGCGCCGGCTGCCAAGGCAGACGCCGCCTTCTACAACCAATTCGTGTGCCCGAGCTGCCGCAGCGACATGATCCGTGAATTTATCGGTGGTGCACGGGGTGCCGGCACCACATGGCTTCCAGACTGCGCAACGGCGCAAGCGCTTCTGCGCTGCCTTTCGTGCAAGCTCTTGATGAACCCACGCAGTGGATTGATCGTCGACGAAGGCCACTTCGTACCCACCATCCCCCTGGATGATGATGTCAGCGGAGTACACCGTTGACATTATAGGTTACTCGTGCTCGAAAGACTGCGCGTGATGTTGAGCACATCAGGGAAGAACGCATTTAGACGGCTGACACCCAGAGAATCCTGGGACCGCTGAATGTAAACGGAGCGGTCTTCGTAGTGAACCACTGCGAGGAGGGTCAGTGGGTTCGTGACCTTGGTCGCTCCCCGATTACCCGCCAACTGTTGAACTTCGGACGCGTCCAGCCCATCCGTTGGGTAAATGTTCTTGATGTACGTCTGCACATCCGCCAGAACGACGCTTTCGTCGCTACCCCCGTAGTACGTCATGTCGAAGCGCACGAAATGAGGGATCAGGTGGCGGCTTAGGGGGCTCGCACAAACAACCCGCTCCGTTTCACTCATCTCAAACGCTTGAACGGATCCCACGAGGTCTGAGCGATCGTACGCAATCTGAAGGTTCTGCCCAGAAACCTGTGTCGCGTTTCGCGGATCATCATCCACCCCCTGCTCGAGGATGGTTCGGGACACGATCAAGGTAGGCCGCTCGACAAGGCTGAACGTCAAATTGGAATCGGCGGTCGTTAAGTAATACCCGTCGGATTTGTACCCCATGGCCGTCATCTGGTTACTGTCGGTGATGTTCCAGAAGTCTCCGGCGCCCATGCTAACGAGCTGCACATCCACGTAGTAAAGCCCCGCCTCCGCTATCTGCACAGCCATTTGCGTGGTGGATACCCGCTGCACCCCTTTGCGCAGTACGCGAAAGGTTTGATTCGTCATTGTAGCGGGCCAGTTGGGGTCGCTGGACGTGAAGACTGGCATTACCCCTAACGTTGTCGTGCCCACATCCGTGACGGTGTACCCATCCTCCAAACTGTACGGCGACGCATTACTGGTGTCTTCATCGCTGAACGCACGAGGCCCCGCATACCCCAGAATATCCCCTAGCAGAATGGGGTTTGCTGTTCCCTGCGCTCGAATAACAAAGGGAAGACTTGTGCTGAACGTCAGCTGATTGCTGGCGTTGTACGACGCCACTGTCAATCCGATGGATGCGTTGATCTGGTTGATGATGCCCGTCATTGTAACGGCATTGGCGGGAATCGTTGGGTCATCACGCACCAACACGAGCTGGCGATCCGGGCTGTCTTGAATGCTGTAAATCAGCGTTGTTCCAGCAGCCCCTACAACGGGATTGGTCAGTGCAACCGTACCAGCCAGGGGAATGTTGTCGATGAAGAGCTGATCCCCAATGTTAATGCCCGAAAGAAGAAAGTCCTGGCTCGCGGAACTGAACGAAGTACCCGCCGCAGTAGCCACCCCATCGGTGGGCGTTACACCGTTTGGTAGAGGCGGAATCTGCTGTTGGTTCAGCGTGGGGTCCGGGATGAACTGAATGAAACCTGTCGCGCCCGCGTCGTAGGTAAAGACGGTGTTGGCGTTGACCTCGAACGTCGTGGGTTCCAAGAAGTAAACGCGCGCGCTGCCAAGGGACCGCGAACCCAGAATGACATGGCGCTGGGCATCAGGAGCAAAGCAGACGCCCCCATTACTCAACGCGTCGAGGGAGCTTCCAATGAGCAGAGCACGGGAGGCTGCGGCCTGGGGAAAGTCGGTCGTGTCCTGCGCCTGCAAAAGGAAAGGACCCGCGTAGAACCCGCTATTGCGCCCATCGATGATCTGCACCACGTCCAGCCCTGTAATGGGGTCGATGGCGGGGTTTAGAGTACCCCACCAATTGTCGACGGTGTCGCCTTCGTCGGTACGGATATCCGCGGTTGTGCGCAAATCGGCGTAGCCAAATAAGGTGGTGCGCGCAGTACCCCCGATGAGGGCTACGAAGCCGTCACCCACCGGGCGCACGCCAAACTGACGTGTGTTTACCTGAACGATGACTTCAGCATAAATACCCCCAGTTCCTACCAAAAGCAGTTCGTTGAGCTGGTCGATGAGATCAGTTAAAAGAACCGCGCCCGGGGTTAAGGTCACCGTAACCGCAGGGTACGCCAACGTGGGGAAGTAAAATGTCAACGTGGTAGCGCCCACGCCAATGACAAAGCTCAGCGATGTGGGATCCGCCTGAAGGCTGACGAGCCCTACACGAACGTTGCGTAGATCGTGCTTAACGCCCTGCCCAGCATTTTGAAAGGACCGGCTTTGAATGTCGATAGGCTTTGCGTAGGGAATAAAGCTACCAAGCGGCTGCGCGCTGGAGTCCAACAATTCAACGCTCGTAATGCGCACCAGTGGCAGCGTCAGGCTTCCGCTATTCGGCGTGAATACCGTGTAACTTGTATCCGTACTCGAGAAAGCAAGCGCCCGGTCCACCTGGATGTAATCGTAATCCGGCACCAGGGGGTTAGCGATGATGGTGTAATCCCCCGCATTGGGGCCATCAAGGATTCGAAGCGTATCGCCTTTACTGACGCCAAAATCTGTAAAGCTGATGTCCCCTTCGGTAGTAACAAGCGCGCTGCCTTGCGTCGCCACCAAATCCTGCCCGCTCACATGGGTTTGCTTCGGTTCAATCAAGTTGACGTCGATGTCACTGAAAAGCCGCCAGCGCGCCGGTACAAGGGTGCTGACCGCCAAAGCACCCGCTACACGAAGGGCTGGATTTCCCCCCGGGGCACTGGCCGGAAAGTACTCAAGAATGCGATACGTTCCCGTGTTGGGTCCGTTCTCGAGCTGAAAGGCGTACCCCTCGTACTCGGCGGTGGCGAGCACGGTGTCCGTGCTGTCTCCCGCTTGGTAGTTCCCTCCAAGCAGCAAATCCGCCAGCGTAACCAAGGACGTGTTCGTTACGCCGCCCCCCGTGTTGTCCGTAACGAGCGCGTGCACACCCGAAATCAACGGGGTGTCTGCCGCCACATTGGCGAGGGCCAACGTGGCTGTATCAAAGTCATTGCCGCGCACGTAAGAGTCAAAAGCGCCCCCTATGTGAATGGTTCCGCTCGGGACCACCAGTTCCCCGTTGGGCGTGTTGGGAAAGAGAATTCCCCCGGGGATGGTGCTTAGCGTCAATTGCGTCTGACGCAGCATCCATGCGATGCCCGACGTCGTCAGCACCAAAAGAGGACTTACGAGATCGACGCTGTTTTGATCGACGACGCGCTGCACTGCAATGTCGACAGCGGCGGCCACCCCGGACACAGCCCCGAAGACGGTCAGCACAAAATCGGTCTCGGACCCGACGACGTCGTCGAAGTTCACTTCGTTGGTGAAGAAGCGTCGCGTAAATGCCCCATCGCCCCCATCGCTGATGGCCACGCCCCCGGTCCCCGAAGCCACGATGGGCCCTAGCCCGCCACCGGTGAGCACGTCGCGCTGCATCTCCGGGTCCCCCGCCCCCACCAAGTTCAACCGGTTGATCGCGGGGAAGGCTTCCAGCAGCTTGGCCGCGGCGCCGCGCAGGGTAACCAAGCTCTTTTCCCCCAACCCCTGCTGAAGCCGCCCGGCATAATCCACGGGGGACTCTTCGTCATCCCCTCCTTGAAAGCGCGCCAGGTTGGTGATCTGCACCGCCGACGGGATGTTGGCGATGGACGACAGCGTGTTGGGAGTGATGTCGTACGCGCTTCCCGGGGCGCTCGCGATCAAGGAAATGTCGATGTAGTAAAGACCGTTCGTATCGATGTTTAGGAGCATCTCTTCGCTGCGAATGCTCTGCACCGACGTGGGCACAAAAATGAGCCCTCCCAGTGCCGTGACGAAGTTGTTTTGGGTCACCGTAATCTGCTGTGGGGTTGCGAAGTAAACGCGCCCTGTCCCCTGAGAGAACTTGCCGAGCTGCCGCGGCACAAAAAAGTTGCCGCCCAAGCTATCGGCCTCTTCAGCAGTTAGCGTGCTGGGATCCGCAAACGATAAATTGCGACGCACGCGCGTGTTCTCGCGGACCAGTGGATCCCAGAGCAGGGTCACGGGTTTGACCAAGAGATCCGTCAGAGTGTCCGCTTCCCCCGTGGCCATTTGCGGGTACGCTTGACGCAAGCGCTCGATGACAAAGGTCATCAAGTCCACCGAAAAGGGATCGGGGCCTAAACGGCGCTCGAGGGGCTGAATGACCTTGTTGTCGAACGGCGAGCCGGGAGTCGTGTCGAGGTTCGGGTCGAACGCCGCAACACACTGCCGGATAAACGCCTCATAATCGCGCAGGGCCATTCATAGCTCCATGTTCATTCGTGCCGGTACACCGGTCTGGGACATGACTTCAATGCTGAGAAACATGGACGTGCTTGCTCGAGAAAACGTGGCGCCCATCAGCTTTGCACTGAGCAAGCGCTCGTCGCGGGGCAGCGTACCATTGCGGCTTTGAATTGAAATGATCTGTCGCGAGGTTCGGTCTACCGCGATCAGCGCATTGGTTCGAATGTTGTCGCCCTCTTCGCTGCCAAAGGTAGTGCCTACAGAACGAAGGAGCGCACCCCCCAACGTCTTGTTGAATATGTCGCTGCCGGGTTCACTCAGAAGCACTTTCACGAAGAGCTGAAGCAACCGAAGAATACCAAACACCGTACCGGGGGTATCTCCGATGATAAAGCGTAGGACGCTGCTTTTCGACAGGGTCAGCTGGCGGCTCAGTACCTGAACGCTTTGAACGTCGGGGAAGCTCTGCAAGCTGCTTGGCAACTGCGCGAGGAGACGCGTTGCGCTGACCACGATGACATCGGGGCTCTCCACGTCGTTGATGTACACCGTATCAACACTGCGAAAGTCCGAACCCAAAACATCCAGCGCGCGCAGCCCTCCGATGGTCACCAGCGTGGTGCGACTAACGGGAATCGCGTTTTGCGGTTGGATGATCTGTAGGTCGAGAGCCACCGCGTGATTCTACACCACAAAGACGAAGACCCGCCGGAGCTAACCAGCGGGTCTTCGAAGAGCACACACGCGACGAATCACCCGAACCAACGAAGGAGTGGGAAGGCTAAAACAAGTTCGATCCCTTGTCAAGAAAAGCTACGCCTGCACCAAGACAGGCAAGCGCCCCTTATGGTCTTGCTGCACGAAGTTGACGTCCGACCAGACCCCTGCCCAGCTAACGCTGGGGTAAAGCTGGTACATGCACCAACCGCATGTAGGCTCGACCAGATTGTTAAAGCGATCCCGTACGCAGCTCTGCGACTTCCAGTAGCGCACCACCTTGAGTGCGTAGAGCTCCGCGCTCGTCAACAAGCTCAAGCAGCCCACGTACACGCCGGGTTGATACCCCGCGCCTGCCAAGGCACTCGCCCAGGCATTGATCTTCTGTTGCAATTCAGCGACCGTCAGCGTCGTTACCGATTCCACGTCGAGCCAAACCGTGCATCCTGAAGGAGCACCGAGGAGCTTCAGTACCTCAAGCCCGTCATTGGGATCGAAGATGTCGGCGTAAGTAATCGGTGTAAAGGCCAAGCCGGCTTCCAAGAGGCAAGCGACGCTCGCCGGCGTAACCCGGCCAAGGTACTGCCCAACAAAATCAACACCGCTTTTCTTCAACCCAGCGGCCACGGCGGGTGTGTTCACAAGGGTCAACGCATCAATTCCACGAGAACCTACTGCTGCCGTCACTGCTCTCATGATCCACTCCCTGTAGGGGTAACGGGTGTATTGACGTCCCGCGTCGGATCGGGGGCCATGAAGGCCGACGGGGGCGACTGCTTAATGACTTGAATGGCTTGGGTTAAATTGTTCTGAATCGCGGTCACGCGATCCAGCTCATTGGGCCGCAAGCGCGTACTGGTTCCCGAAATGCGTTCGATCTGGCTGTCCACGGCTTCTTCAAAAGTAAATGCCACGAAGGATTGTGTGGCCGCATCTCCTTGAAGCGCGGCGTAGGCATCGTTGATCGCCGAGCGCATTTTCATCTGCGCTGTTTGCTGCGCGCGTTCTTCGCTTTTGTCCTTGTCGGAGGCCACGGCTTCAGTCTAGCAACATCGCACGGATTTAGGGCACAACGGTACTGAGCGCCGTCTAACACGTGAAACATCAGATACTTTTTGGCATAACTATTACGGAGACTTACGATGGACGACATTGATAATTGGAAGGGGAACAGCCCCCTTCCCCTCCTTTACGCAAAGACGGCGACGGGAACGACCAACACGTGGCTGTGCTGGGTCGAAGGTCCGGATGTCTGCGTACGCTGGGGTTTAGAGGAGGGGCAACAGCAAGAAGCGCGCTTTCGCTGCGTTCCCAAGAATGTGGGACGCGTCAACGCCACGACGGCGGAGGAACAAGCACGGTTTGAAGCCATCGCGAAGTGGAAGAAGCAGTGCAAAAAGAAGTACAACCAGACGCGGGAGCTGAGCTTCCTGCTCAAGCCTATGTTGGCGCTGAACTTCAAGGATCGCGTTAAGAGGATCGTATGGCCGGCGACGATGCAGCCCAAGTACAACGGGTTGCGCTGCCTTTCTTATTGGAGCAACGGCAGCGTACGCCTTCAATCCAGAGGCGGCGATCCCTACAGCGTGGTCCACATTGCAAACGCCCTAAGCACGTTTTTACCTGTGCACACGACGCTTGACGGCGAGCTGTACACGCACGGCATGAGCCTCGAGCGCATTAACTCGTTGGTGCGCAAGCCCCAACCGGAGTCGGTACTGATTGAGTACCATGCCTACGATGCCACGTGGCCCCCCGATAGCAGTGTGCCGTGGTCAACGCGCTGCGTCTGGCTCTCGGCCTTTCTCGAAACCCATACGGACGGCCCCATCAAATGTGTTCCGACATGGACTGTCCATTCACCGAACGACGTCCAGGCCCACCATGATCGGCTTGTGGCCGAGGGCTACGAAGGTGGCATCGTGCGCTTGAATGAGGGCACCTACCGGTACGGTTTTCGAAGCCCGGATCTGCTCAAGTTCAAAGCCTTCGAGGATGCAGAGTTTCCGATCGTTGGCTACACGGTCGGCAAGGGCAAGTTTCTCGATATGCCGGTCTTCACCTGTAAGACCAAGAACGGAGCGCCCTTCGAAGTGGTTCCACGAGGGACCGCGGATAAACGTCGGCGGATGCTCATCGAAGCACCCGCACTCATCGGAAAACAGCTCACTGTTCGGTATACCGGCTGGACAGAAGACGGAAAACCCTGCTGCGCTACCGGCGGCGACATTCGTGAACCCGGAACCTGAAACCTGCACGGCGCGCTTCAGCGCGCCGCTTACTCAAAGAGAAACCATGACCATCAGTGAAGACGATCTGAAGCAGAAGTTGCTCAAAGACTTGAAAGACCACGACCTGAAAGTCTTGATGGCTTTTCATCTGGCGTGTTTGAACAAGGCGCAGATGGACCTGTTCCACCAACTGCGGGAGACCACCGCGCAGCACCTCAACGAAATCATCCATGCTGTGGATGACTTCGAGGACGAAATTTCGGAGGACGACAAAGCCGAGCTGCACGGCATCCTTCTTCACACCCTGCCCCGTCTTTTCGCGGACAGCTATGTGGATGCGGCGATCCAACTGATCAACACCGTGCGCTCCTGCGACGACGCCCCCGACCCACGCATGTTGGTCTTTCTTCGCCTTGCGGCGGCCTTGTATGATGCCCGGCTGATTGCCATTCCTGGGCTGGAAGCACGGGCGCAAGAGGCCCTATACGGGGTCAACACGCGCGTACCCGACGACGGTCCGCCTAAAGCGTGACCTTTACAGGCGGCCTTCACGGGTCGCCTTTTAACGCTGGAGAAGCATAATGGTCAAAGCGATGCAGCCCTCTTTCGGGCTTCGCGTCAAAGCGATCCGCGAGGAAAAAGGATGGACACAGACCCTCCTTGCCCAAAATATGCGTAATACGGGCATCACGCCCATTACCGCCACTTACCTCGAAAAGGTTGAGAAGGGTCAGGTGGAGCCCTCGTTTCACTTCGCGCGCCGTCTCGCCAAAGCCCTTGGGGCGTCCCTCGACTTTTTGCTGGGCACGTCCGAATATCCTGCTCCACCGCCCGCAGGACCCCCCACGGCGGAACCCCTTGCGACCTTCATCTGTGGCCGCAAGAAGGCGCCCTGCTACCGCTGCCAAGCCTCTAGCACCAAGCTCTGCGATGGGCCGGGTAAAACCCCCGGTACAACCTGTGACCGGCCCATGTGTTTACGCTGTGCCCGCCCGGCGGGCCCGAACCGTGATTTGTGCGCGACCCACGCGCCCAGCGAAACCAACCCCACGATGCCCATACCTCCGGGGCGCCGCCGAGTACCCACATGACTTCGTCCATTGACGCGCGTCTGCCAGATGCGCTCTTCAATTACAAGAACAGAGCGGATCGCGATCTTCAGGACCTGCTCACCACGCTCATCTACCTAGCGGGAGACATCGACCGCTATGTACAAGCAAAAGATGCTGATGATGGCGTGGCGCTGCAACGAGAAGAAGGCAACATTCGCACTCGCTTACGGGAATTGCATGCGCAGTGCGGTCATGCGCCTACGGTACACAAGCGCGTACGCTGCCGATTCTGCCGCGCGCTCGTTCCGAAAGAAACTGCTCACCGGCATCAAAAAGCCTGGGTTGGAGACGCTTGCTGTTGGGATGAACGCTTGCGTTCCACGGAGTAATCAGGCTAGTCCTTAGCCATCAAGCGCTCAAAAAAGCGCACGCGTGCGGGGGCGCCTGACCAAGTACAGGAGCTCCCTGTAGCGTACCGCGCGATGGCACCTTCCATGCTTTGGCACGCGTTGAAATCCTGAGCGAGCTTACGTGCGGCGTAGAAGGCGCCCACGCGCGTACTCTCTTCGCCGGCATCCGTCATCTTCTCCCAGGCTTCGATGGGCATGAGGCCGTTGCGCTGGAGCTGCCAAGGGCCTCGAGCGCGCCCCCCGTCGCACTCATGCTTCAAGCAATGCCCCTCGTGCACGCGCTGAGCAAACCCCGTTTCGAAAAAACCCTCCGTGATGAGCAAGCGCTGAAGCGCCTTGGCACTCAAGGGCCAGAAGCGCTTGCACCCTTCCTTTCCCTCGTAGCGCCCGGAACACGTGGCGCTTTCGCTGACCACGTTGATGGACGTCGCCACGGTTTCGAGGCGCTTGGTGCGCTGCTCGGCGGTCTCGGTATCGGCGCTGTAGCGTGGTAGCGCCAAGAGAAGAGCGAGAATTGCTTTCGCTGTCATTGCCATTGCGCGCTTTGTAGCACGCCTTTCGAGGTTCACCCAGATGCATGCGCCGGAGGCGCGTCATGCGAAAACCTACAAACGACGAAGTATGGCTTCTTGTTCTTTCCCTACGCGCTTTACTGCGAAAGACACCAACGCTGTTCCACGAAAACCCTGCATTGCGATGTCACACCATCGATGCCTTCGAATTAAATCTGCGTGTTCTGCACCAGGTTATTGACCGTTTGAAGACAGAACAGGAAGAAACATGCGAAATCCCACGCCAAAGGAATCAGACGTTTTGCGCTGCTGTGCCGCCGGCGTCACCACAAGTGTTGGCATCCTTATCGACACGAGGCGCACAGCAGACGTCAAGGGGCCGGCGCGCCATGGGCTCGAACTGCATTTGGACGTATTGCGCTGCCTTCTTCGTCGGCTTCATGAAGAAGAGGAAGATCCTCTCCGGGCGTTGACAGAAAGCAACGATCAATACATCCAACGCGCAACACAACGCGGGCCGAAGGCGGCGAAGCAAATGGAAGCAGACGTGCAGAACAACATACGCGCGCAACAGCGCTGTGGAAAGAAGCGTGGCCCCAAGCTACTCAACACGTGACCCACGTGGTTGGGGCGGCGACCCACAACGCGGCGCTGCGTACGGCCGCACGGGCCTTCGAGCGGAACCCAAGGATTACGCGGGCAAGCTCGTCTTGCAGCGCGTCTACCTCAACAGTGGCGGCTACGACAAGCGCGGAACCTACTGGGGGCTGGGCGCCCCCTTGTACTGGTACGCCAACGACGAAGGAACCATCGACGATAACTTGCGCGCGTTTACGCGGGAAGACGCCAAAGAAAAGATCCGAAAGCTGTTCCCCAAGGTTCGCTTCTACCGTTAAGAGCCCTATGTCAACACAGAATAGCGAAGAGCAGGACGAGGTTGTTGTCGCCGAATGGGTCATCAACGCCTTTCCTTTCGATGTCGTACACAGCAAAAATGCAAGCATCGAGCAGCGCGCGTTGACCTACGCGAAGCATGTGCAGAAGGAATACTTCAAAGAATCGGTTTGGGTTCTTACCGTTACAATCAACGGGCGGCGCTTCAGCGTCGACACGCTGAGCAACCTGGCCACGGAACTTAAATGAGCCAACCAATTATTCTTCTGGATGTAGACGGCGTCATCGCCGACTTTCGGCAGCTGTACGTGGATTGCTGCAACCAAGCCAACGGTACAACTTTCACGCGAAACGATCTCGGGCTGGTCAGCTCTTACGACTACAAAAGTGCGCTGAAGCTTACGGACGAACAGATGCGCGCTACATGGACGTTGATCAACGAGCCTGGACGCGCCGCATCCATGAAGCCGCTGCCGGGTGCCATCGAAGGGGTACAAAAGCTTTTGCGCGGCAACGAGGTTCACTTCATCACGTCGTCGCCGTATACATCCCCCACCTGGGATTACGACCGGCGGGAGTGGCTGCGCGAGCTCTTCGGACGCGATGCCGCCTCCCGCGTGCACTTTACCGCCGACAAGCACCTGGTCTTCGGCCACGTGTTCGTAGATGACCGTTTCGAGCCCGTCGCACGCTGGAAGAGGCATCACACGTCACTGGATTGCGTGGCCCTGCTTTGGCAAGACGCACCCAATCTCAGCAACGACGAACTGCGCGCCGTTACGGAATGCACGACGAACTGGGTTGACGTCGGCATTTGGGCGGGAACCGCCATGACCTGAAAGGCAGCCCCTCTCCTTCGTGGGAGGGGCATGTCCCTTCTTCGCTTAGTGCGGGATTAGACGGTGGGATCGAACTCGTACGTCACGGCGTAGTCATTGGCGCCGTTGAGTGCCGCCGAAGGAGTGTACGACCCGTAGGTACCATTGCCCGATCCCGTGATGAGGCCGGGTACAAAGCCAAGGAGTACCAACGCCGTGCTCTCAGCTGAAATGTCGATCTGACTATCAATGCCCTGCGTGGTACTGGTCAGTACGAGGAACTTGTTGCCCACGCCGCCCACCGCCGCCACGGTCACCCCAAACACCGCGTTGATCTGCGTAACCACCGCGGCTTCGTTCGCAGGCTCATTGAACTGCACGGCCTTGAACTCTTGCTTGTCCAAGCTGAAGATCAGCGTCTGCCCGTTCAATGCGGCGATGGTGGCTGCGTTGGTCAGGTCACCCAGCCCGGTCTCGGTGGCCGCCGCGCCGGTGGATTCCGCCACCACCACGCCCGAAGTCACGACTGCGCCAAGCGCAACCTCTTGCAGCACCGCGACGCGCCCCGCGCGCGTCTTGACCTTGCGCGAGAGGCCCAACTTGCTACCAACGCCAAGGGCCAGGGTAGCCCCCGCACCGAGCCCTGCCGCCGGGAGAGCAGCATCGAGCTCGGTGTAGAAGTACTTGCTCAGCACGTTGCCCGCGGTCTGCAGGAGATTGATCGTTTCGCTCTGCGGCTTACCCCGCTCATCGAGCCCCTTCAACACCAACGTCGCCGGCTGATTGGCAGGCGTCGTTCCCCCCGTCGTGAGCTGCACCTGCCGCGGAGCCGTGGCCATGCTCGCCAAGGTCGCCAGGGTGAAGCTCCCCGCCAACTTGGTGAAGGACAGCGCCGTGGTCGATGACGCCGTCGCGGCCATCAGGGCGGTGGGCGACGGCGCCACCGGATTGATGAACTCTTCCACCGTGATCGCGGCCAGCGGGGACAGGGCATTGTCCACGTCCTGGCGAAGCTCGCCGACCTCACCGCCGATCCCTCCTTTACCGGCGTACACCAAATTCGCGTTTTTCGGTCGTGCTGTACTGAAGACACCAGAACCTGCGGCCATAAGACCTCCTCGACACAAAACGTTGTGCGGGAAGTCTACCGCGAAATCGCGGGCTAAAAGAATCAGACGAGGTCGGAAGGGATGTGTGGCAGATCTTCAACACGAGAGAGGAAGTACGCACGAATGCGATCTCGCAAACGGGGCTTGTCCGGAGATAGCTGAAGAATACCCTGATAATCAGGGTATACGTCGCGCATCGGATCGTATTTCTCCTCGATGAGGATTGCATCGCGCGTGGTGTATCCGCGGCGATCCTTGGGTCCGTGATAGTGGTGGATCACGTGCTGATCAACGTACCCAATGTTACGGGTTAAGCGCGCCGCACGCTCCTGCCACGCATAGATCGCACTACGGTACGCCTCGGTGTACAACGTAATGTTGCGAACTTCGCTCCAATGCCGCATGTTGAGGGGCACGCCATACTTCTTCAACTCGTCGTAAGTTCCCGCAAGGCCAAAAGCCATGAAACCGTCGCCACTACCTAGAATGCAACGGTCGAGAAGACCGCCTACAGCATCGAAGGCACTTCGGCGAAAGGCCCAACCCAAACCCGGGTTACCCCCCATACGTCGGCCACGCATGTGAACACCAGGCTGAGCGGCGAAACCACTTTCAAGCTGCGTCTTTTTAGAAGAATGCAGCATCAAGTCGATGGACTCTGAGTACAAGTAGGCAAAGCCATAGGTTTCCCCAATGCGCTGATGCCCCCGCCCTGGAATCGTTTTACCCGAGAGATTTGTGTAGCTCGAGAAAAGTTGCGCCCACTCGTAGTGCTGCAGCTGATGAATGGCCTCCAGCGCAAAGTCGTAACGGGTGCATTGCACGTCGGCATCGAGGTAGCCGCCATACTTCCAATCTGGGGGGAAGTGCTGGATGGCGACATTGAGCATGTTCTCTTTATGCCACAGCTCATGGGGCGTACGTACCTGGATGTCATCCGGGTAGAGCGCTGGATTTGTTACTTCGAACGGGCGATCCCCGTACGCCAGTTCAATAAAGTGCAGACGAACGTTGGGCATCTGCGCAATATGCCGACGGAAGTCATTGGCCAACTCGCGGCGTACACGCCAGCGAAAAGGATTGCTGTAGCAAGCGGCCAAGTGAAGCGTCTGATCTTCACTCCATTGAGACGCCGGGCGATGAACATCCGGATGCAGCAAGTGTTGTTCGCTCATGAAGCTCCTGGAGGGTGTGCTCGGTGCACAATGTACACCGACCGGAGTTTCTCGTAATAAAAAAGAAGGGCTAGAGCAAGTACGGGCGGCATCACCAAGATGTTGCGCTTCGGTGACAAAACAAACCTGAGGCGGTCATCGCCCTTGCCCGCGTAGCCGGAGCAAGGGCGACAGCTAAAAGTTACCCGGCCTGAGCATCTGCTCGTTTAAGCCCGAGGGCACCGGGTACAAACGGCGTACAGCGGGAAGGCCGCTACGCCAAAACTTCGTCCTCTTCCTCGTTAGCCTCTGCTTCCTCATCGTCGTCGGCTTCAATGGGCTCCCGAAGCTTGTCCACCATGTACCTGTGGATCGCCGTTCTTTCGGCGACGTCTTCTGCAAGCGCCGCGATATCATCGACCAGGTTATCGAGGAGATAGCCAGCCTCCTCCTTTGTAGAATCGCTCAACGCTTGAAACGAAAGTACCCGCGGCATCACGCATCTCCCTTCGGAAGAAAGCCTTCCCACTTCTCGTAGCACGCTGCCTGCGTCCCTGACCAGGCTACCAGCATCGCCGTAGTCCTAATGGGTACTGCTGCTTCCACGCGCACATAGTCGATATACGGGTCCACGTAGGCCACGTGCCCGTAAATCGCCGGGTAGCGCCCCTTCATACGCAGCAGCGTCGTGCGAAAGTAAGCAAAGTCGACGCTAGAGACAAAAGAGTCCATGTCCGACGCCACAGCAGGCATCGGTGGCTTCGCCACGTTCATGTATTGCTCCTCGATTACGCGGTGCTCAAGCGCGTTCGATTAGCCTACAGCAGGGGGTGAAGTTGGCGAAGAAGGCGCGCTCTTCGCTCGCGCTTGATAGTAAGCGAGCAACGATTCCGAGTCGTAGGGCTTCGTGTTGATGATGACGTACCCCACAGTAACCAACTCAGCTTCGAAGGCTTTGTAATCTGTTGGGACCACGCATACGCGCAGGTGCAGCAGCGGAATACCACTGTGCGACGTCGTGTTCAGAGGCGAGCAACAAATCTTTGGAAAAGGCGTTGCATCGACGTACTTTGCTGATTGCCCGGACGCCCAGGGCATCGGTCGGTCGCTGAACCAACTGGTTGTGTAGAACGTCTCCGTTTCCTTAACATCGTGGTCGCACAGAAAAGCGTACGCCGTCGTCGAGCTCCCTGAAAAAGCTCCCAGCCCCGCGGACACCGGTTCGATCTGCATCACTTCAAGGAACTGGGCGCCCTTGGGGATAACGATGCGGATGACGTAGGGCTGATTTTCTTTCAGCTGGTCTTTGGTGATCGCCGGGATGAAAACGCGAAAGACGCGACGGTCCGTGAGACTGTCAAGGAAAGGCGTTGCAGTGGGTTCTTCGGGCATGGGGCTCCTAAAGCTCAGCACGACAAGGTGCGGAGCATGCTGATCATCAAAATGATGAACAGGCCGATCAACAGTTGTTTATCGATGTGGGGCAGCACTACTTTCTTCTTTCGACAACAAACAGAGCGCGCTGTCAATAGCTACGCGCAAGAAGGCGCGATCCTTGTTCTCTTGAAGATGCGCGATAATGTAGGACTGTAAAAGGGTGCGCTGTAGCGCCGCACTGTTCGCAATACGCGCGATGTCCAACACGAATCGTTTCAGAAGTTCCGTCGAGGGCTCTTTTTCGTTCGCGTGTTCGCGGAGCTGCTTCCAAAGAAGTGGGTAGACCACAGGTCCCCAAGCGCACATCGCACCGTTGTGCGTGATCGCCGGTAGGTCGTACCTATCCACTGTCCCCCGTTGTACCTTAGGTAGCCCTGTGGTTAACCCATGGGACACAACAGGACCATTCTCCCAAGGAATGCGCAACAGGGAATCTCTTGGGAGCTTATTGATGGGGTAGTACCCTTTTTTGAGCAGTCGATTGACGTATTCCGTCGCTGACGCCGTGGAGAGTGGTCGAAGGGTATTATCAAACGGCATGTTCTAGCGCGGCATCCTTCCCAGGATGCTTATACCGTGCGCACGCTGAACTTTCCGCTCTTAGTAAATCAAGGGCGCCTCGACGCCACGCATCTGGAAGTAAGCGGCGCGCGCCGCCGTGTACGACCCCGGGTCGAAGCGCGTACTCGAAAATAGCACGTGCGCCCGCTCGTCCTTCAGTGCGTCCGCTAGCTTCATAGTCTGGTCTTCCACGACGACTGTACTGAGCACGCCACGAACGCCGTGCGAGTAATCGCAATAGAGAGCCCCATGCTCCAGGCTGTCTTGCTGGATCGGCTCCCCGTTGTTTAAGAACCAACCGTAGAAGCCCAGGTGAACGCCGTGCTTCGCCATGGCTTTATCGCTCACGATGACGTTCTTGCAATGGCCTTCTACCAATTGTCCTGTCGTCACCCCGCGGGCACGCTGCATCCCAATGACCTTGGCGCTCTGCGCCGGCCAGCGGCTGGTGTTCATCATGGAATCGTCGTAAGGCGGTCCCCAGGGCTGCGCCGCTTGCCGTTTCGACGCGGCGTAGATCAAGTCGACCATGCGTTCGGTCGGTAGCACAGCGTTGAACCGCTGTTCCAGAATGCGCTCTGCATTGAGCGCGCCCATCGGCGTATAGAGGTAGTCGGTGTCCGTGCCGAGGCAGAGGAAATCTGGAAGAACGAAGAAGGACCCCTTGAGCCCTTCGGCCTCTACAACAATCTCCTTCCATTGGCGCAACCACAGGGGGCACTGCCCCGCCATGTACAGCTCGAACAAGCGGTCCTCCCGCGCCGGGCCGATCTCATTCGGCAGCGTAGGAAGAAGTGCAGAACAACCCAACGTCGGTGCCGCGAACGTCAACGAGTCTACGTAGGTCATCCCACAAAATTACCACAGTGCATGGCACAACAAATACGGGGATCACTTGTTAAAGGAATACCATGAGCGACAAGCACACGAAGGACAATAAAACGAACGCCAGTGGCGTAAACGCAGAAGAGTGGTCTGCAACGGAACTCAACAAAGCGAGGACGTGGCAAGACATGGTACGCAGCGAGAAGTGGGCCACGCTGCAAGAAGCAGATAAAGCGCTCGACGACCTGCATCTCATTGTTGAGAACATCAGCGTGCTCAAGGCATGGTTGCGGGACTACTACGAAGTTCAAAAGCGTAGTAGGCCCACGGCCCGCTATCCTTCGAAGTATAGCTGGCCCCGCGCATGGCCCGCGGCAATCATCGACGTCTTCGCGTGCATCGGAAAAGATGGGTCCACTACGGTGCAAGGCGCCCGGCGGCGCCTCACCCAAGTCGTCAGTGCACTGGGAGAACCCTGGATCACGCGCGTACGCCATCATCGACGCTTTCTGCACATGGAGCTCGACAAGTGCCTGCTCCAAGCGGAGCTCATCACCAAAAAGAATGTGAATAGGACCTACGCCTACGACGACGCGGACCGTTCCGCTAACGATGTACCCCCGGCCATCTTTCAAGAAGTTGCAGAAGAGCTGTCTGCACCCCGTACGGCGCTGGAAAAGGCGCAACCGGCGCCCGCCAGCGCTTCGGCAGCAACACACGAGGTACCGTCTAGCGATCTGGAAGCACGCCTTCAGCGACTTGAGACGCATGTCATGGCACACCGACACGATCTACCCACGAGCATTATGGAGCGCCTGTCCGCCTGTGAAAAGCGTGAGTATGCCGATGTGCACACGCGCTCGGCTACAATCACGTTGTCAGGGGAGAGTGTCATCATCAAAGTCGAGGGCACGGCAGCGGAACGCGCCGAGGATTACCCCGAGCTCAAAGAAGCGGCGCGAGAGGGTTTGCAAGCACTGCTTCACCGCCGCATGAAGCCGCTTCCTGACATCCCCACGAACTCAATCCACGGCGGCTACGTTACCCCACAGCCCAAGAAGTCCTCGTAGGCTTCTTCAATGGCCTGCCGTCAATGCGACCATATGCGGCGTGTAGCGCTTTACCGTCGCCGCTTCGCCCCCCTTCTTGGTGCCAACACTTTCTCGTTGTTGATGGCGACCGCCTACTTCGCCGGCGTACGCTTCAACGACCATGGCACCTTGATTGTTTTCAGGCATTCCGCCAGATACATTGCCATCAAAACGCCCACTATCGACATTAGAGCGATGGCCGGTAGCGCCAACGTCACCCTCACGTTTCAGGGAACAACGCATCAGCTCACTGTTCCCGAAGACGCGGGGTTCATCGTTCAAGGAAAGAAGGTCCCCTAGCATGCACTGGTTCTGCCTTTTGTGTGAAGGGCGCGTGGAGTCCCGCAGGATTCTTGGTCAGCGCCAACACGGGCGTTGTACACGTTGCGGCATGACATGCTCCCGCGGCTGTGCCTGCCACGACGTTTCTCAAAACGAGTGCCCTATCCATGGGCAAGCCGAAGATGGTGAAGAAACCCAGGAGATGGTCTGATGAAATGGCATTGCTTTCTCTGCCATAGCGACGTCCTTGAGTTCGGTATGGTCGGGGGTCGGCAACAAGGCCGCTGCATCAAATGCAACATGGTCGCCTCCCGCCGCTGCACGTGTCACGACGTCATCAAAAGTGAGTGCCCTATCCACGCCTTTAGGATCACTCCCGAGAAGACGCGGGAAGCGCCTCCGCTACCCGTTTGACGTCTGGAAGTGATCCGGCGTATGTACGAAGCGCTCATCCCAAAGGAGAAACTGATGAAGAAACGTATTTCGGTGACGCTGTTGTCCATGATGGTCGGAATCTGCGCGGTGTGCTGCACGGGCTGCCCCTCGCCCGCGACCTGGTGGCAGAATTTCCAGTCGAACCCGGTCGCGGGAGTTCAGGCGTTTGACCAGATCGTCCAGGTTGTTCTACTCGACGCCGAAGTGGCCTTTCAGTCTATCGAGGGATCCCTGCCCGTCGCCACCCAAGTGCAGATCACGGCGGCGTACACGGCTGCAGTCGCCAAGGTCAATGATACCTTGGCCCTGCTCGCCGACGGGGTACAGATCGCCATCGATGCCCAAAACCCCCTTCCCACCTTCGCCGCGCTGGTTCAGGCCGTCAGCAATGCGGCGACCGATCTCGTCACCCTGGTCAACAGCTTCAAGACTCAGCAGCTCGCCGCGGGGAACTTGCAGAAGACGGTGGCGTACTCGGGCTTTGCCGAGATGAACAGCGCGCTCACCGTTATGAAGCACGTCGGCCACACGAAGTAGTCAACCAACACGTTTCAATCCAACGCCGTCGGGAGTTCGCCCTTGGCGGCGTTTCTTTTTGGAGACCGAGGAATGAGAATAAGCAACACGGCGGATCTACGTGGTCGAACGTACGGCGATTTAACGGTAGAAATGCTGTTGTCAGAGCGTGATGAGGTCACTGGAAGCCGCCGTTGGCTGTGCCGTTGCTCCTGTGGCCGAACAGCGATTCGCACCACGGGGCATCTCACCAGAGCCTGGTGCTTGGGCAAGCTCCTTGCTGCCGTACCTGCTTGAATGAGCTGCGCGGTGGCACGTACTGCGTGTACCAAGCGCGACGAAAAGAAGAGTTCAAGACCCGCTGGGATACCGAAAGAACGCTGTACGGGCTGCGCGAACTCACTCTAATGGAAGCGGACATTCGCGCGGCCGTAGAGGCCGAAGAAGGACCATTTCGCGCTCCGCCGGTGTCGTTTGAGGTCACGCCCTGGGAAATGCTTACGGCGAAGCGCAAGCGGCGGGATTACGACGATGAAGAAAGGCAACGGTGTCGGCGCAAGGTCGACCGCGTTATGGAGCAAGCCCACGAGATCGTTCAACGCGTTCAAGTAGACGCTGCCCTTGCCACGGGCCACCGTCCGCACTCCTTCCTTTCATGGGATGACGCTACAAAGTAAAAGCGCACCCTGTCGGTAGGCCAGCAAGCGGTGAAGCATACGCGTCTGCGCGCTGCGGACGCGTATGCTTTATGAACGTCTTGTCCGTCGATAACCCGTTCCACTTTAGCGATTCCCATAATTCCCGGGGCTTTCCAGGCACAACGAACACGGAGGAACACCCAATGAAAAACATGATGCTCTCCCTTCCCCTTGCCGGCCTCGTGGCCATTACAGCTCTGCTCGTTTTGGCGCTTACCGCCTGTGGCGGGGGCGTGATCACGGGAAGCGGTGGCGGCGTGGACACGCCCACGTCGACCCACGCGCCCACCACCTCTTCGAGTACTCACAGCGTGGTTCTCTGTTCGCCCGGAACGGCAGGCTGTCCCTGCTTCAGCGACAACACCTGCAATCCCTTGCTGCACTGCGTGCTCAACGCGGTCTGCCTCAACGGCGCAGATCCTTCGAGTTCATCATCGAGCTCTGCCGCGAACGCTTCGAGCTCATCTTCGGGCGCTAGCGTGCCATCGTCCTCGAGCTCTTCATCCTCAGAGGTAACCACAACGATGGTCAGCAGCTCTTCCAGTAGCTCGGGCGCAACCCCCAGCGATGCCGGGCCAACGGACCCGCCCGCCGATGCGGGAGATGCCGGGATCAGCCCCTGCGTCGACGGCGGTTACATCGAGCAGTTCACGGCCTGTAACCCCCTGAATCAAAACCAAACGGGCGAGTGCCCCAATGCGCTGAGCCCCTGGTGCTATCTCTATGCGGACCTCAACACCGGCGCCGGCTGCGCGCAGCAGGTCTACGTCTCGGTCTGCGCTTCGGGCGCGACGCCCCTCAGCAACGCCGCGTGCACCACCAGCAGCGATTGCCCGATGGGTTCGGTCTGCCTCATCAGCGCATGGCAGGGAACCAGCCATCTCTGCGCCGTGTTGACGGGAGTTACGCCATGAAGCTGCGCACCGTCGTGAGCCCGCGAATCCGCCGCGCCGAGGGCCTCCGCATCATGCCTCCCGTCTACGAGCAGATGCGCCTCACGGTCCCCGTCCGAGAGGCGCTGGAGGGCGCGGGCAACGTCGCCGCGCCGACCCATACCCCCGACGGCCCGATCTGGACGGTCACTCTCCAGGGCACCGTGCCGCGCGGGCTCGCGATCGTGCGCATCGGACGGGGGGCCACGCAACAGCTCGGGCTTCGCCTGGCCATCGAGCCGGAATACCCCGGCGAGTGGCCCGAAGGTGCTGCGATCGCCTGGTACGAGCGTGGCGCGTGGTGCCGGTGCCCCGCGCCGCGCTGCGGTCGCGCGCTCGTCTGGTACGAGGCCGGCTACGTGCCCGGCTACCGCGTCTGCACGCGCGGACACCATGTGCAGCTCTCCAACGACGGGCGTAGCGGTCGCGTCGTGCGGGAGGGCTGAGCGCATGCCGCGCCGCAGCCTCTCCGAACGCGCGACGACGCGCTATCTGCGCCTCGCGCTCCGACGCGGCGACGCCTCCGAGGCGCCTGCTCCGAAGGCAAAGAAAGGAACCAAGACGCCTCGCAAGGCGTAATTACGCTCACAACAAAGTCGAGCCCTGGTAGCGATTGCAGTCGCCGCCAAGGCTCTTGGCGCACACCGATCAACCGGAGTCCACCCATGAACACGAATAGCACCTGCACGACCTCGAAGCCCAGCAACACGCCCGCCACCTTGCTTCGAATCGCTTACGCCACGCACCTTCTACCCGACATCCTCGACGCGGCCCGTAAGCGCTTCGGGCCAGACGTCGAGATCGCCGGTACGCCGAACGCGGATCCCTCGGGCCCCCTCGCGACGTGGCCTTACCCCGCCACGGAATACGTGGTCGTCGGGCGCGCCTCGGCGCATCGCACGGGACCGACCTTCACGGTGGTGCGCCGGGTCACGTACAAGGGTCAGTAAGAGCTGACCAAAGGAGAACGACGATGAACAGCCTAAAAGTCAACGCAAACCTGTCGAGCCTGCGGGGGTCGACATGAGCCCCACGCTCGCCGCAGAGCTTGATGCGCTCTACCGAGAACAGACCCTGCGCCGACTCGAGGTGCAGGCCGCGGAGATCGAGGCGCTACGGGATCGCACCCGAGCGCGCAGGCAGGCAATCGCCCTGCGCCGACTGCTCCGCGCCGGCGAGCGCGCCAGGTCGGCGGGGGAGGTGCGGGCGTGATCTCGGTAACGCTGAGCCGCGCCGATCTCGTGCGTGCTCGCGCCTGCAGCGCCGGTCTGGCGCTGTTTGACCAGTGGGCCCCGTCGGGGTCGCTCTCGGTCGCATGGACGCCACTACACTCGATCTGGTTGGCTGCGTGGCAGGGCTCGTTTGCGGCGTGGCTGGTGGGCGCGGGGCTAATCCCCCGCGCGGACCTGAGCC
>Ga0302320_10007619_pt1 | contig 23788 bp, 18 predicted proteins | sample Bog_T0_3_FD_202130 | JGI IMG/M metagenome (GOLD analysis project Ga0302320, IMG submission 202130) | Peat permafrost microbial communities from Stordalen Mire near Abisko, Sweden - Bog_T0_3 | ecosystem: Environmental > Terrestrial > Soil > Wetlands > Peat | place: Sweden: Abisko, Stordalen Mire...
TCGAGTTCCTTTCCTTCCTGCGGCAGGTGGAAAAGCAAGTGCCGGCAGGACTTGAAATCCACGCCGTGCTCGACAACTACGCCACACACAAAACCGATGCAGTCGAGAGGTGGCTGCGCAAACATCCCCGCTGGCATATGCACTTCATCCCGACTCACTCAAGCTGGCTCAATCAAGTGGAGCGCTTCTTCGCCAGGATCACCAACGAGCGGATCCGGCGCGGGGTCTTCCGCAGTGTCGGCGAGTTGGAAGAAGCTATCGAAGCCTACATTGCAAATCACAACCAGACCCCAAAGCCCTTTCGCTGGACGGCAACGGCAGACCGCATCCTGGGAAAGGTCGGCGCTTTATGCAAGAAACTTGCGTGACACTACACTAGGGAGGTTTGCAGGAATGCTGGCAAAGGTTGATGGAATTCACACCAAGCTTGCCGATCTCGTACACCTCGCTCCCTTCGACAACGGCCAGCAGCTCGCATTCGCCCGGAACTGGTATGTTCCGCGCCTCGGCGGTGCTGCAGGCGCGCAACGCGCGGACGACTTCATGGATGCGGTCCGCCGCCACGACCACACGCGTGTTATCAGCCGCGTACCGAATCTTCTCTACCTCCTCGCCCTGCTGTTCCGGCACCGCGCCCGCCTGCCGGATGGACGGGCGCTGGTCTATGCGGCCATCTCCTCGGCTTACCTTGCGGACATCGACATCGGCAGGCACCTTCCAGACTCCCTCATCGTCCCGTGGAAGTTTGAGGAAAAGGAAGTCCTCCTAGCCCTAGTCGCAATGCGGATGCAGGAGATTCGCGCTGCACATGCGACGTACCCATTGGACAAGCAGGACGAATTTGGTGGCGGAGACGCGGAAGAGGGACGCGGCGAAATCCTCGTTACCCGTGCGCAGCTCAAGGAATGGCTTGGTCCGAGCTTCCGGGATGGGAAAGGCGCAGTGGATTCGGCCGGGATGCACCGCTTCCTTGAACACATTGCCAACCGCTCCGGTCTGCTGCTTCCGCGCGGAGAAGGCGTTTTCGGCTTTGCTCACCTTTCCTTTCAGGAATACTACGCAGCCTGCTTCCTTGAGAAGGAGTTCCAACGCATCCTCACCGAAAAGGCGCAGCCCGCCGGGGACGACATATTCGGCAAACCTTCGGTCGCCGCGAAGAAGGACGAGGAGAAAATGTTCGCCGGGATGGCTGCGCTCCCCGCGTGGCACGAGTCGCTGCTCTTCCTCGTGGAAAAGCTCCGCCACAGCGCCCCCTATACGAGCCGCATCCTCGGCTGGGCCTTCCCCCAGCTTGCCACGGAGCCGAAATGGAAGGATGAAGACGACGAGGCCAGCGTGGCCAAGTGGATGCCATTTACCGCCGCGCAGCTACTTGCCAGCATTTCGGTGGACCAGGAAGTCACTCTTGACAACGCGCAGCGTGCGAGGATATGGCGCAGCCTCTGGCAAGCGCACATCGTTGCATGGAGCACCGATTGGAACATCGCGCCATCCCTTGTCATCGCGGGCAGCGCCTATCACAATGTCGTGCTCGAAACCGTCACCGCGTTGAAGCCCGTTAGATTCCATCTTCTCAACGCGACGGCGCTGACCGACTTGAAGCCGCTTTCCGGCCTGGTTTCGTTGAACGAACTCTACTTCACCGGCTGCACGGCAGTGAGTGACCTAAAGCCGTTGTCGGGTCTGGCATCAATGAGTAAACTCGGCCTCAGTGGCTGCACTGCGGTGAGCGACCTAGCGCCGCTTTCGGTCCTGCCTTCATTGAACGAGATCATCCTCCTCGGATGCACCGCGTTGAGCGACCTGAAGCCACTTTCTGGCTTGGCTTCCTTGAACAAACTCAATCTTACGGGCTGCAAGGCGGTTAGCAATGTAGCGGTGGCGGCGCTGTGTGAGGGCCTTCCGGAGCTTAGAATCTACCGGTAGTCCGTCTGCAGGGACTAGGGGCAAATATTGAGAGAGACTTGTAGTTGGTCGGCGCTTTAAGAACGAAATTGCCATCTGGTTCGGACGGTTTTGAAATCGAGAATGTGTTGCCGTTGATGGCGTGGATACCGGGGGAGTCGCCCGCTTGCTCAGCCCCGGCTTTTTGCCGCCTTTCAGGGTCCTGGATTTGGGCTGGCTGCACCTGAGGCGCACCCGTCCGCTGGCGGGCTCCCGCCTTGCGATGCTGAATTGGATGTTTTCCGGGTTTGGACCACGACTTTTGCACCCCATCTTCACTTTCCCTCAGGCGCAGTGGTGAATATCACACGCGCCGCTGCGCGAGGAGCTTGCGGACTTGCTCGAAATTCACCGGCTTGACGAGATGATGGTCGAAGCCCACCTGGCGCGAACGGCGGCGGTCTTCTTCCTGGCCGCAGCCGGAGACGGCGATGATGAGGGTGGGGGTGCAGCCCGGACCTTCCGAATCCGCGGAGACGGATCCGCTGTGGAGCTCGCAGCGGGCGCGGACGACGGTGAGACCGAGCCCGAGGCCTCACCTTCGCGGAACAAGACTCCCCCGATGGCGGGTCGTGCTTGCCTGCGGATGGGTGACAAAGGAGATTTCCGATTGAATCCATTTACGGTCTGATCGTCGAATATGGAGATAGAGGAAACTCAGTTATGAATAAAAGATTCTTTACCGCGCTGGCTCTGGCCGCCGCGATGTTGATTGGCGGGCCGGCGTTTGGAAACAGCCGCGGAGGGGACGGCGGACGCGGGGCGTCCTACTCGGGAGGCGGACGCGGGACATCCTTTTCGGGCAGCGCACGCGGAGCATCGTTTTCGGGTGGCGGATCGCGGGGCGGATACCGGGGCGGATCCATTGCTTTTGGCGGAAGCGGGCGGGGGTACGGCCGCGGTGGCTACGGGTACGGGCATGGCTACGGGTATGGGCGTGGGTACGGGGGATACGGCTTCGTCTATCCGTACTATTACGGGGACTATCCTGTTTACGGATATGGGTACGCAGAGCCGGTGTATTCGGACAATGGCTCCGACTATTCTGATTCCAATGCCAGCGCCCCGGTGAGCGTGCAGGTGCAGCAGGAGCTGGCCCGGCAGGGCTACTACCGGGGTCCGATCGACGGAATCGTGGGACCCGGCACCCAGGCGGCCATTTCCGCTTACCAGCGGGACAATGGATTGCGGGTCACGGGTACCATTAATGGCAAGTTGCTGGACGCCCTGGACCTGGAATAGGGCGGCCTTTCGGCTTCGAGGACAGGCGTTCTTTCAAGACCCGGGATGCGATCGGGCGCCAGCCGCAGCGCGTTGATCTCGCCAAAGTCACCGTCTCGCGGGATAAATCGTCCCTGATGTATAAACCGCGTACCGTCGACCAGCCGGCGGAGCTTCTGCCCTATCTCTTCGCCAAATGGCCGTCGGCCAAAAAGAAGCAGGTGCGCACCTGGTTGAAACATCAGGCCGTCCTGGTGAATGGCCGGGTCATCACCCAGTTCAACCATCCGTTGAAAGCCGGCGATATCGTCGCGATCCGCTCTGATCGTTACGCCGCGCCGGATACCGTCATCGCCGGCGGCATCAAGGTCCACTTCGAAGATGCCGCGCTCATCGTCATCGACAAGCCCCCGGACCTTCTCACCATCGCCAGCGAGGCCGAGCAGGAAAAGACCGCGTATTTCCAGCTCACCGATTATCTGCGCTCCGGAAGCCGCTCTCATGAACGAGTCTGGATCGTGCATCGGCTCGACCGGGAGACCAGCGGGCTCATGGTCTTCGCAAAAACTCCCGAGGCCAAGAGCATCCTGCAAACCGGCTGGGATCAGGCGGAAAAGCGCTATCAGGCCGTGGTAGAAGGGCTTCTCTCCAGTGACAAAGGCACCTTCCAATCGTGGCTCGACGAGACGAGTCCATTCAAGGTCTTCAGTGTCTCGCGCAGTGACACCACCCGGCACGCAGTCACCCATTATCGAGTGCTGAAACGAAACCGGGGCCGGACTCTCGTGGAATTGACCCTCGAGACCGGGCGCCGTCATCAGATCCGCGTTCACCTCGCGGACGCCGGATGCCCGGTCGTCGGCGATACCAAATACGGTGCAAAAACCAACCCCGCCAAACGCCTCGGCCTCCACGCCTGGAGCCTCCGCTTTCCCCATCCGGTCACGCACCAGGAGCTCCGCTTTGAATCGTCCCTGCCGGCGGAGCTGGCCCGACTCGTCTAAGCCCGCAAGATCGTCTTGAGTGCCGCGGGATAAATGGGCAGACACCTTAAAGGTACGGACTTCCCGCCGATCCTAGATTTTTTCCTGATGAATGGCTGGCTTTCCAAAGAACAGTTGGACGCGTTTGAGTCCGCGCTCACAACGGCGCATCGGTTGTTCACCGCCGGTGATGCGTGGGTGGAGCGGTTTGGTGCGGACATTCAAATCTCGTTCAAGACGGATGCGGCCCGCGATTCTGCTTTGCGCGGGCTCCGCGAATGGGAGGCGTTTACCGGATTCAAGTCGCGGCGTGTGTTTTCGCGTTTCCTGCCGAAGCAAAATGCGGAGCGGGTCTCGCCGGTGTTGAGCGCGGGCGACCCGGCGGATTCGCTGACAACCGTCGTGACGGAGGCAGGGGTTCGGTACGGGATCGATTTCGCCGCAGGCTATTCGGTCGGTTTCTTTATGGATCAGCGCGCAAACCGGGCGTTCCTGCGCCGGATCGCGCCCAGGAATCTTCTCAACACGTTCGCCTACACCTGCTCGTTTTCCGTGGTGGCGGGTCTCGGGGGCGGGCGAACGCTGAGTGTCGATCTATCGAAAAAGTCGCTGGATCGTGGACGGGAGAATTTTGCGCTGAACGGGCTCGCGGACGCGGGGCATCGATTCCTGGCCGACGACGCTCTCGATGTGTTGCCGCGTTTGGAACGGCGCGGGGAAAAATTCGACGCGATCGTGCTCGATCCGCCGACGTTCTCCCGGGGGAACGCCGGCCGCCGCTGGAAAGTGGAGGAAGACCTGGAAGAATTGGTGGTAACGGCGCTGGGGTTGGCGGCTCCAAACGCATCGGTGCTCGTCTCGACGAATTGCACGCGCATCAACAGGCGCTCGCTCGAGGGCATCGCCCGGTTCGCGCTCAAAACGCACCGGCGTGGCGGGGATTTTCACCGGGAGCCGCCACTCCCCGATTTCCCGCCCGGCGAGGGAGCCGAGACGCTCTGGCTGCGGCTGCGCTCGTAGGTCGCAGTTTTTTACCGGGTGAGCCTATTCAGCGCGACCTGCCGAATACGGACTCGCGAGGAAAAATGCACGAGGGCAGGTTCCGGGTGATGTCCGTTTTTGGCGCCGCAATCGGCCGGCTGGGATTTACTGCCAGGTCGCGAGGTCGTCGGAGCCGTTAATGTCGCCGTTGCCCGCCTTGCCCCATTGACCATCCATGCCAAGCGAGCAGGCTGCCACTCCCGCATTCACCACGGGCGTATTCTTATAGTAGAACCAACCCAAAGCCTGGTTCACATTGCCAAGGTAATCGGCATCGATGAACACGACATATTCCATCCCCCACGGGTCCACATAGGCCCCGGCTGGGATTTTGTTTCCCTGCGGTCCCGTTACCGCTTGCGCTGTGTAACCGCTGCGCGGGCTCGTGAGGCTCTTTGCGTAATTGCCTTCGAAATACACGACGTGCCGCGTATTGATCTGATCGTTCTGGTTGAATCGGTTGTCCGGTATCGCCCGCAGGATATCGCACAGATCGGCGGTCGAGTAGAGGCCGTTCGGGTCGCCGTAGCAAGTGTCGTAGCCCATGCCGCCGGCGGCGGCGTTATTGGCATTCAGCGGGTAAAAGCCGTAATCCGTATAATAACTCCGGACCCCAAGCACGAGCTGATGCATGTCAGTCAGCGCCTGCGATTTTTTTGCGGCATTTTTCGCCGCATTCATCGCTGGAAGCAGCAGGCCCATCAAGATCGCGATGATCGCGATCACGGTGAGCAGCTCGATGAGGGTGAATCCTTTACGACGTGAAATCGGCTGCTTGAACAGAGGGGGTGATTTTTGCATGGCCGGGGGGCGGAAGGTCACAGTCTGGGAGGTGGCCGGAGGCTCTCGTTCAGTTTTGTTATTGCGTAATTTTTCCCGGGCAGGCCCATCGAGCATAACAAGAGGGCAGGCTGGAGAATGATCCGCTTCATTACGCATGGGACGCTACTCCTGCTCAGGAGAGGTTTCAATAATTCGCGTGTTTAGCAGTTAAACCGTTTCAATATCCCGGTTGGCAAGGCGGAACGCCGGCTTCATCAAGGGGACTGCCGCCGGATCGTCGGACCCGGTGTCCAGGTGCTGCTTACCAGGACGCCTTTTTGGAATGGTGGCACCCCATATTCGTTGCGGTGGAGTTGTCCGATGACCATGTCCACCGCTGCGCGTCCGACCAATTCATTGTTCTGGCGCATGCCGGCCCACTTAAGCGGCTCGATCATTCCATTGGGCCCGTATGTCGTGGCCGATAGATCCAGATGCACGAGTCCAATGTCCTGAGGCACCTTCAATCCGATGCGTTTGACCCACGGCCCGATGTCGCGTTCGTGAACCGTGAGAATGACATCGGGTTTGTTGCGCTTGAGCCAGGACTTGAAACCACGCTCAGCCCCGGGTGTCACCCCGAAGGTATCGTAGAAAAATATGGGAAGGCGGTCTTTCTTCGGCAACCCGAGCTGGCCGGCACAAAATCCCCCTGAGAAGCGCTTTTCCAGATCGTCATCAATCCCAAGATCCAGGCAGAGGCCAGGGCGCTTATAGCCCAGTTGGACCACTTCATTCACCGCTTGAAGCGTCGTGGAAAATTGGTCATTGGCCACGTAGCTGAGAGCCGGCTGAGACGGCCGGTAGCCGATGACGATTGCCGCGGAACGTTGCCAGATGGGATTTAATTCTGAGGGGAGTATGATGTTATTTTCCGGCCGCCCGATTACGATAATGCCGCGGATGGCGCGGGTATTGAGGATCTCGACCAGACGCTTGGGAGCGCAATCCGGCGTGAAGCGGCAGAAGCGGTCGATCCCGTAGCCGAGGGGTTCCGCGCGCGCATGACAGCCTTCGATCCACTCCCGGAATGTGGGGACGGTATCGAGTTCAGAAGGGTTTTTCTCGAAATAGAAAATACCGAGCGTGGACTGATAGGTGGTTTTCTTCGTGGATCTCAACTGGACGAGCAGATTCGCGATAACGGGGTTGGATTTATAGCCGGCATCCGCCGCAACTTTCTGGATGCGTGCGCGTTGCTTGGGGCTGATCCGCGGATCGTTGCGGAGCGCCATCGACACCGTGGCGTTTGAAACGCCGGCCAGTTTTGCAAGGCTGCGGGTAGTCGGCTGCCTATCGATCCGCGCGGGCGGCTTTTGAGGGGAATCCATGTTGTATTTTAGCCGGGAGCAGCCGGCTGGTTCGAGTTGAAAGTTCGAGGTCGAGCCCGGGGCAGGCATGGAAACAGAAGTGTGGCAATGCCTGGCGCATGCGGTGTAGCGTTATTCATGCATTGCGGCGTCGTGCCCCCAAAGTGCCCGTGTTGTTCCCGGACAATCGGCCAAAGACGTTTCAATCCGGAAGGACCCGCGATGCAAACCGTGGAGAAAAGCATGAAACGGTCACTTCTTTGCAAGCTTCTGTCTGCGGCACTATTAGCCTTGTCCTGCTGCCCTGCGGCTTCCGCCGCGTCACTCGCAAGTTACACGGCCTCCGCGGCTCCCGGGGCTGCGGACGATGCGAATGGCAAATCCGTCCACGTGTGGGATGTAACAGACAGTGGGGATGCCGGATTCACCGGCGCCGCCGGGGATTCTCACGTTTGGAAAATATTCGACGCGACGCGTCATGGCCAGATAGACCAGACCCATCAGTTTGCCGGCGGCGCGTTGACGCAGGGCCAGGGGGTGTCCCTCGACTACGCGCATAATAGCAACATCGACACCGGCAAGCGGGTTGGTCTGCGGCTGCTCGATGGGGACGGCGTCACTCAAGTGGAAGTGTCCTTCGTCGGCGGAGGAGATCATTTTGTTTACTCCGATGCGGCCGCCAGGGATGCCTCCACAGGCCAGGGATACGACCCGCTGGACTTCCTGCATTTCTCGCTGCGGATCACGGGCGCGACGAGCTATGAAGCCACGTTCAATGGCAATACGTGGGCGGGCACGTTTCGCAAGCCGATCGCAGGCATTCAGGTATTCAATGATGACGCGGGCGCCAGGAGCGACCAATATACAGACAATCTTGCCGTATGGACGCGGCAGGACGTTCAGATCGAGCGGGAGGCCCGGATCGGCGAGGGTGAAGCGCTCTTTGTCCCGCAGGGTTACCAATCCGCGAGAACGCCGTCGCTTGCCTTTGCGGCGCCGCCCAGGGAGCTGGGGGATGTGCCGTCTGGCTGGAAACTGGTTCCCGATTTCTTCCTGGAAAACGGGAAGGCCTGCGCGTCGATCGCCGTCCCTGCCGGTTCCAGCCTCTACGGCTCCGGCGAAGTAACAGGGCCGCTGCTGCGGAACGGGCAGGCCATCACCCTCTGGAACACCGACAATTTTGCCTACCACGCGGCCAATGGGAAACGGCTCTACCAATCCCATCCATGGGTCCTCGGGGTGAGGCCGGACGGCACCGCGTTCGGAATTCTTTTTGACACGACATGGAGGGCAACGCTGAACACCGGGGACAGCCGGATCATTTTCGACACAGAGGGGGCGCCATTCCAGGTGGTGGTGATCGATCGCGAGTCCCCGCAGGCGGTTGTGCGGGCGCTGGCCGGATTGACCGGCAAAATGCCGCTGCCGCCCAGGTGGGCGCTCGGTTTTCAACAATGCCGCTACTCCTATTACCCGGACGCGAAGGTGCGGGAAATCGCGGATGGGTTCCGCAAGCGCAATCTGCCCTGCGACGTGATCTGGATGGATATCCATTATATGAATGGATACCGGATATTTACCTTTGATCCAACGCGCTTTCCGGATCCGAAATCAACCAATGACTATCTTCATCAGAATGGGTTTCACTCCGTCTGGATGATCGATCCGGGAGTGAAAAAGGAACCGGGTTACTTCGTATACGACTCCGGGAGCCGGCAGGACGTGTGGGTGGAGAATGCCGAGGGAGCGCCGTTCGTTGGCAAAGTTTGGCCGGGGCCGTGCGTCTTCCCGGATTTTACGATGCCCGCGACCCGCCAGTGGTGGGCAGGACTGTTCAAGAATTACATCGCCACGGGAGTGGATGGGGTGTGGAACGACATGAACGAACCGGCCGTCATGGAAAGCCCCACGGGGACGATGCCGCCCGATAACATCCACCGCGGCGGCGGGGCTCTGCCATCCGGCCCACATCTCATGTATCACAATGTCTGGGGGATGCTCATGGTCTCGGCGACACGCAAGGGCATGCTTGATGCGCGTCCGGAACGGCGTCCTTTCATTTTGACCCGCTCCAATTACCTCGGCGGACAACGTTACGCCGCAACCTGGACCGGGGATAATAACTCGGCGATGCCTTTCCTGGAGACCTCGATCCCAATGGTGCTCAACCTCGGGCTCTCCGGGCAGCCGTTATGCGGCCCTGATATCGGCGGCTACTCTGGCTCGATCACTCCGGACCTGTACGGCAAGTGGATTTCCATGGCGCCATTCTATCCATTCTGCCGGGCGCATACTTCGGTCGATAATCCGCCTCGCGAACCGTGGACGCAGGGCCCGCAGATCGAGGCCGTTGCACGCACCGCCCTGGAGCGGCGCTACCGGCTCCTGCCTTATCTTTATACTCTGGCTTACACCGCCTCCACAGAAGGCGACCCGATCATGCAACCGCTGTTTTTCGCGGATCCCACGGATCCCGGCCTGCGGGGGGAGCAGGGAGCATTTCTATTGGGTCCCAACCTGCTGGTGACGCCGGGTTGGGTTTCATCACCCAAGCTTCCAAAAGGCATCTGGCGCGATGTCTCCCTCATTGATCCCGCGCGTGAGCATGACGGCTACCAGGCGGCCCTCAAAATCCGCGGCGGCGCGGTGATCCCGCTTGGCAAAGTCATCCAAAATACCAATGAGAAGTCTCTCGATCCGCTGACGCTGCTCGTCTGTCTGGATGAGAAGGGACAGGCGGGCGGGGTGCTCTATGAGGATGCCGGCGAGGGTTTCGATTATGCGAAAGGCGCATACGCGCTTACCCGCTACCACGCGAGCCGGGAGGGAAGCGACGTGGTTGTAACCATTCAGAGCCGCAGCGGCGCCATGAAGGTGCCCGACCGGAGCATCCGGGTGCAGGTGATCACGGAAAAGGGAGTGATCGAGGGCAGCGGGATGGAATCCGGCGGCGTGCGGGTGGCAAACGCGGGGGAATAGCGGTAGTGTCCTAATTTGAATTTTTCTTTAGGTGCTCAGTCACCTGTTCCTGCGTCAGTTCCTTGCCTGCCGCCCCTGCGAGGATCAATGCTCTCATTCGCAGGGTAAGCGGGGTCGTTCCACGGTTTGTTTTGCGAATGCCGCAGAGGTCGAAGACTGCATGTGCCGCTCTGGCATCTTCTTCGAGTTGTTCCGGAGTCATTTGGTTCCTTTCGAATGCACTGATTGTTTGGTCTGTGAAACGATCCACGCTCGGACAGCGTCAAGCGCGGAATCAATCGGCGGCGTCCCAAGCACAGCCACGTATTCCGGCCCCTTGGGGCTATCGACGGCCCATCCGTAGGCGCGATCCGGGGGAGGGGTGAGCACGCGGAAGACTTCCACGACGCCCTCCCACACGGTTTTGCCCCGGAACGTCTCGACTATCGGGACCGTCTCCAAGTGCTCGACCCTGCTCCCTGTGGCGCGTTCTACGGCCAGTTGTGCGCTCACTTCGCCTCCCGCATGAGTTCCGCCACGGTCCAAATGTGATCCGTCACGCCCCCGGCCATTGCTGGCGTCATACGGAGGCTCTTGTGGACCCGGACAAAATTGTAATACCCGAAATGGAGCCCGACTGCCGCGCGGAAGTTCTCAATCTTCTTTGAGAACCCATTCGTCAACCGGGTCAAGCGGCGCATATGCATCCGCATGGTGAGGTTTTGGCGCTCAACGTAGCTCGTGGAAATCAATGTCATATCCGGCTCGCCAGAGACGACGGACTTTTGAACCCGAATGAGCTTGGCCGGGCTATAGCGGCGTTGGTCTGCAATGTCTGTGGCACCGTATATTTTAACCACTTGGCCGTAATCGACATCTGCGCCGAAACCCCGCTCTACGGCATCGGTGTACGCTGAGAGCCCATCACTGGGAAGCTGAGGGCGAGCGTTGAGTCGGGAGGCCAGATCGTCAACGAAGGAGTCGGCGTAATAGCCGTCGCGCTTGCCCATGAGGTAGGCGGGGACCATGCGGGATTCCACGTCGATTGCAACGAACGTCCAAACGTCGCCCATTCCGGCCCGACGATCCTCAGCCGTGGCCCGCTTCTGCTTCTTGCCAATAAATCCCCAAATCTCGTCCATCTGGATTAACCGGCAATCGAGGTTCCGCATCGTGGCGTCCATGACAGCCGCGCAACCGTTCCCCACCCGCGCGCCTAGACGCATGATCGTATCCCGATGGATGCCGGTCATCCGCTCAATGCTGCGAATCGAATTGCCCTCAGCCAACGCACTGATTACCGCCGACTGCTTTTCGGGAGAGAGAATGTTGCTCATAAGTTTTGGATTTGACTTTTTGTGCCACAGAATAGAGTTTGAGTCAACATCTTTTCTGTGCCACAGAAACAAATCCTATGAAAACCTCGAAAATAGGCCGTCCGAAACTCCCGAAAGGGGAGGCTAAAACTGAAATGGTTCGCGCTCGCGTAACGCCTTCGGAACTAAAAGCGATTGAGCGAGCCGCAAATGGAACGGGTATTTCAGAATGGGCCAGAGCCGTCATGCTTTCTTCCCTTTCACAGAGACACCCTTAGCAGTTTTAGCCCACTCCTCGGGGAAACTCACAACGTACCCAACGGCGCGCGCAGTTTGATATTGGGGAATAATTTTACTACGCATCTCTCTTATTGCCGTCTTGCTTTTCAAGTCCTTTTTGTGATCAAAGGGATTTTTCGTATCTGCACGGCACTTTAATTCGGCCTCCACGATCTTGGCCAAGAATGTCACCGTTGGGGCTATAGCCATCTTAAGCCTCTCTCTTCCATTTTTCTGTTCAAGAAATCGGGATGGGTCCCTTATAAACTCCAAGCCTTCGCTCTCTTTTTCTTCCAGTAGCTCCCGTAAGAGGTAGTGAAATAAATATGGAGTAAGGGAATATGAAGCGAATCCTCTGTTGGTCATTTTCTTCAGTTCCTGCTGAATCACCGCATCAATATCAGTTAGGGCCACAACCCTATGGGCATTAACCTCTGGCCTTGAAAACAAATCAGCGTGAATTTTGGCGTCAAACAACTTGTATTGCTGGTGACAACTCTCTGGGGTTTTTAAGTCGAACGCCATCAATATACGACCCATTTCCGTGTTTTCTACAACGCGAGAACCCTCCCACTCCGGGTGTTCCCCGCGTGCAATTCGGTAGTGAAGCTCGCCCTTGTATTTTGTATGAATCTCATTTTGCAATCGCATCTGAACTTCATTATTCGACTGTAGATCGCGCCCGCTTACTCCATTTTGGCGATTCGTATGGTCGGTGATTTTAGCGGCTAGCTCGCTTTTTGGAGAAATTGAAATGAATTTCGTGAGGATTTTGAGTTCTGCGGTTATATCTGGCGAGCGAGCATGAAGGGTGCTCAAACTCTGGCATCCATTAACCACGGAATATCCACTGATTTTAAGAGACGAATTGTCTTTGCTTAATGAAATGGTTTCGGCCAAAACCGTCAGTCCATTATGGTATGCCGGAAAATATTTATGTTCGGTCAACGTGGCGATGCTTTTGTCTATTTCCTTGTTTACTGCCGAGCGTTGAAGTCTGTATCTGAGATTCCACGCAAACAACTCTTGATTTGCGATTCCGCCCATTTTCACAAGCTCTGAGGCGGAAATGGGGGCGATATACATTGTGAGCCCATTCTCAATGCTGTGCGTCAACATTTCGCCAGAGCAAATGGTAAAGCTTATTGGTTGCGAAATTGGTTCTGCCTTTCCGATCGGCAAATATCTTTCCTGCATTGCCATTTCATCATATAGGATTATATCCGGGGCAGCGGCGAGGAAATCCATTGAGTGCTTATCGCGCTTTTTGTTGGTAACGAACACCCCCCGGGGCTTGTAACCCTCCCTAATAAAAGCCGCTATTTTTTCGTCCTTAAGGAGTTTTTTTAAATCTTCACTGTACGTCGATTCTGCCAGATGGTTCACGGCTTCTTCCGTTTTGAAGAAGTCCAGTGTTCCGCGAAGTTCCTTCAGACAGGTGTCGCCAAGTGCTTTTCCGCCATGAACCGTGAATAAACGCGCCTGAAATATATCAATTTCGTGCGTCAACTCATTGACGTAGATACCGTCGATTCCCTTGTCGCCCTTCTGATCGCATATTGCGTCGTCAACCTCCGATCCTTCGAGACGGTAGAAGTTTCTCAAAAACCATGCCAAGAATGCCTGGCTCTCCGTTTGGTCCTTCATTTTGAAGTCCCCGAATTGTTTGAGAATCTTGGGGTATGAGAGGTCGATAGTAGGTGGCATGATGCGGAAGCATGTTCCCATTGGAGCCATGCCATCAAGCCGAGATTCGCAATGTTCCACAGAATGTTCCACAGTCCCAAAATCCAAATTAGGACACTACCGGAATAGCCGGCGCCTTGACGGCGGGCCCGGCAAGCCGGATGATGCGGCAGGTTGGCAATGAGGCATGCAATGTCTGTCTGAATGCTGACTGGAGAAGCCGGTTGAACAACCTGCCGCGCCCCCCAATGAACTTCTCCCAGCACGCCTTTTCTCTCCTGCAAAAAATCGGGAAGGCGATGATGCTGCCGGTATCAGTGCTGCCAGTCGCGGGCATGCTGCTTGGCGTCGGCAGCGCGAATTTCACATGGCTGCCGCCCATTGTCTCGCTCGTCATGGCGCAGGCAGGCGGCGCGATCTTTGGGTTTCTTCCGCTGCTTTTCGCGATTGCGATTGCCGTAGGCCTCACGGAGAACGACGGCGTCGCGGCGCTGGCATCAACGGTGGGTTACCTCGTTTTGCTCGCGACCATGGGCGTCGCGACGGCATTTTTCGCGCTCTGGCACGGGCCTCCGCCAATCATCAAAGGCGTAACGCTCGCGCCGGATTTGATTGGCCAGATCCGTCAGGTTCTCAACGCGGCCGTCACGCAGCAGAAGATTGTCGTTGGCGGCACTGAGCTGAAATCGATCATGGGAATGGCGTCGATCGAGACCGGGGTATTTGGCGGCATCCTCATCGGGCTGGTTGCGGCGTCGGTGTTCAATCGCTTTTACCGGATTCAACTTCCGGCCTGCCTCGGCTTCTTCGCGGGCAAACGCGCTGTGCCGATTGTGACTGCATTTGCCGCCATTGCGCTGGGCATTGTTCTCAGTGTCGTGTGGCCGCCGGTCGGGGCTGTTATTCATCGATTCTCTGAGTGGGCCGCTTACGGGCAGCCGGTGCTCGCCTTTACTCTATACGGTTTTGTCGAGCGGCTGCTGCTTCCGCTGGGCCTTCATCACGTTTGGAACGTGCCTTTCTTTTTCGAGGTCGGGCAATATGTCGATCCGGCCACGGGCCAGGTTGCGCGTGGAGAGATCAACCGTTTCATCGCGGGCGATCCTACCGCGGGGAACATGGCGGGCGGCTATTTATTCAAGATGTGGGGCTTGCCGGCCGCTGCCGTTGCCATCTGGCGGAGTGCCCGCCCGGAGAACCGGGCAAAGGTCGGCGGCATCATGATTTCAGCCGCGTTGACGGCGTTTCTCACCGGCATCACCGAGCCGATAGAGTTCGCATTCCTGTTTATCGCGCCGGTTCTTTACTTCATTCACGCCATGCTGGCGGGCGTGGCTTACGGTCTTTGCATCGCTCTCGGGATCAAGCATGGGATGACGTTTTCGCATGGGTTGATCGATTTTATTGTGCTGTATCCCAAGTCGCATCACGCCGGATGGCTTTTCGTCCTCGGGCCGATATGGGCCGCGGTGTATTACGGGATTTTTCGATTCGCGATTCTGAAATTTGATCTGAAAACGCCGGGGCGCGAGATCGAGGAGGTGCGTGCGACGGACGCAAAAGAGGTCATCGCCGGGAGCCTCGCGCAGCAGATCGTCCGGGCGCTGGGTGGACGCGGCAATATCGCGGCGCTCGATGCATGCATCACGCGGTTGCGGGTGAAACTGCATGACATCTCAAAGGTCAATGCCCCGAAACTCAAGGCGCTTGGCGCTGCCGGCGTCGTCACGGTGGGCGACGGGGTGCAGGTGATCTTCGGAACAGGCGCGGAGAACTATAAGACCGACATTCAGGAATATCTGAATGCGGCGGGAGCGGAGGCAGATGAAACCGAAGTGCCTTCTCCCACGGAATCCGGGCACGCCGCGGGCGCCAACGCAAAACTCCGGGACCCGGACGCCGCCCACAAGGCCGCGGCTGTGATCGCCGCGTTGGGCGGACGGCAAAATATTGAGCGCGTCGATGCGTGTGCCGAGACACGAATGCGAATCGTCTTGAAGGATTGCGACTGCGTGAGCGGGGGAGGCATCCCCGCCGCCCATATTGCCGGGGTGGTGAAACTCCCGGGGAACGTGGTGCACCTGCTTGCCGGATTCAACGCCGATCAATATGCGGCGGAGATGCGGCGGCAACTCGCTACCGCCCAGCCCGTCGAAGTTTGAAAATCTGTGTGTTTAACTGCTAACCGCATCTCCCCTAGACAGTGCGCACCGCGTAAACCACGCTCGCCCGATATGCCCCCCCCAAAGGAGCGCTACTCCCGTCCCCTGGGCATTTCGTTCGTAGCCGGATGGATTGCCGCTTTTGTCTTCCTTTTTCACGCCGTTGCGCGCGGAGCCGATGCGAGCCCCGGGCCGCAGCGGCCGTGGAATAAGGATGTGATCTATTTTGCGCTGACGGACCGCTTCCTGGACGGGGACCCGGAGAACAACGTCCCGGCGGGCAGCGACCCGGCGCTCTACGATAAGAGCCAGACGAATATCGGGAGCTATCACGGCGGCGACCTCCGCGGGCTGGAGTTGGCGCTACAGAGTGGCTATTTCAAGGCGCTGGGTGTTACGGCGCTCTGGATTACGCCGCCTGTGCGGAATGTGTGGTACTCGGGCTCTGACCTTGGCGGGCCAAAGACGGGTTATCATGGTTATTGGACGCAGGACTTTCTCGATATCGATCCGCATCTGGTTTCGCGCAAATCACTGGATGGAAAACGCGAGTACCCCGATACGCGTGACGGGCGGATGCAGTGTTACAAGGACTTCGTGGCGCTGGCGCACAGCCAGGGGATCAAGGTAATCCAGGACATCGTCTGCCACCACGCCGGGCCGGTGTTCTATTATGACGCGAATGGGAACGGGCAGTTTGATTTTGATCAAAAGGATGAATGGATCGCGCCCTTCAAACGCGAGGGGCAATATGATGACGCGCGCTGGGCGGAAGTGCCAAAGTGGGATATGCACCGGACCGCGCCGGATGGGCCGGAAACCATCCTGGGGTATACGGTGAATACCAGTGGGGTGCTGGGGGAGATGGAAACTTACGAGCGGAAAGGAATGAACAGTGACAGCCTCGGCAAGGCGACAGGGGAGGAGATCGAAAGTGATTTCTTTAGCCTGCGTGATTTGAACACGGCGCCGGATAGTCCGAACTTCAACAAGCTGGTGAATGATTTTGTGGAGATCTATGCCTTTTATGCGGAGAAAATCGGGGTGGACGGTTTTCGCATCGATACGGTGAAGCATGTGCATCATGCGTTTTGGGATGCGTTCACTGAGCGGCTGAGAAAACGCCTCGGCCCGGAACGGGCGAAGAGCCTGATCCTTTTTGGCGAGGTCTATGACGGGAATCCGATCAAGGTGGGGGACTATACTTACCGCGGCGATAGTATTGCGGACAGGGTGCCCTGCCTGGACTCGCTGCTCGATTTTCCGTATTGCTGGGCGGTGCGGTCGTATCTTCGCACGGACGGGAAGCCGTATGGCGACACCCATGACCTTGAGAACGCGCTGCTGGATCTCCTGCCCGTGCCGGCAGGCGATGCGCGGCGGCCAATTTATAATTCCACGCCTGGGGCGGATGGACTCAACTCAGAGCAGAAGATCGTGAATTTTATCGAGAATCACGATGGGTTGAACCGGTTCCGTGTGCAGGGGATCAGCGAACGCCGCAATCTGCTCGCAAACGGCTTGCTGCTTACCTCGCCGGGCATCCCGTGCCTTTATTACGGAACGGAAGCGAGCCTGCTTGATTCGCAAGGCAGGATAGGGCCGGACTCGGAGTCGGGACGGCTTACTTACATCCCGGCCGGCGATGCGGCGAAGCTGGATGCAATGCGGCAGACCGCGAGTTTCAAGACGATTGCGGGCCTTTGCGCGCTGCGGCAGGAGATTCCGGCGCTTACCGCCTCCGCGACGAGTGTGCTTCACGGCGGCGATGACGCGGCTGACTCGAACAACGGGGTGTTCGCCTTTGCGCGGGGGGGCGAAGGGACGGAGCCGGTGATCGTGGTTTTCAACGCCAGCGATAAGGAACAGACGGTCGGAGGATCCGGCGGCGCGCTGAAGCTGGTCTCCACCTTCGGCAGTCCATTATTTGCGAGCGGCGACAAGCTGGAGCGGATTCCGGTTGCCGGCTTTGAGACACCGGGCGATGCGGATGGTCCCGTCGTGGTGGAAGGCCCGGCGAGCGCACCGGAAGTACGGCTCCGGATTGGCCCGGAGACGATGAACATTTATCGCAAAGTGCGGTGACGAATCCCGACCAAGCAGTTTCCTCCCATGCAAAAGCCACGACTTAGTTTCTTTCAAATCTGGAACATGAGTTTCGGATTTCTCGGCATCCAGTTTGGCTTCGGCCTGCAACTGGCAAACATGAGCGCCATCTATGCGAAGCTCGGCGCGGAGCCGTCGAAGATACCGATTCTCTGGCTCGCGGCGCCGCTGACCGGACTGATGGTCCAGCCGATCATCGGATCGATGAGCGACAGGACATGGAACCGGCTTGGGCGTCGGCGGCCGTACTTTCTGGTGGGAGCCATCCTCTCGTGCGTGGCGTTGTTTTTCATGCCGGATGCGCCGGCGGTCTGGGTGGCGGCGACGATGCTTTGCGTGCTCGATACGTCGATCAATATCTCAATGGAGCCTTTCCGCGCATTCGTGGCCGATAAGTTGCCCGCGGATCAACGCACCGCAGGGTTTGTCATGCAGAGCTTTTTCATCGGCATCGGTGCCGCGGTCGCAAATGCGCTGCCGTCGATTCTGGGCCATTTCGGTGTGGTGGGAAACGCCGCCAACGGGGTGCCGTTGACGGTGCAATATGCGTTCAAGCTGGGAGCGGTTGTCTTTCTCCTGGCGGTGCTCTGGACGGTGTTTACCTCCAGGGAATATCCGCCGGAGGACATGGATGCGTTCCTGAAAAAAAAGAGCGAGCACAAGAGCTTCCAGTTGGAGCCCAGGTTTCTTGCCGTGGGCGGTGCGGCCGGCATGGTGCTGGGCATCTGCCGCGGTGCGCTGGTCGATGGGCGCCTCACTCCCTGGCACGTGTTGATCGGGCTGGTGATTGGCGGAGCGATTGGCGCGGTATTGAGCGGGCCGGAGGTATCCGACGCTTTGCGTGAAATGCCGGGAACGATGAAGCGGCTGGCCGTGGTGCAGTTCTTCACCTGGATGGGCCTGTTCTGCATGTGGATGTTCTTTACCCTGGCGACTGCGCAGCAGGTATTCGGCACAGTTGATCCAAAATCGCCGGCCTTCGATCAGGGGACGGCGTTTGGCGGCCAGACGTTTGCCTGGTATTCCATTGTCTGCATCCTGGTGGCGTTCCTCATACCGGTGGCCGCCGGCGCGACCAGCCGCCGTACGGTGCACTCGCTGGCGCTGATCGCGGGCGGGATCAGCCTGCTTGCGACCGGGTTCATTCACGACCGGTTCCTGTGGCAATGCACGATGATCGGCGTCGGCATCGCATGGGCCTCCATCCTTTCGATGCCGTACGCAATCCTCTCCACGGCGCTCCCGGCGTCGCGAATGGGCGTGTATATGGGCATTTTTAATTTCTTCATCGTGATCCCGGAAGTCCTGGCGTCGCTGGCGCTGCAGCCGATTGTGAAACAACTATTCGGGGATAATCCGGTAAAGGTGGTCATGATGGGGGGCGCGTCACTGCTGCTCGCGGCGTTGTTGATGCTGCTGGTGCAGGAGCCTGCGCAAGCCAGCGACTGGAAGCTGCAGGAGATCACCGAGGATGAATTGAACCCGCAGAGCGCCACGCCGCCGGAAAGTCTACCCCTGTGATCTGCCGCGTTAAGATATGATTTCTCCCCGATTCAAAAGCGTCCCTCTGCTCCTGACCTCTCTGGCAGGCCTTTTTCTTGCGGCCTGTAACATCCAGCATGCGCCGGTCAATGAGACTGCGAACCAGGCAAGCCCGGTGCCTGCCGCCACCGCGCCCAGCGTAAAAACCTGGACCGACATCCCTGTTGCCAGACTCGAAGATCGAATCACGATCCATTACCATCGGCAGGATGGAAATTATACGGGGGTGAATCTCTGGACCTGGGACGTGAATCAGAAAAATACGCCAAAACAAAACGCGATACAGCCGGTGGGCCGTGATGACTTCGGTGTCGTATTCCAGATCGACCGGGCGGCGTACGGGGAATCGGCCCAGATCGGGCTCATCCCGCGCATCGGGATGGATTGGGCGCAGAAGGATGGAGAAGACAAGATTTGGAAGCCGCAGAGCGGGAACGAGGTGTGGCTCGTCAGCGCGAAGAATCCCATTTACACGCAGAGGCCCGACATATCTCCCCGTGTGGAGACAGCGTATATCGACGCTCCGGACCGTATTGCTGTCACGCTGACGGCGCCGGCGCCGGCTTCGGCCAGGGTCTATATCGTGGACGAGCAGAATAACGAGGTGCCGGCTACCGCGTCTCTTGTGGGGGCGGCGCCGGTTTCGATGAATCTCAGCGTCACACCGAATCAGCCGGTGGACTTTACGAATGGGCGCTACAGCATCCGCGTGGACGGATTCGGCGGCGCGGTGCCTCTCAAGCCGCGCGGGGTGCTCGATGATCCCGATTTGTACTATGATGGCGACCTGCCGCTCGGCTGCATGGTCACTTCGGTATCGGCTACATTCCGGATATTCGCGCCAACGGCGACCGCGGTGAGTGCTGCCTTTTACAACGAGGCAACCGGAACAGATGGGCGGGCCGTGGTGGCGCTTCACAAGGGGGGCAAGGGCCTGTGGGAAACAACCGTGAACGGAGATCTGCGCGGGAAATTCTACTCCTATTTCCTCGAGGGACCCGACCTCAATCCCGCGAAGGAAACACTCGATCCATACGCCACCAATGCAGTTGCCTTGAGCACGCGGGCGCGGATCGGGGAACTGCCACCGCCGCCGCCTCCGGGGCCGACAGTCCAATCACCCACGGACATGGTCATCTACGAGATGCATGTGCGTGATTTTACCATCGACCCGAACTCGGGCGCGAAGAATCGCGGCCTTTACCTGGGATTTACCGAGCCGAACACATGCGTGCCTGACGATGTGCAGATCAAAACGACGCTCGATCACTTGAGCGAGCTTGGCGTGACGCACGTGCAGATCATGCCCGTGCAGGATTTTACGAACGAACAGACCAACGGCGGCTATAACTGGGGTTACATCCCGATGTCCTATTTCTCACCGGAAGGGAGATACTCGTCGAATCCCAATGATGACAGCCGGGTGAGGGAGCTTAAGGCACTCGTCGCGGCCCTGCATGCGAGGGGCATCGGGGTGATCATGGACGTGGTGTACAATCATACTTCCATGAGCGCGTCGCTCTTTTCGATTTCGCCGGATTATTATTACCGGCATCTGCCGGACGGCTCCCTGGCGAATGGCTCGGCCTGCGACAACGAGCTTCGCACGGAGGCTCCCATGGTGCGCAGGCTCATCCTGGATTCGCTCAAGTATTGGGTGAAGGAATATGGCGTGGACGGGTTTCGATTCGATCTCATGGCGTTGATTGACCAGGATACCATGCGCGAGGCGGAGCAGGAGTTGAAGGCGATCAACCCGAATATCGTCCTTTACGGCGAACCCTGGAAGGCGGGTCCCTCGCCATTGGCCAACGGGACCGACAAAAACGGGATGCGTGCAGTGGCACCGATCGGGGCGTTCAATGACGACTTCCGCAACGCGCTGCATGGTCCGCCGGACGGTGCGGAGCCGGGCTGGATTCAGAACGGGTCAAATCGCGAAGCGCTGAAGACAGCGATGATGGTGAGCGATTGGTTCGCATCGCCCGTGCAATCGATCAATTACATGACCTGCCACGATAACCTTGTGCTCTGGGATAAGCTCAAGCTATCGATGCCGGGGGCGCCGGATCAACTAATCAAGGATACGATGAAGCTGGGGTATCTGGTACTCTTTACCTCACAGGGTGTCCCGTTCATGCAGGGAGGCGAGGAGTTCGGGCGAAGCAAGGGTGGGGACAATAATTCTTATGTCTCGCCGGACTCCGTAAACGAGGTGGACTGGTCGCTGAAGCGGCAAAACAATGATTTATTCACTTACACCCGGGATGTGATCGCGCTGCGGAAGGCGCATCCGGTTTTCCGGCTGCGCACTCGGGACGAGATAGCGCGGAGGTTGCAATTTGAAGATACACCGGGTGAGACCAGCCTGATGTACACGCTGGATGGGACAGGCGTGCCGGGGGAAGCGTGGAAGCGCGCCTGCGTCGTGCTCAACAGCGATGGCCATGCGGACGCGCAACTGGATCTGCCGCCCGGACGCTGGGCGATTGCGCTCGACCAGGAAGGCGCCGCCGCCTCTGACGCTCCGGTTTCGGGTACAATTACCGTGCATCCAAAATCGGGGCTCGTGCTGTACCAACTTTAAACACCGTTCCCTCAAATAATCCCATGATTCCACAACCTCAATTCCGTGTCCGGCCGAGTCAACTTTGGCAGGTATTCCTGACCGGCGTGCTGCTCTTTACAACCCTCGCTCTCCAGGCCCGCGCGGATGCGCCTCCGATAAGCACGCATTTTAGTTACAGAGCGCCCACGGCCACGTCCGTGGGGCTGGCAGGCGAGTTTAACTCGTGGCAGCCGGCGCCCATGACAAAGGATGCGAATGGTAACTGGAACCTGGATGTGCCCCTTGCGCCGGGAGAGTACGGCTATAAGTTCTTCGTGGATGGGAATGATTGGGAGTTCGACCCAAACAACCCTGCCCGGAAAAATGTGGGCGGAGAGGATAACTCGGCGATCACCGTGGGCGGCACGGCGGCAGGCGCCGCGCCAGCGAGTCCCGCACCGGCTGCAGCCGCACCGGCGGGAGCGGGAACCGTGAGCGCGCATTTTTCCTACCGCGCGCCCACGGCTGCGTCCGTGGGGCTGGCAGGTGAATTTAACTCGTGGCAGCCGGCGCCAATGACAAAGGATGCGAGTGGTAACTGGAACCTGGATGTGCCTCTCGCGCCGGGAGAGTACGGCTATAAGTTCGTGGTGAACGGGAATGACTGGGAGTTCGACCCTGTCAATACAGCGCGAAAGTCCGTATCCGGGGTCGACAATTCGTCGATCACGGTCACAGCGGCGGCGTCAAACAACGCGGCGCCACCGGCGCCACCGGCGGTGCCGGCCGCGGGGACGACGCGGTTCTCCTTGAGTGCGCCGGACGCGTTATCCGTGGGACTGGCGGGAGATTTTAACTCATGGCAGCCGGTGCTGATGACGAAGGGGGCTGATGGGACTTGGACGACGGATGTTCCGCTGGCCCCGGGGCAATATGGATACAGGTTCGTCGTCGATCAGGATAAGTTGGTGTCGGATCCGAAGAACCCTGCCAAAATCACAAAAAACGGGGTTGAGGATTCTTTGATTACGGTGGAAGGACCATTGGGCAGTGCGACAACCGGGACTGGTGGGCAATAGGGCTTGCTGCCGATGGCTGTGATTGACTTTTGAAGTGAAGCGAGCCGCGGCGGGAGAGTCCCCTCATGGCGGGCGCAGAACGCGCTGGTGTTTTTCCGCCGAGGGTTGAGAATCCGGCTGTTCGAAATGCGAAAGCGCCGCGCACGGCGCTGCGAATAACCCACAAGTCCCTACACATGGCCAATGTCAGCCTCCAGCATGTGTTCAAAGTTTACGAGGAGGACAAAGGCAGGAAGGTCACGGCGGTCAATGACTTCAATCTGGAAATCAACGATCGCGAGTTCGTGGTAATTGTCGGCCCGTCGGGCTGTGGAAAATCAACCACGATCCGGATGATCGCGGGACTCGAGGAGATATCGGAGGGGAATATCTATATTGGGGACCGGTGTGTGAATGAAATTGCGCCGAAGGATCGTGATATCGCCATGGTGTTCCAGAACTACGCGCTCTACCCGCACATGTCTGTATATGATAATCTGGCGTTTGGGCTGAAGCTGCGCGGATTTCCCAAGGCGGAAATCAGGAAGAGGGTGCAGGATGCGGCGGAAATCCTGGGTCTGGAGTCTTATCTGGACCGGAAACCGAAGGCGCTCTCCGGTGGGCAGAGGCAACGCGTGGCGGTGGGCCGGGCCATTGTGCGGCAACCGAAGGTGTTCCTGTTTGACGAACCTTTGTCAAATCTCGATGCGAAGATGCGCGTGCAGATGCGGACGGAGATATCAAAGCTGCATCGGCGGCTGCAGACGACGACGATCTATGTCACCCATGACCAGGTCGAGGCGATGACGATG
>Ga0302320_10007621_pt1 | contig 23782 bp, 19 predicted proteins | sample Bog_T0_3_FD_202130 | JGI IMG/M metagenome (GOLD analysis project Ga0302320, IMG submission 202130) | Peat permafrost microbial communities from Stordalen Mire near Abisko, Sweden - Bog_T0_3 | ecosystem: Environmental > Terrestrial > Soil > Wetlands > Peat | place: Sweden: Abisko, Stordalen Mire...
TCCGGAGTCGCAGTGTACTGAGTAACGGAAACACCGTCCAGCAGAGAGAACGGCGGTTCGCCGCTCGGCGTGCCGACAGCGAGAAACGAGAGCACGTCGCTTGTAGCGTCCGCCGTGAAGAGCATCGTCTCGTACTGCCAGCCCGTGAAGCCGTGATTCGTATCGGCCAGAACCGTCGTTTCCTGCGTAGCGCTGCCGCCAAGGCTGACCTTCCATGCCTCCGAGGTGGTTCCGCTGAACGTGTACTGTTGCGCGCCGGCGTAGTAGAAACTGACGGCATATGTGGTGCCCGGGGTCAGACTGGTGAGGGTCTGCATGATGGCGCCTACTTCATAAGCGCCGTCGGCAGCCACATAGTTGCCGCCATCGGGGCTGCTTGCCGGGAGGCCATTGGCCGATCCGCCGGAACCACTGTTCGGCCCCCAGATCGAGAGGGCACCGTCCGCGCCGGTGGTGCCGGGGCTATCCCCGGTGCCGGAAGCGAAAATGAAGTTATAGCCGCTTGTCGACCAGCCGGTCGCGTTGATGTTGTATCCCATCTGGCCGCCACCATTGACGGGCCCGCCGTTACCGGCAGACGTCGTCGTCTCGAAGCCGCCGTTGGTCACCAGTTGCTGGGCAGTGTTGGCCCGAGCCGGCATTTCGAGGCAGAAAAAAGCGGCGGTGAGAACGGCGCCGAATGCGATCCTGGTGCATAGTCCGGCAACGTGTGTCTTCGTGTTGAGCGTCATAACGTGTGGGTGCCTTTACAAGAACTAGTGGCAGCGTAACAAGCGCGACGATCGTGCAACAAGCTAACGTTTTTGCATGGGGTACCAGTACCTGAGGCGCTGGCGGCGCCTGGCGGAGAGCCCTCGCGCGAAGAAACTCCTGAAGACGCCCTCGGGCTCAGCTGGCCGGGGCAACAGTCCACACAAGCCGAAGGACTTCTCGCGTCGAGGTTTGCCCGACCCGCAAGCTGAAGACGGTATCACCTGGCGGCCCTCGGGGTGCGAATTTCGGGGCCTGCGGGAGTGGCAAGAAAGGCGTCGGCATGAGTGCCGACGCGGCAGACATGAGTGTCTGCGCCACGGGAAGGAAATGCAGAAACCCCAGCGTCGAGCTACGCTCGACCCCACAAGCGGAAGCAGGTGGTACCTGGCGTGGCACCGGATGCGGAAGCGACTCACTGGTACTGCGATGGCATCGGTTAGCGTAGTCGAGTTAGCTCTATGAAACGGAGCTTACCGGCTGAGATCGGGCAAGGCCATTTGCCGATCTCCTTCCTCGTCCTGTTCCAGGGGCTTCAGGAGTTGCGCAGCTAATCCGGTCGGCATCGGCTCCGCGATTCCGTATTTTGCGGGCCACTCCTTTTTCGGCATATACCAGGTACCGAAGAGAAGATCCATGAACGGCAGCAGGGAAGCGTAGTTTTTATTGGCGTGCTCGTCGTTGGTGTGATGCCAGTGGTGAAACGCGGGAGTCGACAGCACCAGCCCCAGCCAGCCAAATCGCCAGCGAAGATTGGCGTGGATAAAGAAGCCCCACAGAGTGCCGACCAGCATGACGAGCAGGGGCAGCACGTCCAGCGACTGCCCCGCCGTCGGCTGGGCGAGACCCAGCGCATACATGGGGACGAAGCCGCAGAGGCGGACGAAAACGATATCGAGCGGATGGGCGTGCGTATTGACGAGCCAGTCGAGTTCCGCCGGGCTGTGGTGGATGGAGTGAAAGCGCCACAGAAAGGGAATCTGATGAGTCCAGCGATGGCCCCAGTAAAACCCGAATTCTCCGACGACCAGCGCCACGGCTACCCGCGTCCACAGCGACAGGCCCGCCACGCGGGAGTGCACCGCGGACGGGACTACGTAATGCAGGCACCATGCAATGAGGGCCATAGGCACGACCAGAAGTATTTTGGGCAGCAGACTGTTGAGGTAGTACCAGGCGAGGTCCACCGAAAATGCCTTGCGGAAAACCTTCCGCGGATGAAGGGCAAAGAGCCTTTCGAGCGGCACAAGGACCGCCATGATCAGCAAGAGCCACACGGAAAGCCGGAAGACATCCGTGGCGAAGGTGCCGAGATGAGACAAAGCCCGCTGGAAGATTTCCATGTATACCCGGAGATCCGATCCGGACCTGCCCGCGGTCCTGGATCGTTTCCATGCTAACAATCGCGGGTATTCACCGGCAAGATGGCTTTGGTTAATGAAATCGAAATCGGCGCGGCCACCGAGCGACCGGTCGCGACTACATAAAGTAGTCTTTGACTTTGTCGAGCAGGCCCTTTTCGTGGGCGTCGTTGTTCACAGGCAGGACGTCGCGAAGTTGTTCGAACAGCGCGCGCTGTTCGCGGGTAAGCTTCGTTGCGATCCTCACGTCGATATGCACCACAAGGTCTCCGCGGCCTTTGCCCTGAACTTCGGGAACGCCCTTACCTTTGATCTTCAGCTGCGTGCCGTTCTGAGTGCCTTCGGGGATGACGAGTTCGTGCGGGCCCTCAAGGGTCGGCACCTGAATGTGCGCGCCAAGCGCCGCCTGCGCCACGTTGAGGGGCACACGGCAGTGCAGGTCATTCTCATGCCGCTCGAACACCGGGTGTTCCTTCACGGTGAAGAAAATGTAGAGATCGCCGTTAGGACCGCCGTTGGTGCCGGGCTGGCCTTCGGCGGCGACGCGGAGGCGATTGCCGTTCGCGATGCCGGCGGGCACTGTGACTTTCAGGCGCTTGTTGACGTGCTTGTAGCCTTCACCGCGGCAATCGCGGCAAACCTGCTTGACGATTTCGCCGGCGCCGCCGCAGTGCGAACAGGTGCGGCGCACGGAAAGAAAGCCCTGGGAAAAGAGTTGCTCGCCGCGGCCGTGGCAGGCCGGGCATTGCATCAGGGAACTATCGGGTTCGGCGCCGCGACCACGGCAACGTCCGCAGGGTTCCATCTTCGGAACCTGGAGTTCCACGGATTTGCCGAAGGCGGCCTCTTCGAACGTGAGAGTAAGATCGTAACGAAGGTCGTCACCCTTGGTGGCGCGAGTGCGACCGGCGCGCTGGCCGGAGCCGCCGAACATGTCGCCAAAGCCGAAGACCTGGCTGAGCAGATCGCCCAGATCCATGCTCGAGGGGTCGAAACCGCCTCCGCCTCCGGCGCCGGAGAGGCCGGCATGGCCGTAGGCATCGTAGGCGGCCCGCTTCTGCGCGTCGGAAAGAACGCCGTAAGCTTCGGCCGCTTCCTTGAATTTCTCTTCGGCCGAAGGGTCGTCCGGATTGCGATCGGGATGGTACTGCAGAGCAAGCTTGCGGTATGCGCTTTTGAGTTCCGTTTCGCCCACGGCGCGGCTGACGGCCAGTATTTCATAGTAGTCGCGTTTGATCGTCGGCATGGCGGTTTCGTGCTTGGGGTATTAGATGTTCAGAAACTTGGAATCGCTTCGCGGCGGCGCGGGCGGAACCGCGGGCACGGCCACGCGCACCATGGAGGGGCGCAGCAACTTGCCCTTGAAGTTATAGCCCTTCTGGAATTCGCCGAGCACGGTATGTTCGGGCGAATCGTTGGTCTCCACGCGCTCAATGGCCTGATGCAGATGCGGATCGAAGGTCTGGCCGGTGGCTTCGATGGGCTCGAGGCCAGTCTTCTTCATGGCCTCCGCCATCCGGTGGTAGATCATCTGAACGCCCTTGGCGTATTCGGGGCTGGCGGAATCGGCGCTGAGCGCGCGCTCGAAATCGTCCAGGATGGGGAGCAGGTCGCCCACTACTTCCATGCTGGCGAACTGGATGTGTTCCTGGCGTTCGCGTTCGGTACGCTTGCGGAAGTTTTCGAATTCGGCCTGGCGGCGCTGAAGAGTATCGCGCAATTCGTCGCGTTCGGCGCGAAGGCCGTCGCGTTCAATGCGCAGTTGGTCAAGCTCCGCGGCGACGGCGGAGTCGGTTGAGTTGGCGGACGCGGCGTCCGCTTTGAATTCAGAGTTTTCCACTGTAGATTCTGCTTGTTTCCGTATCTGATATCAGGTTAGCATCGGGCGAGGCGGGAAGTCCGGGTGGTGCACGGTTGGCAGGGAAGCTCACGACTGTGCTTCGAAGGCCTCACCGATCTGACGGACGGCGGAAATGACGCGCTCATAGTGCATGCGCATCGGACCCAGAACCGCGATGCGGGCTCGGACGCCGGATGGCAAGTCCACAGTCACGCCGATCAGAGCCAGTTCGCTCATGGCCGGATGGGCTTCTTCGAGGCCGACATGGACACCCACCCGGCCGTGCGAGCTATCGAGGAAGCGATCGAGCAGCGCTACCACCTGTTGCTTCTGTTCGAGGGCCCGGAAAAGTTCGTGCATGCGCTCCCGGGTGAGGTGGAGATCGATGCCTACTAAATAGGATGCGCCATCCATGGCCAGTTGCGGATCGGAATCGGCGAACAGACCTTTGGAGCAGAGGACGGTGAGTTGCCGCAGAATCTCGTCATAGCGCGCCCGTTCCTCTTCAATGCGGCGGAGGAGTTCGGCGCGGGCGCGTTCCAGCGTCCAGCCGGCGAAGTGGTGATTGACGTAGTTGCGGAGTACGGTGAGATCGTGCTGCGGGAGTTCGCGATCGAGCGTGACCACGCGGTTTCGCACCATGTGGTCGCGGGTGGCGACGATCATGAGGACGCGGCGATCCGACAGCGCAACGAGTTCAATATGTTCGAGTTCCTGCGAAGAAACCGGCAGAGCGGTGGCGATGCCGACGTTGTGGGTGAACTCGGTAAGTACGCTGGAGGCGGTGGCGACGCGGTCTTCGAGCGAATGCGCGGAATTCATGCGCGCGTAGATGCGCTGGCGTTCGCCGTGCGCGAGGGGCCGGGCGGGTACGCTGGCGGCGAAATCGCGAAAGGCTTTATCGGTAGGGACGCGGCCGGCGGAAGCGTGCGGTTGGGCCAGATAGCCGTCATCGGCAAGGTCCGCCATCACGTTGCGAATGGTTGCCGGGCTCAGGGAAAGGTGGCGCAGGCGTGCAAGCGTGCGGGAACCAACCGGTTCACCGGATTCGATATGGGCGCCAACAATCTGGTGAAGGATTGTTCGCTCCCGCGCCGTGAGTTGCCTGGATGCCGCCTGCATGTTTGCCGTTGTACCGAACGGAACGCCTGATTCGACTATATAACGCCGCAGGGCGCAGCCGCGCGAGGGCATTTGCGATCATACAAAGTTGGTGAAAAAAAGGACAATGAAACGAATTTTAGTATTTTTTTTATCTTTGAGCGCATGCACGGCATGGGCGGATCAGATCACGCTTAAGAATGGCGACCGGGTAACAGGCGCGATCGTGAAGAAAGACGGTGGGAACCTCACCATCAAGACCGATTTGATGGGCGTGGTGACGGTCGCATGGGACCAGGTTACCGATATCAAGACGGCGGAAGCGCTGAACGTGGTGCTGACAGGCAGCGCTCCGGCTGCGCCTCCGGTTAAGGCAACGATTGCGTCGAACAACGGCCAGATTACGCTCACGGGCGCGGGCGCACCGCAGACCGTGGCGCCGACCGCGATTTCGGCTATCCGCGACGGAGCGGAGGAAGCTTCCTATGAGCGGTTGCTGCATCCAGGCTTACTGGAGTTGTGGAAGGGCTCGGCGACGCTGGGCCTGGCGGGAACCGCCGGAAACTCTGTGACGAGTACTTTTAATTTCGGCATAAATGCGGCGCGCGTCACGAATCATGATTCAGCGTCGGTTTACTTCAATGCGGTGAAGGCGTCCTCGACGGTCAATGGGGTGAGTTCCGATACGGCGCAGGCTGTGCTCGGTGGCTGGAAGTACGCGCGCGATATCGGCCCGCGGATCGCGATCGCCACGTTCAACGACTACGGTTACGATAAGTTCCAGAATCTGAACCTGCGGTTTGTGCTGGGCGGCGGCCTGAATTATCGGGCGTGGAAGGGTAAGAAGGGAAGCTTCACCGTGCCGCTCGGTATCGATTACGATCACGACAAGTTTGGCGCGATCGCACCCTCGACAGTGGGTCTGTCGCGGGCTTCGGGCGAATTCTTCTGGGGTGACGATTTCGCTTATGCGGTAACCGGCACCACGAGCCTGACGGAATCGTTCCGCATGTTCAATAACCTCTCGATCGGCGGCGCTTACCGCGCTAACTTCGATGCGGCGGCTAACGTGAAACTGCACAAGTGGCTGGTGTGGACACTGGGCTTCAGCGAGCGGTATCTGAGCGATCCTTCGGCCGGACGCAAGCCGAACGATGTGCTGTACACAACGGGGATTGGCGCGACTTTCGGACACTAAGAGCGGGTTTTTACACGCAGAAAAGGGGCAGGCCATACGGTCCGCCCCTTTCTTGCGTTGTAACGAGTCAGGTTAGCGGTGGTCGCGAACGTCCCGGTATGCGAGCGCGAAGTTCAGTTGCCGAATGGCGGCCTCCGAGGCTTTCAATGCGGCTTCTCTGTGGCCGCCGAAATCGTGCGGGGCTTCCCGCATGTAAGCTTCAGCGTCCTTCAGCGACGCGATAGCGGCAGCGATGCGCGGATGCATGGCGCGCTCGTTCTGCGCGGCGGCGGTCCAGACGCCTCCCATCATCAGCGCTCCGATGGCGATTCCGGATAGTAGTCCCTTCATGGTGTTGCTCTCCTTAAGTTTTGGTTTACGGGTGCGGCTCCGATCAGATTAACACCGGCCGGCGGAAGTTGTTGCGGATCAGTTTTCCGTGGGAGTTTTGTCCATGTGGTCGACTACGACGACATCGACCGGGACCCCCTTGGTCTTGACTAATTTGAGGCCGAGTTCCTTTTCGAGAGCCGCGAACAGAGTCGGCGCACCTTCCCCCAGGCTACCTGCCCCGGAGGTACCGACCACGCCGGTCGCGTCCGGCGCCGGCGCTTCCTGCTCGCCCGCGTGGAACGTAGCGGCCAAGAAGGCCAGCCGGAACTCATAGATTCCGTCCAGTCCCGTTTTGTCGACAACTCTGGGCTGCGAGACGGCGAGAGCCTGCCCGGTTGAAAGATTGATAAAGTATCCGAGTCCGTGGGCAAAATCAGATATCGAACTTCTGTTCGTCATCCGCGCAATGCCCCACTTTCCCGAAGGGAAGGAGAATGGCGTGCCCAACTTGTTGAGAGGAAGAATCGCAAACCCTTGTGCATCTCTGGCAGCAGGATCATACGGCGTCTCGGCAGTATTGGTGTCCGGGGTCCAGGCTTTTATTCTGAGTCCACCTGGCGCAATAACCAGATCGTACCCCGGAAAAATTCTCGTTTCATGGTGAACGGCCAGATGGAAGCGGTCGATCAGCAGGTTTTGGAGCATTGCGCCTAGCTGTTCTTTCGTAGTGTCCGGCGGCATCGTCGCCGTGATCGTGAAGAATCGGTCTGGTTCCGACATCCACGCCGGGCAGATTACCTGGTCGCGGCCCGCCAGGCCAGAGGCCATCCAGACCAGGTACTCAAGGGGCATCTGCGTGTACGTGATTCGTCCCGGATCGCCGGTTCCCGGGCCACCACGAATTCGCTCGAAGTTCGGCGGATCGTATTCACCTCCGGGCCGGATCGAAGCAACTTCAAACGTGGGGCTGGCATCGGTTTGGGCGAGGCCGTTCGCTGCCAGGGCGAGGAGCACTGCAAGTCCGGCGGGAACTGCTTGGCGCACAGGCATGACTGGTAGTCTAACGGGTCTTACGCAGCGTGTCGCGCGGCCCGCCCCGTATTAATTCTCCGTTGGGAGTTTGTCCATGTGGTCGACGACGACGACATCGACGGGTACACCTTTGGTCTTGACTAATTTGAGGCCAAGTTCCTTTTCGAGAGCGGCGAACAGAGTCGGCGCACCCTCTCCCAGGCTACCGGCCCCGGCGATGCCTGCAACGCCGGCCGCATCCGGCGGTGGCGGCTCCTGGTCGCCCGCGTGGAACGACCCGGCGAGGAATGCCAGTCTGAACTCGTAGATTCCGGTCAACCCCGTCTGATCAACCACCCGGGGCCGCGAAGCGGTGAAAGCCTGACCCGTTGACAAATTTATAAAGCCCCCGAGCCTGCTGGCAAAATCGGATATCGAGGTTCTGTTCGTCAGCCTTGCAATTCCCCACAGTCCCGAGGGGAAGGAGTATGGAGAGCCCAACTTATTGCGGGGCAGGAACGCAAACCCTTGTGCGTCTGTGGCAGCAGGATCATACGGCGTCTCGGTAGTATCGGTGTCCGGGGTCCAGGCTCTTATTTTGAGCCCACCGGGCGCGATGACCAAATCGTACCCGGGAAAAATTCTCGTTTCGTGGTGCACGACCAAATGGAAGCGTTCGATCAGCAGGTTTTGGAGCATTGCTCCCAGCTGTTCTTTCGTAGTGTCCGGCGGCATCGTCGCCGTAATCGTGAAGAATCGCTCTGGTTCCGACATCCACGCCGGACAGATTACCTGGTCGAGCTTCTCCGTGCCGTAGGCAAACCAGATCAGCCGATCCAGCAACATTTGCGAATAGGTGATGCGGCCCGGATCGCCGGTTCCGGGACCACCGCGCGTGCGGAGGAAGTTCTGAGGATCGAACTCGCCCCCGGACCGGATGGATGCAACATCGAACCTGGGTCCGGCATCTGTTTGGGCGACGCCGCTCACTGCGAGCGCTAAGAGTATTGCAAGTCCGGCGGGAACTGCTTGGCGCATAGGCATGACGGGTAGTTACTGGTAGTCTAACGCGGATAAGATCCATCGTTCACATCAAGCGTGCTGCCGTTGATATACAGCGGTGCAATGGTCCCGAGCCACAGCACTGCCTCCGCCACTTCTTCGGGCCGGCACGGGCGTCCGGAATTTACTGAGCGCATCACGCCGTCTTTGCGCGACTGCGGCAATTGATCGTACATCTTCGTGAGCGTGGGGCCGGGCGCAACCGCGTTCACCGTCACACCGTAAGGACCCAGTTCCCGCGCCCAGGATTTCGTCAGATTCAGCAACCCCGCCTTCGTGATGCCGTACCAGAGATCGGGATGCCCTGTGAAGGCGGAGACGGAAGCCACGTTGACAATCCGGCCCGCTTTTCGCGCTCTCAGTTGCGGGGCAAGCGCTTCAATCAAAGCGGCGGGCGCTTCCAGATTCACGGTGAGAACCTCGCGACGGTGGTCTTCCGGGATTGACCCGAACGGATCGCAATAAAGCACGGCCGCGTTGTTCACCAGCGTATCGATGGGGCCGAGCTTTGCCACGAGTTCGGGAATGTCATCGATCTGGCGAAGGTCGAAATCGAGGCGTTCGCCGACGACTTCAGGGCCGAATTCCTTGTCGAGAGCGATGACCTGCCAACCCGCGTTGCGGAAGGCTTTTGCGATAGCGATGCCGATCCCGCGGCCCGCCCCGGTGACAAGTGCTTTCATGGACGTTTGCTTACCAGTCTAACCAGACAAGGGGCTGCCGCCTAGCTACAGTATGACGAAATATTTCGTCATGTCAAGCGGAGCCTTTGACCGGCTCGTCCATGCGTTCTCTGCGTGAAACCTCCGAATGATGCAATCCTGAGGGTGCCGGATTCCACCGGAGTGCAGTCTGCGCGGTAGCAATATGCTACCCTGACCTCATGAGCCAACCCGTGAAGCTTTCCGACGGCCTCGTGCTCGACGCTCGCCTGACCGGCGAGATCGTTGAGCGTTCCATTGCCGGCCAGGTGGAATTCTGGGCCCGCCTCGGACGCACTCTGGACCTGCTGCTCGATGGCCGCCAGGCGCTCGCGGTGTGCCGCAATGGCAGCGCCGTTCCGATCTCAGCCATTCTCGAATCTGTCGATTCGCCCGAAGGCCGGGAACGCATTGCGAACACCCTCGAAGCCGGCCCATTTCCGCACTACGCGCCGCATCCGGATCGTCCCGGCATTCTGATACGCACGGAAGCGGACGGCACTCGAACCTCCGGTCGTTTCATAAAACGGCAGTTCCGCCCGCTGGGCCGCGGTACCGCCCGACCCGTAGTTACTAAAGACAAGCGCAAATGAATCTGCTACCCCTCGACAACCGGCCCATCATAGTCGCAATCGCCGGACCCAATGGCGCGGGCAGGACCACCTATTACCGCGCTCACCTTCAGGCCGCCGGGCTGCGGTTCGTCAACGCCGACATCCTCGCCCGCGACCTTTCGCTCGACCCCTACGCGGCCGCTCGCCTGGCGCAGGACATTCGCGCCGAACTGGTGAACCAGCGCGAGAGTTTTGTCTTTGAAACCGTGTTCTCAGACCCGGCATTCGAAAAGCTCGCTTTTCTCAAAAGCGCACAGCAAGCGGGCTACACGGTCATTCTGTGCTTTGTCGGAATACCAAGCGCCGCAATCTCGCAACAACGGGTCGCGATGCGCGTGTCGCAAGGTGGACACGATGTTCCCGACCGCAAACTCAGGGAACGCTTCCCCCGTATCCTCGCCAACCTGAAGGCCGCGATTCGCGAACTCCTCCATGTCTGGATATTCGATAACTCCGACCTTCGTACGCCCTTCCGCCAAGCCGCTGTAATTCAGGACCACCGCGTCATGAAATTAAGGCGCCCGATCCCCCGCTGGCTTCAGCCACTGCTGCCGAAGAAGTAGTTACCGGCCACTCCACCCCCTCGATATAAACTGGAGTCTCCCGAAAATGCCACCCTCCATCGGAACCCCCGCTGCTTCCTTCATCGGCGCAATCGACCAGGGCACCACCAGCACCCGTTTCCTCATCTTCGATCGCGCCGGCCGCATCGTGGCCTCCGCCCAGAAAGAACACCGCCAGATCTTCCCCCAACCCGGCTGGGTGGAACACGATCCCGCCGAAATCTGGCTCCGCACGCGCGAAGTCATCGATGAGGCCATGTTCCAGCGCGACTTGAAACCCTCCGACCTCGCCGCCATCGGCATCACCAACCAGCGCGAAACCACCGTCGTTTGGGATCGCAACACCGGCAAGCCCATCGCCAACGCCCTCGTCTGGCAGGACACCCGCGTCTCGGATTACATCCCGGAATTCTCACGCGAAGGCGGGCCCGATCGTTTCCGCAAGCAGACCGGCCTTCCGCTTGCCACCTACTTCAGCGGCCTGAAAATCCGCTGGCTGCTCGACCATATCCCCGGCGCGCGCCAACAGGCCGAAGCGGGCGACCTGCTGTTCGGCACCATCGACACGTTCCTCGTCTGGCACCTCACGGGTCTGCACATTACCGATTGCACCAACGCCAGCCGCACGCAGTTGATGAATCTGGAAACGCTCGACTGGGATCCCGAACTCCTCGCCGCCTTCGGCGTGCCGCGCAAAATGCTGCCGGAGATCCGATCCAGCAGCGAAGTCTACGGTGCGGCCACGCTTGACGCCGTCCGCGGAGTTCCGGTCGCGGGCATCCTCGGCGATCAGCAGGCGGCGCTCGTCGGCCAGACCTGCTTCCGCGCGGGCGAGGCGAAGAACACCTACGGCACCGGTTGTTTCCTGCTCATGAACACCGGCACTGACATCGTGCAATCCACCCACGGCCTCCTCACCACTGTGGCGTTTCAGTTCAAGGGGCAACCCGCGCACTACGCGCTCGAAGGCAGCATCGCCATTACCGGCGCGCTGGTCCAGTGGCTGCGAGACAACCTCGGTCTCATCGCCAGCAGTTCCGATATCGAACCCCTTGCCCGTCAGGTTGAGGATAACGGCGGCGTTTACTTCGTCCCCGCGTTTTCGGGCCTGTACGCGCCGTACTGGAAACACAACGCGCGCGGCGTGATTGCAGGCCTCACGCGGTATTCGAACAAAAGTCACATCGCCCGCGCAGTGCTGGAGGCTGCGGCATTCCAGACGCGCGAAGTGGTCGACGCTATGGCGAAAGACTCCGGCGTTCCCGCAGGCGTTTTGCGAACCGATGGCGGCATGATTGGCAACGAACTGCTGATGCAGTTCCAGGCCGACATTCTCGGCTGCGACGTCGTCCGCCCCGCGGTGAAGGAAACCACGGCGCTGGGCGCGGCATACGCCGCTGGCCTCGCAATCGGCTTCTACGCCAACCTCGACGACCTCCGCGCGCAGTGGTCCGTGGACCGCACATGGACGCCGGGAATGCCCGCCGAGCAACGCGAAAAGATGTACGGCTTCTGGAAGAAAGCAGTCACGAGAGCCTTCGATTGGTTACCCGAGTAGGGTCTATTAAAGAGAGCCAAATGCAAAAAGAACTCTTCGGTGAATTCATGGGGACGCTGATCCTCATCCTGCTCGGCAACGGCGTCGTGGCCAACGTGCTGCTCAGGAAGACGAAAGGCGAAGGCGCGGGCCTGATGGCAATCACTACCGGCTGGGCCATCGCCGTGATGTGCGGCGTCTTCGTGGCGATTGCCTGCGGCGCTCCCGGCCACCTGAACCCGGCGGTCACCCTGGGCGCGGCCGTTCTCTCCGGCAACTTCGATAAAGTCGTGGCGTACAGCGTGGCGCAACTCGCGGGTGGCATTGTGGGCGCGTCGCTCGTGTGGCTCCACTATCTGCCGCACTGGCGCGAAACCCCGGAGGCCGATCTTAAATTCGCCTGCTTCGGCACCTCGCCCGCCATCCGCAGCACGTTTCCCAACCTCATCAGCGAGATCATCGGCACATTTGTGCTCGTTCTGGTCGCTGGCGCAATCACCTCCAAAACCGTTTCCGCCACAGGCCCGGCGGCGGGACTCGCACCCTGGCTGGTCGGCAGTCTGGTCTGGGGCATAGGCCTCGGCTTGGGCGGGACGACAGGCTACGCGATCAACCCGGCCCGCGATCTCGGCCCGCGCATCGCCCACGCCATTCTGCCCATCCCGAATAAAGGCGGCTCGGATTGGGCCTACGCGCCGATCCCGATCATTGGACCACTGATCGGCGGCGCACTGGCCGGGCTGTTCGTCCGCCTGGCCCATTTTTAGCCAGTCGTATAAAGCCTTGCCGTGTTGGGTCACCCGGCAAGGGACGCGGAAGCTTGTCACTGACGGCCCGAAGAGGCCCCGCGCTCTATGAATGCCATGAATGTCTTGTATCCAGGCTTGTCTGGGTTTATCTGTGACTAGTGGGTTATTCCCGCCGGGAATCGGTCCGTCCTTTCCTTCGTTTCAGCGCTGTTTTCTGTGATAAGATCATCCGTCAGGGTCCCCATTCGAAGGCGCATGTCCATCACTCCGCCAATGCTGCTCCGCGTCGCTAACTGCGTTCTCACTGGTGCGCTCGCGCTCGCTTTGGCCACCTCGGCGACGCCGCAGCAAAGACCCCCTGCCCCTTCCGCCGCCCAGACCGACGAGTACGCCCAAGCCATCCGCCCCGTACTGGCCGATAACTGCTCCCAGTGCCACCGCACCGGCGGCAACCGCATCGACTTCCTCAAAGACACCACCGCGAAACAGGTCGAGACCGACCGCGGCCTCTGGCGCGACGTTGCCACCCAACTGCGCAACCGCACCATGCCGCCCATCGAGACCAAACTCACGGAAGACCAGCGCCTCCGCGTCATCCAGTGGATCGATAAGGATCTCCGCGCCACCGCCTGCAACGTCGGCGACTACGCGGGCGCCGTCGCCATCCGCCGCCTTAACCGCCGCGAATATCACAACACCATTCGCGACCTCCTCGGCATCGATTTCAACGTCTCCGAACTCTTCCCCACCGATGGCACCGGCGGCGCCGGCTTTGACACCAACGGCGAAACCCTCTTCGTTCCGCCCCTCCTGCTCGAACGCTACCTCGAAGCCGCTCAGGAGATTCTCGATCGCGTCATCGTCACGCCGAACCTCTCAAAGACCCTCGCCGCGGCCGAACTGGTGCCCGCCGCGCCCGGCTCCAAAACGCGTGAACTGGCCCCAGGCAACGCTTTCACCGCCACCGTCTCCATCTACATAGATGGCGACTACACCATCCGCGTCACCACCGAACGCAAGGACGGAATAGGCAAGCTCGCCCTCAAAGTGGATGGCGCGGTCACGGGCGTTCCGCTCGTCCCGTCGCAACCGGGCGGCCGTGGCGGCGGTGGTGGCGCAGGACGTGGCGCAGCCCCCGCCACCACGCAGGCTTTCCAGGTTCAAGTCCGCCTGACGCGCGGCCTTCGCTCACTAGCCATCGAAGCCGATACCGCGCCCGTCCCCGTAATCAGCCTCGCCGTGGATCAAAAGCCCGTCACCCCGTCGGCCGAAAAGCTCGCACTGCACTATCGTCTCCTCGGTTCCGATCCAGCCACCGCCACCAGCCCGGAACCGCTCCAGGCCCGCCGCGCCGCCGAACAAGTCCTCCGCGGCTTCATTCGCAAAGCCTACCGCCGCCCCATCGAAACCGCCGACGTCACGCCGCTCATGAAACTCTATGACCGCGCAGCCGAACGCGGCGATCCCTTCGAAGAGCGCATCAAACTCGCCCTCAAGGGCGTCCTCACCGGCCCCGAGTTTCTCTTTAAGATCGAGCACCGCAGCGACAAGCCAGGCATCTACCCCCTCGGCCAATACGAACTCGCCACGCGCCTGGCATACTTTCTTTGGTCTACAATGCCGGACGAAGAACTCACCACCCTCGCCGCGCAGGGGCGCATGCAGGACCCCAAAGTCCTCGCCGAACAAGTCGACCGCATGCTCGACGATCCGCGCTCCGACGCCTTCGCCTCGACCTTCATCGGCCAGTGGCTCGGCACGCAGGATCTCGGCGGCCGTGCAGCCCCGATGCTCACCGAGCTGAATACCTACTACACGCCTCCCGTCGCAGCCGACCTTCGCGCCGAACCCATACTCATCCTGGAACGCATCCTCGGCGAAAACAGAAGCCTCCTCGAACTGATCAATGGCAACTACACCTACCTGACTGAGCGCCTCGTAAAGTTCTACCAGCTCGAAGATAAGTTCCCCAACTTCAAAGGCAACCAGCCCCAGTTGACCACGTGGCCGGACGACAAAAGAGCGGGCATCATGAACCTCGGTGCGGTCATGGCGATCACCTCGCACTACCGCCAGACAAGCCCAGTGCTGCGCGGCGCGTGGGTGCTGGACACGCTGCTCGGAACGCCCGTGCCTCCGCCTCCGCCGAACGTGCCCGCGCTGCCCGCCGTGAAGTGCGACGAGAATTGCGCCCAGACCGCGAAAACGGCAGTCGCCATGCGCCAGGTGATCCTGAACCATCGCGTGAATCCCGCCTGCTCCGCCTGCCACAATCTCATGGACCCGATGGGCTTCGCTTTGGAGCACTTCGACTGGACCGGCCGCTGGCGCGACACCGAATTCGACGGCTCGAAGATCGACACGACCGGTGCCTTGCCCTCTGGTGAAAAGTTCGATGGCGCGGCGGAACTCCGTCAGGTTCTGCTCGACAAGAAGGAAGATTTCCTCCGCCAGTTGACTGGCAAAGTTCTCGGCTATGCATTAGGCCGCAGTTTGCAGGATGGTGATAGCTGCACAGTCTCAAAACTGGCCGACGCCTTACAAAAGGACAATTACAAGGCGCGGACCCTGATGCGCGAAATCGTATTAAGCGTGCCTTTCCGCAACTATCAGGGAGGCAAGGTAGCAATGGAGGCAGCCGCCCCGCCACCCCCAAAACGACAAGTCCCCATGGTGGTGAAATGATCGGGCACATGTCCGCGCTTCCGTGGGCGACTGGACCCGCGGCGATAGCCGCGGTCTCCCGCGGGCAACCGCAACGCGTGGATCCGACGGCACCCCCGTTTACCGACCGCGACTGTAAAGGAGCGGTACCCGAATGACGGATGGACGGCAACCCCTTCTGCTCCGGAGTGCCCTCTGGGCCCGCAAGGGAGCGATGTAAAAAATCGCCGATAATGTAATCAAGACAGGAGACTAAAAATGGCCAAACGAATTTCAAGAAGAACAATCCTCCGCGGCGCAGGCGCAGCTCTCGCCCTCCCGTGGCTCGAATCCATGGCCCAGGCCGCGCCCGCCAAACCCGGCTCCCTGCAGCTCTCCGAGCCACCCCTCCGCTCCGTCTTCATGTACATGCCCAACGGCACGGTACCCGAGCACTGGACCCCCGCCGGTGACGCCGAAAACTGGGAAATGACTCCCGAGCTGAAGCCCCTCGAAAGCCTCAAGGGCGACTTCATGCTGCTCGAAAACCTCTGGAACGCCAAAACCGTCGGCCGCAACGGCCACTGGCCCAAAGTCCCCGCATGGCTCTCCGGCGGCTACGTCGAGCGCACCTCGGGTGACGATCTCGATTCCGGCGGCACCTCCGTCGATCAGCTCATGGCCCGGAAGATCGGCGACCGCACCATGCTCCCCAGCTTCGAGCTCGGCCTCGAAGCCACCCGCACCGGCATCGATACCGCCGGCGGCGGCTTCGCCCGCATGTACGGCTCCTTCATCTCCTGGCGCGACCCGCACACTCCGGTCCCCAAGGAAATCATTCCGCAGCTGGCCTTCGATCGCCTGTTCCGCTCCAACAAAGCGCCGGTCATCTCCAGCGTGAATCCCGACGATCCCGCTCTCCTCACCTCGCTCCAGCGCGACGAAACCAGCGTGCTCGATCTCGTCATGGAACAAGCCAAAAGCCTCCGTCAGTCCGGCAGTTCGGGCGACCGCGTCCGCCTCGACGAATACTTTGAATCCGTACGCTCCGTGGAGCAGCGCCTCGAAGCCTCGCTCCGCCCCCAGAAGCGCTGGATCAATCAGGGCAAGTTCCCGCTCGATCGCCCCGGCCCCGGCATCCCGGCCTCGCGCCCCGAGCACATGAAGCTGATGATGGATATTATGGTCCTCGCGCTCTGGAGCGATACCACCCGCATCGGCACCTTCATGACGGCCGACGCCCAGACCAACGAGGACTTCTCCTTCCTGCCCGGCGTTAAGGGCGGCATGCACTCCATCTCGCACCACGCAGAGGATCCCGTTCGCAAGAAGATGTACGAGGCGTGCGTGACATGGCACGTGGAACAGGTCGGCTACTTCCTGAACCGCCTGAAGAGTCTCGATGAAGGCGGCACGTCGTTGCTGGATAACTCCATGGTGATGTTTGGCTGCGGCATCAAATGCGGCAACCTCCACCTGGAGCATGATCTCCCGATAGCCGTTGCGGGCGGAGGCAAAGGCACTCTGAAGCCGGGCCGCCGTCTCCGGTTCGCAAAAGAGACGCCACTCTGCAATCTCTATCTATCGATGCTGCACCGCATGGGCATCGAAGAAAAGAGTTTCGGCGACAGCACTGGCCAACTGGCAGGCCTCGGCTAATGTGGAGCGGGTTGGCAACCTGCGGGCCGATTGTGAATTGGCCCACGCGGGGAGAGCCGCGCCAGGCGCCGCCGACTCAACCGACCAAATATCACGCGCACCTATCTAACAAATCTTACTGAGCCGCGACCGTGAGGGAGCGGTACTCAAATATTGAGGGGAGCACCAAAACGCAAATGAATAAACTAACAACCTACGCAGCCAGCCTCGCACTCGCTGGCGCAACAGTAATCCTCCTCGCCCAGCCCCCAGGTCCACAAGGCGCCCCCGGCGGGTCAGGCTTCGGCGGGCGCGGCGGCAGTGGCCGGGGCGGTGGTGGACGCGGCGGCAGCGGTCGTGGCGGCGGTGGCGGCAACATCGCCCCGCCCGCAGGCATGGCCCCCAATTCCCAATACCGTCTCGGCCCCGATTCCATGCCGCAGGACGGCGTCCCCAAAGGCGAAATCCAGGGTCCGTTCCACATCGAGAGCAACGTCTTCCCCGGCACGCAACACACCTATTGGGTCTACGTTCCCGCCCAATACGATCCCAAGGTTCCCGCAGCTCTCATGGTGTATCAGGACGGCCAGGCCTTTAAGGACGAAAACGGCGATCTCCGCGCTCAGAACGTGATGGACAACCTGATCTACCGCAAGGAAATCCCCGTCATGATCGGCGTCTTCATCAACCCCGGCCGCACGCCGGAGCAACCCGAGCCCACGCCCGCCAACTGGGGTGACGGCACCACCAACCGAGGTAACGAATACAACACGCCGGACGACAAGTACCCGCGCGTCGTGACCGAAGAACTGATGCCCGCCATCACGAAGGTCTACAACATCTCGAAAGACCCTGAGATGCACGGTATCGGCGGCTCCAGTTCCGGAGCGATCGCGGCCTTCATGGTCGCCTGGGAGCGCCCCAACGATTTCCGCAAAGTGCTGAGCAACGTCGGCAGCTTCACCAATATCCGGGGCGGTTATGTCTATCCCGAACGCGTCCTGGCCAGCGAGAAGAAGCCCATCCGCGTCTTCCTCTGCGATGGCCGTAACGACAACCGCAACGCCGACCCCAACCGCGACTGGTTCTACCAGAACGTCCGCCTGATGAAGGCGCTTACCGCGAAGGGTTACGACCTGAACTACTCGTTCGGGATGAACCTGCACGGCCAAAAGTTCGGCGGCGCGATCATGCCGGAAATGATGCGCTGGCTCTGGCGCGACGCGACGAATCCCGACACCGATCCGAACAACATGGTGGAGCGATCTTTCAAGGGCCCGGCAGCGAAATAGCGGCACGGAATATCGAGCAGGAGGGGAGCGCGGCAACGCGCTCCCCTTTTTATTTGAGCCTGTGTTGATAGGGGGGGGTAACTGCTGGGGTTGATGGCCGACGGGTTGGGGAGGAGACAGGAAAATGAACAAACGGATTTTGGTCATGGCGCTCTTCGCCACAATGAGCGCATCGGGCCAGTCAACCCTCGTGTCGCCGAATGCCAACGCCGCCGCAGAGGGTGTCGAGGTAGATGAGTATACCTTCGGAGGAAACCCTGATACGGTCCAGTGGCAAATCCCGGGATCTCAGCTGACAGGGATGACGGGCGACCTGATCACCGCACTGGGCTTTCGTATGGCAGCTGGCCAGGGAAGCGCGTCCGGGGATACGTTCTCGTCGTGGGATCTGGAACTGAGCGCCGCTGCCAATCCCTTCGGGAGCTTGAGCGGCACGTTTGCCAACAATATCGGTGCAGGCGGCGTCACGGTGTATGACGGGAGCCTGACGGTCTCCGGTACGGGCGGCTCCAATCCCTTCTTTCTGGTGGACCTAACGACGCCCTCCTGTATACGGGAGGGGACCTTCTGATGACGCTGAACGACTCGGGGGGCTCGTTTAGCTCATTCTACCTGGACGCAAACAGCCATGATTCCAACGGCGACACGGACGGGGGCGCTGCCAACCAAACCTTGGGGACGGCTAACTTCTTCAACTATCCGATAACGGAGTTCCAATTCGTACCGGGAGGATCGTCGCCGTCTGCACCCGAGCCAGCCACACTCGGCCTGTGCGGCCTCGCCCTTCTGGCCCTCGGCGCAGCCAAAGTCCGCCGCCGCATCTGACGGCTGCATCTGCGCCCATCGGCGTTCATCCGTGGTTAAAGGTTTTTTGAGTCACAGCTATTTTCGCCTGTGAAACCAATAACTTACATATATAGCTCCGCGCCGCCGTGCTCTACTATAGGCGGTGATACCCTCAGCGACCACATCCGCCTCGGCCCCGGACCGCAAAAGCAAGAGGCCGATACCCGTTTACCGGGTATCGGCCTTTTGCTTAATCGCTACTGAGTTCCGGTTAGAACTGCAACCGGGCCGAGAACGCCATGATGCGGGCGCCAGCCGTGCCGGTGGGCAGGCCAACAGCCGTTGCATTCGACACCTGATTGGTGGTCGGGTTAAACGTAATACCCGTGTTCATTCCGTTGAATTCCGAGTGATTGAACACGTTATACGCCTGCGCCTGAATCTTCAGCACGCGCTTTTCGCTGCCGAGCGGAATCATCTTGGTCAGGGTCATGTCGAAGTTCGTGATGCGGGGGTAGGAAAGAATACCCGAACCACCGCCGGCATTGCCGAGCGCCGGGGGGCCGACGATCGAGTTGTTCGGTCCCGTCGCCAGGGCCGGCATCGCAAAGACATTCGGATTAAAGTACGTGCCGACCGGAACATTCGTCAGCGGATTGCCCAACACCTGGCAACGTTGGCCGAGATCGGGCGTACCCGTGTAACCACCGGTCACACCGGCGGCACCCGAGGTCAGACCGCAACCCGGATTGAACGGCGCGCCGCTCTGCACCGAAGTGATTCCGGAAAGCTGCCAGTGATCCGTAATGTAACCCAGGCCCTTGACGCCAAGCGCCTTGGCGGGACCCGGAATGTCGTATGAGTAGTTGATCTGCAGGTTGCTGCGGCGATCCGTGCCGATGCGGCCGTAGTTCCATGCCTCATTCGTCGGAGTGCCCACACCGGTCAGGACCGGAGTATAGCTGGTGGTTCCCAGAGCCTTCGAGAACGTGTACGCGCCACCTATCGCCAGACCGTGAGAATAACGCTTGTTCACAGTAGATGTCAGCGCATTGTAGTTCGAGTGGCCATAGAACTGATTGACCGTGATCGAACCATATCCGGGGTAGATCGTACGCTGCAGGTTGGTGTTGAGATTGTTGCTCGTGCTGCCACCGGTGGTGGGATCGAGGTTGGCCCCGTTGAAAGGCCAGCCAGCGCCGACCGGGATGTAGTTCTCGTCATAGGTCAGGTGTTCGTGATAGACATACTGCAGGGTGTAGCCGAGGTCCACCACAAGGTTGCCGCCGAACGTGTGCTGCAGGCCCGCGCTGGCGCTCTGCACGGTATCCCACGGCACATTGGCCGGGTAAACTGTCGGAGCGATCGGGGTGACGCCCGCCTGGCTGCTGAGGGACGGAACCGTTCCGGTGTTCGCCGCCGAGATTGCGCCGAGCGTCAGATTGCTGACACCGACGTTATAAGCGATCGGCGCCTGCCCGGACAACCCGTAGTACTGATTGCCGTCGAGGCGGTTGTAGAAGATTCCCCAACCACCGCGGAAAGCCGTCTTGCCATCGCCGAAAACGTCATAGGCGAAGCCGAAGCGAGGAGCCGCCACCAATGCCTGCTGGTGATAAGGAGCTTCGTTGACGCCATTGGGTCCGAGCACCTGCATACCGGATGCCGGGTTGCCGGAGTTCGGAACCAGGTCGCCAATCTGCGAACTGGCCACTGTGGCTCCGGTAGCAGGGTCCCGCGCTACCAGAGTGTTGCCGGCGGCGCAAACTGCCACGCCATTCGAACAGTACGGCACATAGAGGCGTGCCTGCGAAGACTTCGAATAGAGGCTCGGATTGAAGTTCTCGTTGGTGAAGTTATTGTCTTCCTGCGGAGACTGGTGATAGAAGCGAACACCGAGATCGAGGGTCAGTCTGCGGTTTACCTTCCAGTTGTCCTGAATGTACTCTTCATAATTCTGGTACACGAAGTTAAAGGTAGTGGTTTGATTCCACTGGTTGTAGCTCGCAACGTTGCCCAGCAGCGCATTGGCCAGACCGTCGCCGCTGTTCAGGAACGCAGTGGAAGTCGACGCGCCAAAGCTGTAGGCGCCGGCATAGTTCCGGTACGATCCCTGGTACTTGGTATTGAACTCCACATAGATCCCTGCCTTCAGAGCATGATGGCCAATCACCTTGCTGATGTTGTCCATGTAGTACCAGGTCGGGTTCGTGGCAATTTCCTGACCCGCGGCGGCGCCGGTGCGGCCGTAAGACATCAGGTTTCCGGTCGGCAGACTGCCAAAGCTGAACGTCGGCAGAATGGTCGGATTGGCATAACCGTTGATCCCCTGGGAAGGGTCGGTCGGAACAGGGAACAGCGTGGGGATGTTCGGAATCAGCGAGCGTGCTTCCGTGGCGAAGTTGTCGGTGGTGATGTACGTGTACTGATCCCAGTTATAGGCGATCGTGGTTTCATTCACCAGGGTCGGAGAGATCGTGTACGTCAGAGTGCCGGAGTCGCTGTGGCCTCCGTTCGGGTGATTGATGGGGCTGATACCCTTCGAACCCAGGAGACCGCCGACGTCGCTGCTGAACTGCACGCCGTCGTACAGATTGTACATATAGTCGGCGTCGTTCAACCAGCGGACATAACCGCTCAGCTTGTTGTTGATGTAAAGATCGGTGCGCGCCACGCTGTTGAGGCGGGGGTGGATAGCGCTCGCCTGTTCGAAGTAGTTCACCACGTTCAACTGGTTGGCCAGGACCGGCGTGAAGTTAGGCAGCGGGAAGAAGCCCAGCATCGCCTGTCCCACCGGATTCAGGCGAGAAGTCGGAATCGCGTTGTTGGCAAACTGAGCATTGTTGTTAGACGGATCCAGCAGCTTGATCTGCGTGCCGTTGTTGTTAAAGGTCTGCGAGAAATCGCCGTTCCGCTCGAGGGCCGTCGGCGTATAGACCGATTCCGAACCGCCCGATACGAACTGGCCGGTGCGTTCCTGCGACCAGAAGAAGAACAGTCTCTTGCGATCCCGGTTGAAATGCTTGGGGATAAATACCGGGCCACCGATGCTATAGGTTTCCACGTTGTAACGGTAGGGCACGCGCGGTGTCGCGGCGCCATTCTTCAGCGTGTGGTTGTTCGCCCACGTATCGGCGTTGAATTCTTCATGCCGGTGATTCCAGGCAGCGGTACCGTGAAATTCCTGCGTGCCGTTCTTGGTGACGACCGTGATCTGGCCGCCGGAGTTGTGTCCGAATTCGGCCTGGAAGTTCGAGGACAGCACCTTCAGTTCCTGCACGGCGTCCAGGTTCGGCTCCACCTGGAGCGATGTGTTGGAGCCTGTGTCCATGTCGGTAACGCCGTCCACCGTGAAGTTCAGCGCGGTGAAACCACCGTTGATGTTCATGCCGCTGATGGCGCCGTGGCTGGTAACGTCACGGCTGGCGGTGTCGATGACACCCGGGACCAGACGCACATAACCGAACAGATCGCGACCCTTCAGGGTAAGGCTGTCCAGATCGGCCGAGTCTACGGTCTGCGACTTTTCGGAACTCTGGAGCTGCACGGCCGCCGCTTCGGCGGTAACCGAGATCGATTCCGAGGTTGCGCCGAGCTGCAGGATCATCTTGCCGGCGTTGTGAGTTTCTTCGGCCGTCACCACGATACCGGTTTGAGTTTCGCTCTTGAAGCCAGGCGCCTTAACGACCACATTATAGGTACCTGGTTCCACGTTCGTAAAGCGGTAGGTTCCGAGGCTGTCGGTAACGGCGGTGCGAACACCGCCCGTATCGGCGCTGTTCAGGGTAACGGGTGCGCCGGCAACAACGGCATTGGCCGGATCAACCACAGAACCAACGATCGCACTCGTGACGGTTTGAGCAAACAAGCTTGCACTGCAGAGTACAAGCGCAAGTATCGCGACAAGGAATTTCTGATTTTTCATATTATTTTTCGTAGAGCACCTATGGTTTTTGGAAACAACAACTTACGTCGAGTCCGAGGCCAAAAGAGCAACTTTGGTGACGATATCATTGTTGCGCTGGCATGTCAATCGTCTATTTTTGTAAAGACGGCGACTTTAACGTTGTTGGCGTGTGTTTGGGGCCTGCCGGAGGGGCCATTCCGGCTGAAATCATGTATGGTCCAGTACCGCTTCGATCATTCTGGGCCCATGCTGGCGCATCGCCGAGGCAAACTGGCCGATGAACTCGTCCGCGTTGGCCGCTCGCGACGCCTCAACGCCAAACCCCTCGGCGAGCCGGACCCAATCCGGCGCCGGACGGGTGAGATCGAGCATCTCATCGGCACGCGGACCCACCGCCCCGGCGCCCGTTCTGGCCATTTCTACATCCAGAATCCGGTATCTGCGATTCGCCAGGATCACGATTGTCACGTCTGATCGCTCCCGAGCCATGGTCCAGAGCGACTGCAGGGTATACATCGCGCTGCCGTCTGCTTCGAGAGCAACCACCTTTCGATCCGGGCAGGCGAGCGCCGCTCCCAGGGCAACCGGCAGGCCCTGTCCGATCGAGCCACCCGATACCGGGAGGTGGTCATGCTTCGGCGCGCCGGCCAGATGGGGCCAGATCTGTTCGTTGCAGGATACGGTCTCGTCGGAGAAGATCGCGCCCTCCGGGACCAG
>Ga0302320_10007622_pt1 | contig 23777 bp, 18 predicted proteins | sample Bog_T0_3_FD_202130 | JGI IMG/M metagenome (GOLD analysis project Ga0302320, IMG submission 202130) | Peat permafrost microbial communities from Stordalen Mire near Abisko, Sweden - Bog_T0_3 | ecosystem: Environmental > Terrestrial > Soil > Wetlands > Peat | place: Sweden: Abisko, Stordalen Mire...
GGGTGAATGATCAGGGGGAAATGATCGATCCGTGGGGAACCCCTTACTTCTTCCACCAGATTTCCGGCACGCAAATGGAAATTCACTCCGCCGGCCCCGACCACGTCATGTGGACTTCCGACGATCTGGTTGCTCAATAGCCCGTTTTAGGTGGGGTCTCTAAATGGGGACCCGAGGATCGGACTGCCGTCCCTTATTCTGGTTTCCTTAAGATTCTGCCAAATCCGGTTTCATCCGGGTCGATTTCGATTCGCTGGATATCCTTGCCACCGGCGACCGGTGGCGGCGAGGCGAAATGAGGTTTTTTCTCGGGTTTGGGTGCGGAAACCAACGGAGGAGGGAGGGGAAGATCGTCGACCAGTTTCGATTCCGGAGGTTCGGGAGTGGCCCCGGGGATAAAAAAGTTGGTTCGGCTATCCAGCCATTTGGCATAGCGCTGGAAGGTCCACATGCCATATTCCGCGCCGGTTTCAAGGGAGGAGATGATCTTGAAAAACTCACGCGTGCGGATGAAATTTTTAACGGCATGGGTGGCTACCAAAATCTCGCACTCAGGCACCCGGATGTTTAAATCCTCGCGAAAGCGAAGCCGTTGCGAGACGACTGCCACGAGGCAATCGGCCAGTTGCGAGCATACGGCGCCCTGAATATCCGCCGGAAAGGCGGACGCCACCCGTTGGATTGCTTCCGCACAAGTTGACGAATGCACCGTGGCCAGCACCAGATGGCCGGTTTCGGAAGCGCTCAAGGTGAGACGCATGGTCTCCGGGTCGCGCATTTCACCCACCATCAACACATCCGGGTCTTCGCGCAATGCGTCCAGCAGGGCCTGTTCAAAGCTGGGAGTGTCCCGGCCGACTTCACGCTGGCGGATAAAAGCCCGACGGGAACGAAAAGTATATTCGATGGGGCTTTCGACCGTGATAATGTGCCGGGCCTCGGTCAAATTGATTTCTTGAATCAATGCCGCCATGGTCGAGGATTTTCCGCAACCGGTCGGGCCGGAAACCAGGATCAAGCCGTGGTTGTTTTTTATCAGCTTCTTCAGATCGGGATGCAAATTAAGCTTTTCGATGGTGGCCTGAAACGCGCCCAGTAAACGAATGGCGAGGCCCACGCCGCGGGAAGTTCGGAAAATATTGATCCGGCAGCGAACTCCGCCGATGGTGCGCGACATGTCAAACGAGTGGCGCGCCACAAACTCGTGCCACTGTTCGTCCCCGAGCAACCCGCGCGCAATTTCCGAGAGCGATTTGGCGGCCACCGGCTCGCCCGTGAGCCGCAGTGCGCCGCGAATGCGCAGGGCTGCCGGCATACCGGCCTCCAGATGGAGGTCGCTGGCGCCGTTGCTCGCGGCCGATTCAATCAATGAGTTAAGGTCCATTGGGCTCCCTATCGTGCGATCGTTCAATAGGTGATCAACGAACGGATGGGGTAACCTTTCAGCTTGTCGCGGCCGTGGAGAAAGGTTAGTTCAATCAAGAAACCGATTTCCACGATGGTTGCGCCGAGCTTATTGATGAGCGAGACGGCTGCGGCAGCGGTACCGCCGGTGGCCAACAGGTCGTCTAGCAACAATACGCGGGCTCCGGGTTTCAGGGCGTCAATGTGCATCGCAACGGTGGCGGTTCCGTACTCCAAAGCATATTCCACCTCGTACGTTTTATGCGGCAGTTTGCCTTTTTTCCGGACGGGAACAATTCCCGCCTGTAACTTTTGGGCGGCGGCGGCGGCAAAAATGAATCCACGCGCATCGATGCCCACCACGGCGTCAATCGATCCGGGCTTGATATGTTCGGTCAGCAAATCAATGGTGCCGGCGAACAGGCGGCCGTCGGCGAGCACGGGTGTAATATCTTTGAATTGAATGCCAGGCTGGGGAAAGTCAGGGATGTTGCGGATGGCCTTTTCGATTTCGGCGAGGGAGGGTTGGGACATGGTTTACAGGGTGTTCTTCTTTTCGTTTTCGATTTTCTCGATCATTTTCCGCAGTTTGCGCAGCGCGAGGTTCTGAATCTGCCGCACGCGCTCGCGTGTCACTCCAAATTTTTCGCCGACCTGTTCCAGCGTTTTCTCCGTGCCACCGTCCAAGCCAAACCGGTATCGCAGAATAGTGGCTTCCCGGGTGTCCAGATGCTTCACCATGTCCTGCAGCATGCCGGTCACCGTTTTCTCCTCCAAATCTTCGTAGGGCGAGGTCGCGTTCTCGTCTTCCACGATTTCCGCGTAGCTGTTGGAATCTTCATCGCCAATGGGGGCATCCAAGGACGCCGGACGAATAGCGGCCAGGCGCATCTGCCCGACCCGGGCCGCCGTCATGCCCAGCTCGCCCGCCAATTCCTCGTCCGTGGGCTCGCGGCCGAGCTCTTCCTGCATCCACATCGAGAGGCGGCGCATTTTGGAGATCTTGTCCACCAAATGGACCGGCAGACGAATGGTCTTGGACTGATTCGCTAATGCGCGTTTGATGGACTGCTTGATCCACCAGGAGCCGTAGGTGGAAAGTTTGCCGCCTTTTTTTGGGTCAAATCGTTCCACGGCTTTCATCAGGCCGATATTGCCTTCGCTGATCAAATCGAGCAGGGGCAGGCCGATGCCTTCGTAATCGCGGGCGATCTTGACTACCAGGCGGAGGTTCGCCTTGATCATCAGTTCGCGCGCTTTCTTGTCACCTTTCTTGATCTTGGCGGCGAGATCGATTTCTTCGGCGGGAGTCAGCAATTTTACCTGCCCGATTTCCCGGAGATAAAGTTTGATGGCGGTATCCCCATCGTAGCGCATCGGCTCCAGGGGCGGGGGGGCAAGGGGTTCGGCTTCGGCGACGGTGGTCGTGGAGGTAAGCGCAGCCACGGGTGCGGCCTCCGGTAAAACAACCTGTTTTTCAGACAAACGTTGACCGGTGAGTTTCCGCTTGGTTTTAATAGCCGCCATTGGTAACAAAACGTTAGCGGTGATTTCCCTCCCCGCAAGAAAAATAAAGGGCCAGATTCATTAGCTGCGGTCGCTGCGTGCCGCCGTGATATAATACAACAGCTGCAGTATGGAGCTAACCAAGGCGGCCACGTAAGTGAGTGCGGCGGCGTTCAAAACCTGGCTCACCCCGGCGCGTTCGGGTTCCCGAACCAGACCCAGCCGGAATAATTCCACCTTGGCGCGGCTGCTGGCGTCATATTCCACCGGCAGCGTGACCAGTTGAAACAGAGTGATGATGGAGAAAATTCCGATCACAATGGGCAGCATCAGATTGAATGAATGGAAAATAAATCCGAGAAAGAATATCCCCATGTAGGCGGCGCTGGCAAATTGCGTGATGGGAACCAAGGCCATTCGTGCATTAAACAATGCCCACGCTTGTTGATGCTGCAGGGCATGTCCGGCTTCATGGGCGGCGACGCCCACCGCGGCGATGGTGCGGTTATCGTAGTTGCCCTCGGAGAGGAACAGTGCGCGCTTGGTGGGGTCATAGTGATCGGTCAATTGCCCCTCAACCCGTTCCACGGGCACATTGTTTAGTCCGGCGTCGTCCAGAATGCGTCGGGCAGCTTCGGCGCCGCTGAGACCCGATTCGGTTGGCACCTCGCTGTATTTATTATACGCATGGTGCAACTTGATTTGAGCCCAAATGCCGAGCAACAAACCTGGTACTAAAAATAAAAGAAAAAGCATAATATTCCTTACTCTCCGACAGCGTTGGTGCTGCCATCGCTCAAAATTGAAGCTGGCGTTGTGCCAACCTTGTCATTATTGATTTTAGAGGGGGAAATCCCGCTGGAAAGACATTTTTGCGCCGTTCCGGCGCGTTAAATGGCGTCCATTTGGCTCGGTTGGCACACGTTAGGTCCCAAATAGGCGATCTCCGGCATCGCCCAGCCCCGGGACAATGAAACCTTTGGAGTTCAACTTCTTATCGATTGCAGCGGTAAAAACTGGAATATGAGGATGGTGCTTTTGAAACAGCCGAATGCCCTCGGGCGCGGCGACCAAGCTAATCACGCGGATCCGCCGGGCTCGTTGGGAGGCCAGCCGATCGACCGCCGCGACGGAACTGCCACCGGTGGCCAGCATGGGATCGATTAACAAAACCTCGCACTGGCTGAGGTTGGCGGGAAAACTTTGATGATAAAACTGGGCTTCGAGGGTGGATTCGTCCCGTTTCAGGCCGATGAATCCCACTCGGGCATGCGGGATTAACCGAAGGATTCCATCCAGCATTCCCAAACCGGCACGAAGAACCGGAACGAGAACGACTTCACGTTGCAATTTGCAGCCAGAAGCTTTGGCCAGCGGGGTTTGGATGGCAACGGGCGTTATCCCAAAATTCCTCGTAGCTTCGTATACCATGAGCGCCGCTGTTTCAGACAACAGACGCCGGAATTCCTGCGGTTGCGTCCGCCGGTCACGCAACAGGGTGAGGTTATGCTGCACCAATGGATGGGCAATGACCGTCACCCCGTGCATATCAATAATTTACAAAGCTCGGCGATAGAAAATAAAGGCAACCCGGCTGCAAATGGGGCGCATCCATGCCGAAATCCAGTTTAATGTCATGAGATTTTCCGCTTTCACCAAACATGGACAGGAAATTGGAAATATCGTAGCGCTCCTGGTACACAATCAAATTGGCTTTCGTGATGCCGGTGATTTCCTCGGCTTTGTCGACGGCGTCGTCAAAATCTCCCAATTGATCGACAAAGCCCGCTTCGATCGCCTGGGTGCCGGAAAGGACCCGGCCGTCGGCGAGCGATTCCCAATCCGGCTTCAGCGCATGACCTTCATTCTTATTCTTTTCATGGGCGGCGCTCCGGCCGTCCCGGACGACGCCTTTGAATTTGCGGAAGGTCTCGTCGATCAGGGATTGAACCATGGCCCGCTCTTCGGGGGGAATATCGTTGGTGCTGCGATCAGGGCTCAACATGTCCTTAAATTTGCCGCTCTTGAAAGTCATGGGAGCGATGCCGACCTTGTCCATCAGGCCCCGGTAATTGTAACCGTGCATGATTACGCCGATGCTCCCGGTGAGGGTCAGGTCGTCGGCCACAATCCAGCGGCAAGGGGCGGAAATATAATATCCACCGGAGGCGGCCAGACTGCCCATGCTGCAAACCACCGGTTTGCCGCGATGTGGGGTTGGGTCGCCCGAGTCGTCGTTTTCAAAACGATGGATCGCTTTATTGATCTGGTCGGAGGCCATGACCTCGCCTCCCGGGGAGTCGACTTTCAAAATGACAGCTTTGACCCGGTCATCTTCCGAGGCGCGGTCGAGCTGGGCCTTGATCAGTTCCACCATGCCATTACCGGCCTGATCGCCTGCGTGGCTGCTAATAATGCCGTCGACGTTAATGACGGCAATTTTGTTCCGGGAATCGTTGTCTTCGAGGATCCATTCGTCCAATTTGGGTCCCACTTCGCGAGCCGAGGCGGCTTTGAAATTGTGGCTGCGGATCCCCAAGGCCCGGGAGCCAAGCTGGGCAAAATTCCCGAAGACGCTGAACAGCAGGAAAAACCCTAAAATGATGGCGATAATCATCCAGCCGCGGCTTTTGCGGGGCCGGCCGGGCGGGGGCGGGGTAATAATGGGGGGAGCGGGCGGCAGCGGGGGCGGCGCGATTGGCGGCGTATCCTGCGAAAACGGTGTTTGTTCCATAGCTGGCGCAACCTAGCGCAATCTTGCCATGGCGGCAAGGGACTTTAACCGCTTTGACGACCGTTGAGGCAGCATGAAATCATGCTTATGAGGCAAAGCGGAATTCATTGTTCAGGTGTTTTTCCTCACACGGGTGAGCGCGGGTTTCTCGCCTAATTAAAAAAAAACGTACTTAAAATGGCTTAAATTCGCTTAAAATGGCTTAAACCAGCGTGACTCTGGACCCAACGGACGCATGCGACTCGCCAAAGCGAAGCCTTGGGATTGATTGCGGTCTGTCAACCGCCAGGTGAGCGGATGCCGCGGCGCCCGGGATCGCAGAGATTTTCATGAGTCTTTTCCGGGAATTATGGCATGGCTTTCAAATATTGCACGTAAGCGGGAAACACGATTTTACAAAGCGAGAAACCGCCGAGGGGAGAGGAAAAAATTGTTTCACGCGGAGGCGCGGAGACGCGGAGAGGGGGAAAAGAGGTGGAGAGAACTCATGGAATTATGGACAAAAGAAGAGGTGCGTAGAATTTTCCGAAAATGACGAATTCTTTTACATAGCATGCGGAGGAGAAACGCGGAGCAAGAAGATTCTGACAGGATTTGGGGCGCATTCGGAATTGAAGAGCGGTTTTGAAATCCGGGGAGTTTCCCTCGATTTCGACGGTTGAACTCGTGGTCAAACTGAAGCAAACTAAGAGATAATGAAGATTTCGATTGTCATCCCGGCTTTTAACGAAGCGTTGCTGCTGGGGGCGACGTTGGAGAGCATCCGGCAGGCAGCTCGCGCTTTTGAGGATGCGGGGTGGACTTCGGAAATTGTTGTTTGTGACAATAATTCCACCGATACCACGCCGGAAATCGCGCGGGCAGCCGGCGCCACAGTGGTCTTTGAGCCGATCAATCAGATCGCCCGGGCCCGAAATACCGGGGCGGCGGCGGCAACCGGCGATTGGCTGATCTTTGTCGATGCGGATTCCCATCCCACGGCTGGATTGTTCGCCGATGTGGCCAACGCCATCAAGAGCGGCTCGTGTCTGGCGGGAGGGACGACGCTCCGGTTGAATGAGCGATTTTTCGTTGCCGATATAATCACCGGCGTGTGGAATCTTTCCAGCCGTTTGGGGCACTGGCTGGCCGGGGCATTCATTTTTGTGGAAGCAGCGGCCTTTCGGGAGATCGGTGGTTTCAGCACGAAACTGTTTGCGGGCGAGGAATTGGAGCTATGCCAGAGGCTGAAAGCGCTGGCGAAAGTCTCGAAGCGGCGGATTGTGGTTTTGCACCGAAATCCGCTGGTCACCTCGGCGCGTAAAATGCGCCTCTATACCCCGAAAGAACACCTCCGGTTTTTGTTGCGCGCCCTGTTTAATCACAAACGCACCCTGGGCAGCTCCGAGGAGGCGCATCTGTGGTATGACGGGCGGAGATGAAAGCTGAAAGAAAGAGTAATTCCCCAAGACTCCAAGCGTACCACCGTAACACAAATGTAAGCTTAAAAATCTGGCATTGAGGCAACGAAAGTATCAAAAATGGCGATGATCAGGCATGCCTATGCGACTAGCATCTTTTGTCCCGTTTTTCGAAATTTCCCGTGGATTGATAGCTTTTCGCTTTCTCAAGGCACGGTTGGCATTCTTGCCAAGCCGCCGGATGGGGGCCGCCGCAATTCTCTGCCTGGCAGCCACAGTTGAGGCCCAGAGCGACAGCGGTTACTGGACCATTCCGGGAGGCGGCAGTTGGGCGAACGCCAACAATTGGGATTCCGGCATCATCGCCGACGGCGAAGATAACACCGCGTATTTTGGCATCAGCACGTTTGCGACCATTCCGGCCACCGCGACTTTTACGCTGGATGGCGCCCGGTCGATCGGGGATGTTGAATTCTTTGCCCAGAATGGTCCGGACCAATGGTTCCTGAATACCGGCAGCGGCGGCCTGTTGACTTTGGATAACACCTTTAACCCGCCGCCGATCAATGTCAGCGCTCCCGACTTGACCGTGACGGTCAATGCGGTTCTGGCAGGATCCGCGGGCATGGAGAAGTTCGGTGACGGCACGCTGATCCTGAAGGCGACGAATTCCTATACCGGGGAAACTACCGTCAATGGCGGCACACTCCTCGTGAATGGTATGGTGGGCGACGTCGTGACGGTCGCGGCGGGCACGTTGGGGGGGACCGGGGTGATTAGCGGTCCGGTGACGGTCGCGGCGGGCGGCAGACTTGCGCCGGGCATGCCGCCGGGCATTTTGACGATGAGTAATTCGCTGACACTACAAACTGGCAGCACGACGTTCATGATAATAAATGCGACCACGCAGGATCAGGTCACGCTGGCGGGATTAACCACGGTAAATTATGGCGGAACGCTGGTCATCAGCAATCTATCAGGCAGTCCCGTCTTGGGGCAAAGTTTTCAGCTTGTCAGCGCAGCCGGCGCGCAGGGAAATTTCAACAGTCTCGTTCCGCAACTCACGGGTGGATTGCGTTGGCGATTTGATCCGGCCAGTGGTGTGCTGGCGGTGGTATCAACGGCTTCAATTCCGCGTATTGCCAGCGCAACAAACAGCGGCGCCAATCTGGTGTTGCAGATTGTCAACGGTGCGCCCGGCCAGACGAGTTATTTGCTGGCCGCCACCGACCTCAACTTGCCGCTGGCCAACTGGACGCGGGTGGCCACCAATGTGGTCGATGTGGGTGGAAGATTCAGTGTGTCAACGACCTTGAACCCGGGTATTACGTGCCAGTTCTTCACAGTTTCCACATCAATCAGCCCATGAAACGTAATTTAGTCAGTCGCCATCGGGGCCATCGTTAGGGAGACCCAAGGGGATGCCAATTTCGCCCAAAAATTCATCATCGTCCTCTTCCTCATCATCCGGCGCGTCCGCCAAGCTTCGCTGTAACTTATCCAGTTCATAACGGGTCTGGTAGTTCTCCCCTTCGCTTTCGTTGAAATAATTCTTAAAGGTATAGGCATCTTCGTGCGGAGCGCCGCCGTCGCGCGCCATTTTGTACTGTTCGTATTTCTTCTCGTCGATGTTTTTGATGCCTGCTATGGCCGCTTTAATGCCTTGGACATAGAAGTCCAAAGCTTTCTTGAACACCCGTCCATGGCCCTCCTTGGGGCAGATCTTTGTGGCCAAGCCCACAATTTGGCTGAGAGTTTCCAGTTCCTTCTGGCCGCCGAATTTCGTTCCGGCATTTCTAAACTGTATTTGTAATTCGTTGAACCGGAGGGCTTGTACGACCCCTTTGGTGCCATTTTCAACGTAGCCTTTCAGTTCATCGAGTTCAGCCTGGGTCAACGGGGTTTCCAGGGAGGTGGTGGCGGTCATGATGCGTCCCTGGCGCCGGAGGGCTTGCAGGTCGCGCGTCGTTCGGAGACCGTTTGGACCCAAACCTCGCGGATCCACCCGTACGGTCACCCGGCCATTAACATATTCATAGGCGTTCGCATTGTAGAGGTAGAGAGCGGGGTCGCGCTGGATGAACCGGCCTTGGGCCGGGCTGTAATAACGGGCCCGGAAAAAGTAGAGGCCGTTCTCTTCGTCGAATTCGCGTCCGGTATAAAGAAACCGATTCGTGACGGCGCTATGCGGTGTGCCCCAGATATTGGGTGTGACCGGGTTGTAGCTGCCATCCAACACCGTGACTTGGCCATAGGCGTCGTACATATAGCGTTCCACCACGTTGCCGCCGGAATCGGTGAGCGCTTCCACCGTGCCCAAGGCATTGGGATGATAATAATAGGTTTGCCCGGCCCGCTCCATGGAAACGACTTCGTCCAAATTGTTGCCATAGGTATAATCGGCCACCAGCGACCCGCCGCCGTCCAGTTCCTCAATGATTTGGACGCCGTTGTAAAGAAAAACATTGGTTTCCGGACTGCCGGAAGCGTCTTCTATGGTCATGATCCGGCGCCCCAGCGCGTCATAGAAATATTGGCCGACCAGTGTGGAGTCGGAAGTTCGCTCGACCTGGGTGAGCCGGTTTTCCTCGTCGTAGGCATAGCGGTAGGCGGGGTCTTGAATGAGATTGCCAACGGCGTCGTACTGATACGTTTGAGCGTCAACGGTTTGCAATTCGTTGACGGGGCCAAATGTGCGGGTCTCCGGAATGCTGTTCCGGGTGACACTGTTCCAGTTGCCGGCGGGATCGAGATTCCACGTTTCCGTAAACGAAGGTGTGGGAATGCTTGACCCGATGAGCGTGCCGGTTCCAAAACTGTCCAGCCGGTTCAGCGCATCGTAAGCATAGCTTTCGGAGTCCGCAGGGCTATGAAGTTTTTGTTCGTACCCGGTGTTGCCTTCATGGTCATAGGTGTAACCAAACCCGACGATGCGGCTAGAGGAAAGCGACTCTTCCAGCGAAATGACCTGGTCATCGGCATCATAAAGGGTGGTGGCAGTGGCGCCATTGCGAAAGACCTCGGCCGTCACCCGGTCGGCATCATCGTAGCTGTACGTGGTGATGGGCGGATTCGGGGTGCCGTCCTGCAGGGAGGTCAGGCGGTTCCGCGCGTCATACGAATAAGTGAGGATGCGTCCGGAAGGCTGAATATTGGTTTCAACGCGGCCGGGAACGTCATAGGTATAACTCTGCGGCAGGCCATTTTGCACGGTGTTGGTGGGGCGATTGACACCGTCGTAAATAAAGGTATCCACCCAGCCATTCCGGTCGGCGCTTAGCATACGACCGGCATTATCGTAAATGAAAGTTTCGCTGGTTCCGCTGGGAAGGTAGGTGCGATTCGTCAAATAATTCAGATCATTATAATAATAGCTGGTCGACCGGCCCGCCTGGTCAATACTCTCAATCAGATTTCCCACCCCGTCATAAATGTTTGTCCGGGTATTGGGGGCGGCATCAGGGTAGGTTTCGGTCACGCGGCGATTCAAGCCATCATAGCCGTAGCGAGTGAGGTGACCGTCGGCATCGGTGGTGCTGGTGATGTTGTCATCCGCGTCGTACGTGGTGGTGGTGAGGTGGCTCAGAGCATCGGTGGCATTGGTTTGACGATCCAAACCATCGTACAGGTAGGTGGTGGTGTGGCCGTTGCGATCAATGGTGGAGGTCACATTGCCATCAGCGTCATAAACCGTGGTCGTCGTCCGGCCGAGGGCGTCGGTGGTGGCAGTGTTTCGGTTCAAGGCATCGTAGGTGTAGCTGGTGGTGTGGCCTAAACCATCCGTGGCCGAGAGTGCGTTTCCGTCCGAATCATAGGTGTTTGTCCGGACAATGCCGACGTCATCATACACGGTGATGACGCGGTTGAGCGGATCGTAAACATTTACGGTGTTGTTGAGATTGGGCGTGACGGTTAAAATGACGTTCCCGTCGGCATCGTAGCTGGTGACGGTAATGTCGCCCACGGCATCGACCTGTTTGATCCACCGATTATTTGCGTCATAGGTGGTGGTTGTGGTGTTGGCGGCCGGATCGGTTACGGCAATGACATTGCCCGCCGGGTCATAGGTCGTGGTGGTGACGGCGTCGATGGGATTGATGTCGTCATTGGTATCGCTGTTTTTCCGGATCACCTCCACCCGCCGATCCAGAGCGTCATAATGATAAAACGTCACATGCCCGTCGGCATCCTCGCTGCGCGTGATGAGCGATGAGCCGATGGTAGGGCTGCAGCAGGGCGGGCCACCGGGAGTGGAATAATCGTAGGTGTTGACACCCCCGAGCGCATTCGTGGAACCGATCCGGCGATCCAGGGCGTCATAAGCGTAAGACATGGTGTTGGAGTTCGGATCCACCGAGCCGACAATGTTTCCGACGGGGTCGTAGGTGTAGCGGGTGATCCCGCCCGCCCCATTGGTGATGCCGATAACGCGATCCTGGGCGTCGTACGCGTAGCTGGTTGTATGACCGAGCGGGGTGGTGGTGACAATGCGGTTATTGTCCGCGTCATAGGTGTAACGGGTGATTCCGCCCAACGCATCCGTGGTCTGGGTCAAGCGACCGCGCACATCATATTGATACGAGGTCGTGTTGGTATTGGGATCGGTAACGCTCAGTTCGCGTCCCGCAGCATCATACGTGTAGCGGGTGACGCCGCCCAGAGCATTGGTGACACCGATCTCCCGGTCCAGCGCATCATAGGCGTACCGGGTGGTGTGGCCCAGAGGATCAACCACCGAAATTTGGTTGCCGACCGCGTCGTACCCGTAGCTGGTGACGTGACCCAGCGGGTCGGTCAGGTTGGTACGATTGCCAAACTCATCGTAAGCAAAGGTCGTGGTGTTGGTGTTTTTGTCGGTCAGCGAGAGCAGATTGCCATGCGCATCATAGGTATAGCGGGTGGTATAGCCCAGGGGGTCAATCTCGTTCGTTCTATTGCCGTGGGCATCGTACTGATAGGTGGTGACCCGGCCGTTGGGATCCGTCAAGCGGGACAACTGATTGAAGAGTGGTTCGTACGTATACGTCGTTACATTGCCCAGGGGATCGACCCGGTTCGTCCGGTTGCCTTCGGCATCATATTCATAACGCGTGACGTTTCCGTTGGCGTCGGTCACGGAGGCAAGCTCGCGGGTCGTGCGATCGTAACCATAGGAAGTGATGGTGCCATTGGGAGCCGTGATGGCGTCAATGTAACCGTTGGTGTCATATTGGTAGCTCCACAAATTTCCGTTGCCGTCCCGGTTGGACACGGTGGAAGGCTGATAAACGCGCCGGAGGGTGTAGGCCAGGGCGCTATGATTCACCCCCCAGTGGGTCGGATTGGACTGGGCAAACCAAGTCTGGCCGTTTCCGTCGACCACGGCATACGGTTCTTGATTGCGATATAAATACAGGTACGTGCGGCCGTCCCGGTCAATTTTGCGACTGATCTGATAAAGTGAGTTGTAGCTATACCGGATCGATTGCCCGGCCGGATCCGTAATCCGGATGGGCGAACGGTTGCGGGGATCGTATTGCAGGGTGGTCGTGCGTCCGAGCGGATCAGTAACGCTCGTGAGCTTGCCGCCGGTGTAAGCCAGGTGCAGGGTCCGGCCGTAGGTATCGCTGATTTGCGTCAGCAACCCGGCGGCGTAGGACAGCGTGGTAACGTTGTGGTTGCGATCTCCCATCTGAACCAACCGGTAAACCGGCCCGCCCACCAAGAAGGGAGTTTGGGGAACCGAGGCAAAAAGCCACCAGCTTTTTTCCTTGTTGGTAATGGCTAACTCGCCGCCCGGGAGTGGGGTCAGGGTCTCGAAAAAACCGGAGTCGGCGGTGTACGACCCACCGGCGCCAAAGTGGAACAAGGTCACCCGGCCATCCGGGCCCATCCGAAAAAATGAATTACGCTGTTCAAATAGAAAAATGTTATAGGAATGAGTCCAGCCCAGGCCCAAGCCGCAATCCACCTGGGCGCGCGACGCATCGGCGTTGTAGGAATTGTAGGTGAGGGTCATGTCCAGGGTTGGACCGCTGCCACTTTTGAAGGTCACGAGCGAAAAGTCCTCGCGCAGATTTCCTTCCGTGAGGCTGGTGTAGAGCGTGCCGCCGCTCTGGCGATTCACCGGGTATCCGCATTTTTCACAAATGTAAGGCGCATCGGCACCGATATAGAGTGCGAAGGAAGGCGTGGCCGGTAAAATCAGCACGGCACCGGCAAAAAAAAAGACCGCCCGTTTCCTGGCGACCCTCATTGGGTTGCGGTTGAATCTTCCGGGGAGGAGAATGGTGCCCAGCGCCAGAAGAGCGGCCAGTATCCCGACGTTTTTAGGTTCAGGGATGGGAACGGAACTGTTAAGCACCGAAGTTTCCGCATCGGCTTCCATATACAGCGAATAAGGAGTGTTGTATTGAAGGACCAGCGATTCGGTGAGGGTCTGGGAAAAAGTCTGTGCCTGGTTGTCGCTGGCACCGATGGTGTAAAAACGATCATCAAACAAAAGCGGATTTCCGTCCAATTGAAGGGTGAACACGGTTTCGGCATACGCCGCCTGGCCATAAATATCGGTCATGGCGCTCAAGGAACCGCTGATCAGGGTGGAGAATGACACATTCACCGCCCCACGGCCCGGGCCACTGATCATAAAACTATCCACCACGGTGCCGCGGGCGGTTGCGGCGTCTGACGCATCGATTTGTCCAAGAATGCTGGCATTGGCGGTGGCGGAGCCGCTGACGGCGAGTGTGGCTGAACTTGGGGCCGAAGCCGAACCGTTCGCCGAAGAATAATCCCCATTGGCGGTGGCCATCGGAGACAGGCCGTTATTTATATACTGCTGGCTGATGGTGGCTTGGGCGAAGGCCGATCCCTGCCAGGCGGGCTGGATTACCAGGTTGCCAGTGTCCGGCGTGATGGTCAGGTCCGAGTACGATAGCTGGCTGTCGGCCGAGGCATCGGCAAGGGCCGGGGAGGGAATGAGCAAAAGCAAGGCGATGCCGGGACAAAACGAGAGAGCAATCGTACGTTTCAATTTGTTCATAGAGATGCGGTTCCAAGAAGTTTTTTGTGACAAAATGTGCCGCCTCCCGCCGCCGCTTGGAACTTATCTACTGAATCAAATTGCCTCATGGGAGTCAATCGGCCGATGTTAACGATTAGGTTACGATCGTGGGGCGCGGCTTCCACTTTGCAGCCAGTGAATTCCGCAATGCCGCCGGCCACTTTTCCGCTGCGCACGGGCGGCTCAAGGGGTCAAAGTGAATTGGCCGCGGGTCTGCGTCCGCAGTTTTAGCTCATAATTCATAATTTACAGGAGACCGCCGCCTGGAGGGCGTACCACTGTTTGCGTTCCTGTCCTTCGTAGCCTTGGCGAAGGGGAAGCGGGCCAAGTTTCAGCTCCAAGCTGGATTCGGCATAGCTAAATTTCTCTTCTGTTTTTATCCGAGCCTCCGCGTGAAATTTTCCCCGCAGTTTCATGGAGAGCCCCTTTCGATTTTCAAAGGCAATGGGAACATGAACCGGAGGGATGAACTTAGATAGGTTGTTTAACATAAAGACTCAATTTTGAGGACTCATGGGAAGGCGGCGAACGGCGGGCAAGTTGCCCGCCGGACGGGCGGGTCGCCCATTCCACCCGGAACATATCGGACGTCTCTATCTTTTGATTTAACTTGCCGCCGTAATTGAGTTGCAAATGTTTTTGGAGCGAGGTAATACAGGAACAGTAATCAGTGGCTGGGGACAGGTTATGAAAACTAAATTTTATCTGGCGGTGCTGCTCACTTTTGGTATTGGGCTTTTCCAAACGGTCGCCAAGGCGTCTGAACCGAAGAATCTGGCGGCGGCGGAAAATGGATTTGCTTTCAAGTTGCTCAAGGAACTGGCTGCCGAACAGCCGGGTACCAATATTTTCATTTCACCTTATAGCGCGGCAACGGTGCTACAAATGGTGGCGAATGGCGCCGCCGGAAAGACGAAGACGGAAATGCAGCAGGTCTTGGGAACCAAGACTTTGTCAGACGCCGCCGTGAATCAAGCCAGCCAGCTCATTGCCAAATCGCTGAATGACAGAACCACCAATATCATCCTGACCACTGGCCATGCCATTTGGTATCGGAAAGGCGCGTCGGTAAAACCGAGTTTTCTCACCCTGAATCCGCGGTTTTCCGAAACTACCGTGGCACCAATGGATTTCGCCGATCCGCATTACGTGGATATAATCAATGCCTGGGCGAGCGAAAAAACCCACGGTCGAATCACGCAGATTGCGGATGGCAGGGACGACCCCGAATTTCTCCGCCTTTTTCTGGCCAATGCGGTTTATTTCAAAGCCAGTTGGCTCGAACCGTTTGATACGAATGAGACAAAGGATCGGCCGTTTCATCTGCAGGGTGGGATCGAGAAGAACGTTCCGATGATGACGCAGGCAAAGACTTTTTCGTATTTGCAGGGAACGGGTTATCAGGCAGTGCGGTTGCCCTACGAGGATCCGAGCCTGGCCATGTACATCGTCCTCCCGGAGACCAACTCAGGTCCGGAAAAGCTACTGCGGACCATTGACGGAGATGCGTGGCAACGAATTATAAACCCCCGTTTTAGTGATAAAGAAGGAGTTTTATTTTTGCCGCGTTTTAAACTGGGGTACTCGGTAGAGCTCAACCAAACATTGGAATCGCTGGGAATGAAATTGCCTTTTAACCGAGAAAAAGCCGATTTTTCCGGTATCGGCCCTGACCTGAACATCTCCAGGATTCTGCAGAAAACATATGCGGAAGTGAATGAAACTGGAACTGAGGCGGGGGCAGTAACCGCCGTAACGATGTGGGATAGTACCGGCCCTGGACCGGCTCGCCCAGAGCCATTTCATATGGTTGTGGACCGGCCATTCTTATTCTTGATCGAAGACAGCCGGATTCAAACGATTTTGTTTATGGGGGTAATATTTTACCCCGGGGCAAATTAGCAACAAAGGATGTTTAATGGTTTAAGGAGAAATTACGGTAAATTTCCAGCGTCGCTTCAGGACGAACTTCCCATTTTACTACGGTACCAAGAACTTCCATCCCTGACTAATGTCCGGTGTCTCTCCGAAGGTGTGAAAAAATCAAAAATTCCAAAAATCTGTTTCCGCAAATATCTGATTACCAATCAGCTCATTCCGGCGTTTTTGACTTTACCGCAATTTTTTCACACCCTCTCCGCGGCGCGAGAAAATTAGAAACAGAGAATGGTCAGTTTCTTCGGGCCGTGGGCGCCCAGGACGAGAATACGTTCGATGTCACCAGTTCGGCTGGGACCGGTGATGAAGGAAATCATGCTCGGATAATTTAGGGAGTATCTTTTCTTTAAATATTCAAAGGCGGTGGGCAGGTCGGCCACCAATTGGTCGCGGCGGGCGAGGACGAGATGGTGCGGCGGCAAGACGGAGAGCGCCCGCCCGCCCGCGCTGCGGCTGGTGACCAATACACTGCCGGTCTGGGCGACCAACGCGTCGCATTCGCTGATGCCGACATCGCATTGCTCCAGGGCGTTGACATCATATTGACGATCGGTACGGAGCAGCGGAATTCCGAGAATGGGCAGTACGGCATCGGTGAGGCCGCCCGAATGGCAGGCGGCGCGTTCCCATTTTTCGGAATCACGCAGGCTGACCAGGACATCCCGGACTTCGGCGGCGGAATTCAGCAGACGGAAATCCGCCTTGAGGTCGGCGGCGTTTTTGGCGAAGAGCGCCATTTGATCGTCAAAGTCAGGTCCGACCAGCGGCAGCCAATCGCGAGCGGTCGCGGCCGGGCCGGGAGGTGGCAAAGGGTTGCCCATGCCGGTATGATGGCCGGGATGGGGGGCCTTGGTTTGCAACGCTTCGCGGACGCGTCCCAGGATTTTTTCACGTTCACTCATGAGCGATTTCTCCACCAATCTTTAAATGATTGGTGCGGCATCGGGGGCAGGTCGCGGGTTTTCGTCCAAGCCCGGGCCGGGTCCCACGCGGAACCGAGCACCAGTTGGTGCAGCGGATGGGTGAGCCAGCCGATTTTTTTGGCCAGCCGCCAGAAATGCGGGTCGCGGATGACACAGCTAAAGGCAAAATAGCCGAGACGCTCCCACCGCGACGGCTTTTCCCTGGCGGCATTGCGGCGGTTTTGAAGCAAGTGATGGTGCAGATCAATTTTCACCGGGCACGTTTCGGTGCAGGCGCCGCATAGTGACGAGGCATTGGAAAGATGCTTCCAATCTTGCAGTCCGCGCAGGTGGGGAGTGATGACCGAACCGATCGGGCCGCTATAAGTGGTGCCATAGGTGTGGCCGCCGACATTCCGGAAGATCGGGCAAACGTTCAAGCAGGCGCCACAGCGAATGCAATGGAGCGCATCCCGCTGCTCGGCGTCCGCCAGCAGTTCGGTCCGGCGATTGTCCAGCAGGACGACGTGCCATTCTTCAGGTCCGTCACATTCGCCCGGCTGGCGCGGACCGGAATAAAACGTGTTGTATCCCGTCATGGTCTGGCCGGCGCCGGCGGTACCGAGCATGGGCAGAAACAGGGCGAGATCGGAAAAGCGCGGCAGGATTTTTTCGATGCCCAGCAGCGTTATCATGGTTTTGGGCAAGGCGGCGGTCAGGCGGGCGTTGCCTTCGTTTTCGGTGATGGAGATCATGCCGGTTTCGGCGACGGCGAAATTCGCGCCGGTGAACCCGACATCCGCGGAAATATATTTCTTCCGCATCACGCGGCGGGCCACCATGGTTAGATCTTCGGGATTGTCAGACGGGGCGTCGCCCAGTTCCTTTTGGAACAATTCCCGAATTTCGCCGCGCGTCAGATGCATTGACGGAAACACAATATGATACGGCGGCTCGTGGCGCAGTTGGACAATAAATTCGCCGAGGTCGGATTCCACCACGTCATAGCCGGCCTTGGTCAAGGCCTCGTTGAGATGAATTTCCTCCGAGGTCATCGCCTTGGATTTGATGATCGAGCGCGCCTTTTTCTCATGCAGGATTCCGGCGATAATCTCGCGGGCCTGGACGCCATTGCTGGCCCAATGGACCTTGGTGCCGCGCGATTCCAGTTTTGCCACCAACTGTTCCAGGTATTTGTCGAGGTGGTTGATGGCTTCCCATTTGGTTTCCGAGGCCGCCGTGCGGGCGGATTCCCAACTTTGAAACAGGCCTTTGCGCTTGTCCCGGGCGGTCTCGTAGCTGCGCAAAGCGGTGCGGACCACCTGGCGATGGCGCAGGTCGGAGGTTTTCTTGCCGGCGTCGGTATTAAATTGGGAGGCGAAAGGTTTCATAGCGTGGCCGGGTCAGACGCGAGCGGGAGCATCCAAAGGAAGATGGTTCAATACTTCCGCGAGATGGATGGTTTTCATGGGGAGTTGTTGGCGCGAGATCAGCCCCTGAATTTGCATCAGGCAACTGGAATCATTGGAGACGATGTACGCGGCGCCGGTCTCGATGGCGGAGGCACATTTGACCTCGCCCATGGCGGTGGAAATGGCGGGGAATTTTGCCGAGAACGTTCCGCCGAAGCCGCAGCACGTTTCCGCCTCGGACATTTCGATCAGTTCCAAATCGCGGACTTCGGCGAGGAGCTGGCGGGGACCCTTTTTGATATGCAATTCGCGCAGCCCATGACAGCCATCGTGGAAGGTGACTTTATGCGGAAAGGCGGCGCCCAAGCTGGTGACGCCGAGTTTGCTGACGAGGAAATCGGAGAACTCCCAGGTGTGCGCGGCCACTTGTTCGGCCAAGGCGAGATGCGGGGTATCGGCAAAGAGCTGCGGATAGAAATTTTTGACCATGGCGCCGCAGGAGCCGGAACCGATGACCACGGCCTCGGCGTTTTCCAACTGTCGCAGGACGTTCAACGCAATGGGGCGGGTTTGATCCCAATAACCGGAATTAAAGGGGGGCTGTCCGCAGCAGATGATTTCCTCCGGGCAGACCACCTTATGGCCGAGGCGCTCGAGGATCTGGACCATGCTGATGCCGGCGTGGGGGAAGAGCGCGTCGATAAAGCAGGGTACAAACAATGTGACAGTCATGGGCAATGGTCCTTAACGACCGGGGATGATTTGCCATAAAATCGGGAACAGGGCGATGAAAAAATGTTTTCGTTATTAATTGAGCTTTGTCCGCTTGCCGCGTTTGGCGGGATTCCGCATAATGCGCCGGTGCTCGACATTAAATTAATTCGTGAAAAGACCGACTTCGTGCGCGCCCGGCTGGCCACGAGGGGAGCAGAGGACGAAGCCCATATTGATGAATTGCTCAAACTTGATGAGCAGCGCCGCAAGCTGCTGGCGGAGGTGGAGGGCCTGAAATCGGCCCGCAACCGGGTGTCCAAGGAAATTGGCGCGCTGATGGCCCAAAAGAAAACGGACGCGGCGGAAGCCAAGAAAGCGGAGACCAAGGAATGGGGCGAAAAGATCGCCGCGCTGGATAAAGAAGCGGCGGAAATCGAAGCGGCGCGCGATCGGCTAATGCTGAGCCTGCCCAACCTGCCGCACGAATCGGTGGTAATCGGAAAGACAGCGGCCGACAATCCGGAAGTGCGCGTGTTTGGCGAGAAGCCGCATTTTGATTTCAAACCCAAGTCGCACGTTGATCTGTGTGAGTCGCTGAAGCTGGTTGATTTCGCCCGGGCCGCAAAAATCTCGGGCAGCGGCTTTTTGCTCTATACGAACTGGGGAGCGCGTTTGGAACGGGCGCTGATTCAGTTCCTGCTGGACCTGCACATTACGCAGCATGGGTACACCGAGGTATCGCCGCCGTTTGCGGTCGGCCCGCAATGCCTGGAAGGAGTGGGCCAGTTTCCCAAATTCAAGGACCAATATTACGGGGTGGCCGAAGGCGATGATCCGACGAAGCTGGGCAAGCTGTATTTGGTGCCGACAGCGGAAACACCGGTCGCCAACATTCATCGGGAAGAGCTGCTGAAAGAAAGCGAATTGCCGATCCGCTACTGCGCTTATACGCCGTGTTTCCGCGGCGAAGCCGGCGCGGCGGGCGTGGGCACGCGCGGCATGATCCGGGTGCATCAATTCGACAAGGTGGAATTGATCAAGATCGTGAAGCCGGAGAACGGCTACGACGAACTGGAAAAGATGGTCGGCAACGCCGAGAAAGTGCTGCAGCTCCTCGGGCTGCATTATCATGTGATTTTGCTGTGCACGGGTGACATGGGTTTTGGCAGCGCCAAGACCTATGACATCGAAGTATGGGCGCCGGGGCAGGGCAGTTACCTGGAAGTCTCGAGCTGCTCGAACTGCGAAGATTTTCAAGCGCGCCGGATGAACCTGCGGTTCAAAACCGAGGCGGGCGAAAACAAGTTTCCGCACATCCTCAATGGCAGCGGCACCGCCCTGGCCCGGTTGTTTGTGGCGTTGATTGAAACGCACCAGCAGGCGGACGGCAGCGTGCTGATCCCGGCGCCGTTGCAACCCTATCTGAAAACCGATCGTATAACCGCCTGATTTGCGAATGAGAATTTTGCTCGCCAGCAGTGAAGCTTACCCCTTCTCCAAGACCGGCGGGTTGGCGGACATGGTCGGCTCGTTGGGCAAGGCCCTGGCCCATGCGGGCCATGAGGCGGCCATTGTCACCCCGCTGTACCGCGGAATTCTCCAGAGATATCCGGCGCTGAAAAAGGTCAACTGGCAGTTCAACCTGCCGCTCGGCATACAGTGGTATCAGGGCGGCCTTTACTCGATGGAGATGGAGCCGGGCCTGACGGTTTATTTTGTCGAGCACCAGGCGTTTTTCGATCGCGCGGGAATCTATCACGAGGCGAACGTCAGCTACCGGGACAACGCCGAACGGTTTATCTTTTTTTCGAAATGCGTCGCGCATCTGGCCCGCTACCTGCCATGGCGGCCGGATGTGGTGCACGTGCATGATTGGCAGGTCGCACTTGTGCCGGCGCTCATCAAGCACCAGCGCAATGTGGAAGGGTGGGGGAGTCCCCCGCCCACTTGCCTGACGATTCACAATTTGGCGTACCAGGGCATCTTTTGGCCGGGCGCCTTTGCGTTCACGAACCTGCCCGACCATTTTTTCAACACGGAAGGCGCGGAATTTTTCGGGCAGCTGAATTGCCTCAAAGCCGGCATCGCCTACGCGGACATCATTACCACGGTCAGCCCGCGGTACGCCCGGGAAATTACCACGGTGGAATACGGTTGCGGACTCGACGGCTTGTTGCGCCGCCGCCGCGAGCGGCTGGTCGGCATTCTCAATGGCGTAGACTACGAGGAATGGAACACGACGAAGAATTCGCACCTCTTCAAAACCTACTCCGCGACCCGGCTCGCGGGGAAAGAGGTGAACAAAACCGAATTACAAAAACTTTTGGGCTTGCCGGTCGCGGAGGATATTCCGCTATTCGGCACCATATCGCGGCTGGCGGAACAAAAGGGCGTGGACATTCAATTGGGCGCGCTCGAGGAAATGTTGAACACGGACATGCAGTTCGCCGTGTTGGGCAGCGGGTCGCCGGATTACGAGCTCGGCTACAAGGAGCTGGCCAAACGGTTTCCCACGAAGGTGGCCGTGCGGATTGGCTATGACGAAAAGCTGGCGCATCGCATCGAGGCGGCGAGCGATTTCTTCCTGATGCCATCCCGGTTCGAGCCCAGCGGGTTGAACCAGATGTACAGTCTGCGTTACGGGACGATTCCCGTGGTCCGGGCCACGGGCGGCCTGGACGATAGCGTCATTGATTTTAACCAGAATCCCGAGCGCGCCAACGGCGTGAAGTTTCAGGAATATTCCGCACGCGCATTGGCCAAGGCCATTCGGAAGGCGCTGGCGCTTTACCAGGAGCGGAAGCTGTATCGCAAGTTCCAGAAGAATGCGATGGGCATGGATTTTTCGTGGGAAAAAACCGTCGAGGAATATTTAAAGGTGTATGGAACGGCGTTAAAGTATAATCGCTGAATAAACACGGACGCCGTCGGAGTAGGAAAAAATCAAAGAGAGAAGATATCACGCGGAGACGCGGAGGCGCGGAGGAGGAACACGGAGAAAGCAGATTTTGACAGGATTGACGGGATTTACTGGATTAAAAAAAAGGGGGCAAGCGCAGCCGGGGATTTCTACGCTGGCACACGGAGGCATAGCAGCAAAGCCTCTCGCTTGGAAAGGGCGAGGGGAGCCGGTGATTGGTGATATTTGCGCGGGGGAATCCGCCGGGTAAATTGCGCCGCGCTCAGGTGGGTGGCGGAACTTTTTTCCCATCCCGGGGCCGTAATCATAAATAAATCTATTGAAGTGGGAAAAATTTCCCATTAATATCGAGTTGCTAATGGAAGGTTTTCGAACATTGCTAAAGTCCAGACAGAAGCTCGGATACGCGAGTTTTATCGGTCTTGGTCTGGCGATAAACCTTCCCGCAGAGGCGTCTCCTATCGATTTTGAAAATCAAAATACGGCGAATTCCGGCGCATTCGTGCTGAACCGTCCCGCCACAACTTCGCTGGTCATGGTGGTGGACGGGATTACGGTCACCTTCTCGGGCGGGTCGCTTCTCAGCCATGTCTCGAATTTAACCGCGGATGAAACGACCTTGTACGGCACCACGTCGTACCGCGGCGCGTTTGAAAACCCGTTGTGCATCACCTTTTCGGCGCCCGTCAATAATCTGGATTTGGTGCTCTACAACGGCCAGACCGCCAACACGCTTTATCAGGCGACGTATGGCGGCGTTTCCCAACAATTCAACCTGGCGCCGAATATTTTTGGCGGCGACTCGCAGATCAGCTTTTCGGGCACTGGCTCGGAGGTGGATATCAGTGATATCAGCGGCCGGGGAAACTGGGATTTCTTTATTGATAATCTGCAGTTTGACCCGGCGGCGGTTCCCATCACGGTTCCGGATGGAGCGAGCACATTCTGGTTGCTGACGACCGGGCTGATTGGGCTGGGAATCGTACGAATGAAGGCCGGACAATTTCGGCGGTCGCGGCAAGGTTGCTAAAAATCATCTGAGCCGTCGACCCGTGGCGGCCCAGACGACGGTGAAGATTGTTGATTAGGAGGATTGAATTCTGAAAATGCGAACACAATTAATCATTGGCATGGCGGCGTTCGGTTTTTTGGCGGTTCCGAAACAATCGGCCGCCCAGGGAATTTATCCGGCGCAAACCTGGGATGGCCCGGTCCCCGGAGATTCCATCACGAATGCGGTAGGCTGGTCATTTGCCCCGACCGTGGATATCGCGGTCACGGCCATTTCCGGCAGCGGCACGGCGGTGAGCTTTTGGTCCTCGGCGCAGCAACTCATTGGCACCTATGATTTTTCCGGTCCGTACGGCGACGCGTCCGGACCCGCGTCGACGTTTCAATCCGTCGCGCCGCTATATTTACTGGCCGGACAGACCTATTACGTTTCGACGGACAATTCGGATCTGAGCCCGTTTCTGGATTATATTTATGGGCCGCCCAGCGGGGTTCCCAACGCGCCGGTGCCTTTCAGCACCTCGACTTACCTGAGCGATTTCGGCAGCTACGTGATCGATTCCAGCGGCCAATGGGTGCCATCCACCGCGCCGCCCAATAATACCGAGTATTTATTGCTCGGACCGAATTTCGAGTTTGAAGTGCTTCCCGAGCCGGCAACGTTTGGGCTATTCGCCCTCGGATTGGCCGCCGGGCAGTGGGGGATTCGACGGTCACGTTTTGCCGCGAACGGGCAGGGGAGATAAAGGTTAACCGCCCGGCCCCGTTTTACAAATTCAAGTAGATCGCTGAAG
>Ga0302320_10007625_pt1 | contig 23774 bp, 23 predicted proteins | sample Bog_T0_3_FD_202130 | JGI IMG/M metagenome (GOLD analysis project Ga0302320, IMG submission 202130) | Peat permafrost microbial communities from Stordalen Mire near Abisko, Sweden - Bog_T0_3 | ecosystem: Environmental > Terrestrial > Soil > Wetlands > Peat | place: Sweden: Abisko, Stordalen Mire...
TCGACGTGCGACGACGCCGAGTTGAGGGCGCTGATGTGGGCACCGAAGAGAAACGCCTCGCCATTCTTGAGATAGACATAGGCTTCGGCGATCTGCGCCTTGCCGGCGCGCATGCTCTTGACCTCCCAGCCGAGCAGCGAGATGCCTGCTTCATAGCTCTCCTCGATGAAGTAGTCGAAGCGCGCTTTGCGATTTACGGCGATTGGAGGCAGTTTTTCTTCGGTCTTCACGGCGCGGTCAGTCTACCGAAGCCCGCGTTGTGGCGCCCGCGCTTTTACCGCAGAATCCGCGCACGGAAGGCGCCTGGGGGCGCGGCAGAGGGGCGCTTGAAGACAGTTGAACGCAGTGCGATCGTGCGGTACACGGCGGCGCAAATGTATGCGCTCGTCAACGACGTCGAGCGCTATCCGGAGTTCCTGCCCTGGTGTGTCGGGGCGTCCAGCGAGACGCGCGGCGAGCATGAGCGGCGCGCGTCGGTCCGGGTCGCCAAGGGCGTCCTGCAAACGCAGTTCACGACGTGCAATACCTTGAAGCCGGATCGGGAGATCCTCATGAGCCTCATCGACGGACCCTTCCGCAGTTTGACCGGCGAATGGCGATTCGAGCCCATCGGCGAACGCGGCTCGCGCGTGAGCTTTCGCGTGACCTTCGAATTCAAGAACCCGCTGACCGCCGCGGCGCTCAATCCGGTGTTCGAGTCCCTCTGCGGCACGATCGTCGACGCGTTCGCGGTTCGCGCGCGCGGCATCTATGCCTGAGCGACCAGTCGAAGTCGAGGGAGAACTCTGCGTCGAGGTGATCCATGCCGATCCGGTATGTCAGATTGCGCGGACCTACCGTCTCGCCGCGCCCGCGACGGTCGCCACCGCGCTGGCCCATGCGGCGGCGGCCGGAGACTTCCCGGGCGTCGATTTGGGCCTCGCAGCGGTTGGGGTATGGGGTGTCGCGGTTGGGCCCGCACATCCGCTGCGCAGCGGCGACCGCGTCGAGATTTATCGCCCGCTCGCCGTCGACCCGAAGGCCGAACGCCGCCGGCGCGCGGCGCGCGGCCGGCAACGCCTTTAGGCGCGCGCGGCGCGCGGCCGGCAACGCCTTTAGGCGCGCACGGTGCGCGGCCGCCCGCGCGGTTAGGCTGGCGAGCCTGTCGCTAGTAGGTTCGCCCGTTCTTGACCTGGGCCGCGGAGGCCGCCTGGGCGGCAGCGAGCTCATCGCTCGGTTTGTCGAGTCTCGCCACCTTCTCGCCGTCGAAATACACGGTGACGCGCCGCATGTCGACATGGCCGCTGCGACCCTTTTTCAGGTAATAAATGTAGTCCCACCGCTCCTTGTTGAAGCTGTCGGCGACCATCGGGGTGCCGAGCAGATAGCGGACCTGACTCCGGGTCATGCCGCTCTCCACCTGATTGACGGCCGCCTGGTCGAGGAAGTTGCCCTGTTGGATATTGATGCGATACACGCAGCCCGAGCAGAGCGCCGCGAATGCGAGCGCCAGCAGCGGGTGGGTCGATAGTTTCGTCAAAATGGCGTGCAACCTCTATAATGCGCGGCGTCGATGTTCCGAACGTCGTGATTCCATCATACCGGATGACCGAGAATGCCGCAGCGACTCAAATCCCCGACGACCGGCGAGAGCAGCGATCTACGCAATGCGGGACTCAAAGTCACGCTGCCGAGGCTCAAGATTCTCGATATCCTGGCCGAAGGGTCGGCGCGCCACATGAGCGCGGAGGACATCTACAAGAAGCTCCTCGTCTCCAACGAAGATATCGGCCTCGCCACCGTGTATCGCGTCCTCACACAGTTCGAGGCCGCGGGCTTGGTCACGCGCCATCACTTCGAGGGCGGGATGGCCCATTTCGAACTCAATCACGGGCCCCATCACGATCATATCGTGTGCGTGGACTGCGGCCGCGTCGAAGAGTTCATTGACGGTGGCATCGAAGAGCGCCAACAGGCTGTCGCGGAGCGGCTCGGTTTCGAAATCAGCGACCATGCCCTGATTCTCTACGGCCATTGCCGCAAGGCCGATTGTCCGCATCAGAAAACCGTCAAGTAACGGCCTAATTGCTCATTCGGCGCCCCGAGAGCGCCTGGCTTTGGGTTTCGCGGGCGCGGCGAGCGCGAGCATCTCAATCGCGTGGGCGCGCGCCTGATCGGTGACGTCGATGCCGCCGAGCATCCTCGCGATCTCCTCGACACGTTCCGCTTCGCCGAGCCGTTCGATCGTCGTGCGGGTCTTGGCTCCCTCGCTGCGTTTGCTGACGCGGAGCTGACTGTGGGCTTGACTCGCGACCTGTGCGAGGTGGGTCACGCACAGCACCTGGGCGCGCCCGCCGAGTGCGCGCAATTGGCGCCCGACGATTTCCGCGACCGCGCCGCCGATACCGGCGTCGACTTCATCGAACACCATGCACTCGGCCGCGTTCTTCGCCGCCGCCGCCACTTGCACGGCGAGACTGATCCTCGACAACTCGCCGCCCGAAGCCACCTTGGCGAGGCTCTTCGGCGGCTGACCGGGATTAGCGCTGACGAGGAACTCGATCGCATCGAGGCCATGGGCGGCCGGTTCGCCGTCGCCCGGCGTGACCTGGACCCTGAACTCGCCCCCCGCCATGCCGAGCGATTGCATCAGCGTCGTGATCTGGGCACCCAAGTCGGCCGCTGCGGTCCGGCGGGCCGCGCTCAAGCGGCCGGCGGCGGCTCGGTACTCGGTCTCGAGTTCCGTGAGTCGCCGCCGTGCCTCGGCGGAGCTCGTATGGGCAGCTTCCAGGCTCGAGAGTTCCGCTTCGATCTCGGCCTGGCGTTGCGGCAGCTCGCGAACCGCGATCCTGTGCTTGCGGGCGAGCGCTTCGAGCGCGGCAGCTCGCCGTTCGATGTCCTCCTGACGCGCGGGGTCGACGTCGAGCAGATCGAGAAACCGCCGCAGCATGTCGGCGGCCTCGCCGACCTGGATCGCCGCCTCGGCGATCAGTGATCCGACCGCGGCGAGCTCCGGGTCGGTGTCGCCGGCGCTGCGCAGCGCCGCCTGCGATTTGGCGAGCAGACGTTCGGCGTTGTCGCGCGCCAGCTCCCCGTCGCTCGCGCCGCGGCCCATGTCATCGCCATGCCCTTCCCGCAGCGCGGCGAGCGCGGTGCGAGCCGCTTCGGCGAGCTTGCCGCGGCCCGCGATTCGCTTGCGCTCGAGGAACAACTCCTCGATTGCGGCAAGCGCCGGGATCGCCGCACGCGGACCGAGTTCTGCGCCGAGTTCGGCGTGTTCGTGGCGCAGCAGCTCGAGGCGCGACTCGCGATTGATCAGGGCGGCCTCGAGCACCTCGACTTGGCGGTGGCACCCACGATAGTTCGCGTGGATCCGCGCCACGGCCGCCGCGAGTGCTTCGAGCCCGCCATGCCGATCGAGCATCCCGCGTTGCGCCTCGCGGCGCACGAGGTGCTGGAACTCCTGCTGACCGTGGATCTCGAGCAGCGATTCGCCGAGCTCGCGCAGGGCCTGTACAGGCACCAATTGACCGTTGACGTAAGCGCGCGAGCGCCCGTCCTGGCCGACGACCCGGCGCAGGAGCACCTCGTCCTCGTGGGCGATCGACTGGGCCTCGAGCCACGCGGCGGCGGGCGGCGGCAGCGCCGTGAAGAGGCCCGTCGCTTCGGCGCGCTCCGCACCGGCGCGGATCACGTCTGCGCCGGCGCGGCCGCCCGCGAGCATCGAAAGCGCATCGACGACGATCGACTTGCCGGCGCCCGTTTCGCCGGTGAGCGCGGTCAGACCCGCCGCGAAATCGAGTTCGGCCTGTTCCACGATCACGAAATCGCGCAATTGCAGATGGGTCAGCATGGGCTTCGGGTTGCGGGGTTCTCAATCGCTCGATTCGCCGCCGATACCGCCGATGCCCCCGCGGCCCCAGTGCAGTTTCGAACGCAGCAACCGATAGTAATCGTAGCCGGGAGGATGCAGCAGGGTGATTTTCGCGTCGGAGCCCTCGACGAACAGGCTGTCGCCCTGCTGCAGATCGCCGAGCGCGGCGCCGTCGCAGGTGACCTGGGCGCGCGCATCGAGACGGTCGGCGAGGCGCACGAGAATCCTGCTGCCCGCCCGGACCACGATCGGCCGATCGCTCAAGGTGTGCGGACTGATCGGCGCAAGGACCCAGGCGTCGAGATCGGGCGCCACGATCGGTCCCCCGCAGGAGAGCGCGTAGGCGGTCGAACCAGTGGCGGTCGCGATGACGAGGCCGTCCCCACCGTGCGAATTCACATAGTGCCCGTTGATGGAAGTCTCGAAGTCGAGCATGCGGCCGGTTTGCCATTTGTTGACGACGACGTCGTTGACCGCGAGTGCGCGCGCCGTGGGCGCGCCATAGCGCTCGAGGCGCGCGGCGAGCAGCGGCCGGCAGTCTTCCGTGTAACGGCCGGCGAGCACGGAATCGATGTCCTCGAGCATGGAGTTCGGGCTCACGTCGGTGAGGAAGCCGAGGCGGCCGCGGTTGATGCCAAGCAGGGGTACGGAGTCCCCGGAAACGAGGCTCGCTGCGTAGAGCAGCGTACCGTCGCCGCCGATCGCAATGATGAGGTCGGCGCGGCCCGCGAACGCCTTTTCAGGACAGAGCACCACGGAACCGGCCGCAAAGGCGAGGGTGTTGCGCGTATCGACGAGCGCCCGCAGACCGCGCGCGAACAAATGCCCGGCGAGGTTCAGCATGCACTCGGAAACGCGCGAGTCCTTGGCGTTGCCGACGAGAGCGATGGACTTGAAAGGGTGAGACATGATCGAGATTCCTTGTAGCATGGGGCGGCGGAGCGGTCACGCCCTTGACTTCCGGTGGATACGCTAGTTACGTTCAAGCTCGCCATATGGACCGCACTATGACAGACGACGCCGATGCTTCTCTGACGGAACGGGCTCAGCTGCTGCTGAAGGCCCTCGTCGAGAGTTACATCCGCGACGGTCAGCCGGTAGGCTCGCGCACGCTGTCGCGCGATTCGGGCTTGAGCCTGTCGTCGGCGACCATCCGCAACGTGATGGCCGATCTCGAGGCGCTCGGCTTCGTCGCCTCCCCGCATACGTCCGCCGGCCGCATTCCGACCGACAAGGGCTACCGGTTCTTCGTCGACACCCTCCTCAAATTGAAGCCTCTCGATCACGGCGAGGTCGAGGAAATCGAGCGCCGGTTGGTCGGCGAACAGTCGAACGGGCGCTCTCTGGTGGAGAACGTCTCCCAAATGCTCTCCAGCGTGACCCGGATGGCCGGCCTCGTGACCCTCCCGAACCCGAATTATGTCGCACTCTCGCAAATCGAGTTCATCGGCCTGTCGGAAAATCGTGCGCTTGCGATCATGGTCATGAACAACCACGAGGTCCAGAACCGGGTCGTGCACCTCGATCGGTTCCACACCGCCGAGGAGCTGCGTCGGGCGGCCAGCTATTTGAACGAGGCGTTTGCCGGCCGATCGCTGCCCGACGTGCGTGCGATGCTCGTCGAGCAGCTCAAGGACGCGCAGCAGCACATGAACCAGCTGATGCTCGATGCAATCCAGGTCGCGCAGAAGGTCTTCGACCGGAAGCCCGACGAACGCGTCGAGTACGTGATCGCGGGCGAGACGAACCTCATGGGCTTCGCCCAGTTGTCGAACGTCGAGCGGCTGCGCCGCCTGTTCGAGGCGTTCAACGAGAAACACGACATCCTGAACCTGCTCGACAGCTGCCTGCACGCCGACGGTATCCAGATCTTCATCGGTCAGGAATCGGGCTATCGGATTTTGGACGACATCAGCGTCGTCACGGCTCCGTATACGCTCGACAACCGGGTGGTCGGGGTGCTCGGCATCATCGGTCCCACCCGGATGGCCTACGAACGGGTGATCCCCATCGTCGACGTGACCGCAAAACTCTTGGGTTCGGCCTTGAACGCTCGTAAATAGCCCCCAGTTGATGGTTTCCAAGCGGTCTCTCGCTGAGATCCCGCGCCATTTCGAGGGGCTTTTTGCACGTGAACGAAACGAATCAGGCCGAAGGTCCGGGTAGCAACGGCCGCGATGACGCCGCCAATGGCTCCGGTGGCGGTGCGCTCGCGGCCGCCGAGGCGAAGGCCCAGGAGAACTGGAACAGCTATCTGCGCGCCGTCGCGGAGATGGAAAACTACCGCAAGCGGGCCGAGCGCGAAGTCGAGAACGCCCGCAAATACGCGATCGAACGATTCGCGCAGGAACTCGTGACGGTTGGAGATGCGCTCGAAGCGGGCATCAATGCCGGCGCCTCGAATCCGGGGCCTGCCCTCCTAGAAGGCGCGCAGGCGACCCTGCGTCAGCTGCACCGGGCCTTCGAAAAGGCCGGCATCAAGATCATCGATCCGGCGGCGCAGCCGTTCGACCCGGAGTGGCATGAAGCCATGGTCGCCCAGGAGAGCCGCGAATCGCCGCCGAACACAGTGTTGTCGGTCATTCAAAAGGGCTATTCCCTGAACGGCCGCCTGCTGCGTCCGGCTCGGGTCATCGTGAGCAAGGGCCCCGCCGACGGGGCTGAAATCGGCTGAAAAACCCCGACACAAGCGGTGGGTGAGATTGAAAACGGCGGGTAAAACCCCATTCAAGGGCTACGGAAGCGGAATTTTTAGAGGTCTTTAACATATGGCTAAGATTATCGGCATCGATCTCGGTACGACCAATTCGTGCGTCGCGATCATGGAGGGCGGCAAGCCCAAGGTCATCGAGAACAGCGAAGGTGATCGCACCACGCCGTCGATCGTGGCCTTCACGAAGGACGGGGAAGTGCTCGTCGGCCAGTCGGCCAAGCGCCAAGCCGTTACCAATCCGCAGAACACGGTCGCGGCGGTCAAGCGCCTGATCGGTCGCAAGTTCACGGACGAGGTCGTGCAGAAAGACGTGAGCATGGTCTCGTACAAGATCGTCAAGGCCGATAACGGCGACGCCTGGGTCGAGGTGCAGGGCAAGAAAATGGCGCCGCAGGAAGTCTCCGCGCGCGTGCTCATGAAGATGAAGAAGACCGCCGAGGACTATCTCGGTGAGACCGTCACCGAGGCCGTGATCACCGTTCCGGCTTATTTCAACGATTCCCAGCGTCAGGCGACGAAGGACGCCGGACGCATTGCGGGCCTCACCGTCAAGCGCATCATCAATGAGCCGACGGCGGCCGCGCTTGCTTATGGCCTCGACAAGGACGGCGGCGATCGCAAGATCGCGGTCTATGACCTCGGCGGCGGCACCTTCGACGTGTCCGTGATCGAGATCGCCGAAGTCGACGGTGAGCGCCAGTTCGAAGTGCTGTCGACCAACGGCGATACGTTCTTGGGCGGCGAGGACTTCGATCTGCGCGTGATCAACTATCTTGCGGACGAGTTCAAGAAGGAGTCGGGCATCGACGTGCGGCGCGATCCGCTCGCCATGCAGCGCCTCAAGGAGGCCGCGGAAAAGGCCAAGATCGAATTGTCTTCGAGCCAGCAGACCGAGATCAATCTGCCGTATATCACGGCGGATGCGGCGGGTCCGAAGCACCTCAACATGAAACTGACCCGCGCGAAGCTCGAGTCGCTCGTCGAGGACTTGGTCAAGAAGACGATAGAGCCCTGCAGGATCGCGCTCAAGGACGCGGGCCTCTCGATGGCGGACGTCGGCGAGGTGATTCTCGTGGGCGGTCAGACCCGCATGCCGCTCGTGCAGAAAGCCGTCAAGGATTTCTTCGGCAAGGAACCGCGTAAGGACGTCAACCCGGATGAGGCCGTGGCGGTCGGCGCCGCGATCCAGGGCGGCGTGCTTGCCGGTGACGTCAAGGACGTTTTGCTGCTCGACGTGACCCCGCTGTCGCTCGGCATCGAAACCTTGGGTGGCGTGATGACCAAGGTCATCGAAAAGAACACCACGATTCCCACCAAGGCATCGCAAACCTTCTCGACCGCCGACGATAATCAGACGGGCGTTACGATCCACGTGCTGCAGGGGGAGCGAGAGCGCTCCGTCGACAACAAATCGCTGGGCCGCTTCGATCTGTCCGACATCCCCCCCGCGCCGCGCGGCATGCCCCAGATCGAAGTCGCCTTCGACATCGACGCCAACGGCATTCTCAACGTCTCGGCCAAGGACGTGAAGACCGGCAAGGAACAGCGCATTGTGATCAAGGCCTCGAGCGGATTGTCGGAGGCGGAGATCAAGCGCATGGTCTCCGACGCCGAGGCGCACGCCGAGGAGGACCGGAAGTTCCGCGAACTCGTCGGTGCGCGCAACAAGGCGGACGCCAGCGTCCACACGACCGAGAAAGGCCTGAAGGACCTCGGCGACAAGCTCTCCGAAGACGAGAAGCGGGTCGCGAACGAGGCGATCGCCGCGGTCAAAAAGGCGATCGCGGGCGACGATAAGGACGACATCGAGCAGAAGACGCACGCACTCGATCAGGCGTCGGCCGCCATCCTGCAGAAGGGCTATGAGCAGGCTGCGGCCGGTGCCGGCCCGGGCACTGCCGGCGCCGAGGCCAAGAAAGACGACGTCCTCGATGCGGAATTCGAGGAAGTGAAGGAAAACGATCGCAAGAAGGCCTAGAGTTTGCGAATCTGGCGCCATTGAGATTGAGGCCTCCTCTGAACCGCCGGCGTGAGCGCGCCGGCGGCGTTTTTCTTATGGATGTGTAATGTCGAAGCAGGATTACTACAAACTCCTCGAAGTGCCGCGCAACGCCTCGGAAGCCGACATCAAGAAGGCCTACCGGCGCCTCGCCATGAAATACCATCCGGATCGAAATCCCGACGATCCGGACGCCGAACACAAATTCAAAGATGCCAAGGAGGCTTACGAGATCTTGACCGATCCGCAAAAGCGCGCGGCCTATGACCAATTCGGGCACGCGGGCCTGCAGGGTGGTCGCGGCGGCGGTTTTGGTGGAGGCGACGCGTTCGGGGACATTTTCGGCGAGATGTTCGGCGACATCTTTTCCGGCGGTCAGCGTGGCCGTTCGCAGGTGTTTCGAGGCGCCGACCTGCGCTACGAGCTCGAACTCGATCTCGAACAGGCCGTCTTCGGCACCGAAACCGAGATCCGCATTCCTTCGCTCGCCGAGTGCAAGACCTGCAGCGGCTCCGGCGCGGCCAAGGGTTCGTCGCCGAAAACCTGCGATACCTGCAACGGCCACGGCCAGGTCCGGGTGCAGCAGTCTATTTTCACGATCCAGCAGCCCTGCCCGCGGTGTAAGGGTCGCGGCAAGATCATCAGCAATCCCTGCGACACCTGTTACGGTCAGGGGCGTGTGCGCCAGGAGAAGACGCTCGCCGTCACGGTCCCGGCCGGCGTCGACTCGGGCGATCGCATTCGCTTGACCGGCGAGGGCGAGGTCGGTCGCAACGGCGGCCCCGCCGGGGACCTCTACGTAGAGATTCGGGTGCGCGAGCACGCGATCTTCGAACGCGACGGCAGCAACCTGTCGTGCGAGGTGCCCATCAGTTTCACGACCGCCGCGCTCGGCGGCGCCGTCGAAGTGCCGACGCTCGACGGCGAGGTGGTTCTCAAGATTCCCGCGGAAACCCAATCGGGGCGGGTGTTTCGCGTACGCGAGAAGGGCGTCGTGCCGGTGCGCGGCGGCTCGACCGGCGACCTGCTGTGTCGCGTCGTCATCGAAACTCCCGTCGGTCTCAGCGCGGCCCAGAAGGACATGCTGCGCGAGTTCGAGGCGCTTCTGCATGAGGGCAGCCACAAACCCCGGGAGAAGAGCTTTTTCGAGGGCGTGAAGAAATTCTTCACGGGCGCCGCGGACTAGCCCCTCGCAGCATGCGCTCGCTGGTGCTCTTCGGCGTGACCGGCCGCATGGGTCAATCGATCCTGCGAGCGTTAGGGGAAAGTACCCAATTACGACTCGGCGGTGCGATCGCCTCGCCCGACAGCCCTCGCCTCGGCGAGCGCTTGGAGTTGCCGGCGACGGCCATGGCGGGTCCGCCGATGCACATCACGAGTGACGCCGCGTCGGCGCTCGCGAGCGCAGCGGTCGCCGTCGACTTCAGCTCGAGCAATGCGGTCGCCGCTCACGCCGCCGAATGCGCCGCCGCCGATGTGCCGCTGTTGGTCGGTGCGACCGGCTTGGACGCAGCGACTTTCGATGCGCTCGCGGCGGCGGCGGCCCGCGTTGCGGTCCTCGTTGCACCCAATACCAGTCTCGGGGTCGGCGTTCTCATGAAGCTCGCTAAACTCGCCGCGACGGCGCTCGGCGAGTCGTACGACATCGAGATTTTCGAAGCGCACCACCGCGGCAAGCGCGACGCCCCGTCGGGCACGGCCTTGAGCATCGGCGGGATGCTCGCCGAGACGCGCGGCCGCGACCCGGCGGAACTCGCGGTCTACGGGCGGCACGGTCGGGAAGGCTCGCGGGCGCGCGGCAGCATCGGCTTTTCGGTCGTGCGCGCGGGCGATATCGTCGGCGAACACACGGTGTTCTTCGCGGGAGACGGCGAGCGGCTGGAACTCACGCACCGCGCGACGGATCGGCAGTGTTTCGCCCGCGGCGCGCTGCGGGGCGCCGAATGGCTCGTGGGTCGTCCGCCGGGACTCTATTCGATGCACGATGTGCTGGGTTTATAGAAGAGCCATAGACAGGCATCGCCCGCATCGTTAATATTCGCGCCCGGAATCTATCTGCTAAACAAACCAAGAAGCGGGAGGCTGTTCTGACGAGCGCCTCCCGCTTTGCGCATCTACGGGACGCGCCGTAGCGCAAAAGCGAGGAACCGGAGTGTCGACACCTGCAGTGCTAGCTCTCGAAGATGGCACAGTGTTTCGTGGCGTTTCGGTCGGCGCCAAGGGAAACACGACGGGTGAAGTGGTATTCAATACGGCGATGACCGGTTATCAGGAGATCCTGACGGATCCGTCCTACTGTCGTCAGATCGTCACGCTCACCTACCCGCATGTCGGCAACACCGGCACGACGCCCGAAGACCTGGAGTCCGGTGCCGTCTATGCGGCGGGCCTCGTGATTCGCGATCTGCCGATCCTGCATTCGAATTGGCGCGCGACCGAATCGCTCGAGAGTTTTCTGACACGCTGCAAGCTGGTCGCGATCGCCGAGATCGATACACGCAAACTCACGCGCACGCTACGAGAAAAGGGCGCGCAATCCGGCTGCATCATGACGGGCGAGAACATCGATCCGGCCAATGCGATTCATGCGGCGCGCAAGTTCCCGGGCCTCAAGGGCATGGATCTCGCGAAGGCCGTTACGACGAAGCGCAGCTATCAGTGGAACGACGCCGTCGTCTGGGATTCGACGGCGAGGATGCCGCGCCCGCAAAATCGGCTGCACGTCGTCGCCTACGATTTCGGCATCAAGCGCAACATCCTGCGCATCCTCGCGGAAAATGGCTGCCGCATGACCGTCGTCCCCGCGCAAACCTCGGCCGATCAAGTGCTTGCGTTGAATCCCGATGGTGTTTTCTTATCGAACGGTCCCGGCGACCCAGAGCCCTGCGATTATGCGATCGAGGCGATCCGGCGCCTGCTCGAGACCGATCTGCCGATTTTCGGCATCTGCCTCGGCCACCAGTTGCTGGGGCTTGCGAGCGGGGCGAGAACGCTGAAGATGAAGTTCGGTCATCACGGAGCAAACCATCCGGTACAGGAGCTCGATTCCGGGCGGGTGTTCATCTCGAGCCAGAACCACGGCTTCGCCGTCGACGAATCGAGCCTCCCGCCGACGCTCACCGCAACGCACCGTTCCTTGTTCGACGGCTCCTTGCAGGGCCTTGCCCGCAATGATTGTCCGGCGTTCAGTTTTCAGGGTCATCCCGAGGCGAGCCCCGGTCCGCACGAGCTGCGGCGGCTGTTCGAACACTTCACCTTCCTCATGATCAAGCGCATTCAGGCCAATGCGCGCGGGCGCGTTCCCGGCAAACAGAAGTCGGCCGAGAGTTAGCCATGCCGAAGCGTACCGACATTCAAACGGTCCTGATCATCGGCGCAGGGCCCATCGTCATCGGCCAGGCCTGCGAGTTCGACTACTCCGGAGCTCAGGCGTGCAAGGCCTTGAAAGAAGAGGGATATCGCGTCGTACTCGTGAACTCCAATCCGGCCACGATCATGACCGACCCGGAAACCGCGGACGCGGTCTATATCGAGCCGATCAATTGGCGCACGCTCGAGCGCATCATCGATAAAGAGCGCCCCCAGGCACTTCTCCCGACGATGGGCGGCCAGACCGCGCTCAATACGGCGCTCGACCTGGCGCGTGAGGGCGTGCTCGACAAGTACGGCGTCGAGATGATCGGCGCGACGAAGCGCGCGATCGATATGGCGGAGGATCGGGAGCTGTTCCGGCGCGCCATGACCGAAATCGGACTCGCGACGGCACGTGCGCGCATCGCTCACAGCATGGAGGAGGCACTCGCCGTTCAGGCGGAGATCGGCTTCCCGACCGTCATCCGCCCCTCCTTCACGCTCGGCGGCAGCGGCGGCGGAATCGCCTACAACCGCGAGGAGTTCGACACCATCGTCGCCCGCGGCCTCGACGCATCGCCGACCAACGAGGTGCTGCTCGAGGAGTCCGTGGTCGGCTGGAAAGAATATGAGATGGAGGTCGTCCGCGACCGCAACGACAACTGCATCATCATCTGCTCGATCGAGAACGTCGATCCGATGGGCGTGCACACCGGTGACTCGATCACCGTGGCACCCGCCCAGACGCTCACCGACAAGGAATACCAGCGGCTGCGCGACGCGTCGATCGCGGTGCTGCGCAAGATCGGCGTCGATACCGGCGGATCGAACGTCCAGTTCGCCCTGAATCCCGACGACGGCCGTGTGCTCGTCATCGAAATGAACCCGCGCGTGTCGCGCTCCTCGGCGCTCGCCTCCAAGGCCACGGGATTCCCGATCGCGAAGGTCGCCGCGAAACTCGCGATTGGCTACACGCTCGACGAACTCAAGAACGACATTACCGGCGGCGCCACGCCGGCCGCGTTCGAGCCGTCGATCGATTACGTCGTGACCAAGATCCCGCGCTTCACGTTCGAGAAATTTCCGGGTGCGAATTCGCGGCTCACGACCCAGATGAAGTCCGTCGGCGAGGCGATGGCGATCGGTCGGACGTTTCAGGAATCGATGCAAAAAGCCCTGCGCAGCCTCGAAACGGGCTTCGACGGCTTCAACGAGCAGATGAGCCTGCCCCTCACCGACGAGGCCTCGACCCAGCTCGCCTACGAACTGCGCTGGCCCGGCCCGAATCGGATCCTCTACGTGGCGGACGCGTTCCGTGCCGGTTGGACCCGCGACCAGGTGTTCGAGGCGACGGCGATCGATCCGTGGTTCCTCGCCCAGATCGAGGATCTCGTGCACGAGGAGGGCGTGCTCCGCGAACAGGGTTTCGAGAGCCTCGACTACGCCAGGATGCGCGCCCTGAAACGCAAGGGTTTCGCCGATTCACGCATCGCGAAACTCGTCGGGCGCGACGACGTCGCCGTGCGCACGCGCCGCCGCAAGCTCGGACTACACCCGGTCTACAAGCGGGTCGATACCTGCGCGGCGGAATTCGCGACAGCGACCGCCTACCTGTACTCCACCTACGAGGAAGAGTGCGAATCGAATCCGACTAATCGTCGCAAGATCATGATCTTGGGCGGTGGACCTAACAGAATAGGTCAAGGGATCGAGTTCGATTACTGCTGCGTGCATGCGGCCATGGCGCTGCGCGCCGACGGCTTCGAGACGATCATGGTCAACTGCAATCCGGAAACCGTCTCCACGGATTACGACACATCCGATCGCCTGTACTTCGAACCGCTGACGTTCGAAGACGTCATGGAGATCATCGACAAGGAGAAGCCCGAGGGCGTCATCGTCCAGTTCGGCGGCCAGACGCCGCTCAAACTGTCGCGCGCGATTGCGGCCGCCGGCGGCCCGATCATCGGCACGACTCCCGACAGCATCGACGTCGCGGAGGATCGCGAGCGCTTCCAGAAGCTCGTCACCGCCTTGAAACTCAAACAGCCGGCGAATGCCACGGCGCGCACCGAAGACCAGGCGGTTGCCATGGCCCGCGACGTGGGCTTTCCCCTGATCGTGCGCCCGAGCTACGTGCTCGGTGGCCGGGCGATGGAGATCGTTTTCAACGAGGACGATCTGCGCCATTACATGTCCGTCGCGGTCAAGGTCTCGAACGACAGCCCCGTGCTGCTCGACCGCTTCTTAGACCTCGCGATCGAGGTCGACGTCGACGCCGTCAGCGACGGCGAGGACGTGCTCATCGGCGGCATCATGGAGCACATCGAACAGGCGGGTGTGCATTCCGGTGATTCGGGCTGTTCGCTGCCGCCGAACGGCTTGTCGCAGGAAATCCAAGACGAGCTCCGGGCGCAAACCCGAAAACTTGCCAAGGCACTCAACGTGATCGGACTCATGAACATCCAGTTCGCGATCCAGAGCGGCGTGATCTACATCCTGGAGGTCAATCCGCGCGCCTCGCGCACCGTGCCGTTCGTCTCGAAGGCCACCGGCATTCCGCTCGCGAAGGTGGCCGCGCGCGTTATGACCGGGAAGTCGCTCGCGGCCCAGGGCCAGACCCGGGAACGGATCCCGCCCTATTTTTCGGTCAAGGAGGCGGTCTTTCCCTTCATCAAGTTCCCGGAGGCGGATCCGATCTTGGGTCCCGAAATGAAATCCACGGGCGAGGTCATGGGGACGGGACACACGTTCGGCGAGGCCTATGCAAAAGCCCAGGCGGCTTCGGGCGTCGTGCTGCCGACGCGCGGTCTGTGCTTCATCAGCGTGCGCGATCGCGACAAGCCGGCTGCCGTGCCCCTGGCCCGCATGCTCATCGAGCGGGGCTTCGAACTCGCCGCGACCGGCGGCACAGCGCAAATTCTCGCGGACTCTGGCATCATTTGCCGGCGCGTCAACAAAGTGCGGGAAGGCCGGCCGCACGTCGTGGACATGATCAAGAACGACGAAGTCGCCCTGATCGTGAATACGACGGAGGGCAAGCAGGCGGTCCGCGAGTCCAGGTCCATCCGGCGCGAAGCGGTCGCCCGCCGGGTGACCTATTACACGACCGTCGCGGCGGCCCGCGCCACCTGCGACGCGCTCGATCATCTCGGGGACATTGAAGTGAATCGGCTCCAGGATTTGCACAAGGAATTGCTGTTGTGAAGCGAACTCCGATGACCCTGCGCGGCGCTGAGCGGCTGCGCGCGGAGCTGAAGAAGCTCAAGAGCGCGGATCGTCCCAATGTGATCAAGGCGATCGCCGAAGCGCGTGCGCATGGAGATTTGAGCGAAAACGCCGAATATCACGCGGCCCGCGAACAGCAGAGCTTCATCGAGGGTCGGATCAACGACATCGAGAACCGGCTGTCGAATGCCGAGGTCATCGACGTCACCAAACTCACGGCGAGCGGCCGCGTCGTGTTCGGCGCGACCATCGAACTCGAGGACCAGGACGGCGGACCCAAGGTCCGCTACCAGCTCGTCGGCGACGATGAGGCCAACATCAAAGAGGGGTTCCTGTCGGTCTCCTCGCCGATCGCGCGGGCGCTCATCGGCAAGTCCGAAGGCGACGTCGTCGACGTCACCACCCCCGGCGGAACGCGCAGCTACGAGATCGTGTCCGTCAAGTACGTGTGAGCCTGATCAGACGCGTCGTTCGGATCCTGGGGGTGCTTTGGGCGGGCAGCCTGTGGTCGGTCCTGTGGGTCACTTTCGTCCTGTTTCATGACCAGCCGGATCGCCACCTCGCGGGCACACTGGCGGGTCCCTTGTTCACGATCGAGACCGCGCTTGGGGTCGGTGTGGCGGCGCTCGCGCTCGTGCTGCCCGGCCGCACGCGGTTTCTCTGGGGCTATCTCGCGGCTGCGCTCCTGGCGCTCAACGAGTGGGGGCTGCGCCCGATCATGGAGCAGGTGCGCCTGCACGGGCCGCGCTTCGGGTTGGGCTTCGGCGCCTGGCACGGCGTGTCGACGCTCCTCTACGGAATCGCCTGCCTTGCGGTCGTGGTCCTAGTCTGGAATGACGATCTTGGGTAATTCCTTGCGTCGCCGATAGAAAACACCCACATTTCCGACTCGCTGCACCAATTGGCTTGCGGTCCGCACCGCGAGCGTATCGAGCGCAGCGCGGCGGATGTCGCGGTCGCCGACACGCGCACTCACCTTGACGAGTTCGTGGTCGGTGAGGGCACGGTCCAGCTCGTTCGCGACACCATCCGTGAGGCCGCCGTTGCCGAGCATGACGACGGGATCGAGGCCGTGGGCGAGGCGTCGCAGATGTTTTTTCTGCTTTTCGGTGAGCGACATCGCGTCATTATAGGTAACCCGGCCCGAGATCCAATGCCCAAACGAACCAAGAGTAGTGCGCGCTGGCTCGCCGAGCACGCGAACGACGAGTTCGTCAAACGCGCACAGCGGGAAGGCTGGCGCTCGCGCGCGGTGTTCAAACTCGAGGAGATCCAGCAGCGCGAGCGACTGCTGCGCCCGGGCGTCCGCTGCGTCGATTTGGGCGCCGCGCCGGGAAGTTGGAGCCAATTCGCGGCCCGCACCTTGGGCCCGGCTTGTCGCATTGTTGCAACAGACATCCTGCCCATGGATGCCATCCCTGGCGTAGAATTCGTGCTCGGCGATTTTCGCGAAGCGAGCGTGCTCGAGCAGGTCTTGGATCGGGTCGGCAGCGACAAAATAGACCTTGTTTTGTCGGACATGGCCCCAAACATGGCAGGCATTGACGCGGTGGATCAGCCCCGTTCGATGTATTTGGCCGAACTCGCGCTGGAATTTGCCGACCGCGTGCTGGCGCCGGGCGGCGATTTGCTGGTTAAGTTGTTTCAAGGCGATGGATTTGATCGGATCATCAAGGATGCGCGCAGGCGATACGGGCGAGTGGTCACAAAAAAGCCAAAGGCGTCACGAACCCGCAGTCCGGAGATCTATCTGTTGGCGCGACAGTTTGGGATGGTGTAACGTCGGGAACGCCCGTCAGGCTATTTTGTCGTTGTGTATACGACTGTAGGTGAAACTTGAACGATCTGACGAAACAAATTCTGTTATGGGTCGCGTTGGCGGTCATTCTGCTCGCGATTTTCAGCCAGTTCGGCATGCGCTCCGGGCAGCCGGCGACGATCGATTACTCTCAGTTCCTGACGGAAGTGAAGAGCAGCAATATCGAGTCGGTAACGCTGAAAGGGGAGTACATCGAGGGCAAGCGGCGCTCCGGTGACCCCTTCGTGACCTACAACCCCGAGACCGGCAACGGCGCGTTGATCGGGCTGTTGCAATCCCAAGGCGTGAAGTTTCGCGGCGAGCCGCCGAAACAACAATCGGTTTTGTTGCAGCTGCTCATCTCGGCGTTCCCGATCTTGATCTTGATCGGTTTCTGGGCCTATTTCATGCGCCAAATGCAGGGGGCATCCGGGGGCCGCGGCGCCATGTCGTTCGGCAAGAGTCGCGCACGCCTCTTGGGCGAGGACCAGGTCAACGTCACCTTCGCGGACGTGGCGGGCGTCGAGGAGGCCAAGCAGGAGGTCGTCGAAATCGTCGACTTCTTGAAGGATCCGGGCAAGTTTCAAAAGCTCGGCGGCAAGATCCCCAAAGGCGTGCTCATGGTCGGTTCGCCCGGCACGGGCAAGACGCTGCTGGCCCGCGCAATTGCCGGCGAGGCCAAAGTGCCGTTTTTCACGATTTCCGGCTCCGATTTCGTCGAAATGTTCGTCGGCGTCGGTGCGTCGCGCGTGCGCGACATGTTCGAGCAAGCCAAGAAGCATGCGCCCTGCATCATCTTCATCGATGAAATCGACGCCGTGGGACGGCATCGCGGCGCGGGTCTCGGCGGGGGCCACGACGAGCGCGAGCAGACGCTGAATCAATTGCTCGTCGAGATGGATGGATTCGAGGGCAACGAAGGCATCATCGTGATCGCGGCGACGAATCGCCCCGATGTGCTCGATCCAGCGTTGCTGCGTCCCGGCCGCTTCGACCGCCAGGTCGTCGTGCCGCTGCCGGACGTGCGCGGTCGCGAGCAGATCCTCAAGGTTCACATGCGCAAGGTGCCGCTCGGCGACAACGTCAAGCCGGCCGTGATCGCGCGCGGCACGCCGGGCTTCTCGGGCGCCGATCTCGCCAACCTCGTCAACGAGGCGGCGCTGTTCGCGGCGCGCGGCAACAAGCGCTCCGTCACGATGGAAGAGTTCGAGCGCGCCAAGGACAAGATCATGATGGGCGCCGAGCGCCGGTCGATGGTCATGACCGAAGAGGAAAAGCGCAACACCGCTTATCATGAGGCCGGTCATGCGATCGTCGGCTTGAGCGTCCCGGAACACGATCCCGTGTACAAGGTGACGATCATCCCGCGCGGTCGCGCCTTGGGTGTCACGATGTTCTTGCCGGAGGGCGACCGATACAGCACGAGCAAGCGCCGGCTCGAGAGCCGCATTGCGACGCTGTTCGGCGGCCGCGTCGCCGAGGAACTCGTGTTCGGCGCCGATGCCGTCACGACGGGCGCCTCGAACGACATCGAACGGGCGACCGAACTTGCCCGTAACATGGTCACCCGCTGGGGCTTGTCGAACCGGCTGGGTCCGCAAACCTACAGCGAGGAGTCGGGCGAGGTCTTCCTCGGCCGCAGCGTCACGCAGCACAAGCAGGTCTCGGACGTCACGGCGCACGTGATCGACGAGGAAGTGCGCCAGGTCATCGACAGCAATTATCAGCGCGCTTATACGATCATAAAGACCAACATGGAGAAGTTGGAAGCGATGTCGGAAGCGTTGATGAAATACGAGACGATCGACGAGGAACAGATCAAGGACATCATGGAAGGCAAAGTGCCGCGACCGCCGCGCGATTGGGACGATACGCCCACCCCGACGCCGCGCGGACCTTCGCCCGAGAAGCCGACGGCCCCCCTGGTCAGTCCGGCCGGCCAACACTAGGCCGTCACCGGACCGGGTCGCGCGCGGGTCCGGTCGACTCGGCCGGTCGGCTGGGGGTCACGGTCGAATGATGATGATTCGTGCAAGGCCGGTGGCGACACCGGCCTTGCGGCGTTTTAGAGGCTGCGATGCACTGGCGTTGTCGACACCGAGTCTTGGACTTGAGGCGCCCCCTGGTGATGGGCGTGCTCAACGTAACCCCCGATTCCTTTTCCGACGGCGGCCGTTTCGCGAGTCCCGCCGCGGCGCTCGATCGCGGCGCGGCGATGGTTGCCGCAGGCGCGGCCATCATCGACGTCGGTGGTGAGTCGACCCGCCCCGGGGCCGACGCGGTGCCCCAAGGCGTCGAAATCGACCGCGTCGTGCCGGTGATCGAGGCGCTGAACGCGCGCTTCGATGTGGCAATTTCGATCGATACCAGCAAGCCGGCCGTGATGGCGGCGGCGACCGCCGTGGGCGCCGTGATCGTCAATGACGTTCATGCCCTGCGCGCGCCCGGCGCGCGCGAGTGGGCCGCCGACAGCGGCGTCGGCGTTTGCCTCATGCACATGCAGGGGGAGCCGCGTACGATGCAGTGCGAGCCGCACTATGAGTCCGTCGTCACGGAGGTCGCCGCCTTCCTGCGCGGCGAACGCGCCGCCTGCCGCGACGCAGGTATCTCGGGCGATGCCATCGCGCTCGATCCCGGCATCGGTTTCGGGAAGACCCTGGCGCACAATTTGGCGGTGCTGCGTCATCTGCCCTTGCTCGTCGAACTCGGCTCGCCGGTCGTGCTCGGGGTGTCGCGGAAGTCGCTCATCGACCGGATATTGGGAGGTCGTGATCTCGATCAGCGCCTGCCCGGAGGGCTCGGTTTGGCGGCACTTGCGGTTTCGATGGGCGTGAGAATCATTCGTACGCACGATGTCGCGGCAACCGTCGATGCGATCGGGACCGTCGCGGCCGTGATGCAGGGAATGTCGGCATGACGCGACGTTATTTCGGCACGGACGGGGTTCGCGGGCGGGTCGGCACGAGTCCGATGACGGTCGACTTCGCATTGCGTCTCGCGAGCGCTGCCGCGCGGGTCCTCGCGCCGGGCGGCGGCCGGGTCTTGATCGGCAAGGACACGCGCTTGTCCGGATATATGTTCGAGTCCGCGCTCGAGGCAGGGTTTGTCGCGGCCGGCGTCGACGTGATGCTGATCGGTCCCCTGCCGACGCCCGGGATCGCCTATATGACCCAGCGGCTCGGCTGCCGCTTCGGCGTCGTCATCAGTGCTTCGCACAATCCTTACCAGGACAACGGCATCAAATTCTTCGATGCCTTCGGCAGCAAGTTGTCCGACGACGTCGAGGCGCAAATCGAGCATCTGGTCGATGGTGAGGTCGTCACGCAGGAATCGCCCCTCCTCGGTCGGGCGGTGCGCATCGACCGCAGCCGCACGCAATACCAGGAGTTTTGCGCTTCGACGGTACCCTCCGGCATGGATCTGCGCGGCAGCAAGATCGTCATCGATTGCGCGAATGGCGCAGCCTACAAGGTGGCGCCGCGCGTGCTTGCCGACCTCGGAGCCGAGATCGTGCCGATCGGCTGTTCGCCCAACGGCCGCAACATCAACGATAGCTGCGGTTCGACGTCGCCCGAATTGCTGCAATTGACGGTACCCGGTGTGCGCGCCCACGTCGGCATCGCGCTCGACGGCGACGGCGATCGGGTGCTCATGGTCGATGCGCTCGGCCGCATCGTCGACGGCGATCAGCTGTTGTTCATCCTCGCCAACGCCCGGCATGCGGCGGGCACGCTCACGGGACCCGTCGTCGGCACGGTCATGACCAATCTCGGGCTGGAACAGGCCTTCGCCCAGCGAGGCATCCCGTTTCTGCGCGCCCAGGTCGGCGACCGGCACGTGCTCTCCCTGCTCAATGAATCGGGTGGCACCTTGGGCGGGGAGACATCGGGACACATCCTGTGCCTCGACAAGACCACGACCGGCGACGGTTTGATCAGCGCGCTGCAGATCCTCGCGGTCATGAAGCGCACGGGCGCGGGACTCGCCGAGCTCGCCGCGGCCATGCCCAAGTATCCCCAGGTGCTGCTCAGCGTTCGCGTCGAACGGCGCTTCGACCCGATGACGGACCCGACCGTGCAGGGCGTCGTGCGCGAGGTCGAGCGGCGCTTCGAGGGCCGCGGGCGGATCGTGCTGCGCGCCTCGGGGACTGAGGCCTTGATCCGGGTCATGGTGGAAGGTTACGACGCGGAGCTGGTGAAACGGGGTGCGAGCGAGATTGCGCGCGTCGTGGAATCGGTTGCAATCCATCGTGGCCATTGAACGCGTGCGCCACGATTCCACACGGACGATTCGGCGTGCCAGGCTTGCAGTCGGCGCCTCGCAAGGCTAATCTTCGCCGCCTTTCCCGCAGAGTGGATTCCTCAGGCAGGTGACTATGCGTCGTCCGTTAGTGGCGGGTAATTGGAAAATGAACGGGTCGCGCGCCGCCAATGCCGCGTTGCTCGCCGAACTCGAACTGCGCGTGAAGCCTCAGTGGCCGATCGACATTGCAGTGTTTCCGCCGTTCGTCTATCTGGCTGAGGCGCGGCGCGCCTTGGAGGATGGCCCGATCGCGGTTGGTGCGCAGGATGTCTGCGCCGAGGCGTCCGGAGCGTTCACCGGGGAGGTGTCCGCTGCGATGCTCCAGGACATCGGCTGCCGGGCGGCCCTCGTCGGGCACTCGGAGCGGCGGCATTGGTACCATGAGGACGATGCGCTCGTCGCGAGAAAGTTCGCGGCCGCATTGTCGGTCGGTTTGATGCCTGTGTTATGTCTCGGTGAGACCCTGGACGAGCGCGAATCGGGCAAGACGGAGGCGGTGGTGGGGCGGCAACTCGACGCCGTGCTCGCCTTGAACGGCATCGAGCGGTTCGTGACGGCGGTCATCGCCTATGAGCCCGTTTGGGCGATCGGTACCGGCAGAACCGCGTCGCCGGATCAGGCGCAAGCGGTGCATGCTTTCATCCGTCGTCGAATAGCCGAACAAAATGCTAATATTGGCGGCCAACTGCGGATCCTCTACGGTGGCAGTGTGAAGGCCGGCAATGCCGCGGATCTGTTCGCGATGCCGGACGTGGACGGTGGATTGGTCGGGGGCGCTTCTTTGAGCGCCGACGAGTTTTACGAGATATGCGCGGCGGCGGCCGCTCGCCACTGAGAGCGTTGTTATTATGTTGCGTGGTTTCATTCTGGCAGTGCACGTGCTGCTCGCGTTCATGATCGTGGTCCTCGTGCTGTTGCAGCGTGGCAAGGGCGCTGAGGCGGGTGCGGGTTTCGGCTCGGGCGCCTCGGGCACGGTGTTCGGAGCGCGCGGGACGAGCACGTTGTTCTCGCGCCTGACGGCGGCGTTCGCGGCGGCGTTTTTCGTGACCAGCCTGGCCTTGGCCTATGTTGGGACGCGCGTGACGGCGGAGCCCTCGACGCTGCTCGAGCGCCGCGCTGCGCAAGCGGCGACGGCGCCGCAGCTTCAGTCGGCGCCCGCGCCTGTACCGGCCCCCGCGGGGCAGCCGGTTTCTTCGGTGCCTGCACCGGCGCAGCCGGCGCCCGCGACGGCGCCCGCGCCCGCGCCGTCGAACAAGCCATGATGATTCGTCTGACGGGTGGATAAGAAAGGTTTGATGCAGGAGAGATGACAGAAAGCCGACGTGGCGAAATTGGTAGACGCGCTAGTTTGAGGGGCTAGTGGGGCAACCTGTGCCGGTTCGACTCCGGCCGTCGGCACCATCTCTATATGATCGATTGTCATGTAATACGTCTAGGGGATCGGCTGCTACAATAGGGCCGAGATGATAATGCGCGGACCATGTTGCGACACTATTTGCCTATATTGATTTTTCTCGGTCTCGCGAGCGTCGTCGGCGCCGCGCTTTTTACCATCGGATTGATCGCCGGTCCCAGGCGCCCCGACCCGGAGAAACTCTCCCCCTACGAATGCGGTTTCGAGGCCTTCGAGGACTCGCGCATGCGTTTCGATGTGCGCTACTACCTCGTCGCCATCATTTTCATCGTGTTCGATCTGGAAATCGCGTTCTTCTTCCCGTGGGCGGTGTCGTTGCACCGGACCGGCACCTTCGGTCTCCTCGCGATGCTGGTGTTTGCCTCGATTCTCGTCGTCGCACTCGTCTACGACTACCGGAAAGGGGCGTTGGAATGGGATTAGAGGCCGTTTCGGCGGATGTCGACGCCGTGCCCGGCTTCGAGGTCACGACCGTCGACAAGCTGGTCAACTGGGCACGCACGGGATCACTCTGGCCCATGACGTTCGGCTTGGCCTGCTGCGCCGTCGAAATGATGCAGGCGGGCGCGGCTCGCTATGATCTCGATCGGTTCGGCATCGTATTTCGTCCGAGTCCGCGCCAATCGGACGTGATGATCGTCGCCGGCACCCTCGTCAACAAAATGGCGCCCGCGCTGCGCAAAGTCTACGACCAGATGGCCGAACCGCGCTGGGTCATTTCGATGGGTTCCTGCGCGAACGGCGGCGGCTACTATCATTATTCCTACGCCGTCGTGCGCGGATGCGACCGCATCGTGCCGGTCGACGTTTACGTGCCCGGCTGCCCGCCGACCGCCGAGGCGCTGCTCTACGGAATCATCCAGCTTCAAAACAAGATCAAGCGCAACAAGGCCATCGTCCGATGAGTTCGGCGGGTGTGCCCACTCCGGAGCCCGCCGCTCCCGGAACGCCTGCGGGGGCGGGTCGCACGGAACAGCTCGCAGCGACGCTCGACCGGCTGTTTGGCGACGCCTTGGTTGCGATCCCGGGACGCCCGTTTGATCTGACCTACGAGGTTCGCGCGGATCGACTGCTCGACGTCGCCGCGCGCCTGCGCGATGCGCCGGAATTGCGCTT
>Ga0302320_10007626_pt1 | contig 23773 bp, 16 predicted proteins | sample Bog_T0_3_FD_202130 | JGI IMG/M metagenome (GOLD analysis project Ga0302320, IMG submission 202130) | Peat permafrost microbial communities from Stordalen Mire near Abisko, Sweden - Bog_T0_3 | ecosystem: Environmental > Terrestrial > Soil > Wetlands > Peat | place: Sweden: Abisko, Stordalen Mire...
CACGCGGGATGGAAATCACATCCTACAATCTTCATAGAAGGCTTCTCCTGATCCAAAGCCCTGGTCCTCAATAAACCAAAGCCTAATGGATCGCTGAAGCCTTCGTCCTTATCCCATCAAGGTGCCTCGCACTTGGGCACCCGGGCTTGCAAAATGCCGGTGCCCCCGGTCCCTCATCCGCCGCGGCGGCGGAACCTGAAATATTGAGGTCACAGGAGTTTGCCTTCCCAGAGCCCGCCGCGCAAGTCGGGGTGCTTCGTGGGTCGGCAGTCCCAGAGGATTGCCGAGGCGGAATGATTTGGAGAGGGGTAATAATGGTCGGGACGGGGAGATTTGAACTCCCGACCCCTCGCACCCCAAGCGAGTGCTCTACCAGGCTGAGCCACGTCCCGACACAATCGAGCCGGCTCGGGTGAGCCGGCTTTTGGTGCGTCATCAGTTTACACCAGCAGGGCCTTCCGAAGCCCTTGTCCCGCGCCGATGGCCGCAATTTTCTTCAATCGGCTGAGGGCTTTGCGCTAGTGCGTGGGAGGAACAAACTCCGAGGGCAGCGCCGATCCAGTGCCGAAGAAGAACTCCTCCATCTGCTCCACCAGGAACTGCTGCGCCTGCGGCGTCCACGGCTGCAGACGGTATTCGTTCAACAGCATTTTCTGCCGGTCAACCCACTCCCCCCACGCCGCCTTCGAAACGTTCTTGTAAATCTTCTGCCCAAACTCCGAGTCGAAGGGCGGCTCGTCGAGCCCTTCCATTTCCTTTTTATTGCGCACGCAAAAAACAGTGTGTCCCATATCTCCCCCAGAGTCATTGTATTGGATCACGCGCGGAGCGGCCCATCAAACAGCGCCAAAGAGAAGTCGAAACGGTTCGCGCTGAATCCACACTATAGATCCAGGATGGAATTTTCTCTTGACAATTCATGCGTTTATGGATTTTCTTATGTCATTCTAACTTCACGTCTTTCGGCGTCCACAACGGGAAACTGCCCCCAGTCAGCGAACCCGGTATCCGTAAGAAAAACCCGGCCCTCGATCCATTCTGAAAATCAAAAGGAGCTACCCATGACCGACGAAGTTTCCCAGACTGGTCTCAGCGATACCGCAGCCTCCGGCCTTGCCTACGTCACCATCGTGCCTGCGATCATCTTCCTGGTTGTCGCGCCGTACAACCAAAACTCGACGATCCGATTTCATTCCTGGCAGTCGCTTATCTTGGGAATTGCCTGGATCGCCGTTTGGATTGTTTTGGCAATCATCGGAGTGATCCCATTTCTCAATCTCATTGACGTTTTTCTCTTTCCACTGGTCGGCATCGCGTTCCTCATCGTGTGGCTGATTGCGATGGTCAACGCATTCCAAGGCAAGATGTTCAAGCTGCCCGTGATTGGCCCGCTGGCAGCAAAACAAGCCGGACTGTAGAACAGGATTTCCCTGGAACGGTGCGGCCGCACGATCGCACCGTCAGCAATCGAATCGGTGAGGAAACTTTCCCTGAAAGAGGAACCATCATGACTGAAGCGAATCCCACGGGTCTGTCAGACAATGGAGCCGGAGCTCTGGCATATGTCACCATTGTGCCGGCAATTGTGTTTCTCGTTCTTCCGCCCTACAACGCCAGTTCCTACGTCCGCTTTCACGCTTGGCAGTCGATCTTTCTGAACATTGCGGCAATCCTCTTCTCCGTAGTGTTGAGCTTTCTCACGGTTTTCAGCGTGATGTTCGGCGTGTTTTTCTTTCTCATGTTCACGAGGCTCCTCTGGCTCGCATTTTTCCTGGTATGGGTGCTTTGCGTTGTGAAGGCCCTCAACGGGGAGCGCTTCAAACTGCCGGTGATTGGCGATCTAGCCGCCAAACAAGCTGGGAGCTAAGAGCAGCTGATCATATAGGCATCGCGCGCTGATTCAAGGCGGCCTTAGTGCCGCCTGTGTTTTTTGCCTGGCTTTTTCTTGCTTCGCGCGACAGCTTTGGAATCCTTCTTCCGGTCTTTCTTCTTCCCCTTTAACGGAGACCTGGGAGACGGCTTTCCACTCAGCGAGATGCCTTCTTCCACAATGGAAAATTGCAGTCTGCGCTCCTGGACGAGTATCCGGTCGAGGATCACCTGTACACGGTCGCCTGCGCGGAAGCGGCGTCCCCACCGCTCGCCAATGATCTCATGCGTATTTTCGCGCCACGTGTAGCGGTCGTCGCGCAGCGAGTCGATCGGCACCAGGCCCTCGACAAACAGATCCGTGAGTTCCACGAACAGCCCATATTTAGCGGGGTTCAGCACCAGTGCGGCAAATTCTTCGCCAACGCGGTCCTGCATGAAGCGAACCTTCTTCCACTCCACCAGCTCACGCTCAGCTTCGGCGGCGCGGCGTTCGGTCTGGCTGGTTTCCTCCGCAATTTGAGCCAGTTCCTGCTCGGGGATCGGCGGTTCGCCTGGAAAGAGCGGACGGTTGCCCGCAGTGCGGATATGGGGAACTCTCCCATTCTGTAGATCCTCATTCGGATGGGTCCAGGGCGAACTGTGGCGGCCTTCTTCTACGTTTCCCTCTCCCGACACGCCTTCGTGAAGCAGCGCCTTTGCGATGCGATGCACGATCAGGTCAGGATAGCGACGAATCGGCGATGTGAAGTGCGTGTACGTCGGCGCAGCAAGCGCGAAGTGGCCCTCATTGATTTCGGAATAGCGGGCCTGGCGCAACGAGCGAAGCATCAGGTAGCTCAGAATTCGCTCTTCCGGTTTGCCCTCGATACGCGCTGCGAGTTTCTGATACATGCGCGGCGTAACGGGAATGTCTTCCGCAACCTCATGCTCACGCGGCTTGCGCCCGCTGCCGCGCGTATCGCGCCGATCCCCTCGCGTAACAATCCGCTTCACAGGCAGAGCGCCCAGTCCAAGCGAATATCCAAACCCGGCCGCCAGTTCTTCAAACTGCACCACCCTTCGTGGCTCCGGCTTCTCGTGAATGCGGTAGAGCGACGGAACGCCCAGGTCTTCAAGCCAGGTGGCGACGCACTCATTGGCCGCCAGCATGAACTCTTCAATCAGCCGGTTGGCCCAGGTGCGTTCTGACTTGGTGACGCCGCGCATCTGCCCCTGTTCGTCAAATTCGATCACCGGCTCGGGCAGGTCGAAATCGATGGAGCCGCGCTCTTCCCGGCGCTTGTTCATCAAGCCGGCCAGATGCCGCATCCGCTCAAAGCCGGGAACCAGCCACGTGTATCGCGCGCGCACTTCCATGTCGCCTTCAAGAATGGCGTGCACGTCCGTGTAGGTCATGCGAGCGGCGGAGCGAATGACGCCTTCCAGAATCTCGTAGCTCTCAATGCGCGCGCTGGCGTCGAGCTTCATGATGCAACTGAGCACCAGCCGATCTTCCCCCGGCCGCAGGCTGCAGATGCCGGAGGAAAGTTCCTGAGGCAGCATGGGGATGGCGCGATCGGGAAAGTAGACGCTGGTTCCGCGCAGCCGCGCCTCAAGATCGAGATCCGTGCCGGCTTGCACGTAATGGGCAACGTCGGCAATGTGCACCTGGAGCTCGTAGCCACCATCGTCGAGGCTGGTGACGAGAACCGCATCGTCAAAATCCTTGGCCGTCTCGCCGTCGATGGTGACGATCGGGAGCGCGCGAAAATCTGCGCGCGTCTTGATTTCTTCCGGGTCCAGATGAGCAACACGGCGCGCCTCAGCCAGCACATTGTCAGGAAAGATGCGAGGCAGCTGGTGTTTGCGGATCATCATTTCGACATCGACGCCGAAATCGTCTGGTGAACCGAGAACCTCCATCACGCGGCCGACGGGGGGGCGCGTTGGAGTGGGCCAGCTGGTAATTTCGACGTCGACCACCAGCCCCTCGAGGCTTTCGTGTAGAGGAGAGGCAGTGGCTTCCGATCCCAAAACCCGGTGCGACGAAGCCGAGTTGGCGTCCGGCAATTCCTGATTGGCCGGGATAAGGATGTGCTGGTTCATCCGCTCGTCGAACGGAACCACCGTGTGGCCCATCGCCCGATCCGTTCGCGCGTAGTGAAAAATGCCCACAACGGTCGGATTCCTTCGCTCCAGGACGCGGACGATGCGCCCCTGCCGGCGACCGTCGGCCTTGGGTGGCTCAACCTCGACCAGCACCTGGTCGCCTTGCATGGCGCCGTTAATCTCATTGGGAGGAATGAAGATATCTTCGGTACCCGATTTTTGACGGTCATTGGGCCGGACAAAGCCGAAGCCATCGCGATGCAGGTCAAGCCTCCCGGCTGAGAGATTGTCCCGGGCGCCGAGGGCTTTGGGAATGCTCCAGTGCTCCCTGTCGAGCTTGGCAAGCTGGCCGCGAACGGTGAGCCGTGCCAGTTGTTCCAGCAGGAGGCGTCGTTCGCGCCCGCCTGCCAGTCCCAGCTCGCGCACCAATTGCTTGTACCCGGCCTTGCCGCCGGCAGACCGTGCAATCCGCGCAACCAATTCGCGATCCGTCATAGGATTAGAGTAGGCCATTTGCAACAGAATCGATGCATGTTGTCCCTTTTGGCGCGACCTGGGCAAGCCGAGTTACCTAAGGCACTCGTACGGCGGCGGGGGATGGCCTTAGAATAACCGCAATGGTTCTGTTCGAGCGGACCGCGGCGGGAAACCATTCCGTCCGCGGCCGCAAGCAACACCAGCGAGATTGTCCGGCTGTATGCATTCTTAAATTTCTTGGGGCATTCGGCGACGGCCATGCCTTGGAATCCCCTCGTCCCTTAGGACAGAAAAGGAACTACCTTGAGCGCAATGTGGAAACCCACTCAGACTGGATCAACAAGTCCCACTCCCACGCCGGAACCCGCCCGCCCTTTGGCGCCGACTCCGTCGTTTGAAGCTGCCAGCCGTCCTGCCCCCGCCGCACAAGGCGACCAGGCGACGATTGGCAAGGGCTTGTACATTAAAGGCGAAATCAACGGCTCGGAATCTCTTTATATCGATGGCAAAGTAGAAGGCAGCATCAACCTCGCCGGAAACCGCGTGACCGTGGGCCGTAATGGTCAGGTGGCAGCCAGCATTACTGCCCGCGAAATCGTGGTGCTCGGCAAGGTGAAGGGAAATGTGACAGCGACGGACCGTGTGGACATCCGCGCGGAAGGCTCGCTGAGCGGCGACGTGACGGCTGCGCGCATCAGCATTGAAGATGGCGCGTTCTTCAAAGGCGGCATCGATATCCGCAAGCCGGAAGGCAAGCCGAATTCCGTTCCTACACCACCCTCGGTAACGAATGAGGCGGCCAGACCGGTTCAGTAAAGGCTGGCTTCAACAAAAGCGCGATCAAGCAGGAATGCTGCCGGTGAAACGGCGGCATTCCTGTTTTCGTGCGCTTATGCCAATCCCATTCGCTTCATGGCGACGCGCGGTAGCGCCGATCCGGATCTTTCCAGAACAACTTTGGAAACGACGAGCCAGACCGCCGAGCCGATCGCCAGCACCAGCAGATCGACGCCACGAGCGTGAAGGGTCAACGCCACGCTGGGGCTGCGGAGGAAGAGGCTTTCCGCGGCCAAGGCTACAGCCCAGGCGGCAAGGCCTCCAAGCGTAGCGGCGAGCAGGCAACGGCCCAGTTCCGCAAAATCCAGGCTGGCCAGTGAAACCATCTGTCCCCGATGCAGCAGGAAGGCAATGGTGAGGGTCTGCATGGCGATGCCGACGTCCGATGCGATAGCGAGCCCCATCGCGCCCTGCCAATGGAACAGCGCAAGGTAGATGGGCCAGGACACCACGGTGACGATGGTTCCTGCGATGGCCGGTGTGATGGTGTTTCCGGCGGCATAAAAAGCGCGCGCATAGATAGCTTGCGCCGACCAGAGAAACATGGCGACGGAGAAAATGGCGAAATAGGTAGCGCATTCGCGGGAATCAGCCGCGGAGAAGCGTCCGCCGGTAAACACCAGGTCGATGGCTGGCCGTCCGAGCGCCACCATCCCTGAAGCCGCAAGCAGGCTCAGGCCGGCGACCCGCGAAACGGAATCAGCAACACCAACAGCAAATTCGTAGCGCTTCTCCTGCGTCCACAAGCTGGCAAAAAAGGGCATGGAGGCAGCGCCCGCCGCCTGCGCCAGCATGGCCATGGGAGCCGTGAAGAGCTGCTTGGCATAGCTCATCAACGAAACCGCTCCGCCGATCTTCGAGGCAAAGTGCCCGATGATCCAGTTGTCGACGGTAACCAGCGAAACGCCGACCATCAGGGGCAACGACAACTGGAACCACTCGCGCAATCCTTCGTCGTGCCAGTCGAGGAGAACGCGGTAGCGAACACCAACCTTCCGGGCAAAGTACCAGTTGAGCAGGAACGGTCCGCAGATCGCGCCCACTACGGTCCCAATCGCCAGAGAAGAGACGCCCATGCGCCTAACTAGCAGGATGCCCCCGACGATCGTCCCGAGTCCGTAGATGAGCGGCGCAACGGCCTGCACGCTGAATTGCTTGCGAACCAACAGGACCGCGCCAAAAACACCGCCTGCAAAGAAGCACAACTGCGCTGGCAGAAGAATGCGCGTCAGCTTGATGCAAAGGTCGGCTTTTTCCCGGTCGAACCCGTTGAACCACCAGTGAATGTACGCGGGCGCCAGCACTTCCGCGAGGACGATAGCGGCGCCCAGCACAAGGTACATGGTGGTCAGGATGACGGAAAGAGACCGCTCGCCTTCTGCATCACGGCCGGTTTCTCGATAGCGCGTGAGGATCGTTACAAAGGTGATGGAAGCTGCGCCACCAACGAGAAAATAGGAAATCGTGTCTGGCAGGACGAAGGCGGCGTTGAAGGCATCGGCCGAAACTCCGCTGCCAAACAGCAGCATGATGTACTTCACCCGCACAAGCCCAATAATCCGCGACAGAAACGTCGAAACCATCAGCACAACGGTCGCCGAGAAGGCCGTATGCGCATGCGAAGGGCGCAGAAGGTCAAACCCTCGCAACCACCGTGAGCGGCCTGGCGGACTGGATTGGGACAAGTTTGCCACTGGGTTGATTCTACCGGGGCGTCATCGCAAACAGGTCTGAACGACGCAGCGATCCACGCTCCAGGCGGTATTCTGTCCATACTTCATAACGGGGACGTCGGGGGCGTTGGATGCTTCGGAAGATTGGCCTTTTAAGCGTGATGATGGCGGTGGCTGTGACAAACCTTGCCGGACAAACCATTCACGGGCGCGAAGGAATCTCACTGCCCGCCCCGCCGCCGGTCGACACCGATCCGGTGACCGACAACTATTTCGGGACGAAGATTGTCGACAGCTATCGGTGGCTTGAAAACGCCAAAAGTCCTGAGACTCGGGCATTCATCGACGCGCAGAACGCCTACACCGGCCGCTATCTGAAGCAGGCGACCATCCGCAGCCAGGCGTTGGACGATCTCGACGAGTTGGAGAACGTTTCCGCAGCTGGCGTCCCCTTGCAGCGGGGAGAGAGCTTCTTCTTCCGGAAGCGTCTCGCCGGCGAGCAACAGTATTCCATCTATGTTCGGCAAGGATGGACGGGCAAGGACAAGCGATTGCTCGATCCGGCCGTCTTGACGACAGATCCCAATCTCTCCGTCGGAATTGAAGACGTCTCCCGCGACGGCAAACTGCTCGCTTACTCCGTTCAGAACGGTGGAGCAGACGAGCGGAGCATACAGGTTTTGAATGTTGTCGCGGGTAAGAAGCTTGAAGATGAGTTGCCCGCGGCTCGCTACGTCAGCGTTGTCTTTGCTCCCGATGGAACAAGCCTCTACTACGCGCGCAATACGAGAGAAGGAACGCTCCTTTACCAGCATGTGCTTGGGACGCGGAACTCAAAAGATGCGCTGATCTTCGGTCGCGAGTTTCGTGGCGAACCACTCACGGGCAACGACCTGATTGCAGGCCGCTTTACGGACGATGGCCACTACCTGGTGGTGGAAATCGATCGCGGTGTGCCGGCAAAGCGCGTGGACATTGTCTACAAGGACATGAAGAAACCCGACTCGACCTTCGATGTGCTCATCTGGGGTCAGGATTCGCGATTCTCTGCGGTCTATGCCAGGGGCGCGTGGTTCGTGAAAACGGACTACAAAGCACCGAACGGAACCATCCTGCAGGCCGACCCGGGCATTATGCCCGACAACTGGAAAACCATCGTGCCCGAAGGACCGAATGCGATTGACGATTGGTCCATCGTAGGCGGCAAGCTCTACGTCAACTGCCTGAAGGACGTGATCGCGGAAACTTCGATCTACGCCCTCGATGGCAAGAAGCTGGGAACGGTCGACGAAGACGGCATCGGTTCCGTAACAAAAATGAGTGGGCATACGACGGATCGCTATGGCTATTTCGTCTTCCAGTCGTACATCCTTCCGCCCACTGTTTACCGGCTCGACACCACAACCGGCAAGCGCGATGTTTTCTTCCAGCCGAAGGTGCCCTTCGATTCGAGCCAGTATGAGATCAAGCAGGTCTTCTTCAAGTCAAAGGATGGCACTCGCATTCCCATGTTCATCGCGGGTAAGAAAGGCCTGAAGCAGGACGGGACAGAGCGATTGCTCATGACGGGCTATGGCGGCTTCGACATGTCCGAGTTGCCCGTTTGGAATCCGCAGTGGGCATGGTGGCTCGAACAAGGCGGCTGGTTCGCGCTGCCGAACATGCGCGGTGGGGGTGAATACGGCGAACGCTGGCACGAGCAGGCCATGTTTGAGAAGAAGCAGAATGTCTTCGACGACTGGTTTGCGGCCGCGGAATATTTGATCGCCAACAAGTACACGTCGCCGCAGCATTTCGCCATTTCAGGCCGATCGAACGGCGGCCTGTTGATGGGTGCCTCATTCACGCAGCGACCCGAGCTATTTTCAGCCGTCTGGTGTGGCTACCCCTTGCTCGACATGCTCCGCTATCAGAAATTTCTTGTCGGCGCCTACTGGGTCACCGAATATGGCTCCTCCGACAAGGAATCTCAGTTCAACTATCTACTGAAGTACTCGCCTTATCAGAATGTCAAAAAGAGTTCGGCATACCCGGCCGTCATGTTCTTCACGGGAGATAGCGACACGCGCGTGGATCCGCTCCATGCGCGAAAAATGACAGCGGAGTTGCAGGCGGCTTCATCCAGCGGACGCCCCGTGCTGCTCCACTACAGCGTGTTCAGCGGACACTCGGCGGGAGTCAGCGTCGACCAGCAGATCCAGGACGACGCGGACCAGCTCAGCTTCCTTTGGACTGAATCGGGACAACCTGGCCGGGGGAAGTAACCAACCGCTCAAAGCCCCGGTACTCCAGGCAACCGTTTCTGCGTAATGTGATGGCCAGCGGCCATTCATCCGATAGAAAAAACAGGAAGCCCGCAATTGGGGTGAACGGACGCCTTTGCCTGTCCGCGATGGGGACCCTCCGCGCTTTTTTGAGCTGGAGTTCGCTGTCCGGATCAGGCTTTCGCTACGCGATGGAGCCGCGCCGGAATGCAAGCACCAGAAGCCGATACCAGCTGGGTCGAGAGGCCGCAGGAAGAGGAGCGTTTGTCGGCGCTTGCCTCGACTGGAATTCTCGACACCGACGCGGAATCGAGCTTTGACGCAGTGACGCGGCTTTGTGCCGAATACTTCAAAGCGGACACGGTGTTGCTGGGTTTTGCGGATGCCACCCGCTTCTGGATCAAGTCCTCCTGGGGAGAAGCCGTTCGCGAATTGCCGAGAAAAGGATCTATTTTTGAACTTGTTCTCGCCAGGAATGGTCCGATGGTAGTGTCGGATATCTCAACAGAATCTCAAATGCCCGATTGCCGCCTGACTCTGCGCAGGCTCCATGTGGCCTCCTTTGCTAGCGTTCCTGTGCGATCCTCCGAAGGCGCGATTCTGGGTTCGCTCACGATCTTCGGCTCGCAGCCGCGCCGCAACATGGCACTCGACCAGTTGCGCATGCTGGAGAGCATGGCGGAGATGGTGGCCAGCATGCTGGAACTGCGCAGCCTTCGTAACAACTTTGAGCAACAAAGGACGAAGAAGTCCCGGCCAATTGCTGAGACCCGCACGAAATGGCCGCTAAAACAGGACCTGCGTCGGGCACTCGACCGCCACGAGTTTGTCCATTATTACCAGCCCGAAATTGACCTTGCCTCTCGCAGGATCGTTGGACTGGAAGCACTGATCCGATGGGTTCACCCCGAGCGCGGATTGATCCCGCCGATGGATTTCATTCCCCTGGCAGAGGAAAACGGCATGATCCTTCCCATCGGGGATTGGGGCCTTGAGGAGGTTTGCAGTCAAATTCAAAAATGGTGCCAGGACGATCCCGACTGCCGGTCCTTGCGCGTATGCGTCAACCTGTCGGCCCGCCAGTTTTCACGGAATGGTCTCGCCGATCACGTCGAAGCGCTGATTCGCCAAAATGGAATTTCAAGCCGCCAACTCGGACTGGAGATGACCGAGTCCAGCCTGATACCCGATGTGCGGACCGCTTTGGAGGTGCTCGGGAGCTTGCGCAGACTCGGCGTTTCGCTGCTGATGGACGATTTCGGGACTGGCTATAGTTCCCTCAGTTACTTGCACTCGTTTCCCATGGATGTGCTTAAGATTGACCGATCGTTTGTTGGCAGGATGACAGACGGCGAACAGCCGCTGCAAATCGTGAGAACGATCGTGGAACTGGCCAGAGTCTTGGGAATGGACGTAGTTGCCGAAGGCATCGAAAACTGTGAACAATACCGCCTGCTGCGCAATATGGGTTGCCGCTTCGGTCAGGGATTTCTGTTTGCGAAGCCGATGACCGTCGAAGCGGTAACGGAGTTGCTGCGGCGCCCCGGTCGGATTTTGGACTGTCCCATGGAGCAAGTGCGGCTTGCGGGATAGAGTCGCTGCGGCGCCCCTCACCAGGATTCATTTCGGGAATATTCCTGCTTCTCCCATTCAGGGAAAGCAGCGTCCATTCGGTTCATCCTTTCCTCTCATCCCAGAACAGGCTGCTCTTATTCTTGAATGCATGCAGCAGACTTCAGCGAATAAGGGACCCATCGGCGACGAGTCAGCGTTTCGAAACTGGTCATCTCCCCCACCCTCCTCGACAAGCTTTGCAGGACTACTTGCCTCACTCACGTCTTCCGCTCGCGGGAATCCTGCCGAGTTCCAAGACGACAAACTTGCCGACGATGTCGCCACGCTCAGTTATGAGCAGGCGCTGCGGACGCATGTCCGTTACAAGCCGTCAGCGCAGCAGGATGGCATTGCCGGCCACGCAGGCGCTGGGAATACCTGCAGCGTCTGTGGTGCGCTCCAGGGCGACCCGGACTCCGCGACACGAATGGAAACGCATGCGAATGATCTGGAATGGCACGAAGAACCGGAGGTCAATTCCGGCTTTCCAGCTGCCACGCAGAGCAGCAATCCCAGGAAATGCGCTAGCGTCACGATCAGGATGAGCAAAGGCGAATGTGAACAACTGAAGAAGAGGGCGGCCGAGGCCGGACTCACCATTTCCGCGTATCTGCGTTCCTGCACGTTTGAGGCAGAAGCCCTGCGTGCCGAGGTCAAGAAGACATTGGCTGAGTTGCGCAAGCCGGCGCACATTGAGAGAGCAACGACCGCAACTGAGCCTGGCCGTTCCTGGCTTGAGTGGATTTTGCGGTTCATGCCTCGCTGGCACATGGTTCAGCGAGTTGCGAGGGCCTGATTACTCTACTTCAAAGACGAGGCACTTCAGATATTCTGTCTCCGGAAGATTGAGAATCACCGGGTGATCCGAAGCGGCGCCGCGGCGTTCGAGCAAGCGAACGCGCCTCGAGGCATCGACGGCTGCGGACGCAACTGCGGCCTCCAACTGCGTCAGGCCCACATGATGCGAGCAGGAACAGGTAACAAGCAGTCCGCCGGGACGGAGCATTTTGAGGGCGCGAAGATTCAGCTCCTTGTAGCCACGCACTGCGCCTTCAACCGCACGGCTTGATTTTGCGAACGCGGGCGGGTCAAGCACAATCGCGTCAAAACGCTCGCCGGCATCCGACCAATCCCGCAGAATCTGGAATGCATCGGCCTCCACCCACTCCACCTGCCCGGTAAGGTTTGAGCGATTCGCCTCAAGATTGCGTTCTGCAACTTCCAGCGAAGCGCGCGACGCATCGATGCCCACGACCTGCTTGAAGACCTGGGCAAGGTGCAGCGCAAATCCACCCTGGTAGCAGCAGACGTCCAGACCTCGACCACCGTTTGGGTGAGCCTGAAGCTCCAGCTTGCGCGCCCAGTCGCAGGCCGCGGCGTAGTTCGTGCGCTGATCGAGGAACGCGCCCGTCTTCTGACCCGCGCTGGCGTCAAAATGGAACGTGAGCCCATTCAGCAGGAACTGCGTCGCCGTCGGCGCCGATGCGCCGGCACTGAAGAGCGGCTCTAGGTTTGGCGCGGCAAGCCCCTCGAGTTCCCGAATGCGTGGGTCCGGCCGTTCCAGGATTGCCTCGGGCGACAACTCTTCGCTGAGCACCTTGGCGCAAGTCTTCCGAACCGCAGCCGAGTCGAGACCTTTGGTCAACAATTGCAGGATCACGAGCCCGGCATACTTGTCGACCACGATTCCCGGTAACTCGTCGGCCTCGCTGAAGCAAAGCCGGGATGCGTTGTTGCGCTCATCAAGCAGAGGTTTGCGACGTGCCACCGCCTTGCGCAGCCTTGAAGCGAGCAGCGTGAGCCACTCTCGTTCTCCGATGGCGCTGCGCGAGACCATGCGAAGCGCAATCTGCGAGGTTGGGCTGTAGAGCGCGGTGCCCAGCAGAAGGCCGCGGTTGTCGGCTACGGGCAACAGCGCCGGCGGGGCGGCGTTCGCACCTTCAGGCAGCGTCACCGCCTCCAGATCGGAGGCATAGACCCACAAATGGCCGTTGCGCAAGCGATCCGAGGCTCGTCGGTTGATGACCGCCCCGAAAGGCCTGGTTTCCGGTTCCACTTTCCTACTTTGATCGGACCGCGGCTTCTGGGCCTTTGCCATTTGCTCCCTCAGGCCGGAAGCTTAGCCAGACCGGCTGCCGGCTCTACTTCTCTTGAATCGTCTCAAGGTACCGGCTCAAATTGCTGATTCTGAGCTGCGTTTGCTTCTGGTCGGCCTGGTCCATCTTACCAAGCACCGGTCCCCATACCGGCATTTCCGGGCTGCCGTGCGATGGAATGTCTGGCCCAAACTTCAGCACAGTCATCACATGGGCTGCTGGGAATTTCCCGCCGTTCTTCTTGCTCAGAACCGTCAGATCGGTCGGCGGCGTCTTGAGCGCGATGGCGCTGGGCCCGTCGCCCTTCCCGCTTACCCCGTGACACGACGCGCAGTAGACGGCGAACATGTGCTCTCCGTTTGCGGGGCTGGTTTGCAGGGTTGGGATAACGATCCTCGAAATTGCCTGCTCCGAGCGCACTGTCGCGCCCAGACAAACTCCGTCAACCGCCAGGAAAGCCAGGACGGCAATTGAGAGGTTTCTCAACATGTAATTCCTCCATTCTGGACTTCTAATCCAGGGGAGTAGAGTACTCCGGCCTTGTGATCCACAAGATGTGTTCTGGAGCACGTGGAATAGGGCCGGCCGACACCGACAAGGGCTTGAATGGCACATATTCTTGAATGGGGATCCGTCTGCAAAATCTGTTGCTCCGGGCGTCTCATGTCGCTCGATCCCCTGGGCTACGACGATGCACTGGAAATGGACGCGGCCTATAATGAAGCATGGCGACTGTCCGGCAGACGATTCCGGAAGAGGAACCTGGCGCGTCTCTGCCCCTTGAAGGGCAGCAGCAGACTGGTGCGTCGGTTCAAGACATGCCGGCCGCCAAGCCCCCCGCGATAGACCCAGACCACATCGACGAGCGCTTCGAAGGCCTCCTCAAGCACGTCCAGGCCAACCGCCCTACGGAAGATGTTTCCCTGATCCGCAAAGCATGGGAGTTCTGCGTCAAGCACCACCAGGGCCAGATGCGTGCCTCGGGGGAGCCGTACATCATCCATCCGCTCGAGGTCGCTGAAGTGCTCGCGGAGATGAAGATGGATGCCACGTCCATCGCCGCGGGCCTGCTCCACGACTCCGTCGAAGACACACCGGCCACCAATGAAGAGATCGGCGAGGAGTTCGGCGACCAGGTGGCGCACATTGTTGAAGGCGTCACCAAGATCGACAAAATCCAGTTCGCCAACCGCGAAGACCGCCAGGCGGAAAACGTCCGCAAGATGCTCCTCGCGATGGTCTCCGATGTGCGGGTTGTGCTCATCAAGCTCGCAGACCGTTTGCACAACATGCGCACGCTCGAACATCTGCAACCGGATCGTCAAGAGGCGATTGCACGCGAGACGCAGGATATCTACGCTCCACTGGCACACCGGCTTGGCATGGGCAAGGTGCGCGGTGAACTCGAGGATCTGGCCTTCCGCTACACCGACCCGGTGAGTTTTGAGAAAGTTTCCGCGGCCGTGGAAGCGCGGCGGATCGAAGGAGAGCAATTTCTGCGCGGCGTTGAAGAAATGCTGGTGGAGCAGTTGCGCGAAAATGGGATTGAAGCGCGCGTGGAGTGGCGCATCAAGCGGCTCTACTCTATTTACCAGAAGATCGAGCGCTCGAAAGTCTCCTTTGACCAGGTGTATGACCTGCTGGCAATTCGCGTGATTACACCGGATGTGGCTGCTTGTTATGCAGTCTTTGGGTTGATCCACACCTTGTGGCGCCCAGTCCCCGGACGCATCAAGGACTTCATCGCGATTCCAAGAGCGAATCGCTATCAGTCGCTTCACACAACGGTGATGGGCGAAGGCGGTCATCAGTTCGAAGTACAGATTCGGACGGAGGAGATGCACCGCATCGCCGAGGAAGGTATCGCTGCGCATTGGAAGTACAAGGCCGGTGAAGGCGTTGTCACGGCTCGTGACGAGGAGCGGCTGAATTGGATTCGCCAGCTTGTCGAGTGGCAGAAGGAAATGACCGATCCGAACGAGTTCCTCTCCAGCCTGAAGATGGACCTCTACCCGGATGAGGTCTACACCTTCACGCCCAAGGGGAAGGTCGTAGTGGTTCCGGCGGATGGAACGCCGATCGACTTTGCGTACACCATCCACACTGAGGTTGGAAACACCTGCGTCGGCGCCAAGGTGAACAGCCGCATGGTGCCGCTGCGCACAAAGCTGAGAACCGGCGATATTGTCGAAATCGTTACACAGAAAGACCATAAGCCAAGCCGAGATTGGCTAACGTTCGTCAAGAGCCCCCGCGCCCGCAACAAGATCAAGCACTGGCTCAACGAAGACCAGCGCCGGCGCGCAGTCGACATCGGGCGCAAGCTGCTGGAACGCGAGGCACGCAAGTACAAGGTGCCCATGAACCAGATCGACGACCAGGACCTGAGCCGCATTGCAAACGAGTACGGCGTGGCTACAGCCGCCGACTTGCTGGCGACGCTCGGCCAGGGAAAGCACACCGCCCATCAAGTCCTGAACAAGCTTGTGCCGGGCCACGCCAACCTGGGCGAGCCCGAAGCCACTCCGGAAACCAAGCCCGGCCCCGGCGGCGAGCCCGGAATGTCGGACGCGGTGCGCAAGCTGCACCTCACCGGTTCCGACTCTTTGCAGGTAGAAGGCCAGAACGACCTTCTGGTGTATCGAGCGCGATGTTGCAATCCCATTCGCGGGGAAGAAATCGTTGGCTACGTCACCCGTGGTAAAGGCGTTGCCGTTCACGCCCGCGCTTGTCCGAATGTGCAGAACCTTCTCTATGAGAGCGATCGCCGCATTGCCGTCGAGTGGTCCCGAGTCGGCGACGAATCCGCAGGCAAGTCGCAGCGTTATCCGGTCAAGATTACGGTGTTCTGTGATGACCGCACAGGCATGCTGAAGGAGCTCACCGCCGTAATTTCCGACGACAACACCAACATCCGCGGTGTGGAAATGCGCCATGCAGAAGACGGCGAAGCCGTCATTGAGTTCGTGGTGGAAGCAGAAGACGTCCGCCATCTCAACCGGATGGTCCTGGGCTTGCGCCGAGTCGGTGGTGTCCGCGCCGTACAGCGAACGCAAAAGCTTTAGAAACGCTTCCGATGACACGCAACCTCACCGAAGCGGCCCATTCGTCCCCCCTGTCCTTTTCGTTCATTTCGCTCCTGACAAGTTTCGGGGGCCCCAGGTCCCTCGCACTTGGGGACCTGGGATAGAACAACACTTCATCTCAAAATTTCAACCGGAAGTCAGGTACCCCCAGTCTCGTCCGCCGCGGCGGATGAGACCGGGGATCGCCAAAACTCTGCTTCGCGCCTTGTATCAGGGCACGAGTCGGCTCATGCCGAAAATTGCCCGAATGGGATATGGGCTTCAGCCCCAGCCAATCCAAAAGTCTACCGATCCATAACTACTGGCATGATCCGCCGCCTTAACCTCCACGGGAGTATAAGAGGAGACGAACAGCGCGAACTCCCTCCGAGGCGCATCAAAGCTGACAGAGTGCGCCGGATTGTGCGAAACCGCGCGATCCCGGGCCAGGGAGACCCAATGTCGTTCGGACTTTATTCTGCCGGTTTCGCAATCGTCATCATCGGGCTGGCCTACGCCGCGCACCTCATGCACGTGCCAACGCAGTGGATTATGGTGGGAGCGGTCATCTTGATCGGCTTTGGAATCTTGTCGGCCGTAAAGGCCACGCGCCTGAAAGACCCCGATTAGCTCACGCCTTTGCCGCGAATCAGACCTGCCCGTCGATTCGCTCTAAACCACCAGCGCCAACGCCGCGCTTCCCTTGCCCGGCGCAACAAACCGGTCTGCACGCGAAGCGATGGAAAGCTTTTCACGGCTCAGCAGCTTGCGAATCTGCGTCCGCGCATGGTCGGCCCAGGGGCCGCTATTGTCGAGCCGTACGTAAGCTTGCCAATGGCGCAGCGCGGGGCGGTGCCGTCCCTTTCGCTCGTAGGCCAGCGCCAGATTGTAGTGAGCATCCGCGTACCGGGGCGCAAGCTCCACAGCCCGGCAGTAAGCTGCGATCGACTCATCCAGGCGCTCCAACTCGTCCAGCACATTGCCGAGATCGAAGTAAGCAAGCACGTAGTTTGGGTCGGCGATAGTGGCGCGGCGGTAGAACTCTTCCGCCTTATCGAATTGGCGCAAATGAAAATGGAGCGTCCCCAGGTTGATGCTGGCGGGGGCATAATTCGGATCGAGATCGAGAATTTCCTCGTAAAGCGCGATCGCGCGATGCTTTTCGCCTGCCTCTTCTGCTTGAACCGCTTCAAGAAAGCGCTCCTGGATGCCTTGAGGGGCCGCGGCGGGCAGATTGCGCAGCGTTGCCGGCCCGGAACAGGCCGAAGGCCGGGCCTGCTCCTCCCCTTTCTCAAAGCGCTCGAAGTCGAACAGCAGCTGCCGGCGAATTGGGTCAACCATGGCGCCGTGATGACGGAATGCAAGGCGCGATCCTGTCCTGACTAGGCCCGCCTCCAGCAGGGGATTGGTCATGCCGGCAACCGCCTTCATGGCCAGAATCGAATCCCGGATGGAGGCCGCGGGGACGTCGTCTTCGCGGAGCACCCGCAAAATCCTTAATTGGCCCAAATCCTGGAATGTGTAGGTTTGCTGTTGGGGGATGAGTTCGGCTCTCTCCCAGCCCTGCAGTTGGTGGGAACTGATTTGCAAGATGCGCAGAACGTCCTGACGGCTATAGCTGGTCACTCTTGGTTACTCCCCACAGGTCGTACGCACTACCTCGGGTTGTGAATTCCGAATTTGAACCCGGACCCTGAGTCGGAATCCCTGGTGAAGGCCCGTGCGCAGCTCCCGAAATTGGCTGCGGCGAAACCCCACAGGAGCGATTATGCCAAGACCGGGGGTGGATAAGCAGACCGGAATCCGGGCAGCAACAAAAAACCCGTGGATAATGGGTGCTTGACTTGGTACGTTTCGGCCCGTACGGCAAGTCTCCGTTCTGCGGGGCTGTGCCATTGTGGATTCTTCCGGTCCAAATTGGGAAATGCTTGATTGCCGGAGAATTGTGTTTCCACAGTTTCTGCCGATGGATTAGTATCTGCCTGTGCTGGATCAGCATGCTCGGATGATCCTCACTCGGAACTGAAAGTGCACGATGGGGCCACCTGTTCAAGCGAGAGTTTGTCTCGCGCTCGATGAACGCCTGACAGTTCTATCAGCCGGTGCGGGCATCCAGGCCCTGCTAGGCATTTGTGCCGATGACGTCTTGTCGTCACAGGTCTCGCTCAGAGATCTGATCCACCACGGCGATCGCGATGTCGCCGACCTTCTTTCCATGCCGGACTCCCCGTCTAAATCAGGTGCATTGAACCTGCGGCTCAGGCACGCCGACGGCAAAATCAGGTGCATTTGCGGCCACTACGACCGCAAGCGGGATGAATCCAAACGGGAAATTCTCGAAATCTATTTGCAGGACGCGAAGAGCTTGTTTGAGAGCCAGGGTGCCCCCGAAAGCCTGACCAGGATCGAGCCCGCGATGGAGATCGTGCACGATGCTCTCTACTTCAAGAATCGTAACCACGTATTCACTGCCGCCAACCATCTGGCACAGCAGGCCTTTCCAAATGTCGGCGGTAATATCGTTGGACTGACCGATTACGATCTCGTTTCGGAATATTATGCGGACGTCTTCTACGAACTGAGCAAAGAGGTGTTTAGCGACAGCCCATTAGCTCGCGAAACGCAGGAAGTTGTTTTGCAAAATGGCCAGCAATGCTGGGTTGACAACTTCAAATACCCGGTGCGAGCCCCGAACGGAGAGGTGATCGGCCTGTTTGGCGTGGTTCGCGACATCACGCAGCGCAAGAACTTCGAAGAACGAATTCGAGAGAGCGAGGAATCGCTTAAAGAGTCGCAGAGGATCGCAGGTCTGGGCAGCTATATTACGGATCTCAGGCGCAGGGAATGGACAAGTTCCGAAGTACTGGATCAGTTGTTTGGTATCGGCAAGGACTACGTGCGGAACATCGACGGATGGGTTGCCCTCGTCCATCCTGACGAACAACAGCAGATGATCGCCTATTTTGTGAACGAGGTCATCGGCCAGCGCCGGCCTTTTGACAAAGAGTTTCGCATCATTCGCCAGACAGACAAGGCTATGCGCTGGGTGTACGGTCGGGGCATGCTGGAGTTTAACGCGGAGGGCCAGCCTGCCAAAATACACGGGACCATCCAGGACATCACGGAAAGGAAACTCGTTCAGGAGGCCTTGCGCGCAAGCGAAGAGTCGCTCATGGAGTCGCAGCGGCTTGTCGGCCTGGGCACGTATACCGTCGATCTGGGCACGGGCACCTGGACGAGCTCCGCCGTGCTCGACGGGTTGTTCGGCATCGATAAGGACTACGTACGAAGCGTGGAGGGCTGGGCAGCTTTGGTGCACCCCGAGGACCGCGCCAGGATGGCCAATTACTTTGCGAACGAAGTGGTCGGCCAGGGCGAAGCATTCGATCGGGTGTACCGCATCGTCCGGCACTCCGACGGTGCGCAGCGCTGGGTACATGGCCTCGGACGGCTGGATTGCGACGCGCAAGGTCGCCCCGTGAAGATGCACGGAACCATCAAGGACATTACCGAGGTCAAACAAAAGGAAATTGACCTTCGAGAGAGCAAGGAACTTCTGCAACTATTCATCGAACACGCGCCGGCCGCGCTCGCGATGCTTGATCGCGAAATGCGTTATCTTGCCGTGAGCCGTCGATGGCTTGAGATTCACTCATTTCTCAATCGCGAACTGATCGGACATTCCCACTACGAGTTCTTTCCCAAATCGGCCGTGCAATGGAAAGAAAAACATCGTCGCGCGTTAGCTGGAGAGGTGATGCCGGACGACGAGATTCTGCTGGAAGGTGTGGCAGGCTCGGCTGTCTGGATCAAGCGAAGGATCCAGCCCTGGAGAACCGGGGATGGCGCAATCGGCGGAATTCTCCTCTTCACCGAAGACATCACGAAGCAGAGGGAGAACGAAGAACGCCTTCGCATGGCAGCAAGCGTCTTTACCCATGCCCGCGAGGGCATTGTGATCACCGACCCGAACGGAATCATCCTCGAGGTGAACGAAATGTTTACCCGAATCACCGGGTATGCGCGCGAAGAGGTGCTCGGCAAAAATCCGAGCATTCTCAAGTCCGGCCTTCACAGCGAGGAGTTCTACGCCAACCTGTGGCGCTGTCTGACGCAAGAAGGCCACTGGTCCGGGGAGCTTTGGAACCGAAACAAGAGCGGCGACGTGTACGCCGAGATGAAAACCATCACCAGCGTCCGCGATGCCGATGGCAGACCAGTTCGGTATGTAGCGCTTTTTTCAGACATCACCCAGATCAAGAAACATGCGCAGCAGTTGGAGCGCGTAACTCACTACGATGTGCTCACAAACCTGCCCAACCGGACCTTGCTTGCCGATCGCCTGCAGCAGGCCATGGCCCAGGCAAAGCGCCGAAATCAAACGGTCGCAGTCGCCTACCTCGATCTGGATGGTTTTCGAAGTGTCAACGATCAAAACGGCCACGATGTTGGAGATCGGCTCCTGACTGCGCTTGCCTTCAATATGAAGTGCGCGTTACGCGACGGCGACACATTATCCAGGATTAGCGGCGATGAGTTCGTCGCCGTGATGCTCGATTTGGAGAACGCCGATGCGAGCGAGCCGTTGCTGAATCAGTTGCGAGAGGCAGCAACGGAGAGAGTTCAGATTGGGGATCTCGGCTTGCGCGTCTCGGCAAGCATCGGAGTCACGTTTTATCCGCAGCAGGACGAGGTGGACGCGGACCTGCTCTTGCGTCAGGCCGATCAAGCGATGTATCAGGCGAAGCTTGCAGGCGGAAATCGCTGCCACATCTTTAATCCGGACCACGACCACACCGTGCGCGGCCACCACGAAAATCTGAAACGGATTCGCAATGCCCTTCAGGATCGCGAGTTTGTGCTCTATTACCAACCTAAGGTGAACATGCATTCGGGCGAGGTCATTGGCGTCGAGGCCCTCATCCGTTGGCAACATCCAGAGAGAGGCCTGCTGCCGCCTGGTATGTTCCTTCCCGTCATTGAGGACCAGCCGTTGGCCATCGAATTGGGTGAGTGGGTAGTTGCAACTGCTTTGGCCCAGATCGAGGCTTGGCAGCAAGCGGGGCTGGAGATGCCCGTCAGCGTGAATGTGGGCGCCCTGCAATTGCAACAGCCCGACTTTGTGGATCGCCTTACGGCGCTTATGGCATCCCATCCCGGTCTAAAACCTTTCAGCCTGGAACTGGAAGTGCTGGAGACGAGCGCACTTCAGGATGTGGTGAAGACTTCGCAGGTTTTGAATGCCTGCTACGCGATCGGTGTAACGCTTGCGTTGGACGATTTCGGCACGGGTTACTCGTCGCTTACGTACCTCAAGCGTCTCCCCGCCAGCGTTCTCAAAATCGATCAGAGTTTTGTCAGCGACATGTTGGACGATCCCGAGAATTTGAACATCCTGGAGGGGATTCTCGGCCTGGCTGCCGCCTTCCGTCGAAACGTGATCGCTGAAGGCGTCGAGACCGTGGAGCACGGATTGATGCTGCTTCAACTGGGTTGTGAACTCGGTCAAGGCTACGGGATTGCCCGCCCCATGCCCGCAATCGACCTTCCCCGTTGGGTGTCAGAATGGAAGCCCGACGCCCGCTGGATACAAGTTCCTGCCGTTCACTCCGGGAATCGCGCCATGCTCTATGCCACCGTGGCACACCGCGCCTGGTTTGCTGCGTTCGAAGCCTTTGTCCAGGGAAGACGCCAGGCCCCGCCCGTGATGAATCCTCGAGAATGCCGCTTTGGACTCTGGCTGGAGTCGGAGAGACTGGCTGGGCGCAGCGGTTCCACAGGCTTCCATTCCATCGATATGCTCCATCAACGGTTTCATGAAGTTGCCGGCGAGATCCTTCAATCGCCTCCCCATGAGAATGGCGCGGAAGAATCTGGTGGATTAGCCGCGTTGCGCAGACTTTACAAAGATCTGACCCTGCAGCTGGCAGCGTATCCGACAGCGTAGGAGAACTTCGGGAAGCTAAATGCCAGACCGCACCTTCAGTGCTCAGCTCGCGTAAAGATTCGTGTTGATAAACCGGTTGCGCAACTTCCCCTTCGGATCGAAATGGCTCAGCAGCTTGCGAAACTCATCGAGCCGCGTATAGCAGGGCGCCAGTTGCGCCTCGTTGAGCGTGAAAAGTTTTCCCCAGTGCGGACGCGGAGCAAACGGCTTGAGCGCCGCCTCAATCAGCGGCAGAATCTGCTTCACCTCCGGCCATTCCGGCTTCCAAGTAAAGTGAATCGCCAGCGATTTGCGCTCGTAGGCCATGCTCATCCACAGCTTGTCGGCAGCGATGGTGCGCAGCTCCGTCACGAACAGATGCGGCGAAAAATGGTCGCGCAATTTTTCAACGGCGAGCACCGCTTCGAAGCCGCGCTCGTAGGGAACAAAAAACTCCGACTGCAATTCCTGTCCGCTCGAGGGCGTCTGTCCGATGCGGAAGTGCGGCAGCCGATCGTACCAGGGCCCCGGAATCCCTTCCTGCTCCGTGCAGCTCACGGCCGGATGATCGGCGAGTGGATGCAGTTTCTGCTTCGAAAGTTCTGCGCCGAAAAGTTCCGGCTGCCACTCATTCTTGTCCCCTTCGGTAAGACGGCGCTTCACCCACACCTGCGTGGCGCGATGCTGTTGCCAGTCCGTGAACACGCTCACGCTGTAGCCGCTGGAAAAGATCTCGTCGAAATGTTTGCCTAGTTCGTCGAAGCTCAAATCTCGATAAACCGATTGCGCAACCTTGTAGGTTGGCTGCACGTCGAGCGTGGTTTTGGTAACGACGCCGACAGAGCCAAGAGCAACCACACAGCCCAGAAAGCGGTCGCCGTCCTTTTCCCGCGAGAGGTGGATAAGATCGCCGTCAGCAGTTGCAATCTCCAGCCCGGAAACCACAGTGGCCAGGTTCCCGTTATGAAGGCCGGAACCGTGGGTGCCCGTCGCGCATGCGCCGGCTACGGTGATGTGCGGCAGCGAGGCCAGGTTATGCAGTGCGTAGCCACGCTCGTCAAGCCATGGCGCAAGCTGGCTGTACGTCACGCCGCCGCCCACGGTCACGGTGCGGGCCTTTTCATCGAGCGTCATGTCGTCGAGGTGCGCAACCGAGATCTGCTCGTACTCGCTGTCGGCGATGGTGTTGAACGAGTGGCATGTGCCGAGCGGGCGCAGGCGGTTCGCGCTCTTCAAGGCCGCACGTACTTCGTCAACGTTGGCTGGGCTCTGCAGGTTGCTAGTGCTGTAAGTCTGATTGCCCGACCAGTTCGTGCGGTGCGCCGCAGTCTGCTGTGCTCCCGCCACTCGCGAAAGAAGAGTGCCTGCCACGGCCGCGCCCGTTGTCTTTAAGAAATCGCGCTTATCCATTCGGTTCGTTTGACCTCACTTGCGCTGGCCGCTGCGAAGGGTCGCCTGCGACCGCCGGTACAGGATAGGAGGTTAATGCGAAAACAGGCAAACTGGTAATGCAACGCCGGGACGAACGCCGGGTGCCCCATCCTTCGCGTTCTTTGCGAAGGGTGGGCTCGCATGAGTCCAAAACCGGAGGGAGCAGGGGCATTTATGCCCCTGAAAGCAGATCGACGATTTAACTGCGGGTGCCCCAGGTGCCTAGCTTTTGGGCACCTGGGAATGAGTCCAGGTCGTTCTCAAAAAAGACTTGTCATCCCTGGCCGGGTCCCCCATCCTTCGCGCTCTTTGCGAAGGGTGGGCTCGCATGTACCGCGCAGCCAGCCTTTACCGCGGGTTGTAAATTAGCTCCAGCGTCACGCCGCCATACGGCTCCGTATCCACATACACCGCGCGACCCTTCCCCTTC
>Ga0302320_10007629_pt1 | contig 23762 bp, 19 predicted proteins | sample Bog_T0_3_FD_202130 | JGI IMG/M metagenome (GOLD analysis project Ga0302320, IMG submission 202130) | Peat permafrost microbial communities from Stordalen Mire near Abisko, Sweden - Bog_T0_3 | ecosystem: Environmental > Terrestrial > Soil > Wetlands > Peat | place: Sweden: Abisko, Stordalen Mire...
CGAACTGGGGGATGCGACGCTCCGCAAAATTGCAGTGGAGCTGACGGCGAAGCTCAGGGCGAGCAACTCGGTGGACTGGTATGTGCGGGAGTCCGTGCGGGCGAAGCTGCGGCTGATGGTGAAGACGATCCTGAAGCGGTGGAAGTATCCGCCCGATGGGCAGGACGAGGCAACTGAGACGGTGCTTGACCAGGCGAAGGAATTGTCGGAGGCGTGGGCGACGGTTTGAGGCGCATGTGGTTGTGGTGCAAACGCGTTAGGTGACTCTAGTGACACTTCGCCACGACTCCAATCACGATCTCAGACCAGCCTTTTCGTCCTATGAGCCGAGGGAGACTGGCCACACGATTGCCCTGGCTGAGATTTTGGTGAATAACGATACTTGCCAGGTTATGGACAAGTAATCAGATGTACAACTGAGGTCATGGCTCAAGAAACTCGTGCAAGTTGAGAAGAATAGAGGAAATCGAACATACCTGATGATGGTGGCTGAAGTGAAATGCGTCACGGTCTCGCACCTCAAACAGCTCCTTAATGCAGACGAGTAAGTAAGTAGAGGCCGTCGTCAAACAAATATCTCTTGACATGAATGCAGGAAGTCCACTATGGTTTCGCGCCATAAGCAAATAGAGATTTATCGCTGTCCTTCCACTCCTGACCCAGCCCACGTACTGATACAAATCTTTCCCGATATTGGTTGAGGTTTGAACCCGCGCTCCAAGCGATTGGGGAGGTACGAGCTTAGTGCGTCATGCGTGTAGCTACGAATGCAGGTCAATTACAAGATCAACGATTTCTCTGCGAAATCTCCCATGGGGATGACGGCTCGACCTTATCTCGGTCGTGATCCAGGTTCTCGTTTCACTGCAATAGGCAATTCCAACCATGCAACTGACCGCGAAGTCATATGGTCAACCGAATCAGATCATTCAATCTATGCCCAGGAAGGCGGCTAATGAAGGAACCGATGACAAACAATGAAATGCCGATGACAGCACGCCTTCGGATGCAATGGGCATGTGCGCTCTTCTATTTTGGATTAGCGGCTCCCGGCGTTGCCCAATCCCTCAATAGCCAAGACAACTCAGGAATCCAGCCGTTCCAGACCTATAGTCAGGATAAAGAGTCAGTCAATCTGGCAACCGGTAGCCTGAACCTGAGCATCCCGTTGCTTCATCTTCCTGGGCGAGCAGGTCATGACGTGGACGTGGCTCTTAGCTACAACAACCAATCCGTTCTGTACCCAACGCTTGGAAGCCACCCGGTGATCAACACTGCTCCTGGAGGGGGTGGCCAGCCAATTCCGGGCCTGACCCAATACGTGATGGGTTGGACAGCTTCAAGCAATTACGGTTGGACTACCAATTTCCCCTCAGTCACATTCCAGACACTCAGCAGTGGGGCACCGGCACATTACCCGCAATTCACTGGATCTTGTTTTGGCGCTCCTAGCCTCTCAGACGTTCGTGGACAGCAAATGACGTTTGGCGTAGCGCTCTTTGGTTGCTCTGCTGGCCTGACACCGACAAACACTACGAATGTGTCCCCCTATCTAACAACGGCTGCTGATGACCAGGGGAGCGGCGTAATCGCTGATATGAGCGCACCTGCGGGACCGACCTTCTTCTATCCGGACGGGAATAGGCTCGTCATTCCTGCGGCACCGGCAGGCCAGAATCTACAAGAACTTAATCCTACGACGATCTTCGATGTGGATCGAAATGGAAATACAAACACCTATACGTCGACGGCAACTAACCAGGTGATCACCGATACATTGGGACGTCTAGTCACGTTTACTTGGCCCAGTGGAGGTTCCCCAAGTGACGGAGTTACTAACGCCATTGGCGCGTCCAGCATTGCGTACAACAACTCAAACGGGCAGAATCAAACGATCCAGCTAATCTATGGTGGCAGCCCACAAGCCGCTAGTGGCGAACTGGACCAGCCAGGGATTTCCCTGCAAAGTTCCGCAGGCTATGGAATCGTTCCGCAGACGGCTTCGCCCGGCGTGATCTACATCCAGTGGGAAGGATATGGTGGTAATATAAATAATCCCAACGTCAACTTGTCCCAGAACCCGCTTTCAGCGATTCTGCTTCCGAACGGACAAAGCTATACATTCCAATATGACGCATTTGGTGATCTGATTAAGATTACTTATCCCGATGGCGGCTACACCCGATACGACTACCAAAAGCTGCAACACGGTTCGGCGATGGTGATCAATAACCTCCAACAAGTCTTTCAACAGGACATAATGCAGGTTGTTGCGAAGCACGTCTGTACTTCTGCCGCAACGCAAATAGGTGCAACGACTGCTCCAGTCGGAAACAACTGCCCAATTGCAGAAGAGACGACGACATACACTCCCAGCTCTGCTATTACGACGAATAATTGGAACACCGGCAACACATCGAATACGGTTGTGACTGCTGATGGCACATCAGTCGCCCATACTTTTATGGCGGTCACGCCATCGGCACCTGTTTATCAGTTTGGTGCTTACGAATCCATGTATCAGGCCGCTCCCGAACTCGCTGAAACTACAACAGCGGCAGGCGGTACCTTTCTGAAGTCGGTATCGAATACATACGAACCGGATAACGCACACCTACAAACAAAGGTAACGACGTTAGATAACGGCAACACAATCACTGAGCAGTGGACATATCAGCAGACGGCGGTTACGGGTGCCGCTTTTACCCAGTACCCCGCTCCAACTGGCACACCGCAGATTCCAGGCAATGAGGTTCCTTGCACAGGCTACTGTAATTACACAATCCCTCCTTCGACGGGCGCGTTTGCCGGCGTTGATATGGTATGGAATGTAGTCAACTACAGCGTGACTGACTGGAACAATAATGTTCTGAAGACGGTCGCCGACACCTGGCAGACACCCGTATTCTCTCCCAATCTGCCATTCCTCACATCGCAAAAGCTAAGCGAGACTATCTACCAAGGCTCGTCTACGACGCCCTTGTCGATAAGCCAGTATTTATACGACAGCTACTCGGCGTATCCGCTGACATCGAGCGGCGCTATACAGCATGGAATTCCAGGGATGGGCTTCGGCAGTTCCTTTCAAAGCCGAGGAAATATGACGGCGATCAAGAAGTGGCGAAACTGGGATGGGTCGTGGATAACCAGCCAGATGCAATATGACGATGCTGGTAACAAGATCAAAGATATTGATCCGAATGGCAACATTACTTCGTATAGCTACGCGGATGCATGGCTAAATGGTAGTTGTGCTAGTGCGGGAGGGGGCGCTGTTGCTTATCCTACGACCGTTACCAACGCAATGGGACAAAGCACGACCGAACTCTACAACTCGTGTACAGGGACGGCGGGCATAAAGACCGATGCGAATGGTCAATCGACATCCTATTCATACGATACTTCGGACCGCGTTGTAGATGTGCTTTATCCAGAGACGTACCCTGGGACAGCCACTCATGCCGAGACGAAGACCTGCTACAGCGATTCAAAGAGTTGTCAAGGTGCAACGGCGTCTTCAAATTACGTACTCGTGAGTTCGAACATCACACCCTCATTGTGGGCGATCAGCGAAACTGATTTGGATGGCATCGGTAGGAAAACAGCCCAAAAGACGCTCAGTGATCCGTACGGAGCGATGGAAGTCGATACGTCCTACGACATGATGGAACGGTTGCAATCTGTAAGCAACCCTTACCGGCCAAGCGCAGGCGGAACGACTGGTAGCACTACCTATACCTACGACGGATTGAGTCGGCAATTGACTGAGACGACTCCTGATAACCATCAATTGCTTTCAACCTATTCCGGCACCACCACCCATTCGTGGGATGAAACTCAACGCGAATGGACGCATGTAACCGACGCCCTCAACCGTCTCACCGAGGTGTTGGAGCCGGACTCCTCCGGCTCTGATACAGTCGCAACCCAATATCAGTATGATTCACTGGGAAACCTCACTCGGGTTGATCAGTGGGGTGGCCCAATAGGGTCAGCTGGTGACCGAGTGCGAACATTTACTTACGACTCACTCTCTCAACTGCTGACTTCTTACAATCCTGAGGCAGGAACCACCTGCTATGGAACGGGTAATAGCTCCTCATGTACTCCTGGGTACGATCTTGATGGCAATCTCTTGGTGCAAACAGATGCGAGGGGGATCTCAACCAACTTTAGCGTTGATTCACTGAACCGTGTGACAAGTCGATCCTATTCAGACGGGACAGCTTCAGCATGCTTCATTTACGACAATGCGTCGAGTGACCCTTCTGGGGCTCATCGTGTTGGGCGGTTGTTATTTGAATGGACCCAACACGGGACCTGCCCTGGAAACGCTTCCGGTGTTCCTTCCAATGCAATTAACTATAGGGTAGTAAATAGTTATGATCCCAAGGGGCAAGTCACGAACGAGACGCAATGTCCGTCCTCGCCGTGCTCTACGGCCTACACCTTTCCTTACACATACGACCTTGCCGGCAACGTTACCAGTTGGGCTGCTGGACTCTCCAACACTCCGACGCTGACCTCAACCTTCGATGCAGCCAACCGGCTGAGTAATGTGACCAGTTCAATGAGCGATAATGCACATCCCGGCATTCTATTTCGGGCCGATAGCACGACCGCAACGACTGTCGGCGTACCCTATGGTCCGTTCGGCATGTTGAATGCTGAGAGTGCTGTTTCCAACTCCACGAATCAAGCGGCCATTACGACGACTCACAGCTACGACACACGCGGTCGTATCCTTTCGGAGATCAACAACGATGCTGCTGGAAGCTCCACGCCGAGTTCGGGTCAAATCAATATCAACTTTGCCGAACAGCAGAAAACCATTACGACGAGTGGTGGTGCGAGCACTGGCTCCTTCACAATTACCGGCTCAGACCTACCTGTCACCCCTTGCCCGTCGAATGCAGGCTATGCTCCGAATTGCTTGGATCTCGGCGTAGTTGTTCTAGTCATCATCAATCCCGTCAATAGTTCAGCAATCTCCTACAACGCTGAGTACGTTGCGGGAACATCGGGCAGCACACTTGCTCAGATGTTGGCTGGTCAGATCAACGGAAACTCTTCCTCTTTGGTCACAGCTTCAGCAAACAATAGTGTTGTCAGCCTGACATCAAAGGCAACTAGCGGCGCAAACAACTATGGTCTCTATTCTGTAGTTCAAAGTATCACTACCCAAAACACCTCTTCGACGGTAGTGGGTGGTCCATCCTACGTTGTTTCTGCGTCGGGCCCAACGATGACATCAGGGGGAGGCGGCTCAACAACGACGATCTATGACACGGGTACCGTGACCGCTACGGTTGGCACCACAACCGCGCAGGTTGCATGGAATCAAAGCAGCACCTCTGCAAGTATCGCTTCAAGCCTTGCGTCGGCTCTTTCCTCTGCCAGTGGCGGAACGCTGCAAACCTCTGTGAATGGCGGCTCGATCAATATCCAGAGCGCGCTCACCGGTTCTTATCAGAACTCGCCTATTGGCATTACAATCACCCATGACGCGAGCGATTTCCCGCAAATACCTGTCGGTGTGACTACTCAGGGAATGAGCGGCGGCAGCAACACGGCCCTGTATTCCTTTAGCATTCCCTCTGGCAATGCGGGATACGCCGCCAATGGCGATTTGGTCTCAGTCACAGATTCTGTAATGGGAACATGGAGCTTTGGTTATGACCAGATCAACCGCATGACCTCAGCATCGGTAGCGGGCGGTGGCTATGCGGGTCTCGGTCTCACTTGGGGGTACGATGCTTGGGGGAACCGTCTGAGTCAGACGGTCTCACCGGGTTCCGGCTCACAGACGCTGCCTTCATCCTGGTGGTCGGCTTATAGTCCGTTGAATCAGAGCGCCGCTAGTTCAGTTGCTTCTTACGGATATACAGCCGCTGGTCATGTCACGTACGACGGTCTGAACCGTTACTACTATGATGGCGATGGGCGCCTATGTGCTATTCAGAACACGATCAATACTTCCATCACAGGCTACACGTACGATGCAGAGGGAATCAGAGTGACGAAGGGTAGCCAAACCGCTACGAACTGTACCGGTTCAAATGGCTTCGCTCCGAACTCGACATACTTGGTAGATCTAGGCGGCAACCAGGTGACAGAACTCAACTCTTCAGGTAACTGGGTGCATTCCAATGTCTTCGCTGCTGGGCGGCTGATTGGAACCTATGACTCTCTCGGTCTACATTTTCACTTTACGGATATTCTGGGTACCAGACGGGCCCAGGCGAGCAGTTCCGGCTCCTTAGAGGAAATATGCACGAGTTTGCCGTATGGCGACCAGCTAATCTGCACACCCACTAACCTTAGTACGGCAGATGATGCAACGGAGCAACACTTTACCGGCAAAGAACGGGATTCAGAGAGCGGCCTGGATTACTTCGGGGCCAGGTACTACTCCTCAACCTCGGGAAGGTTTATTAGCCCTGATTGGTCTTCATCCACTGTGCCAGTACCGTATGCGGATCTCAACAATCCCCAGTCGTTGAATCTATATGCATATGTTCAGAATAATCCTGTGACCCATCAGGACCTGACAGGGCATGACCCAGGAGAGGATTCCATGGCCTCCGGTTTAGATTGGGGGGGGGCGCCTTACGCGGAGCCGTCAACCAATAGTGCGTGCCATGGTTGCAGCTATGAATTGGCAGCGGCACTCTATGAGTACGAGCAGAGGATACAAGCAGCAACGTCTCGGATGCAGGACTTCAATAAGACTCAGAAGTCAATCACACCTTCGACACCGGCCCAATCACAGACGCTTACCGCTAGGACTACTAAAGGTGGCCCGAAGGGTGCTGTCTATCAGAGGCAATTCGAGTTGTCGAGGGCGTCTAAGAAAGGGGGCTATATCATCCAATATGTCAGTGCGGACTGGACGATCCCGGGTAAGCCAGATGATCAGAAAATATACTGGGAGGCTTTTCGCGTTATGCCTGGTGCCTCCTCACCTGAGGTCACTTGGTCCGAGGGGGGAGCCGATCAATTTAGTGGTGGTGGTCTCGATTCTAAGATCTCTGCCGATGCTCAGTTCTATGACGGGATGACCTCTAAGCAACTAAATTCTTTGTTCCGCGGTACCGGCGGCAAGCAGGTGCCGGAGTCAGGCTCAGCACCTTCGACAAACAGGGATCCTCATGTGCCCACCCCAGCATCATCGAATACCCTGCATGTATTTTGGGATAATCTTTTGAATTGAAGAGGCGGATGTTGAATGGCCAACAAGAATGTCTGTTACTTGCTATTGGGTTTTATAGGCATATTTCTCGCATCGATCTGTAACGCTCAGTCAGTTATTAGCGATAAGACTGTCCGCGCACAGGTCGTGATCGTCAAGTCCAGCCCTTCTGATATTGAGCGTGCAGCAGCAGCTGAGGACTTGTTTAATATGGTGAGAGGCAAGAACCTTACCCATGTAAGTTCGCGGACCATTCAAATGATTAGTGGTCTCGTAAGCCGTGATCACGATAGCGTGACGATATGGATTGCTGCGGCTCTGGGGGAGTTCGGACAACGAGCTTCGTTTACGGCACCCCGGCTCATCGAGGTATTGAAAAAGGTTGAGTGTCGCCGCGTTGACGCCTCGTCAGCATTCACCATTCGAACTGCATTGAAGAAGATGGGAAGGGATGTTTCGGCTTCCGAATGTTCGGAGTAAACACGGAATCGCGAATGCGATAGCCGACGCAGCATCTATTGGACGCACTTGAAGGAATGCCGAAGCAAGTGAAGAGGCCTAATCGGGTTACGAAAAGATGATCCAGAAAACTAATCGAATCCTTATTTTCGCATTTCCCATTATCCTTGCGCTAACGCTGACGTGGAACTCTACAGCAATGTGCGAAGTGATTCACGAAGCCGTCAAGAACAACAACCTCCCTGAGGTTAGGCGGCTCATTGAGAATGACCCGAATCTCGTGTTCAGCAAGGACGAGAACGGCTTTACCCCGCTACACTTAGCAGCAGCAAATGGCTATAGGGGCATGGTGGACTTCCTGCTGACCACCAAAGCCGATGTGAACGCTAGGGATGACTCTGGAAGCACGCCCTTGCATCAAGCGGCGGCAGCTGAAGGGGAGCATAGTGACACCGTGGAAGTGTTGTTAGCGCACAAGGCCAATGTCGATGCCGCAGACCAGCAGGGGTTGACGCCTCTGCACTACGCGCTCCTGGCCGATAACCCGGACGTGGCCCTGACTCTGTTGCGTCATGGAGCCAATCCGAATGTCAAAGACAACAAGGTGGGGCACACTCCGCTAATCCTGGCAGCGTCAAAGGGCTACAAGCAAGTGACAGAGCTGCTGCTGGCGCATGGCGCTGACGTCAACGCAGCAGACAACCGAGGAACGCCTCTTGCGTGGGCAATCCGCACGGACCATGCCAACGTTGCCGACCTTCTTCGTCAGCATGGCGGTCACGAGTAAATTGAAGACAGACCTGTATTTTTCGCCCACACTTACGATGTGTTGGCTCACAGTGTTGGCCCAACAACAGACACAATATGGTAAGCAGCCCGATGGTTCCTATAAAGCCGATCCTGCGAAGGTAAAGGCGGCGATTGCCGGAGGGAAAACGATTGGAAGTGGACAGTGCGTCGCGCTCTGTCGGTTCCTTTCGGGCGCGCCCAATTCAGGTACATGGGAGGCAGGAAAGCACGCACTCGATCTTACGGATGCGGACATAGGGACGGCCATCGCGACCTTTGACAGTACCGGCCATTATCCGAGTGATGGTGACCCACTGGGCAAGAATTCTGCGATTTTCATGGGCCGAGGTGCGCAAGGCAGCATCTGGGTGGTAGATCAGTGGCCCGTAGGAGATGGGCCGCGAGGCACCCATCAACCTTTCTTGCATGAGGTCATCTACCACGATCCAAACGAAAAAGTGCCTTCGCTTCGGTCAAACAATTCCAATGCCTACTACGTGATCCGTGTTCCCTAATAGCTGATCGAGGTGTTTAGATGAAATGTTCTTGCTTTTTCGTTCTTTTGCCGCTCGCGACAATGTGCGCGCTTGGCCAGCCTATTCATCAGAGTCAACCCTCTAATCCTCCAAGCGGATCGGAGGTCGTGGTCAGGAACCTCTATCATGACGTGATTGCTCGCCACCCGGTCGGTATCCCGTATGGCGCGAATATGAGAATTTTAGCGCCGTACCTCAGCACGTCGCTAATCCACAGAATTGATTCGGCCCAAGCCTGTTCACGAGACTGGATGCGGCAGAATCAGGGGCGTGTCTTAAAGGCGCCGTTCGCTTGGGGTGAGGCTGGGCTATTTTCAGGTGGTGACGAAAAAGCCTCACCGGGCAGCTTCCGAATCGAAAGAACAGAAGCAGAAAAAGATGGCTCCTTTCGAGTAGATGTTGAACTCATGTACAAACCATCGGACGGTCCCGGTGTCTGGCATGTTGAGGCGGTCGTAGTACGCGAAGGTGGACACCTTGCCGTGGATGACGTGATCTTCTTGAAGAACAAAGGCTCAGGCTCGCAGGCACCTGGTGAGTCGCGGCTATCGGAGCTCTTGTCCCAAGGATGCGATGGTCCCCGCTGGGTAGGGTACGGCAACCAGCACCGCTAGACTGGACACCAGTTCAACATCTCAAAAGCTTGCCATGCTACGCATGTGGTTGAGGGTGACACGTCACCCCGGATCGGGAGCTGTAGAGCAACGGAAAGTTGCTGAAGGATAACTCGTTCAAAAGACTGGCATCTAAAGGGAAATGCTCTCTGCGCTTGTGCGTTGGGAGCGAGCGCGTGTTGCTCACGGGGAACCTTATGAAACACAGCCCCTTAGCCCGCCTCCGGCCCCCTGCTGTCGTTCCAGGCGATGCACGGACGGCGTGTGGCCCAATCTCCGGCGGTGCTCTATGAAGCCGCCATTACGCACAAAATCTGTCGGCACGAAGGTCAGCGAGGCGGAGTTCGCGTTGCTGGAGGAACGTGCGCGTGGGGCCGGGATGCGGCTGGGGGAGTGGGTTCGGGAGGCGTTGCTGTCCGCGCCGGCGGAATCCCAACAGTCCGGCCCGGACTCCGGCGAGGTTGCGCTGGCGGAAGTCCTGGCCCTGCGGTCGCTGCTGTTGAACCTGCACTTCCGTTCGGCCACGGGCGAACCGGTGAGCGAGTCGGAGATGCGTGGGCTGATCGAGCGGGCGGACGGGTCGAAGCTGGAGCGGGCGCGGGAGCGGTTGGCGGCAGTTCGGGCAGCAGCAAAAGCGACCGGGCCGGAGCTGGAGACGGCGGCGGAGAGCGTATCGGAGATGGAACCGGAGGAGGTCTAATCATGGCGGAATGGGGACGGAAGGAGTACAGCAAGAAGTGGCCGAGGCGGGTGGCCCAGATCTGACGACTACAAAATCGGGTGCCCCACATCTCGATTTTGAGATGTGGGTTCGCAGGACGCTAGTCTGGCGAGATGACGCGCGGACTGGAACACTACGGCTTCGGTCACCACCACTTCACCGTCATGGATGGGATGAGGGCATCGAATCCCCTCCCAGCGATTCCAGATCGCCGGACCGCAGATGCCGCAGGAAGGGGTCATCTCTGTGGGGATAGGCGCGAAGGAACGCACGGAGCACGGGTAGCCCTGCCGCGCGTCGATGGTTCGGCGCAGTAGGGGATGTTTGCAGCGTATATAGGACGGCAGCGCCTGCGGACTCCCAGCGACGGCACAGCGACGCACGCGGGCGTTGCAGAGCTTGAGCGACCTCCAGATGCCGACACGCGGCACCCCGGTCCAGGCAGGCTCGTCGCAGCAGGCGGATCGATCTCTTTGCCCTCGCCGAAGCAAACAGTTGGTGCAGGCTTACTCAGCCCAAAGATCGGTAAATCAGCAGCATATTGGTCTATCTCGACTTCACACTAAACCCAATAATCTCAGAATTTTGCGCGAGCTAGCTTGAAGGACAGGGCCCTCGCTCCCTCGTAATGGTGGCAGTTCCATACCGCCTAACGAGGTGCAACGATGACGCATACCATACTGAGGCTTCCCGAGATCAAGAGGAGCACTGGCCTTTCGCGGAGCACAATGTACCTCCGAATCAGCCAAGGTGCCTTTGCCGGGCCGATCAGCCTCTTGTCGGAAGGTATCTAGTACTCCGTCTACCTGCTCCTCCGAGTTTCGGAAAGCCTGAAGCAGCGCTGCTCAGCGGTCCAGATATGGCTGCTTGCCGTGCGAATAGCCGCAGAGCAGCTAAGTCCTGCGAGGGTGGAGCGCGTATCAAAGGCAACGCCTTCTGTACCTGCCTGCCAACGTCATAATTTGGAACGGCCGTGTTTCCAGTTGAGTGCTAGACCTGAATACGAATGGTGACCACGTACCACTTAGGTGGCCTTAAGCGGCTGCGCACAAGGGAGCACTCCTACGGGCTTCCTCGACGGAGTCGATCATATGCCGGTCGCCGCTACAATATCGCAGATGGAGAACTTGGCTACAGTCATGTCAATTGATCCTCACGCATTAAAGCTTTACATCGACGGTAATGCATACAACAATCCTGGCGGGAGCGGTGGGATTGCATGTCGTGCCGAATATCCAGAGTCATGGAACCGCCCCGACGAAGAGATTTTCACAGTTGGGTTTCATGAGAGCACTAACAATCGAATGGAGTTGCAAGCCTGCCTCCGCGCACTTGAGTATGTGCGAGATGAGGTCAGATCAACGGACACTAACCGCGTGCAGATCATTACGGATTCCCTGTATGTCTTTAATAACCAGAGGATGCCAGTTACTTGGCGCAGAAACGGCTGGAAGACGAATGCTGGGCGCCCCGTAGAAAATGCTGACCTGTGGAAGAGGATGCTTACCCTTCGGCCACTGTGCAAGGTTCGGACAGACATTATTTGGCAGAAGGGCAAGAAGAGTCCCATCTTGAAGAGTGTGGACAAGGCTGCAAAAGCCGCCGGGAAGTCGCCCACCAAACACGATAGGGGATTCAGGGCGGGCAAGATCGGCAGGTCAAAGCTGACAGACGGCTCTTCAACGCTCTTTGCAGCCAAGGGACAGCAACAAGTCATTCGGGTTTACAAGTCGTCATTGATTCAGAAAACGGGTCACAAAATCCACTTTGATGTGTTTGATGAGGTCTCCGGTCAATTCCGAGAGAAGTGCAGAGCATACGTGGACGCCAGTCTGATTGATGAGCTGCACCGAGGCCACACGTACCGTGTTGTGTTCAATAGCGAACCCCTAAACCCGATGGTCATCTCGATCTTGGAGGAAGTAAAGGAATCGCTACTCAAGCCATGAGTGTGAGATGGCGATGGAGTTCGTACAGCACAGGCGGGTGCCGTCATACGAGCGCATGATGTATTGAATACAGTCTCATCACCTGTGTCTCGGGTGCTGACCTGTGCGAGCCGCTACGCTTTAACGTCGCGACGCGATGCATCGTCGCACGATAGACGGTGAGCGATCACGACGCATTGCACTGGCCATCTCTCGCGCCGTGATGGGCATACAGACTTGCGGACAGAAAAAACCCCGGCTATGAGCCGGGGTTATTCGTGTTTAACATCCTGTCTCGCTCATGCGCGGGCAAGAATGCGGTCCACCTGGAGTGGGTACCACTGTCCGCCGCGCGGCGCGGGTACGCGCTCCTCATTCAACTTAGCCGCGATACCCGATAGCGTCGTGATGCCCGATTGTCGGATGTCTTCCAGCATGGGCAGCAAGTCCGCTCTACGTTCGGCTGCCTTCGCACGACGCGCCTCTAAGCTAGCCTTTCGGCCCTCTGCTGCGATCTCTAAAAAGCGATCCATCGACACCCTACGGCCGCCCAGAACGCTGCCACGAGCTTTCTTAGCTCCTAATGCTGCCTTCGTTCTTGTAGAGATGCACCGTGCCTCATGCTGTGCGAACACAGCCATCATGTGAAGGTGTGTTTCGTCTGCCTCCGGCATGTCCGCCGCCGTGAATCGAACCTTCGCTTCCATAAGGTTGGCGATGAAGGCAACGTTGCGGCTCAGGCGGTCTAGCTTGGCAACCAACAGCGTCGCGCCATGCAGACGGCACAGGCGTAGAGCCTTGGCCAGCGCAGGCCGGTCATTCTTGCGGCCCGATTCCACCTCTACAACCTCAGCCACGATCTTCCAGTCACCGCCGTTTAGGTGAGCTTGCACGGCGGCCCTCTGCGCTTCCAGGCCCAAACCGCTTACGCCCTGTTGCGTGGTGCTGACTCTCAGGTAGGTAACGAACTTGCCGTTTGCCATGAGTTGACCGCCTTTCATCGTTTTCATCGTCGTTTATCGTTTGTATCGACGACCGTTGAAAGAAATGTAAACCAGCCAAAGGCGGGAATGCAAGGGAAAAATGCAGGGCGCAGCAACTATTTTCCAGCCCAGGCGGAGGGTGCCCATCCCGGAAATTACGCGCCAGCCCGTCTCTACCTATCTCCGTCGCTGCGACGCCGCCTCCCGCCTTGCAGCGGCCATGCCGCGCCCCGTGCGCGACGGTGGCAGCGGCGTAAGGGCAGGGCGAAAGAAATCCTAATAGGAGTGTCGCCGATGGCCGGGGCCGGGGAGTCCCCGCCGGTCGCCGCACAGCGCGCCGCTTGGCACAGCCAACGCGATGGGTCCCATCTGGGAATAGGGTGGTACACCTCCCCCACCATCGCGTATCGGATACCAGACCCGCTCAGGGCCGCTTATATAGTTACCTGCTCCGGGACGTGCTGCGCTCTAAATGCACATGACAGAAACCAAACGATCACCCCGCCCCTTCCGCCCGTCGCGTAAGAAGTACGGGCAGGCGCTCGCCGCGCTGAAGCAAGCCGTGGCGCTCCCATCCCTGCCCTGGACCCAACGCCTCCGGGCTGCCGAACTCATCATCGCAATCTATGGCGTCGCACAACTCGCACCCGTTCCGCCAATGACCGGGCATAACCGGAAGGTGGTCAAAGAGCTTGTGGAGGAGAGCCGCTTCGAGACCGCCGTTCGCAAAGAGGTAAGGGGCAGGATGGCGGAGCAGATAGAAGCCGATGAGCGCGCGCAGATCGCCACGGTCAACCCCGCGCAACTCGCGGCTCAGCAGTTTTTAGAGGGAGGCAGAGTATGACTAGCACCGACACCATGACACAGCTACGGGCGATGATCGCCGATGAAACGGCGGCGCTCAGTGATAGGAAGACTGCTGCGTCGCATATCACGGCGCTCACTGCCAGCGCGGTGGACCTCACCATCCCGGCCAATGACCCGGAGTACCTCCGGCTGACAGCAGACCACATCGACATGGATGGCGGGACATGGCAATTCAAAGTCGAGCCGAGGACGCATGACGAAGCCATAGCCGAGATCAGAGACCAGCGTATACGGGCAGCGCACGGCGTCGCAGCGCGAGACACGGGACGGCATCGCCTAGAGCGTCTCGCCAGCGTGGCGGCGATCCTGTCCCTGCTGTCTGAGAGAAACTTCTACAGAGTCAACGTGTACACCCCAGAACGATTGCTGGACAACCTCGATAGGACGGGACGGTGGGATGGCGTCGAGTGACGCCGACCGTAAATAATTCAGGTTTATTTTTCTGGGTACGAGGCATGAAAAGCCAATCCTTCTTCTATTCGACCCCCAGCGTCTCAAGAGCCGACCGGACATAGCAGGCGGAGAAACCCTTGACACGCGGTGTAGACTGGATTTAGTTGAAAGTTCAGCGCGAGTTCCACCGCTGGGCGAACGCCGCAAAATAACTGCGTAGAGCCCCACCCCCCAACAATCCAGAGTAGGAAACGCACTCGAAAAGTGCGTTTCCGATAGTGCAGCTATGTAGGGGGGTCCCTTTACAAACCTGCACATCGTTTCATCTGTGAAGACTTGTTTTCAGTTACTTAAGCCACCCGATCTCAGTACTAAGGAACGTAAGTAATAGACACACACAGCGAAGCCCTGAAGCGAGTTCTCTCAAAAACCAGGCAGTTCAGCATGTCGTCCGTATCTCTCCTTATCTCTCCCAACGATCAGCCTGTAGCAACCACCGAACCACAGAGGGAAGCGAGCTTGCAGCAATTCAAAGGGATGTGGCCGACGAAAGTTCTCCAGCTCCCGTCCGGCATCTTCGTGAAAGGCAAGCTGTCGATCACGTCGGCTGCTGCGACAACCCTCGCTGCATTGCATCTCCAGTACAAACAGCGCAAGGCACAGCGACCGATCCTGGACGACGACGGCGATCCAATCCCAACGGATAAGACGGCGATTGTATGGATTAGGCGCGAGCGGCTGATGGAGCTTACGGGGCTGTGCCTTAGAAGCGTCGCTACAGCGATCAGGACGCTGCATGAAGCCAAGTTCATCAGAGCCGTGGTGCGCGATAAAGGCGGACCTGACGGTGGCAGCATCATCGGCGGATATGAACTCTGGGGAGCGCGCAAAGACGCTCCGCCGGGTCCGCTGGCGTATCCAGGCAAAGGAACGAACGTCCTGCTTGGAAACGGCGTCACGTATTTCAACGTGCCGATAGAGGTAGTGGAGATGACGGATAAACACTTCTCTCTTGCGGCGATGGAAGGGAGCGAAGTCAAGTTGTATCTGGCAGCGGCATGGTGGGCGGCGACGCGGAAGGCGACCCCGCTGGAGTTGGCGACGCGGAAGGACCTTGTCTTCAACACACGGACAGCCAGACTCCGCCCAGCGTCCAGCCTCGCCGTCCCGGCGTACAGGAAGGCGATGCTGGGTTTGCAGGCGAAGGGACTGATCTACATGAGCATCGGCGATTCTGCTACGGAGAATGCGTTGACGCTCTGCGACCCGAAGACGGGCGAACCGTATCACGCATCGGATAAGTTGTCGGACTGGGAAGAGGACGACCCGGCTAACTACTCCACGGTGAGCAAGGGTGGGCGCAGCCGCCGCGTCGTGTTGAACGGGACGCCAGAGCAGATGAGAGCACTGCTACGCCAGAGCGTCCCGGCCAGTGACCCGTTCATCGGACGGCCCGATGGTGAGGTAATGATCCTCTGTCCATTCCACGGTGAACAGACGCCGAGTTGCTCTGTCTCGCCACGTGGCTTCTGGCATTGCTTCGGATGCGGCAGACGCGGCACGCTCTCCAAGCTGATCGCAGAACTCACCGAATGCTCACCGGCCGAAGTCATACACAAGACGGCAGCAGCGACGGGGCAGACCGTGGTCTATCGTCCGCCGGACTCCAAAGCGACGATCTATCCGTACTTCGATTTGTACGGTCTGAAGAAGCAGGTGTTGAGGTACGACGACTATGCCGACGGGAGGAAACACATTGCCCAGCGACGCCCCGTCCCCGGCGGCGGAGACTGGTCTTACGACACGAAGGGCGTCCCGCCTCTCTTGTACAACTTTCCGCTGATCGGCGGTAATGATGTCGTGATCGTAGAGGGTGAGCGCGATGCGGCAACAGTTACAAGCGCGCTCCCGCTCGACTTGCGACGCGACTTTTACGACACTCGCTTGCTGGTCGGTGTGACCTCCGGCGGCGCTCAGTCCTGGCATCCAAGCCTTGTAAAGTTCTTGCATGGCGCGAATAGCATCACGGTCGCCACGGATGATGACGAACAGGGGCGCAAATTCGCAGAGGAAATCATGGCCTCTCTGGACGACGCGAGGATTGAGTACAGGCTGGTGACCTTCGCAGGCATCGACGGCGTGAAGGACGCCTCAGACTTTGTAGACAAGTTCGGCCCCAACGCGCTCGGCTGGTTTCTTATGCCGGAGCTTGGACCGCCGATGATTGGCCCGAAGTACATGCCTTGGCTGGCAGATGATTACGTTCGGCGGGGCGACCTTATAGATGCGGAGATCACCATCTAGATTTTACGCAACAGCACCACAGCACCACGAACACAGCACCACGAATCCCGAAATGAAAGGATAAGTTGGCAGATGAAAGAACCGGAGTACCACACGCGACCACAGAAGTAGCAGCAAGGCATCTTGCCACCCCCAACGCAGCACAGAAGACGACACCGGCAGAGCAACGCAAACACGCACGCAAACTCGCAAGGCGCAGGTACCGAGATGCAGAACGCCGCGCAGACGAACGCGACACCAGGCGCGCGGCATTGGAGCAGCTCTTCTTTGCCAACTCAGCCTTCATCTCCGATGCAGTGCTGGCTGATCCCAGGCTTACGTTTCAGGATGCCGACGCAATCAGGTACGGAGTGGCGCACTACCTGAACAAGTACAAAGGCAAACTGACCGACGCCGCTTTCCAGCGATGGGTCCTAGACAAAATCCGGCCTGCTGTCGCGCTGTGCGGCCAGCGCGATGCGTTCGACCGGATGATCCGCGAGTGCGAGGGATACGTCCGCGCCGCGATATGGAAGGTGCTGAGGACCGGCCAGGACCTTGGCATCTGCCATCAGGATTGTGCGGACGAAGCCGCCCAGAGGGTTTGGGAATGGGCGGTGGACCATGCCGACTCGCTCCTCGCGCCCAACCAATCAGCGGTCCCGACAACGCGCTTGTATGAAGTAGCACGCCTACAGGCCAAGAGCATAAAAGCCGATGCGCTTCGCAGCCGTGACAAGTTCGACTCAGTGGACTTGGAGCGCATCGGGCGTGACGGTGCTACAGGCGGCATCGTCATCGAACCCGTTCCAAGCGACCCAGACAATCCGACGCCCTCGCCTTCACGTCCGGCCCGCGAAAAAACACTCAGACGAAAGTGACGTGTGGCGCCCTAAATGTGTAACAGGGAAAACACTCCCACCATGCAACGGACGGCAGAGCCCACAGGGCCACCGGGATGAATCCCACGTCCGCCGCATGACCCAGCGAGCCCAACACGACGCAGGGGGCAGGTACGGCGCAAAGACGCCGGTCGCCCATCCGCGCCGCACAAGGCGAGCTGTAGCAGCAATGTAACCGATACACGCAACACACTCTAGGAGAGGGGGACTTATTCAATCAGCATCATTCGACACACGCGCGCCGGAGCGCACGTACAGAGTAACCACGATCAGCAGGGCAGCAGAATGGCAGGAAACTTTTGCCAAAGTCGTGGATTGTTATATCGCGCTCAGAGCCTTCCCCGCGATCAGCGCGAAGGATTATGACCCCTACGCCAACCGCCGAACATCTAGCTGGACTCCCGACGTTGCTCATTTCCTGATGGACGTGGAGCGCGTCACAGAGGAGGCGTTGGGCGAGAACATCGCCTTGCAGGCCGCTTGGTTTGCGATGGCAGCCGGAGAGGGCGCATCGGTTCCCGCGAAGATCAGGAACGATGTTTACCGGCTATGCGGAACGCTCTACAAGAGCCGGGGACTTTCACCGTCGCGTTACTTCCGGCGGTCCCTTAAGAACGATGGATGGATGACAGCGGATGGTGACGCATGACCGCGAGTTGCGGCGTACCAGGGTGTCGCATCTGCGATCCAAAGGTGACGACGATAGGGCGTTGGGTCCGATTGGCGAGACTGCTGAGGCATTGGAGAACACGAACGGAGGGGAGGGGAGCATGAGCGGGAAAGCGAACTTGCAAGGCAGAGTGATAGGCGGGCTGATCGTCTCAGAGAGCGCCGGGAATCATCGCTGGAATATCCAGTGTGATAAATGCGGAGCGCGCGGAACGGAATCGCACGCGGCGCTCGTAAGCGGGATGGCACGATGCAAAGCCTCCGGCTGTAGAGACAACGCGGAGGCAGTACGAGCCGCCCAGAGCGAGACGCTGCCCAAAGCGCGCCGCAAGGCCATCACAGACGAAGCGAACGAACGCCAGAGCGCAGAGGACAGAGCCGAAGCCGAACGCGCCGCAATCGAAGCACAATGGGCAGACGGTCACGACCAGTTAGCAAAACTGATTCGTGAGCGGATAGCAACGCAGAGGGATGATGAGTGCTGGATAGAGCCTGCGACCCTGGCTCTGTCTATGCGGCAAGCGGACGCGGATAATTTCAACCGCACTGAGGCGGCGAAGTACGCGGAATCCAATCCGAGCTTTTTTCCGAGTCGTGCGAACCGCGAAGCGCTCGGAGGTTACTTTGACCGAAACGGCATAGCTATCGTGTCCAGCGCGACGCTCGCCGCCGCCGTCCGGCGCTTGTCAGAGTATGGCCTTCTCGAATCACGACCGGCACCAGCGCCTCCGGCGCTGCCACAGCAGCCCTACATCAACCTCAGCATCGAACCCGAACCGGACGCAGAGCCGGATGGGCTGGGCTGGGACATCGAAACCGGAGAGCCGCGCGTTTACTCGCCGCTCCAAATCGAGCGGATGTCCAGCGAGACGTACCGGAGAGCCTTCCACGTCAGACGCGAAGCGCAGATATTGAACCGGAGGGGATGGTAATGACCGAACTAATCGCAAACGACACACAGACAACCGCGCACGAATCAGGGACAGAGATTGAAAAGCTCAGGCGTCAACTTGTCATCTGCCTATCCCAGTTAACCGCCTCAGAACTCGCGGCCGCACTCACACAAGGCCAACAGGCCGCAATCGCAACCGCACTCGCGTAGCACCTGGACGACAGCAGCTTGACCAGCATTGGACTCTCCCCCTCCGGGCCATTGCTGGTCATGCTGCTGTTGCGCCATCGAAATCCCGGCTAATGAGGATCAGCGCTGCCGGGCAACCCCTGCCAGGGTATGTCAAGCGCCTCTTCACCTCTTCCCATAACCCCTAATAGGAAACTCATGCCTGATCCCTCTACGGATGCTGTGGTACAGAACGCCGCGCCTGCCGACTCACAGAACATCGTCACGAACGCGACGCCTCCGACCGCATCACCGACCGCAACCGCCAGCGCCACAGCGCCCAGCGCCAGCGCCACGCTGCCCGTAGCGCCACAGGCAGCATCTCAGGCACCCGCTACAGCCTCGCCAGCGTCTACGGTCACGCCACCCACACAGGACACGGTGAGCAATCGCACACCGAACCTCAGCACGCCGCCGCCTCAAGTCCCCAACGTCCCCAACCCGCAAGCGCCACCCAATAGCACGGTGCCACAGGGGACGCCCAACGCTATGCACCCGGCAGTACAGCGGGCCGGTGTGACCAACTCGGTAGCAGTCGCACTCGCGGGCGGCCCTCGCTATCGCACGACGGTCGACCCGGACACCGGGGCAGTTACTCGCACCCAGATTCCTCTTTCGAGGCGGGATATTGGAATGGCCATCGCACTCGAAGCGATCAGCGGAGCGCTGGCAGGATACGGCGTGAAAAATGGACCAGGCGCGATTGGACGCGCGGGATTCGCGGGACTGCAACAGGGGGAAGCGGACACCGCTGCCAAAGACAAAGCCGATGCGGACCAGGCCGACGCTGCAAAAGCAGACGCCGCGAATCAGACAGCCATTCTTGCGAAGCGCGCGGCCATTTACGAAGCAAACTCGCGCACCCTCTTAAATACCAGCGAAGCTGAGCAGCGCGGAGCGGACGCGATCGATAAGCTGGTCGCCATTAATCGGCAGAGTGGAGTCCTGGACACCGACGCCATCAATGTGCTGAATAACGGACAGCCGATGACGCAGGACGAACTTAACGACGCGATGAAGAAAGGCGCGATAGACCCCACAGCGCAGCTTGGACCCATCGCAGGACGGGAAGAGATCACCGGCGCGGACGGGACGAAGCGTTGGCAGGCAACCCATCTCATCATCAAAGACGGCAGCTCTCCCGTCACGCTCTCGCAAGCCGACTGGGATAGGTACGCGGCAGCCGGAGTGCCGGGATTCACGAAGGGCACGCAGATCGGCAACGGCGGCGCACAGGTGAAGCTGTCGATGGTGCAACGCGCGAATGAGATCGTCGCTTCGCATCACCTCGCAGACCTCCGTCTCGCAGACCTTCGCACGACGCTGGACGGCACACCGCTTGCAGACAAGGTGCCCGTCGCTATCGACTGGACACAGCCGGGAACCGAGACGGCCATGCAGCGGTATCAGCGTTACGTCTCGCACGACGCCGCGAATCTCGCAGACCCTTTTCTCGCGCTGCAAGCTATGGGCACAGCGAAACGAGATCCAAAAACCGGAGAGATGGCACCGAACCCAGACGCGAAGTATGCCGACACCGTAGCGACCGCGCTCGGAGGCTGGAATGTTTTAGAGAGCGCGCACAACCAACTCTTAGCGAACAAAGCGGACGCGGCGAAGTACAGCATCATCGACACCGCAGACAAGGCAAACGCCGTGCTGGCGTCCCCGAAGCGCTTCACACCGGACCAGGTGAGCGCCGCCCGCGGATTCAACGCGCTCACCGCGCAACAGGGTGAGCGTAAGGCTGCTGACGACGCACGCGCTCACGCGGTTGCCACCGGCGCGGACGTAGAGGCGATGTATCGCTTCGGGCGCAACCCCGTGACCGGGCAAGTTCTCAATCTGGACAATGCGCCTCCGGCGATGCTGGTCGATTCGAGCGGACAGGTTATCCCACAGGACCTCATCTCCACTTACAAGCCAACAGCGCAGCAGCGCCAGACGGGCGACACAGCGCGACAGGTCCTCAGCATCGCCGCCGATCTCCGCCAAGCCATCGCAGCGAACCCCGCACTCGCAGGGCCGCTCTCCGGACGGAGTAAGCAAGGGCTGGCGAAGCTCGGCCTTGGAGATGCACAAGCGCAGAAGTACCTGGACGATCTATCGTTCCTGCAAACGGCAGCGACGAAGATGCACACGGGCAGATTCTCTAATCAGATACTCACGAAGATGGACAACCTGATTAAGCCGGGAATGAACGATGCACAGTTCGGCGGGGCGCTTGATTCCATAACCGGAGTAGCAGGACGCTACGCAGACGAAGATCGCTTGACGACGGTCGCAAACTATCGCGCACAGCAACAGCAACAGCAAGGGCAGCCGGCGAACGCATCGAAGCCCAACGCTCGCACGCCCAACACACAGACGCCACAACCGCGCGTCGTGCCAAGGGGTGCTACTCCAGGACGTGACAGAGCCGGGAACATCGTCGGCTATAGGTTGCCGAACGGGCAGACGGTGAGCTTCTAATGGCACCCCAGACGAACACTCCCGCGCAAGCAACAGCACCCGCGCAAGCAACAGCACCGGCAACAGACAGCGGCATGACGTTCGACGCGACTCCGACCACGACGGCCATCTCTGTCCCCGCGCCGCCGCCGCCGCCGTCGTCCAACGCAACGGACGGAGGCATGACGTTCGACGCGACGCCGACGGCCAACGCGATCACCTTGCCCGATGCGACGCAGCAACAGACTCAGCAGACCCAACCTCCGACCGACGCGACAGGGTTCCCAAAAGGAATCGTATCAGTGGACCCCGGACCGCCGACTCTTGGCGGCAAGTTCGAGCGTTGGGCGCGGAACTTAAACGAAGACTTGCGCGATGGAACCGATTTGACTGGCATCGGGACTGTGCTGAAGAAAATGGGCGCTCACGGTCTGGGAGACAATCCGGTCGGTGACTTCATGGGCAGCATCCAGCTAGGCTTGGCGAAGGCACTCATAGGCGCGTCCGAACTCTCGCAGGGCAAAGTTTGGCCGGGGATGCGAGACACTGCATCTGGAGTGCTGGGCGTGGGAACGATACCACTCAGCTTCGCCGGACCAGAAGGCGGAGTTGCGGGAGAGGCTTTCGACACAGCAGCCGGGAAAGCGGGACAGGCATATGACGCTGTAGCAGAGCAAGCGGGACGCGCGGCCAACGCCGTCAAAGCTCCGTTCTCTGTTCACGCATTGCAGCAACCTCTACAGCAGGGCATACGAGACGTGTTCGCTACCGTGGCGAAGGATGCTGGAGTCACACCGTCCGCATCGGCTTCGATCCGCGATGTAGCGACGGAGCTGTCCAGTGCTGTGAAGGCCAAGGCATCGGCCCTGTACTCGCAGCTTGACGCAGCGACCGGCGGCGGTCGGTTCCAACGCTTCCAAGATGCGCTGTCCAATATCGAGGACGGGCTGAGGGATTCCCTTGGCGTAGACCCGGAGAAGTACGAAGCGCTTCTAGAGCGCAAGGCTGAGGTACAGGCCGCACAGCAGGCCGCGCTCGACATGGCGAAGGCCAAGGGCGTAGACCCTGCGCTCATCTCCAAAGCGAACGCCACCTGGACGCAGCAAGCGGCCTTAGACGATCTGGGCAAAGCGGTACGCCAAACCGTCTCAGGGATGCGCCCGGAGTTAGCGGAAGCGAAGTCGTCAATGGAGAGAGTGAACCCGAAAACATTGTTCGCCAAGATCAATCGGCTTAACGACAGAGGGCGACTCGCACAGGCCATCGGCCCTGAGAACGCGCAAGCGCTCTTGCAGCATGTGGATAGCGCTTGGCTCACAGCAGAGAAGCTCGCCAACAGACAGAAGTGGATAGGCAAGGCAGCGAAGACGGTTGGACTCGGAGGCGTCGGAGCGCTCGGATACGAAGCGGTGAGCGGACTACATCACATGCTCAGTGCGGACGGGCAGTAGGGAAGCGGACTATAGGCTTTTGACCTCCGCACCTCGCCAGCACCCTCGCCAGCACCCTCGAAAAACCTTGCAAACACTCTCAACCTCTGCCGAACAACGGCAGCATTCAAACCGCTGCAAGCTGTTGATTTTACAGAGGGGCAGCACGCCGCTTTCCAGACCTCTGCCTTTTTCTGAGGGTGCTGGCGAGGGTGCTGAACCTGTTTTTTGGATGCTTTAGAAGGCTTTTCGGTGCCACCGATGCTTCTAGATTCAATAACTTACAGCCGTTTGGCTAACTGTCACGGCAGAGGTCGCGGGTTCGAGCCCCGTCGTCCCCGCCATTCATCCCAAAGCATTTGCGGATGTCTGGCCATAAGATAACAACCAAACTGGCACAATAGGCTCCTCCCAGCACGGTGCGG
>Ga0302320_10007630_pt1 | contig 23761 bp, 20 predicted proteins | sample Bog_T0_3_FD_202130 | JGI IMG/M metagenome (GOLD analysis project Ga0302320, IMG submission 202130) | Peat permafrost microbial communities from Stordalen Mire near Abisko, Sweden - Bog_T0_3 | ecosystem: Environmental > Terrestrial > Soil > Wetlands > Peat | place: Sweden: Abisko, Stordalen Mire...
TCCGCGTTTTTGGCTGTTAGAGGAGATTTCAGACTCAGCGATCGCCTCCGATAAACGAGCGACGCCGGAAGTAAATTGGATGGTGCAGAGCAAGCAACCTGGAGATAAGGTGTTTTTCTACCGGTCTCCATCGGAGACGTGGGCCGCTTTGCTCGGTCAGGGCAGTTTCGCTGTCGTTCGCGATGGCAGATCGATACGATGTATCATGACCGTTGAGAATTGAGGTTCTGAATATGAGCGATCAAAAGCAAGTTTGTCGCAATTGCGGCGGCAGCGAGTTCTATACGAAAGAGGTTTCGTTGAGCGGCGAGACGGCGCAGTTGATTCCCATCGGAATTTTTGCCTCACGAGATATTCGTTTGCGTGTTTGCGGTAGCTGCGGGCTTTTCGATTTATTCGTGATTTCGGAGACTTTAGAGATGGTAAGGACGAAATTCACCAAGGATTCTTGAACTGAGAGCAACGCCGCTTAAAAATTGGCCGGCTCGTCTTGCTGCAGCTTCAAAGGGAAGGCGGATGGCGCTGTCAGTTTCATCCCATTCTGCGGGACGGTTCACGCCACGAGTCGGCGGTGGCTAAACCTTTTCCGTCAAACCTTTCGACACGCATATTGCACCATCTCTCTTTTGCCGTCGCCGATCTTGCCCGCTCGGCGGAGTTTTACGATGCCACCCTGGTAAAGCTAGGCTGCGTCCGCGTCTGGGCGCACGCAACCGCCGTTGGTTATGGTTTGCCTGGTGGTGGGGACAAGTTTGCCATCAAGCTTCCGCCATACGGAGTTCAGACTTCTTGATCCAAGCCAGGGGCTTTCGAGCTTTTCAATTTCTCCCGCTCTATTTATCGAAAAATATTTCTTCAATGGACAATTTGAATAATCGCGCCACCTTGAAAGCCAGCGGCAGACTGGGATCGTATTTTTCCGTTTCAATCGCGTTGATGGTCTGACGCGAGACGTCGAGCAGGTCAGCCAAGTCGGATTGCGACCATTTCTTCGCCGCACGCAGTTCGTGCAGACGGTTTTTCATTTATACCTCCGCCAGGAAAAGACCGTCCCGATACCATAGTAAGCCCACATGATATAAAACGCCCATTCCGCATGAAATTCTGGCGCGCCCAAGTCCCGTAGAAACAGGTACGTAAAACAGGTGAAACCCGTAGCGAGTCCGGAAAAGGCCATTGCCTCCGTGACAATTTTTCTCTTCATCTCATCCAATCCCTCCGAGACGAAGCGAATGATGGTGGCGGCCAAATAAATCAAAGGCACCAACGGCAGGAGAACCAGCCAGTCTCTATGCGGCCGGTCTCCGGCGTCAAAGTAGTTCAGCGCGCAAATTCCCAGGACATAGCCGGTGAATCCGACCGTCATTCGTAAAGAATATTTTTCGTTGTGCTTTTTCATATTGACCACAGTGTAAAGCATACTTGTCGTTATGTCAAGTGTGCTTTACACACATATTCAACAACAACCCGCCGGGAATTTCTTCCAGCGCGCTCGCCAGCATTGCCTCCGCCTCATGATCAGCAAAATAGGCCCCGATTTGATCCCCGAATAACGTGGCCGGGTCACCGTGGTACTGGTCACCGCGCCGGGGGACGTATGCTTTCTCGGCGGGTTGCCGGTAATCTTTGAGTTGGACAAAGGCGGAAAATGTTGCGATGGATGGGGCGGAAGAGTTAATCATACACGGGCAGCGTGCCGGTGAGTGCCGGCCAATGCTGCCCGCAAATTGAAAATAATCAGTCGCGAGAACCTGTGAAATCGCCAAGACCGTCATGCTTCCGCCAGTTCCACCGCAAAGCGGCTGAGTTCAACAAGTCGCCGAAGCCAGCCGCCGTCTCGTCTTGCCGTGGCTTCGGAGCGAAGGCGGATGGCGCTTGGTTGTTAGGCATCCAGCGTTATTCCGTATGAAACGATTGCGTGACGTATTGATCCTGTTGGCGGTCGCCCTTGCCTTCGGTGTATCTCTCACACTGTTCCGGCGTGTTGTTGGCTTTACTTCGCCGTGGTTTGCCCTGCTCCTCATGTTCTGTTTTCTCGGGTTGGTTGCTTTTGCGCGTCCCCTGTTCCTTTTAAGAATGCCGCGATGGTTGCGGGCGGTGCGTCCATGGGAGGTGCGGGGCAACCTTTACCGGGTATCGGGTGTTCCGGTCTTTGGCGAGCTACTGCGACGGACTCCTCTGCGCTATTTGCAGCCGTTGGTATATTTGAAGCGTTTCCCGGGCGATCCGAGGCAGGTGCAAGCCCAGATCGAAGGGGCGGAAGCGGCGCATTTTTGGGCGGGCGCATTGATTCTCCCCTACATGGTGTTTGCGTGCGTCCAAAATTGGTGGGGCGTCCTCTTCTGGTTTGTCGTGGTTCAGGGCGTGGGAAATGTTTATCCGATTTTACATCTGCGCTGGGTGCGAGGACGCCTGGAAAAGGTTTTTGCCAGGAAGCTCCCTAATCAGGCAGCACGAAATGCCTAACCGAGAAAGGAACGACTAGTGGGCGCCGAGAATCCTAAAGTTGACGTTTACATCGCCAAATCGGCGGAATTTGCCAGACCGATTTTGGTGCATATTCGGAAAATCGTTCATACTGCTTGTCCGGAGGTCGAGGAGGACTTGAAATGGGGCCATCCGTTTTTTCTCTATAAAGGGCCGCTGTGTATGATGCCGGCGTTCAAGCGGCATTGCACATTCGGCTTCTGGGGCCGGAAGGTGGTGGAGGCGAAAATCCGCGAAACCGACAAGAGTGCCAAGCTGGACTCCCTGGCTAAAATCACGCGCCGGTCCGATTTACCGCCGGACCCAATCTTGATCAGTTACGTCCAAGCAGCCATCAGCTTGAAGGACGGGGGTGTCAAACCACCCGCCAAACCCAAAGCGAAGGCCGACTTGGTGGTCCCGGTCTGTCTGACAGTGGCTCTGAGAAAGAACAAACCGGCGCGGAAACATTTCGAGAATTTCAGTTTCAGCCACAAGAAGGAATACATCGAGTGGATCAATCAGGCCAAGCAGGAAGCAACCCGAAATCGCCGCGTCGCCGCCGCGGTCAAAATGATAGCGGAAGCGAAATCAAGGCATTGGAAGTATCAGAAGCATTGACCTCAAGGCGGAGATTCCGATCATGCAGGATGGTTTCCACCCTGTTTCCCTGAACCTGCGGGGAAAAGTTCACGCGGAGGCGCGGAGAGGAGGAAACTGGGAGGGGAATTTTACCGACTCTTCAATGAACCTCAAAAGTGGACGCCCTCACCTTTGCCGGTTCCCCGCGGAGGGTCGAGGGGACCGGCTGGTTGGCGATGCTGGGTGACTAAAGACTCAAACGGTTGAACGTGAAGCGCACGGCCAGGATGCCCGATTCCGTGGCAAAAACCATGGGCCGCCAGATCAAAATTTGACAAGCGTTGGGTTTCGGGTTAAGCAGGATAACCACATTTTCTCTGGCACATCATAAAACACGAACTCAGACATTTGTGTGGGTGATCGATTTCCGAATTAAATATGTCTAATTGAAAACTTAAGGTTTCCTGATGGTTCGAGGCTTAAAGGAAATCGATCTTTGCGCTCATTTTTTGACCGCGATTCCGGTGTCTTTCGAGAAATTTTCCGTCCGCGAAGGGCTGGATCGTGGAATTCTAGTAAACTTATGAAAACGAGCTGCTGGCATAAACTATTTTCGGTGCTCCTGACCCCAACCTTCTGGCTCGTTTTTAGCGCGCCGGATACCAGGGCCGCCACCACGATAAATGTCACCAGCACCGCCGATTCAGGCGTCGGAAGCCTGCGGGCGGCAATCACCACGGTGAATTCGGCCGGCTCCGCCTCCTTTCCGTACACGATTACCCTACCCGCCGGGACCTATAAATTGACCTCAGGTGAACTGGCGATCGGCCCCAGCGGGCTGCTGGGGAAACTTCTCATCATTGGCACCGGCACGTCGGCCACCACCATCATTACCAATAGCGATGGCGCCAGTCGTGTCTTTGTTGTGGATCCCAACACAACGGGCAATGTCAAAGTCGCCTTTTCTGGTCTGACGATCACGGGCGGCAACGATACGTTCGCCGACAGCTACGGCTTGCAGGGTTTCGGCGGCGGCGGCATTCTCACTGGCGACGTAGGTGCCGGAGGAGACTTTCTAACTTTAACCAACTGTGTTTTTGTAAATAATCGCGCCGGCGGCTCAACCACTAGCAGCGCCGGCGGGGCCGTCTCCTGTGAAGGGGGCGGCATGGTTGCCGTTGGATGCGTGTTTACCAATAATACATTTGCCGGCAACGGCTCCTCCATCTGGCTGGGAGCAGCGGTTTATTTTATTGCCGAGGATGCCGGAGATACGCTTAATCTAAACGGTTGCACCTTCCAAATAAACGCCATCCCGGCTACGTCCACTCATCTCGCCCAAGGCGGGGCCGTGGCCGTGGATAGCGGCAATACTTTTCCGGCGGCTTATATCACCAATTGCGTCTTTGGCGGAAATACCATTAACAGTTCGCTGGCAGGTGGCGCTGACTATGGTGGCGGAGCACTCTATCTGGCGCCCGGCACCAAAAGCATCATCAGCGGCTGCGCCTTCACCAACAACCAGGCGAATGGGACCGTTAACAAAGGCGGGGCGATCCTTTGCAGCGAGTTCACCACCAACGTCATTGTCTTCAGCCGCTTCGTGGGAAACACCATCGCGAGCGGCGGATCGGGATCTCAGATCTACCTCAACTCCGCCGGCAATAACCAGGGACCGTTTAACGCCAATGACAATTGGTGGGCCTCGGAAAGTGGTCCGTCCGGTGGCATTGCGGGAACGAATACGGCCAATGCCAAAACGCCGGTCAACTGGCTGTTTTTGACCAACACTGCCAGTTCAGCCACCGATTTATCCGGGGCCGCTGACACGCTGACTGCGTCATTCCTCAAAGATTCCGCCGGCAACATAATCTCCGCCTTGAATCTGGCAGCCATGACCAATTTATCGGTCGCTTTTGGCGCGACGGACGGATCGATTTCCGGGGCCCAATCCGTAATCCAGACCAGTGGCGCAGCCACCGCCACGTTCACCGGCACCATCGCCGGGGCCGGCAATGGAAGTGCCACGGTGGATGGCGTGACCGCTTCCGCCGCCATCACCGTCCAGGCCGGAGTGAGTTCCGTCACCTCAACCCCGTCCAGCACCTACTACAAAGCGGGCGGCCTTGTGGCCATTACCGTGAATTTCAGCTCAGCGGTGACCGTCACCGGCACACCCCAGTTAACTTTGACGAATGGCACCAGCGCCGCCGCGACCTATGCCAGCGGCAGCGGCAACGCCGCCCTGGTATTCAACTATACCGTTGCGGCGGGTGATACCATCCCGCATCTTGATTACGCGTCCGCCAGTGCGCTGACCTTGAACGGGGGAACCATTATCGCTGGCGGCGGCGCGGCCAGTCTGACTCTTCCGGCTCCTGGCGCTGCGGGATCTTTGGGTGCCAATACCACCATTGTCATTGATACGACCGCTCCGACAGTGGCGATTGGCGCGCCGAGCGTCTCGCTGACGAATAGCAATGGCTCCGTCACCTATGCCGTCACCTGGTTGGACACAAACTTGAAAACCAATTCAATTTCCCTGACCGCTATACAAGTGTTTCAAAATATCATCAAAACAGGGACCGCTGGATTCAACTCCATAACCGTCACGCCCGGCGCCGGCAGCTCCGCCAACGTTTGGACCGTGAAAATTTCCAACCTGACCGGTTCCGGGACCCTATCCTTTATTGTTCCCGCAGGCACCGCCAAAGATCTGGCCACTAATTCCGCCCCCGCTTCTTCTGCCAGCGCCATTGTCACCGTGGACAACACGCCGCCCGCCGTGACCATTAGCCCTCCCAGCGTCCCTTATGTGGGTAGTGGTGGCACCGTCAGCTACACCGTCACCTGGTCGGATGCGAACCTGGACAGCTCATCCATCTCGCTATCAGCCGCGCAAGTTTCCAACAATATTTCCAAGACCGGCACGGTGACCGCCAATTCCATCTCGGTGTCTGCCATCAGCGGTAATAGCTGCACCGTGCTGTTGAGCGATCTCACCGGGGACGGCACCGTTGGCTTTACCGTTCCGGCCAATACCGCCAGAGATCTGGCAGGCAATCAAGCGGCGGCCTCGTCACCCAGCGCCACCACCACCGTGGAAAACACTCCCCCAACCGTAACCATTACCAGCCAGCCACCGGCCTATAGTCCCACCAATACCGCCGCTTTTAGCTATACCGAATCGGATAATGGCAATCCCGTGGCCAGTCAAAATTATCAATTGGATGGCGGCGCCCTGACCACGGCCACCAGCCCCGTCGATCTTAGCGGACTGGACGCTGGTTCGCATACCTTCACTCTCCAGGTTACCGATCAAGTCGGCAATATCGGTACAGCCAGCTATACCTGGCTGGTGGGAGCAGCCCCTGCCATTTCCGTGCCGCCCTCAGGTCAGACCGTCGCCTATGGGAGTAATGCCACCTTCAATGTCACCGTCACCGGCACTCCAATTCTCGCGTATCAATGGTACTTTGACGGCGATGCCATCAGCGGGGCGACCGCTACCAATTATGATCTCACCAGCATCACCACCAACAATGCCGGCGATTATACGGTGATCATCACCAATTTCTACGGCAGTATCACCAGCAGCGTGGCCACCCTGGCCTTTAGCGTGGCGAATCCGGCCAGCAACCTGGCATCTTCGGAAAACCCCGCCGGTTTTCTCGATGGAATTTCTTTCACGGCTACATTGCCGACGGATGCCACTGGCAACCTGGTGTTTGCTTCAACCAACGGCCCCTTCAGCACAAATGACCTGTCCGGCGGCATCGCCACCAGCTCTTTAATCAACACGCTACCCCGCGGCACCAACCTGATCACCGCCATTTATAGCGGAGATTTTAATTATGCCGGCAGCACGCTGACCTTAAATCAAGTCGTTACCAACCACCCGCCGCTGGCCGGAAACCAAACGAATCACTACCCCGGCGGTACCGCGCTACTCATCAACATTGCCAGCCTGCTAACCAATAACGTCACGGATGCGGACGGCGATACGATCACCTTGACCGCGGTTGGCGTCAGCACCAATGGTATTAGTCCGGCAACTAACGCTACCTTTATTCTATACCTTAACACTAATAATGTGAACGACCAGTTTGCCTACACCGTGAGTGATGGCTATGGTGGGAGTGCCACCGGCACCATCACCATGGTGGTGGATCTCACTACCAATATTTTCGGTCAGACCAATCCCGATCTGATTGCCAGTAACGGGGCTGCCTTGCTTACGTTCTACGGCATCCCCGGCGAGCACTATAGCGTCTGGCGTTCGACCACGGATGTCTCCGGACCTTATGCCCTAGTCTGGACGACCAATGCGCCGGCGGGCGGCCGATTTATCTTTACGGATGATCCCGCCCCAACGCCTTCGGCCTTTTACAAACTGTCCTATCCGTGAACCAGGGGCAGACCCAGCCATGGTGACCCGTGTCAAAGAACAAAAATATTTTTATGAACAAGCTTTTGATGATCCTCTCGTTGGGATTGCTGGCGGCCACACCGTCGCGCGCGGACGGTCCTTTTAGTCAGACTTTCACCGGGGGCGCCATTCCCAACAATCCGGTCGGCGCGGTATTTACCGGCGACTTCACTAGCGCAGCCCCCAATGATTACATTACGGGCGTGACGGTGGACTTGGATGTGACCGGCGGAGTGGCCAGCGGACTTTATGCCTATTTGATCGCGCCTGACAATACGCTGGTAGTCCTGTTGATGCAGCCAGGCGTGACGCCGGGCGACACCTTTGGCAATTTGAGTCCGGGAATAAATTTACGATTGGCGTATGGCGCGACGCCCATTACGGCGGGTTCGGATTTGAATCTGGGAATTGGCTCGCCCTATGCCGCCGTGGATGATCTCTCCAATTTTGGCAGTCTGGCCAGTCCCGGCGGTCTGGCCAATGGAACTTGGGAATTATTTTTTGCAAATTTAACCGGCAATGGCGAAACACCCACGCTCAACTCATGGACGTTGAACGTGGACGTCCAACCCATCGCCACGCCAGAACCAGGGACTCTGGCCCTGGGAACGCTCGCGCTCCTGGGTATCGTTGGACATTGCTGGCTGAGAGTCTCTCTGAAAAATCGGAATTCGGCGGCGACGAGGGTCCGGGAAAAGTGACAAAGAGCGAAAGCGCCGGTTTCGCGGGACAACCGCTGGGCTGATTGGTCCAATTCGCTCAGGATTGCGGAGAACATGGTGGGGCGGATTGACCCAGACGAGGAGGCGGTTGTGGCCGGACGAATGGAGCATTTGCAAGGGCGGTTTGGTGAGCAAATGGTTCCGGCTGACAGCCCTGCTTTATCTTACTTCCGGAACATGCCGGGGAGGCCGCCGCCCATTTTGCCCATCATCTTTTGGAATTTACCCATTTTCTTCATCATGACCTGCATCTGGGTGAATTTGTTGAGCATGGTGTTGAGCTCGGTCACGGTCACGCCGCTCCCGGCGGCGATGCGGCGACGGCGGCTGGCATTCAGGAGGGCGGCGTTGTTCCGTTCCTTGACGGTCATCGCGCAAATCATCCCCTCCATGCGCTTGAATTCTTTTTCCTGTTTACCGATGTCCATCTGCTTGAGGGCGTCGCCGCCACCGGGGAGCATTTTGACAATGCTTTCGAGGGAGCCCAATTTTTTCATCTGCCGCAATTGTTCCAGAAAATCGGTGAGGGTGAATTCGCCCTTCCGCATTTTTTCCTCGAGCTTTTTGGCGTCCTCTTCGTTGACGGCCTCGGCGGCGCGCTCGACGAGGCTGACGACATCGCCCATGCCCAGGATCCGGGAGGCCATGCGGTCGGGATGGAACGGTTCGAATTCATCCAGTTTTTCGCCGACACCGGCAAATTTGATGGGCTTGCCGGTAACGCTTTTGAGGCTGAGGGCCGCGCCGCCGCGGGCATCGCCGTCAAGTTTGGTGAGGATGGAACCGGTGATGTTCAGGGCCTTATCGAAATGGGTGGCGACGTTGACGGCTTCCTGGCCGGTGGCGGCATCGAGGACGAGCAGGATTTCCTGCGGGTGGATGAGGTCGCGCAGGTTGACGAGCTCCTGGACAAGGGGTTCATCGATTTGCAAGCGGCCGGCGGTATCGAAAATGAGGATGGTGCGATTATTGGCGCGGGCAAATTCGAGGGCTTCGCGGCCGATTTTCAGCACATCGGTTTCGCCGCGTTTGACGAAGACGGGGACATCCAACTGTTTGCCGAGGGTGTCCAACTGGTCCATGGCGGCAGGGCGATAGACGTCGGCGGCCACGAGCAGGGGGGCGCGGCCCTGTTTTTTGAGCAAGCGGGCAAGCTTGCCGCTGGAGGTGGTTTTACCGGAGCCGTGCAAGCCGACCATCATGATGCAGGTGGGATTGGCATCGAGATTGAGGCTGGCGTTTTGGGAGCCGAGCAGGTCGACGAGTTCGTCGTGAATAGCTTTGACGACCTGTTGTCCGGGCTGGATGCTTTGAATGACTTCGGCGCCAAGGGACTTGGTTTTGACGCGTTCGATGAAATCGCGGGCGACCTTAAAATTGACGTCGGCTTCCAGCAGGGCCATGCGGACCTCGCGCAGGGCGTCGGAAACATTGCTCTCGGAAATCTTCCCCATGCCGCGCAAATTGCGGAAGGCATTCTGGAGCTTGGTGCTTAAGGAGTCGAACATGGGGTAATGATATGCCAACCGGGCCGATCACACAATTTAGGATTTTGCGGGATAAGACAAGCGGTGCCAGGCTCAATTCTCACGCCAGGCGGATTTCAAGGTGGCGGCCAACGCATCACGGTCATTGAGGTGATCGACATCGAGCCACAGCGCCTGCGGGCCCGAAACAAAACGAAATCGTCGCTCATTCTGGAGTCTAGCCTGGCACCCACGTCATCGGAGTGATTCACTCGTGAGTGAAAGTGTCGGTACAACTTCTACCAATGGTGGAAATGCACTTTTACATCCGAGAGGTGCACGGGTGGAAATGTCAGGTCATCGAGAGGCCCCAGGTTTCCCCCGAGCCGCAGTTCCGGCCCGCCTCTGCTCGGCGAACGTTAGGCCACTCGACTACGACTCTAAACAAATGTCGCCAAAAAAGATAATCGCCATTTCGTTGTTGGTATGGTTCGTGCCATTCGTGCCTTTGGTGTTTATTTTTGGGCATGATTTGTCGGCTCGACATCTCCCAGCCTGTGTTTCCGGCATGGTGTTTCTAACGGGCGCGGCGATTTCGTATCTAGTTCTCATGGTCCTGCGATTGCATGCGCAGATTCCTGATTGGCTAGCATGGTGTTTGGGGATTCTTACGCCTGCGAGTTTTACGGTTCTGACCCTTCTTACTACGAGATGGCGCGAGTACATCCTCATCGCTGGTTTCATTTTAGCTGCCGGCTTGAGTTGGTGTTCCTATATGCTTATGAGGGCATGAATACGCGATGGCCTAACCACCCAAGGCTTGAAATTACCTGATTTGCGAAATCCCGATGCTTTACTTTCCGTCAACGTCCAGGGTCCAACGATGGGGAACATGCAACAGGCCGGCTTGGCGGGGACCGGTGCGAATGGCAAATTTGTAGGCTTGCCAATGGTAGTCGTACGCATGCGTCCACTCCTTTTGATAAACCCCAACACTGATATGGTAGGTCTCCGCCCGGAGATCCAGACGATCGATTTTCAAGGTTAGTTTTCCGGTTCCGGTCAGATCGGGCAGCGTGCTGCCTTTCACGTCGGTACTGACATCAATCACCATCAAATAATTCTGGTCGCTGATACTGGCATTAAAAATCGGCGAGACAATACGCCGGGGCGCGTCGTAAGAAATTTCAATGATCACCGGATCGCCGCTCTCCACCTCGGTCACTTCAACGCCAAATTGGTTGAGAAGGCGAAAGCCGGAGATTTTCATTTCCCCGGAGCCGAACCGATTGACCCCGAATTTCAACGCTTCGTTCGCGTCATTTTTGGAACGGCTGCTGGCAATCGCCGTCAACCGCTGAGTCTCGACGGACATCTCCGCCACATACCGACCGACGATGATTTCCGCCGGGCCGTAGGCAACGGTCTCGCCGCTTCGCAACCAGAGGGCCTCATCGCAAAGCTCCTTCACGGCGTGGCGGTCATGGGTCACCAGCAATATGGCGCATCCTTGCGCTTTGATTTGGCGGATGCGGTCGAGGCATTTGCGTTGAAATGCCAGGTCACCGACCGCCAGCACTTCATCCACCAAGAGAATCTGCGGGTCGGTCTGCACGGCAATGGAAAACGCCAAGCGCATGAGCATACCCGAACTGTAGGTGCGGACGGGACTGTCAATGAACTCTGCCAACTCCGCGAAATCGACAATCGAATCAAAACGTTCGCGCACTTGCTGGCGGGTCAAACCGCAGATCACGCCCATCAGAAAGGTGTTTTCCTTTCCCGTCAGGTCGGGATGCATGCCACTGCCAAGGTCCAATAGAGCCCGGATGGAGCCGCGGGTTTTGATCGAGCCGGTGTCCGGACGTCCGACGCCGCCGATGAGGCGCAACAAAGTGGATTTGCCCGCGCCATTTTTTCCCAATAAACCCACCATCTTTCCGGGAGCGATCTCGCAACTGACATTTTTCAAGGCCCAGAGGACATCGTCATTCTTCCGGCGGTTGAAAATATCTTCCGCCCATTGGCGAAACGTGCGCGCGGGATGATATTTGGGGTAGCGCTTCCCAACGCCCGAAATGGTGATCACCGGTTCACTCATCAGAGTTCCTCCGCAAATCGGTGGCTCATATGAATAAATAATTTATGGGTGGAGACGAGCAGCAAGACTCCGGTGGCGAGCAAAAGTGTGAGGACGGAAAAGTTTGGCCATTGGCCATGCAGCAGGACCGCCCGGTAGCCGTCGATAAGCTGGGCGAGCGGATTGAAGGTATATATGAAATCGTATTTGTGGGGGATATTCGCTACCTGGTAGAAGATCGGCGTGGCAAACAGCAGCACTTGCAAAACCACGCCCAAGACCAGGCTGGTGTCACGAAAGGCGACGTTGATTGCGGCCAGCAAATAGACGGCGCCCAGCGAAAGGACAAACTGGATAAACATCAAAAGGGGCAGCAAGATCAACGCCCCGGTAATGGGCGCCTTGTCGATCAGCAGAAAGACGAATAGCACGGGCAGCGCATACAAAAACTGCACCCAAGGCACCAGGACGGAAACCACGGGCAGCACGACGGTGGGAAAGCCCGGCCGCTTGACCAATTCGCGGTTACTGGTAATGCTGCGCGCGCCCTGCAGCAACGCCGCTTGGAACCAGGTCCAGATGAAAAGGCCGGTCAAGGCGTAGGACGAATAACGGTTGGTCGCACTCACCGAAAAAATCTTGTTGAAAAGAAATCCGAAGACCAGGAATTGAAAGAGCGGATTTAACAGCGACCAGAATATTCCAATATAGGACCGCTTGTACTGGATTTTGACGTCGCGGGAAACGAGTTCATAAACCAGATCGCGCAGGTGGATTAACGGTTTGGACCAGGTTTCCGCAAAATGTCGGAAGGATAAATGAGACAAAGCCATGCGATGCAAAATTATAGCTTAAGCTTCCCGTTAAATTGGCTCAAATTGTCATCCGCGCCCATCATGATCCGCGGCAATGCCAATAGGTCGGACTGCAGGTCGGCAAACCCCGTCCGGCAGGTCAAGGCGCATAAATAACCGCAGGCGCCCACGATCTGGCGGGTGGACAGATCGCAGTCGCCATACGGGTAGGCAAAGCTGGTGACCGCCCCGAGTTTTTGTTCGAGCATATTTTTTGATTGAAGCATATCGCGGAAAATTCCCTCGGGATCAAGTCCGGTCATGGGCCAGTGTGAAAGGGAGTGGGATCCAAATTCCACCCCGTCAGCCGCATGGCGCAAAACCTCGTCCCAGGACATCAGCGGAACCCGCGTGCCAAAACGCGCATCCCAGGCATTGTCCTTGCCCATGTTCTCCGTTACCAGAAAAACCGTCGCCGAAAAACCGTATTTTTTTAGAAGCGGCCAGGCTTCCGTCGCAAAATCGCGATAACCGTCGTCGAAAGTAATGACGCACGGCCGGCCTGGCAGGCGTTGGTGGGTGGCCACGGCCAGGCACCAGTCGCTCAGCCGCACGGAATAAAAACCGGCCTCCTTGAGGCAGCGAAGGTGTTCTTCAAACAATGCGGGCGGAACCCGATAATGACTGAGCGACGGGGGGCCGGAGTCACTCACCTGATGATATGCCAGTATCGGCACACCTGGCGGCGCTTTCCGGCGGTAGCCAAGTTCGCGCACCGGCTGTCCGCCTTTCCACAATGCGTGCCGCTGCACACTGGGGGGCAGCGGCATCGGCTGGGCCATGACAGTGATTTCCGGGGCCGTTTGCCGCCGGCCAAACCACCAACCTTTGGGCTCAAAACACTGGACTCGATAAAAGGGCGTGTTGACCTCACGCGTCAGTTGCAAGGATGTGCCATCCAGAATGACCTCGCCGATGCGACGGGCGCCGAACGGCAAGTCCCAGTCAAAACCCGGCTGTTGCGGGTCATCCGCCACGAGATTCGAATGGGCAGTAACAAATAAACCGCCCGGCGAAAGGGATTTAGCAATTTTGCCTGCCACCCGCCGGAGCGTGGCTTCGTCGCCCATGTAATACAACGCTTCGTTGCACACGATCAGCTCATAGGGTCCGCCAAATTGATCCTTGGTTAGATCGAGCTCGCGAAACTCAATGTTCTTCTGATTCGCGCATTTGACGGCGGCGCGCTGGAGCGCGGTCGCGGAGATATCCGCCGCCACCAGCTGCTCGACTCGCGGAGCGAGCAGCGAAGTAAAATGGCCTTCCGCACACGCAAGCTCCAAGGCACAGGCGTAGCGGCGCTGCGGAATTATCTCCAATATCTGCTCACTCTTTCGGACCTCGTACGGCCTGGTATAGCCCCAGGGATCAGACCGGGCACGGAACACCAAATCGAATGAATTCACGTGGGCTGGTTGATTGATCTCGGGCATGGGCGGGGGTTTAAACTCCGGAGTAATCGCGCTCCGGCTCAAATCCCAAACCTCCGGCAAATAAACAATCTGTGTACGATCCGAACGAGTCGAAGGCAATTGGTCCACTAATTCAAGGACAGGCCCTTCACCCGGTTTTGCCTCCGTCCCGGGCGTGAAGGGCAGGAAGCTTCGCCGCGAGGTGGATAGTCCGGCCAACCCGGGATTCCGTCGGGCCGTAAAAGCCTGCCCGTGCAGCGCCGGATATCGCACATAAAGCACATTCTGGAGGTAATCTTCCCCGATTTGATTTGCAAGGTCACCCACAGCGGCGAGCGCCGCTTTGCCAAGATTGACACGGCTTGCCTGGAAACTTATTCGCTGCCGAAGCGAGGCCGGTTGAGTGATGGAGTGTGCTAACAAACCTTCACGCACGGCGCCCCGGCACAACTCAAATCCGAAATGGCTGGTGATCCGGGAAATGAGTGTTCGCCGGCTGACCTGACCCTTAGTTGATTTTATGACGAGCGATCCGAGCGGCGTGGCCCCCAGAAAAACGACCAATGTGACTTTAGCCGGAACTTTTTCAAGATTCGTCACCTCGTCGGCCACCTGCAGGCACCGAACGTCCTCATCGGGGGCGGTGGCGCTTCCTTCATCAGTGGCAATATCAATCGCGGAGTAAAAATCCTCTTCCCGCCACTGCGGCTCACCCCAAAGTTCCTGAAGAAAGAGCAGCCAGCCAATCTTGGAATGAAATTCGAAGCCGTTTCGGTCCGAATCGCTCAATCGAGACCCCAAAATCAAATCCCCGCGAAACACGGTGAAGCCACCGTCTCCCAAATCGCGCACGCTTAAACGCTGATACAGGTCCGCCTGAAAAAAAATCCGCAGAATATCCCAGGCAAAACGGTCGACCACTGCGTCTTCGGTAACATAGGCTGGCGAACGCCCCCCGAATACGGGCAGCTCAAGCAACCCGACGCGAACCGCGCCATACTCAACTTGAAATACAATATTATGAATTTCCGGTCCGCAGGCAAAATCTGCGATCTGGTTTTCCAACTGGAGGGTCTCCTTAGACCAATGGCCCACGGCGCCAGAATTTTTTCCACCCGCGAGCAATAATGTTTTTTCGAAGGCGTGTTTCAACCGGTAGGCCAGCAGTGGAACCGCCGACTTCTTTTCCAAACCCTCTGCCACTTCCGAAAACACGGCCAGATAGGGGCTCCACCATTCCCCGGCACTGGCTTCTGCCAAAGAAATCCCCGCCAAGAGTCCCATGCACACATTCTCAGCCATTTCCACCGGACTGACTTCAATCTTCGAGTCAATGTAATCGAGCATCAGGGTGGGAGGCTTTCTCCGGGCGAGCAGCAAACCGTCCAAGAATCCCCGAAAAGACAGTTCGGCGGTTTTGAGATTGCCGGGCTTCAGCCCGTCACGATAAAGCGGGTCAGGGTATTTAACCCGCTCATCGGTTGCCAAACCGCGGCGGATGATCTGCGACCCTTCCTGGTGCAGTCGTTCGAGATCGGCACCGTCACTGACTGGAACCGGGAATACGAGTGGCTCAGGCACAACCCCGAAGCTAGCTCCGGCGCGGCTAGCACGCTGGAAAAAATCCCATCCCTCAAGATACTCAAAGCCGGGGTCAAATTCTCCCGCATAGACCGTCAGGGCAGAGCGAAAAACGCAACAGCTCAAAGGAAAATGAGGTTGCCCGGCCAATAGCGAAAACAGGTCACCCGTTGCATCAAACGGGCGGCCGGTCCGGATAGAATGTCCCCCGACCGGACGGGTCGCCGTCTGGCACCAGACGGCATCCAAACGCCAGTCCAGCTCCAGCACTTCAAGGCTTTTGCGGAGAAAATTGTCGTCCAACAAGTCGCCCGGCTGCAGAACGAAAACCCAGGCGGTTTTTGCCTGCGCCAGGCCGGCATTCATACGGCGGGCGCGATTGCCAAATTCTCCCTTGATCAAAATGATTCTCGAGTCATCCCCAACGAACTTTTCGACCTTCGTTTGGACCGCCGGGAGACATAAGCTTTCCAAAATCAGAAAACAGCTCCACTTGGTCCATGATTGCCGCTGGAGAGAACCAATCGTTTCTTCCAAGCCGACGGGATCCGCCGATACGGGAATGATACAGGAAATGCTGGAATCGAAGGGCAAAACGGGTGGTTGCGGCGATGCGGCCACCGGCGACTGTTTTTGAATGCCATTACCCTCCGTTGGATTCCGGCGTGGCTCCACGGAAGCAAGGGGGCCGTCAAGCTGGCTGGTCAATTTTTCGCCGGCCACCGCTTCGCGCCCGTTGGCCGGGTTGACCTTCGCCAGGCGGGCGGCTTCCGCCCGGGCTTTGGCATAGGCGGTTATTCCCAACAGCAGACCGCTGGCTTCCGCCAGGATCAAGGAGCGACGGTGTTTTCCGGGGCGAAGGGCGCGCCCGAGCAGCCACCACCCCACCGTCTGGAAACAAAAATAGCTTGCCGCCGCCTTGAACGAAACCGTGCGGTTTCGCAAGCAGGTGGCGAGGTAGGGAATGACACAGCAACCGTTGCTGGTGATTTGCTTTTTTAGCGCGGAAAAATCACGGCGGTGAACGTGCCACACGATGGCCCGGGGTTCATAGCGGAGCAAATGCCCTTTGGCAACGAGACGATGGAAAAACTCCACGTCGCCGCCTCCGCGCGTGGCTGTGCCCACATCCAGGGCCGGATCAAAGAATCCAATGGTGTCAAAAACGGAACGGCGAAAGGCCATGTTCGCACCGACGCCGAAACCACTCGCCCATAGGAGTGCCTGCTCCGTGAGTGAATCCCGATGATAAGAAACCACATTAAGACCTTTGCCCATGCCTCCATAAACATACTCAAAATACATTTGCGCCTCGGTCTCAAGTTCCTGGGGCGCCACCAGGCCGGTAACCCCCATCACTTCCGGATCGCCAAAGGCGCGGTGGATCGCTTTCAACCACTGCGGATCGACATGCGCGTCATCATCCACAAAAGCCACGAGGGAGTGCGAAGCTTCCGCCACCCCTCGGTTTCGAGCCCAATCCAGGCCGGGGCGAGGCTCCCAGACATACCGGGCCTGGTATTCCCGGGCGACGTCGCGCGTTTGCATATCCTGGGAGGCATTGTCCACGACGATCACCTCGAAATCGGCATAATCCAAAGATTGCAGGTGGCGCAGACAGGCATCCAGATTATGCGCTCGGTCCCGGGTACAAATGATTACGGAAATGGCTTCCGGCTTCGGATGGGTTTCGGCTTCGGGCAGGAACTCACGACAGAACGCTGCCCGCACCAGCTCCCGGGGGAACTGGCGAGCGACGATGGCGATGATTTCGTCGCGGGTATAGCCTTCCGGTTTCCCTTTGGCTTGAAGGTCAATCCAACCCAAGGGAGCGCCCTCGATTTGAACGAGCAGTCGGGAACCGTCAAACCCATCCGGCACCAAGATTGGCTGCATCGGCCGGTTCAGCTCCAATCCGCCAACCCATAACTTCATATTGTCACCTCTCGGCTTGGGGATGGTTCGGAGCCGGCCTGAGCCCGCGAATTACCCGGAGACAAGATATCCGCTGCAGCCGGCACCGGAAATGCCTGCCACGCGAAAGAACACGCGAGCTCCGCGAGCCTCCGTCGATACGGCATCTTTTCCTTATTTGGAAACAGAATCATCTTGTTTTGCGGGATGCGATTTGACCAGTCGATGGAACGCGACGGCCGTTAAGAAATGATAACTACCATGATCCCGGACGAAGGGAAAAAGGTGACGCGCCCCGAGATTTTCGGCCAAAGGCTTCGGGTATATGGTGCCGACATAAAGCTGGCCGTAACAAATTTCAACCAGCTGGGGCTGGATTTCATCAAGTGCCACCCCGGCTTCGGACATTCCGTTTTCCAGATCGACAGTGGGGGTAGTCTTTGTCGCGGCGGCGTCGGGAATAACAAAAATCGCACCCCTTTCTGCGGCGCTGGGACAAGCGGCGCACACGCCCTCCATATACCAATGCTTGCGAAGCATAAGATATAATTTTTGCCATACCGCCCGCAGACCGAACCGCTCGGCGAGGGTCAGAAACAATTCGGCCAGCCGCGGCCATTTGGCAATCAGTGTTTCCGCCATTCTTCTTCGGGAGGACGGTTTCCCGCCGGGATTACAAAAATTTGCGGCAGGGAGATCCGGGATCAACTCGGGATAACGCCGGGCCAGACCGGTGTCCGCAAAGCCTTCATTCATCGCCCGCGCCAGGTTTTTCCGGAGACTTACCGTTTCATGATGGACCGCTCCGGCCGCTTTGACGAAACGAAACGGTAATTTCGCCTGGATTAATCGGATACCGAATTCGTAGTCCTCCCGGCAGTTCATGGTGGTGTCAAATTCGCCCATTTTAGCAAACGTACTGGCGGGGACCGAGAAATGTCCGCTCAGGAGATCGGTATAAGCAAACCTATGCCCTTCCCGACGCATTTCGGCCATCTTTCTCTCCCACCAAAGGCGCATGCCGATTCCCAGAAAACCAGGTCGGCGGGGCAAAAGCGTCAGCAAATCCCCGACCCCAACACACTCTCCGCCTTCGGCGACACGCAGGTGAGCGGCAAGCAGCCCGGCATCGGCTTCAATGTCATCGTCCAGAAAAAGCAGGATGCGGCCGGTCGCCAGCTCCGCACCTTTATTGCGGGCCCGGCCGGCGCCGGAGGGCGGCAGACCGTCAAAACGCAGACGCAGGGGGCCCCGGTAATTCTGGAGCATCGCCAGGGTGCCCGGTTCATTGCCATCAACCACCACGATCACTTCAAAGGCGCTACCGGAAAGGGTTTGTCGCTCCAAGGCCGCCAGCGAACGCGCCAGCGATTCATGGCGGCGGCAGGTTGGAATAATAACGCTGATTTCGGTATTCATTCCTTTGGTTCGTTAGGCGGAGGGATCTCTTGCCTGGCCAGCAAATACGCCACCGGCCCCCAGACGGAGCCTCTTAATTCTTCCCAGATCAAGTCCAATGGGTAGGCATCCCTTCGCCGGAGGAGGGAACGAACGGCATTTTTCAATTGCACCTTGACGAACCAGAGCCAGAAGGCCCTGAAGACATCCCACTCCTTCTCCACTAAAAAGCTGCGGGTCCAGGCGGCGTAAATCCCCACCCCATAGCCGTAAATGGCGCGTCTCAATTCCTCCCGCGTGCGCCGATGACGGTGCCAATTGAGGGCAGCCGGCTCGTACATGACATCATACCCTGCGCCAATAATTCGGGAAAACATGTCACTATCACCGCCGGAATGCGTGGCGGTACCGGCATCCAGGGCTTCGTCAAAGATGCCAATCTTGTCGAGCACGTCTTTGCGCAACGCCATGTTTGCGCCGACACCCGCCGCACCACCCGCAGTGGGACTGTTGGTCTCGAGGGAAAAGCGCCGGCGGACAAATCCGCGGCCGAAAGCCGCCAGCCGCTCAAATTCTTCCTGGGCTTCGGTCTCCAATTCCAGGGGCAGGGAAAGTCCCGTAACGCACAAGGTCAACGGTTCGGCAAAGGGTGCCGCAATCCGGCGAAGCCAATTTTTATCGGCCACGGCATCATCGTCGATGAAAGCAATGATTTGCCCGCGCGCTTCCCGCAGCGCCCGGTTCCGGGCGCAATCCAAGCCGGCCCGGTTCTCCCGGACATACCGCACGGAGGGAAACCGGCGCACCACGTGTTCGCTGGCATCGTCGGCAGGACAATTATCAATCACCAAAATCTCCTGCCCGTCATCCGGAAGATTCACCAGTGAATTCAAGCATTTTATTAAATCCGCCGGGCGGTTTCTGGTACAGACGGCAGCGGTAACCTGCGGCGGGTTTGCCTTAAAATCAAAGGGAGGAGCTGGCAGCATCATGTTGGCCCAACAAGAGTGCAGATCGCCGATCCAACCGGCCGCCAGCCGCTCACGGAGATCCGAGCGTCGAAATACTCCCTGCCGCAGAGGAATCGTCAGCGCGAGCACGGGCCGTTCCTGCCAGCGGAGGAGCACGAGCGCCGCAGAATACCGCTCCAATCCCGATATCTGACTTGGAACCTCTGGCAATTCAAAGTCTAGAATTTTGGTGGGCATGGGCGATTAGAGTGGCCAGAAGTTGCTTCGCTTTATTCGGATCACCTTTGCGCCTTCTGCGGGTACAAACTCTGCCAATTGTCGGACACGAGCTCATGCCGCCGGGTCTGAAGCCGGTCAAAATACGTCAGATAAAAGGGTGGCCTTTTTACCAGTTTATCCTGCCCTTTTATGGGCCGCCATTTAAAGCTGTTCGGCCCGCAGACCAACCGGGCGACGCTCGCCAGGATGACGCGCAAAACGACTCCATTTGTTAGCACCATCGGATCGGCGCTGGCTGCCTTTCGAGCCAGTTTCAAAGCATCGGAATTCCTGGAGCTGCAATAGCTCATCATGGTGAGAAAAATATAAAAGTTTCCGGCCGACCAACCCACCAGCTTGTCAGGAATGTGGAGTTCCTGCCGCTGCAACTCCCGCACCACCGCCTCGTAGGAAGCGGCCATTTGCATCACGTTTTGTGACATCGAATCGCCGGAGGATCGATAACCGACCAGATGGCTGGGCACCCCGCCAGCTTGGCAGCGGGCGGAAACGTTAAGCATCAGATACCAGTCCTCACAGCCTTGCGCACCTCCTTGCTGTTCGCGGGTGAGGTAGCCGCCCAATTTTCGCACAATGTCCGTCCGAAAAAGCGGGACACTGCCGTTGCCAATAAAATTGAGGTGAAACAACGGATGAAAGATATTACCACTATGGGTGCAAGGACGGGAGTAACTGATAACCTCGCCCTCCTCGTCAATGGTTTTGGACCAGCAATAAGCGAAGCCCCAATCGGGTCCTTTTTCCTCCAAAAACGCCACTTGATTTTCCAGCTTGGTGGGAAACCAGATGTCATCGGCATCCAGGGGAGCAACATATTTTCCCCGGGCAATCTGAATAGCGGCATTTCGTGCCGCGCCCACGCCCTGGTTGGGTTGCTGAAGGACCTTTACGCGGGAATCACGCCGGGCATATGCTTCGGCGACACCCTTGGTATCGTCCGTCGAGCCGTCGTCCACCACTATGATTTCAAAATCCCCGTACGTCTGCGCACAAACGGAATCGAGCGCCTGAACAATAAACCGCTCTGCGTTGTAGGCAGGAATGACGACGGTCACGCTAGGGTTGGTTTTCATCCTCGACCACAAACAGCAGGATTCGCACCGAAAAGCCGATTTTTTGCAGAGAGAACACTTTGGACTTTATTTGTCCATATATGGCCATGAGCACAGGGCGGCATCGTATTTGCGCATCCAAATTAATAATTGGATAAATTTCCTCTCCTCTCAACAAAAGTGTACCATTTTTGGAAAAAAACAAGCAGAAACGGAAACTTCAGGCAATGATGGAACCAAAGGATAATGAGTTTTGGTCACCGGCAAACGGTTGTTGAGGACCATCGATTTCGGTGCCGTAATCCAGAATCGGATAGGCGATTCAAGGTTTTGCCTTGGGGAAGGCAGGCAAATCCGCGCGGTTTACGAGCCAGGGGTGATGCAATAATTCGCCGACGTTTTTATTGGTCGAAAGGCCCCAGTTATCGCTCCAGGAAAGGAACCAGCTCGTGCGCGGAAAGTTCTTTTGGACGCCTGCAATGAAGCGGAGGTAATTGTAATCGCCCGGCGGATCAAACGGATTGTGCGGACCGAATTCGGCGAAACCAAAGGGCTTCGGCAAGGCCAGCACTTCGGCGGTTCCCTGGATGTGATTGGTGTCCACAAAATCGGTGTAGGCATCCACGCCCACCAGGTCCACATAGTGATCGCCGGGATAATAATCCGCCGTATGATCGCCGTGATTGGGGGCATAGATCCAGAGCAAGTTGTCCAAATGTTTCTCATAGGAAAAATAGTCGAACATCGTGCGCCAGACTTGGATCATGATTTCGGGCTTTTGGGCGCCCCACCAAAACCAGCCGCCATTCATTTCGTGGAACGGACGCCACAGGACGACGACGCCGGCATCGCGGAGTTGCTGCAAGCCGGCGGCCATCTGATCGAGTTGCTTCATCCAGATGGCGTGGGCCGGGGAATTCGGATCCAGCAACGGGGCGATATCCACATTCTGATCGCGTAAGCCGCTGACCGTGAAATTCGTTCGGAAAGGGTCCCCGCAATGAACCTCGATCTGCACCAAGCCGCCGAGTTGCCACTGGTGAATGGCTTGGGCGTTGGGAACGGCGCTGGAAATGCCGCCATCGCTCCAGTCGGAATAATCCATGCCCAAAATAGCGGGCGTGGCGCCGGTGCGCTGCTGGATTCCTTCAAAAATGGCGGTGCTTACGCCCGCGCGTGGCCCGACGCCGGTGAACTGCCCGGACAACACCCGATGGTCCGGATGCCCGGGCAAGCCTTGAATATAACGCAAGATGGCGCGGGCGGTGGGATTCGCATTGGTGTTGGCGGGCGGCTGGTCGGGCGCGGCGGACGCGTTTAGGGCCAGAACCAATAAGAACAGAGGTAGTTTAGTCATAGGCGCTTTTCCAAGTGCGGTGATCAGCCGAGGTTAAGGAACCATACCTTTCCGTCGAGGGAAATCGATTTGAGTCAACGGGCGACCGAAATGGTTTAGCTGGTATGGCGTTTTCACTCCGGGAAACTGTAAAATAAAAAAACACCCTTAAAATGACTTAAATTCGCTTAAAATGGCTTAAAAAGCGGGTTGGCCGATGGGAACCGGCCGTGATGTGGGACCCAATTTTCACCGTCCCAGAGGACTGAATCGATCTGGTGGGGAGGGAGAAGGAAAAACGGTTAGGGCCGGAAATTTGACGATTCATATTTATTTTAGATTTTTTGGTCCCAGCATACACCCGGATTTAAAATATGCACGTTAGCGGGAAACACGAAAGCAACGTGACGTTGCATCCCATGGCAGGCGATGGCTGTGGTGCAAGGAATAGGGACAATCTTTACAGAAGTGCGGAAGCAATCTGAATTTGAGGCCGGTTGCGCTCTGCGGGCTGCCGTCCCGAGAAAACGGAAGAAACGGGTCCACACCTTCATTGATAAATAATATGACGTTCTCACGAACCGACCCCTATTGGGGTGATGGCTTTGAGGTGCTGGCGATTTCCGAAGATTCCTCCGCTTGTGCCCAGCACGAGCGCCAGCGTGCTGGTGGCGTTGGCCACCAGCGGCGGGGTGCCGAAGGCGAGCAGGGTGGGGAAGGTGAGGAGCGTGCCACCGCCAGCCAGGGCGTTGACCGCTCCGGCGGCTGCCGCGGAACCGGCCAGAGCGGAAATTTCCAATGCCGACATCATTCCGGAAAAGTTTAGGGAGTTCCCAAACTGACACAAGTATCCCGTTACCATTTCCTCGCCATAACCGGTTGGAGAGGCAAATCGGACGGGCAAAAATCCTGTCACAACTCTCTTTCGGCGGACATCATTAGGTAAATGCCGGGACCTGATGACTTCACGCGGCTAAACAATGTGCCGGGGGCAATGAATCCGCTATCACGACGCTCTTTGAGCGGCATGTTAACGTGGTCTTCGCTCCCGACCTCTCCGGGCGCCATAATCGCGCTAGAACGGAATTATGCTTCTCAACACACTGGCGGAGTTTGTAAAGTTAGGGCAATTCTCATGACTTAGGCTGGATGTTCCATGGGAAGATAGCCGGATGGCCATAAGACCGCTTTAGAACGGAAAAGCCCTGGCGGTGTCCTA
>Ga0302320_10007631_pt1 | contig 23761 bp, 18 predicted proteins | sample Bog_T0_3_FD_202130 | JGI IMG/M metagenome (GOLD analysis project Ga0302320, IMG submission 202130) | Peat permafrost microbial communities from Stordalen Mire near Abisko, Sweden - Bog_T0_3 | ecosystem: Environmental > Terrestrial > Soil > Wetlands > Peat | place: Sweden: Abisko, Stordalen Mire...
GAGAGGGGCGACGGAAGCACGAGACGCTGCGGGATGGGCATTCTGCTGCAGTCCGTGGGCCGACTAAAGAGCGAAAGGATGGGGCGGGGAACTTCGGTGGAGGAAGGAGTTTTCCGGGGCTGAAGCCCGCGATAATTCTGGGCGTTCCGCGGGGGGTGAAACCCCCGCCTCCCTCCGGGAAGAATTCCTAGCAGCCTTTTTTGCAGCGGGACATGATGGCGGTGTGGAGGCGCTCGCGAAGGTCGTTGGGCAGGTCGTAGATCTCGTGGGAGCGGTAGATCTCGATCGTCTTGCGGGTGGTGTTGAAGACCACCTCGCAATGGCCGCACTTGTGCAGATGCTTTTCGACTTCGGCGCGGGTTTCCTTGGCGATGGAATCGTCAATGATGTCGTCGAGAAGGGCGATGAATTCTGTGCAGGTCAAGATTCAGCCCTCGCTTCCTTCGCGCTTGTCTCTACTGACCCGTTTTTCTTGCGAAAGTAGCGGCTGAGCCGTTCGCGCAGTTGCAGGCGAGCCCGCAACAGGCGCGATTTGACCGCCGGAACGCTCAAGCCAAGGGTCTCGGCCGTCTCTTCCGTCGACAGGCCTTCCACGTCGCGAAGGGCAAACACCACTCGAAATCCCTGTGGCAGTCCTTGGATGGTCTTGCGCAGAATCTCGGCTAGTTCGGACTGGTTGTAGTTCTGCTCGGGATCGGGAGCCCAATCGGCCAGGTCGCGTGGCACTGTGCCCTCGTCGGTTTCCAGATCCTCGTCGATGGAAACCATCCTGCCGGTGCGGCGCTTGCGCAACCGCATCAGGCTCTCGTTGACTGCGATACGAACCAACCATGTGTAGAATTTCGAATTCCCCTGAAACTGATCGAGCTTCTCGTACGCCTTGAGAAACGCGTCTTGCATGACGTCCTCGGCATCTTCCCGGTTTTGCGTAATGTGCTGCGCAATACGGAAGAGCTGCCGCTCGTACTTGCGGACAAGCGTGTCGTAGGCCGAGACATCGCCGGCGCGGACCCGTCCAACAAGGGCCACGTCAGGATGCTGCTCGTTTTCTCCTGCAATCGATTGGATGGTCGTCATGGGAGCCGGTTGCTATTATTTGTCGTAAATCTGTCGGGAATATTGCAGGTCCGGCAATAATAGCCGGGCAAAGGACTTGGGGGTACCCCTGGCGAGCCGGTAGAGCCCGGCCTGGCGGGGCGGCTTAAGCATTGAGTGTACCGGACGGCGGGTCGGGCCTCCAAACCGGAAACGGGGAGCCCCTAAAAGTGTCCGCAGCTTCGTCCCGGAATGGGGCGCGGTAACGGTAGTGGTTCCGGTACGTCCAACCAGCGCCAATGCAGAATAAAGTGGAAAGATGAGGGCATTCCCCACTCAACATTTCGATTCCAGGCCGGCGGTACGATGCTGTGCCGGGCTGCTGGCCATCCTAATGGCTGTCAGTCCTGTTGCGGTTCCTGCTGCGGACGGCCAGGACACGCCCTCGACCCGATCCTCGGCCAAGAGAAGTTCGTCCTCCCACCGGAAGCCGAGCGCCAAGGGGCATCAACATACCACTCATGGCACGAGCTCCAGCCGCGCGGCCCGTGCGGCCCGGACGGCGAGCATTCACAAGGCGTTTGTTGCCTCAACCGAGTTACGGCCCATGGCGCAGCAGCTAGCGAATCTGCGCACTCAAGACGCCTACGCAGGGGTGACCGCCTACGCGCGCAATCACAGCGGAGAAGTGGCCTCAACGGCCTACCTGGCGCTGGGGCACGCTTATCTGGAAGACAAGCGCTACGCCGAGTCGGAGGAGAGTCTGCGCCTGGCGCGGCAGACTGGGCAGGAGCTCGCAGACTACGCCGACTTTCTGGGCGCCCAGGCGAACTATCTTGCCGGGAACGCGGCCGCTGCCGAAGCGCTGCTGAACGGATTCACCACCCGGTATCCCGACAGCATTTTCAATGCCCAGGTTCCGGAGCTTGAGGCCAATGTATTGCTGGTGCTGAACAATGTTGCCGGCGCGCAGCGAGTTCTGGCGCAAGCCACCGCCCCTGCCACGAGCCGAACCGGCTTTCAGCTTGCCGAAGGCCAGGTCCAGCTTCGGCTTGGGCAGTCGCAGGCAGCGGCGCGCACGTTCAAGGATCTTTTGCTGAGTCATCCGCTGACGCAGGATGCCGAAAGTGCGCGCGCGCGGCTCACAGACATGGGCGCGGAAGCGAGCCTGACGGCGGCTGAGTTGCGCAGCCTGGGCGATGCATACTTCAACGCGGGCCGTGCAAGCGAGGCCGCCGAGCAATATAACGCGCTGCTACGCTCGCAGACGATCAGCGGGCAGGAGCGCGCCAGCATCGAGGTGGCAGTGGCCGCCTGTGAACTGAAGCTGAAACACCTGACGCCGGCCCAGGTGCAGGGACTGCCTGATACCCAGGACGAAAATGGAGCCCGGCGCCTCGACCTGCTGATGGAACTGGCGCGCGATCGTGGGGATACGGCGGATCAGCAGCGGATTGTTTCTGTGATGCAGCAGCGGTTTCCCACCAGCCCATGGCTGGAGGAGGCGCTGTTTTCCAGCGGCAACATGTACCTGCTGAAGCGGGACTATCCGACTGCCATTGAATACTACGAATACCTGGCCACCCACTTCCCGGCCAGCAAGAATGCACCTGCCGTCCATTGGCGGGCCGGATGGCTTCTTTATCGGCGGGGGCTTTACCCGGACGCCGAAAAGATATTCGATGAGCAGATCAGGCTCTATCCTTCGGCAATGGAGACCGTGTCCGCGCTCTACTGGCGCGGACGCTTGTACGAAACCGTCGACCACAATCCGGCGCTTGCAGCGGCCAGCTATCGCGCCATTGTTCGGGCCTATCAGCACTACTTCTACGCGCAGATGGCCCGTATGCGGCTTGCAGCCCTGGGAAGTACGCAGCCCATGCAGGCGCCGCAACTGGACCGCTTCCAGCCAGTGGTGCAGCCGCAACTGGTGGATACCTTCCCGGCAGACAGCCCGCATCTGGCGAGGGCAAGACTGCTGGCCAATGCGGGCCTGAACGAATACATCCCGCTTGAAATTGCCGCCGATCCCGATTCTTCGTCGTGGAGCGCACTAGCCGAGGCGCAGATTTATGCATCTTATGGAGAGACGTATCGGGCCATGAGGGCACTCAAACGCGCCATTCCCCAGGCGGCCACGGCTCCGGTCAAGGCAGTTCCGCTGGTGTACTGGCGGATCCTGTTTCCCGAGCCATGGTGGGACACGATCAAGGCGGAGTCGGCAAAAAACAATCTCGATCCTTACCTGGTGGCATCTTTGATTCGCCAGGAATCGGAGTTCAATCCTTCCGTGGTGTCCTATGCCAACGCGTGGGGCTTAATGCAACTGCTGCCATCGGTGGGCAAGGCACTGGCCAAGGAAGAAGGGATGAGTCACTTTCAGACGTTTCAATTGCTCGACCCGGCAACCAACATCCGCCTGGGCACCCGCTACCTGAGGCAGATGCTGGATCGCTTTGGGGGCGTGCAGGAATACGCGCTCGCAGCCTACAACGCCGGAGACAGCAGGGTAGTGGACTGGGAAGCGGCAGGTCCGTATCACGGCATGGATGAGTTTGTGGAGTCGATCCCGTTTACGCAGACGCGAGAGTATGTTGAAGCGATTTTGCGCAACGAGGAAACCTACAGAGCAATCGACCAATATGCAGGGTCGCAAGGCAAGACCGGAGCTGGTCAGTAGGCGTGGAATTTGTAGTCCCACTTTTGGGGAATCCCATTTGCCACTCAAGAATTCCGATTGCAGTTGACGAAAAGGGCTGTTTGCAATAACACTGTCTTTCAAGTTCTTCAACCGAAGTGTAAAAAGGTTCCCCCCAAGCGATACGCAGCGTGTAGTTGCTCGACAAGGGGCCGCCCCAAAACATCGGACTCGGCTCGGTTACATCAACCCAACGGAGGGCACGATGTCAGCCGACTTGCAGTTTCTCGAAGAATGGATCCCCGAAAGAATGGACCCCGGTACGGTATTCGTACTGGAAAACCAGGCCAAGATGGGGCACGCGCAAAACCCCTACGTGGCCGTGATGTCGTGCCCGCGGTGCGGCACGCTGGGTCTGATTACGCGCCGGCAGCTTTTTGCGGGCGAGACCATGATTTGTGGCGGCGATGTCTGTTCGGCCGAGTATCGGCTGGATGGCGAAAACATTTGTTATCGAAGCGCGCAGTAAGACTGGCCCCGGGATTATGGGAAATCGATCCACGAAGGCTTCAGTTGCGAAGCCTGATGGGTTGCTGTCTCGCAAAAAGCCAATAGCGTGCTTTGCTTAATTGTTGAGTTGAAGCTGAATTCATCATGGCTGGTATAGAATCGTCGCTGGGAATGGAACCACTCCTCAATTTCGTCTGGGCTCTTGTAACCGTTTGCGGTTTGTATCTCTGGTTCAAGCATCGGCCTCGTGCGACTACAAGCCCCCTGGTATCGAGTGTGGCGCTCGCCATGCTCGTCGTCATTCTGTTTCCCGTTATTTCCGTGAGTGATGACCTGTGGTCGTTGCAGAATCCGGCCGAGGCGGTTACATGCCAGCGGCGCGACCATCACGATCTTCGCGTTCCCACCCATCTTCCGGAGGCCGCGGCTGTTCCTCCGTCCGATGTGGCTGCGTTGAGTTTTGGTTTCGAGCGTCTTGAAGTCTCGACGAATGCCTTCCATCTGCCTCCGAAGAATCCCGCACTGCAGCCAATCCAGAATCGCCCACCTCCAGCAGCCTGATCGCGGAACTGCCCCCAATTCAAGAACGTCCTTTTTCCCATGTGATCGCCGCTGTTCCATGCGGCGCAAAGGCTGTGTATGAATCAGAGATTTCCCTCAAGATTTTTCCGCCAGGCCGGCCCAGTCCTGCTGTCGGTCGTCGCGTTGCTTTCTGTTTTTTCCGGCTGCAAGAAAGCGCCGGAGGGGGACGGTGCGCCCCCGCCTGCCCAGGTCATTCATGTGCAGGACATGAACCTGATCACAATCGACAGCAAGGATGCGAGCAAGTTTTCAGTGATTGAGGCCGAGAAGGCGGAGACGCAAGCGGAACTGAAAGCAACGGGCGCCGTGGCTCCCGATATTTCGCGTGAGGTGCCGGTCATCTCGCTTGCCAACGGCCGCGTGGTCGACATCAAGGCGCGTCTCGACGATCGGGTGCAAAAGGGCCAACTGCTGCTTAAAGTTCAAAGCCCAGACGTTACCAATGCATTCAACGCGTATCTGAAAGCCGCCAATGATGAGCAGTTGGCCAACAAGGCCTATGTGCGCGCCAAGGATCTGCTGGATCATGGCGCGATTTCGCAGGCCATGGTCGAGCAGGCGGAGGACAGCGAGAAGAATGCCAAGGCCGACATGACGGCTGCGGAAGATCAGCTGAAGACGCTGGGTGTGGACAAGGACCACCCTAGCAGCGTGGTTAACGTGTACGCGCCCATTAGTGGCATTATTGTTGCGCAGAATGTGACGGACGCGGCGGCAGCGGGAATAGGCGTTTCAGGTACCTCCACAGCCTTTACGATCGCCGATCTGTCGCGTGTGTGGGTTGTCTGCGACGTTTACGAAAACGACATTCCGAAACTTCAGGTCGGGCAGGGAGCGAAGATCGTCCTCAATTCGTATCCCGACAAGCCGCTTTCGGGCCGCATCAGCGATATCGGTCCGATCCTCGATCCATCTTTGCGCACCGCCAAAGTGCGAATTGAAGTGGCGAATCCGGGCTTCCTGAAACTCGGCATGTTCGCGACGGCGACCTTCACCAGCAAACTGAAAGAATCCCACGCGGCCGTTCCGGCCGAAGCCGTGCTTCATCTGCATGATCGTGACTGGGTCTTCGTTCCGGCCGGGGAAAACCAGTTCAAGCGCGTTGAAGTGCGCACCGGCGAAATGATCAGCGGAAACCGGCAGACCATTCTTGCAGGCGTCGATCCGGGGCAGCGAGTGGTGGCCAACGCACTGCTTCTTGAAACCGCGGGGAACCAGTAGATGCTTCGCGCACTTGTTGATTTCGCGCTCAAGAATCGCTGGCTGGTACTTGGCGGGGTCCTTGTGCTCACCGGTTGGGGCGTGGTCAGTTTCAGAAATCTGCCGATTGAGGCCTATCCCGACGTAGCCAATAACTACGTGCAGATCATCACGCAGTGGCCAGGGCGCAGCGCTGAGGAGATCGAACGCCAGGTCACGGTGCCTGTCGAAATTCAGATGGCGGGCATTCCCCACCTCACCCATCTGCGATCAACAACGCTGGCCGGCCTGTCGAGCCTGATGTTGATCTTCGATGACGACTCCACCAGCGACGTGAATCGCGAGCATGTGCTGGAGCGGCTTAACCAGGTCAGCCTGCCTCAAGGCCTCACGCCGCAGATGGGCACCGACTGGAGTCCCGTCGGACAGATTTATTGGTACACGCTTGAGAGCACCAACCCCGCCTATGACGTGATGGAGAAGAAGTCCCTCGAAGACTGGTTTCTGGAGAAGTCGTTCAAGGGCGTCAACGGCGTGGTTGACGTGTCGAGTTTCGGTGGGCCGACGAAGGAATACCAAATCAAGCTCGATCCGGAAAAGCTGGTTGCCTACGGCCTTTCGATCAGCCAGGTCGAGCAACAGGTGGCCAACAACAACACCAACGGCGGCGGCAGCTTTATTGAAGAGGGAACGCAGCAAATCAATGTGCAGTCGCTCGGCCTATATTCCAGCGTGCAGGACATTGAGAATACAGTCGTCAAAACCATGAACGGCGCGGCGATTCGCGTCAAGGACATTGCGACCGTATCGCAAGGGCCAAGAATCAGGCTCGGCCAGATTGGCCGCGCCATGCATCGCGCTGATGGGACAATTGTCGATAACCCTGACACGGTGGAAGGCATCGCGCTGCTCCAGAAGGGCGACGACTCAGACCCGGTGCTGCAGGGGATTCACAATGAGGTCAAAAAACTCAACCATGGAATCCTGCCGGCAGGCGTAAAAGTAGTTCCATTTCTCGATCGCTCCGACCTGGTGAAATTCACAGTAACGACAGTCGAGCACAACCTGACGGCGGGCGTGCTGCTCGTTTCCATCATCCTGTTCCTGTTTCTCGGCAATGTGCGCGGCGCCATTATTGTGGCGCTCACCATCCCCTTCGCGCTCTTGTTCGCAGCCATTTGTCTCGACCTCATCCACATTCCCGCGAATCTTCTCTCGCTGGGTGCGCTCGATTTCGGCATGGTCGTCGACGGCTCCGTTGTGATGATCGAAAACATGGTTCGCCACCTGATGCTCAAGGACGACCCGCGTTCGACGGAACAGAAGATTCGCGAAGCGGCGCATGAAGTGCAGCGGCCGGTCTTCTTCGCTCGCGGCATTATCATCGCCTCCTATCTGCCGATCTTCACTCTGCAGGCAGTTGAGGGCAGGCTCTTCAAGCCAATGGCCTGGACTGTGACTTTTGCGCTCGTCGGCGCGCTGGTCTTCGCCATCCTGGTTGCCCCGGTGATGGGAGGCATCGCCTTCGCCAAGGGAGCTAAAGAGTGGGAAAACCCCATCATGCAATGGCTCACCGCGCACTATCGCACGTCTGTTCGCACGGCGATCCTGCACCGCAACTGGACGTTCGGCATTTCGCTCGCGCTCTTTGCCATCGCCATTTACCTGTCCTTTGGCGGCCCCATTGGCTCCGAGTTCCTTCCGCATCTGGATGAGGGATCCATCTGGGTTCGCGGAACATTACCGCCGAGCGAAGGGCCAACGGCGAGCATCGACTTCTCGAATAGAGCCCGCGTGGTGATGGCTTCTTTTCCTGAGGTCACCGAGGTCATCAGCCAGACAGGAAGACCGGATGATGGCACCGACACGGCTGGATTCTTCAATACCGAATACTTCGTCGATTTGAAGAGCAAAGATAAGTGGCGTCCCGTTTTTCACCAGGACAAGGAAGCTCTCATCGCCGCAATCGACGAGCAGTTGGAAAAGTTTCCGGGCGTCATTTGGAACTACTCGCAGCCCATCTCAGACAACATGGAGGAGGCCGTCTCTGGCGTCAAGGGCGAGTTGGCGGTCAAGCTTTACGGGGACAATCTGCGCACGCTCGAAAGCACTGCGGAGACGATTCAATCGCAAATGGCACCGGTGAAGGGCATCGAAGACCTGGGCATTTTCCGCATCGTCGGTCAACCGAATCTCAATTTCACCGTGGACCGCAATGCCGCAGCGCGCTGGGGAATCAACGTGGCCGATATTCAGGATGCGCTGCAGACGGCCATCGGATCGAACGCCGTTACGCAGGTGCAACAGGGCGAGGCTCGTTTCGACGTAACGCTCCGCTATCAAAAGCAATATCGCGACACGCGGGAAGCGATTGAAGACGTAAGGCTGCTGTCCTCTTCCGGCGAACGAGTGTCTCTTGCGCAGTTGACGAAGGTGACTACCGACGACGGTGCGGAGCAGATCAATCGCGAGAGCGGCCAGCGCTACATCGCCATCAAGTACTCCGTGCGTGGGCGCGACCTGGGATCCACGGTTGAGGAAGCCATCAGCCGCGTGGAACAGAATGTCAAGCTGCCCGCGGGCTATCACCTGGAGTGGGCAGGCGAGTACGCGAGCCAGAAGCGCGCCAACAAGCGCATGGCGCTGGTGATTCCGATCACGGTGCTCGTCATCTTCCTAATTCTCTACACCATGTTCCGGTCTTACAAGTGGTCGGTTCTGGTTCTCGTGTCTGTGATTATGGCTTCGATTGGTGGCCCGCTGGCACTTTTGTTGACAGGCACCAATTTTTCCGTATCCTCGGCCGTCGGATTTCTTGCGCTCTTTGGAGTCTCGGTGGAGACCGGAGTCATCATGATCGAGTTCATCAATCAACTACGCGCGCAGCGCGAGGCGAAAGAAGGCTTCAACGAGGAATACATCCTGGAAGCAGCCGTAGAGGGTTCCGTGCAGCGCCTTCGCCCTGTCATCATGACGATGCTCGTGGCCACTCTGGGCCTTTTGCCTGCGGCGCTTTCGCACGCAATCGGTTCTGACTCGCAGCGCCCGTTCGCCATTGTCATAGTGGGTGGATTGCTGGCGAATCTGGTCATCGGCATCTTCCTAATGCCAACGATGTATGTCTGGATGGCCCGCGAGAACGATATCCTCCCGCTTCCGGAAGGCGATCCCGGGTCATGAGCTCGCGGGCCTTCAGACACTCGCAAACGACGACTTGCCTGCATCGGGGGGGAAGACCCCGCGCCTCGCCGAGTTCGATAAGCCTCCTTAGAGACTCCAAGTGCCATGCCAATGGCCTAAATGGAACATTCCATAAGGCAATGGCCGGAAGTGCACCATTTCGGAACTAACTTAGCAGTTCCCTGCGCAAGATAATGCACAATGGCCCACAAGCATCACAGTAAGTTGTTGATTTTATAGCATATTAGTTTGGCATTCAACTTGCACATTGTAGGGTACAAGTCGCCTGCACCCCTGTCCAGGGATACAGCCGGGTTGTGAGTGGTTTTGGCTCTGGGGAGCCGCGAAGAAACCGCTCGCTCGGGGGCCAAACGATGAAGATTTCTGTGGTCGCGTCGCTCGCAATGTCGTGCGCCCTCGCGATAACTCCTTTTGCAGTAGTTGATTCCTTCGGTTTCTCTCGCATCGGTTCTCATTCCATTCCTAGTTCGAAGAACATTTCCTCCATTCCAAATCTGAAGGCCGTCATTAAGCCCTCGAACTTCAGTGGCGGAGAACAAGATAGTTCGGAAAAGAGCTCCAGTCAGCAGGCCGCGAGTTCTAGTTCAAGCGACCCGCAAGCCCTTGCTCGCAGCGCAGACGCGGGACAGCCCTATCTGTTGGCAGAGAACACCGGTGACGAGGATGGAGTCCGCTTTGCTTTGAGCAGGCGTCCGCCAGTAGTTGAGAAGAGCGGCTATCACGCGAACAACGAAATGCCGAAAGGAGCAATCAGCCTGGCAGGCGTCTTTACGATGCTTGTCGACACACCCGAACCGGGGTCGCTGTTCCTTCTTGGTACGGGTCTTCTCGGTCTAGCATTACTTCTGTTCTGGAAGTCTGCAAAGAGTACAACAAGGTCCTAGCTGGCGTTCAAAAAAGTCTTGAATTGAGGTTTGGAGGGGTTCGAATCAGCCCGCCTGGTCCCCAGGTTAGAGGAGAGGTATCCGCAGGATTGTTGTTCTGAAAGATTTAGCAATGCGGATAAGAGCTACCCTTTAGCATGCTCTGAACAGAGTCGTTACCCATAAGTGAAACCTCAAATCGCGCTTTTAGAAGTAAGGAACGGCGGCGGCCCGGTTGGAGGATTCGTGATGCCGGGACGGGGTTACCAAGACAGTCAATTACACCCAGGTATTAGCGGGTGAATGTCCATAGTTAGATATCGACGGGTGCAGGAAACGCGAGTTAGGATCAAACCACGTTGAGTGTGGTGTACAGGTTCTTCCCACACGATATGCAAGAGATTGCGGGAACTATCATGGGGACTGAGTTTTAATGGGGATTTTGACGAGTTCTGATTGGCACCGAAATTGCATTTACAGTGTCAGCCAAGCAACTCACTGCTGTCAGGCGCACCTGCGATACCTGTGTGTCGTGGTTTTGAACAATGTACCTGAATAGCGGAAGCAACAGATGCGTAATTGTGCCATACCCAACACGATTGATGAAGTTTCCAATGAAGCGGTGTGCATGACTGAAGATTTGACAACGGCACAGGAACGGCGAGGGAGTCAGCGCTTCAGAATTAGTGCGCCACTCACTGTGATTGCCGATAACCACGAAATTTCCGCCTATACGCGGGATCTGAGTAACCGTGGGGTTTATTTTTATCTCTCGCTCGCCGATAGCGCGCTCATCGGTCGCGATTTCGAATTCCTCATCGAGATGCCTTCCGAGATTACTTTATCGAGCAGTTGCCGTATTCGCTGTCGAGGCAAACTGATCCGCAAGGAAATGACATCGAAGAACCTGACCGGTGCGGGCGTTGCTGCAGAGATTCTCGACTACTCGATTCTGCGCGATGCTGGCACGATCGCCTAGAGTTTCCGAAGGCCAAGCACGCGGTGGTCAACAAGCCAGCTTTTTACGACGTAGACCAGTTTGTTGTTGCTTCCGGGGTCGGTCGGCAGAACAAAGAATCCCGGGTCCACCAGGTATCGAATTGAGTTATAGACAATCCCTTCCATAACCTCCCCATCCAGGAACTGAAACCGCATCCAGATTCCATGAATGATGGGTGCGCGCGTATGGAAGTTCAGATGATTTCTTACGGGGTTGCCATCAAAGCTGTTCACGTAGAAGACAGCCTTGCAGTTCTTGATGGAGATTTCTTCGATTTCATCGGTGTCGAGTCGGCGAACTCGAATTGATTCGGGCGAAGACTGCGGGGCGCTGCTCAGCAACTCTTCAATTGTGTTCCACGCCGCCGATTCCAGAAAACCTTTGATGGTTCCGGTTCCGGTCTGGATCACAACTTTTTCCGACTTGGCGGCATTCAACGTTGTCATGAGTTTGCGAACTTTCCCGCAGGTCCCAGACGTGGTGCTGGACAAAGCAGCGGCGACTTATCACTATGATCCTGAATCAGTTGCAATGTCTGCAATCCCAGTTTTGTGCTAGTGCCTTTTTACCATTGGTGCCAGGTTTCAGGGTAATGGGAGAGCAATTTTTCAAGGCCACAACAAGTCCTGATCCGGTCCATAAGCCGTTCGCGTGTCCCTCTTTGTGAAACGCAAAAGGTGTCCAGCGATTCTTACTTTAAGTACTCCCGGTTGCCATGCATTTCTCGAGATCTTTGAGCCGAGCCCGTTTCATTAATTTTCCTGTTCCAGGGCCCTCAGGGTGAAAGGCCCATTCGCGTCGTGTCCAAGGCTGCTAACGAAGTAGAGGAAAGCGAAACTATCTCATGAAATTGAAAAGTTTGCAACGAGGTCGGTTCCGGTTCTCGTTCCCGAACAAGGTATCTGCGTTCCCAATCTTCGCAGTACTCAATATCTAGACTTCAAGGCAAAATTACCAAAATAATCCAGGTGAATGTCCTGCTCACTCACAAGCAGTGTAAACCACACACAGCCGGGTGCTCCGTTTGTCGCAGGCCAAATACCCGATTTCAAGAACAACGATGATTTCTTGCGAACTCGGCCCTGACTGAGGATTCGGCATAGCGCCAGGGACGAAGAGGTCGGTAGTGCGGACGGCTAAGCGCTCTGCGCGCGGTCAAGACCTGGCGCCTTTTCAATTGAAACCTGGTGCTTTCGAGGGGGCGGAGTGAGGTTATATTGTTTGATCTTGTAGAGCAGGGCCTTGTAACTGATTTGAAGTTCATTGGCTGCTACCTTGCGGTTCCAGCCGGAAACCTCGAGCGACTGTGCGATAGCGGCTGCTTCGGCGCCGCCTTTCAGGTTCCTCACCATGTGTTTCAGGCTCTTGCTGTCGTCAGAGCCTTCCGCGGCGTGGTTTGCCGATCCATTGCGCTGCCAAGGGTGCAGCTCATCAATAATGGCCTGCTCATCGGCCAGCACCAGATAGCGCTTGATGGTGTTTTCCAGCTCGCGAAGGTTCCCGGGCCATGTGTACGTGGTGAGAGCCTGCAGTAGGACCGGCGAAATCGGCAACGGGTCGCACTCATACTTCGCCGCCACCTTGCGCATGAAGTGCTTTGAAAGAACCGGGATCTCTTCGATCCGCTCGCGAAGCGGCGGCATTTTGAGAGTGAAACCGTTGAGGCGATAGTACAAATCTTCGCGGAACGTCTTTTGGGCGATGGCTGCCTTAATGTCGACGTTGGTTGCCGCAATGACGCGCACATCGACCTTGACACTGGCCCGGCTGCCCAGGCGCGAGAAACTGCCGTCCTGCAGGACCTGCAGAAGCTTCGCCTGCAACACGGTCGGCATCTCCGCGATCTCGTCGAGCAGGATGGTTCCGTTGTTGCAGATTTCAAACTTGCCAGGCTTCGATTTGAGTGCGCCCGTAAAGGCGCCTTGCTCGTAGCCGAAAAGCTCACTTTCCAAAAGGTCGGCCGGCATTGCCGCGCAATTCACCTTCAGGAAGCTGCGCTGGCTGCGGGCCGAAAGCTTGTGAATCAACATCGCGGCCACTTCTTTGCCAGTACCGCTTTCTCCAAGAATCAGAACCGGGATGTCGGCACGCGCAACGAGTGCGCACTGGGCTTCTATCTCCCGCATCCGTTTGCAGGTTCTCACAAACGATGTGTTCTCGTTGAGAGGAATCTCTTCAACGTCTGCCCCGACCGCCTTATGGTCCGGCTCCTTCAGGTACTGCTGCAAGGCGGCGTCAATGTCCGACTTTCTGAACGGCTTCAGAATTACGTCCGCCGCACCCATCTGCGTCGCTGCCACAACTTCCTTCAACTCGGCAGAGCAGGCAAACATGATGACAGGAAGTGACGGCTTGGAGGCGCGAATCCTGCCGAGCAACCCGAGGGCGTTCTCCTCAGAGTCATCGTCCGTGATGTTCCAGTCGAGCAGAACCAGGTCCGGGGCGAGGGATTCTTTCAGGCTTTGGTCGAATTTTGCGGCATCGGTGAATAGGCTCACGGAAAAGCGATCCGAAAGTATCTCGTCCAGGTATTCCAGGATCGCTGGATCACCGTCGAGAACAACGAGATGCGGAAGTCGCTTTCCCTGGCCCTTCACTGGAGTTCCCCTTTGCATCCCTGGCGTCACAATATCTCCCCGGTCCGCTTTCGCAATCCCCCGACGGGCCTCCATTCCAGACGCCTTAATGCGCAGGCGGAGCAAGCTAATACGATCCGAATGGCGACTTGCTGCGGGCTGCCTAAAAAACCGCCGGAGTGCGGATCATCGAAAAAAGAATGAACGGGGAGCCCAAAATATGGAGCCGTGAAACATCATCTTACCATCGTAAGTGGTAAATGTTTTCGCTTATTGCGCACGGTTTTACACAATCGAATGCATGACAGGAAACGTAGACGTTGAATTAGCACCAGCCCATCACCTTAGGGTGATTTTTGCGGTTACTTTCGTGTGATTTTGGGGGCGAAATTCCACTGAGTGTGGTCCGAAAGTTGCAACACAATTTGAAAGAGAAGTTCCCCCTGAAATGGATTCGTAATGGCCTTGGCGCGCGCATCATGGCAAGTGGATGTTCGAGATCTTCCTCCGATGGACGTCATTTTTGGTCGGTCTCCGATCATGTCGGCCGCTCGCGAAAAGCTCGATCGCATTGCAGACACAGCTGTCCCCGTTCTGATTCAGGGCGAGAGCGGAACCGGCAAGGAAATCTTTGCCCGATTGCTCCATGCTCAATCGAATCGCTCCCAGGCTGCATGGGTAAAGGTCACCTGTCCCGCAATTCCGCACTCGTTGGTCGAGTCTGAACTCTTCGGCTACGAAAAGGGTGCTTTCACTGGCGCCTATGCCACCAAGCGCGGCCGTGTAGAAGTTGCCCACGGGGGCACTCTCTTCCTGGACGAGGTTGGGGGCTTGGACCTCTCCATTCAGGCCAAGCTACTGCAGGTACTTCAGGACGGATCGTTCATGCGGGTGGGCGCGCAGGAATCGCGTTCGGTAAGTACCCGGCTCATCTGCGCAGCAATTGGAAACCTGAAGCAACAAGTGGAGGAGGGCAGCTTCCGCCTGGACTTTTTCTACCGCATCAACGCGGTGACCATCGAGCTGCCGTCATTGCGACAGAGGCTCGTCGATCTGCCCATGCTAATCGACTACTTCATGGAGGAGCACTCCCGGATGTATCGAGTTGCTCCAAAGCCCCTTTCGCGAGAAGTGATGCGCGTGATGCAACGATACAGTTGGCCGGGAAATATCCGCCAGCTTGAAAACATGATCCGCACCTATGTCTTGATGGGCGACGAAGAGGCACTGGTTTCTGAGCTGGCGCCAGCGCCCCATGCACAGGAAATTCCGGAGATCGATATCGCCAAGCCGATCTCACTCAAGGAAATTACCAAGGCAGCAACGCGGGGGCTGGAACGGGAGATCATTTTGAGGGTTTTGCAGGCGAATGGATGGAGCCGGCGAAAAACCGCCAAATGGCTCAACATCAGCTATCGCTCACTCTTGTACAAACTCCAGGAATCCGAGTTCAATGCACCGTTGGGGAGGCCGAGGAAATCGACACTTCATGAGATCGAGCCGAGTCGATCGGAACCTGCGAGTACTGCCGCGGCGCGCATGCACGCACATGGGCAAAGCGCCCAGTAGTCCTAATCCCCGTCAGCGGTCGGCAGCTACCGCCTGGCGGCCCGAGACGAGCAATTCGAAAACTTCGGACAGCTCGGCAGCAACCGTGTTCCAACTTCGGCTGCGTTGAGCGGAAATCTCATCTGCGTTCCATGATTTGTTGAGGACAGACCCAATGGCCTCGGCCAGTGCGGTAGCGTCGCGAGGTGGCACCAGGCATCCGCTGGAATCGCTCATGATTTCAGGGATGCCACCGACCTGTGTGGCTACCAATGGACGCCCGCAAGCTTGCGCCTCAAGGACCACATTGGGGCAGCCTTCCATGTAGCTGGGCAGGGTCACCAAGTTCGCTGCGGCCATCCAGACGGCGACTTCGTCAAAGGCGCAGGCCGGCAGGAGGTGGATGTAGCCGGCTGCGCTGTGGGCATCAATGGCGCTTTGGATCACCGGCAGGTCCGGTCCGGCCCCAACCAGGTAGACCTGCAGATTCGGGCGATTCGGATACAGCCCGGCCGCGGCTTCCACCAGTTCGCGCAGACCTTTTCTCACGTCCATCCGGCCGATGTAGACAACGGCCTCTGCTGTCGGTGTGATGCCCAGCCTGTTTCTTGCCTCCTGCCGGTCCTTGACATGAAAGACCGAAAGGTCGCACCCGTTCACGATGGCGCGGCTTCTCTCCCGGGATGCGCCCATCTCGATGGCCTTTTCACGCAAGTCGCTGCTCACCGTTACGAGAAAACTCGACTCGCGCAGTACGCGCCGCGTGTGCATGGCCGAGATGCGATCGCCGATGTTGTTGATGTCGGAGCCGATGCTCTGGGTTACGGTGGGTACGTTGAGCGCCTGGCCGATTTTAAGGGCAGCGTATCCATCGGGATAAAGAAAGGAACTGAAGATCACGTCCGGCGCAAAGGCACGCACATGCGGCAGAAGGGTCCGTGCGGCCATCCAGCCATTGATCGGGCGCGAGACGAGAGGCAGGGCAGGGAAGTCGTAGTAGCTCGCTTTCACCTCCGCCGGTTTCCACGACGTGTCCAACTTGTCGAAAACCCTGCTGCGAGGCCTGAGAAGGGAAGGATACTGCGCGTTCGGATAGAAAACCTGAACATCCACCTCGCGGGCAATGACGCGAAGCGTTTGATACGCTGAGCGGCCTTGCCAGGGCTCAGCCGAACTGGGGAAATAGCGAGTAACCACTGCGATCTTCATCGTTCAACTCGCGCCTTGGCTAAATTGTAGTGAAGCCGGTTGGTTTCAAGGACGGCTTCGAACTCGCGAGAGACAGCTTCCCATGAGAATTCGTTCTGCGCACGCTCGAGTGCGCGCTGTGCCATGGAGTGGCGTTGTGCGGCTTCTGTCAGCATCCGTACGCAAGCGGCGGCAAAACTGCGAGGGTCGTCGGCAATGACGATGTCCTTTCCGTCTTCGTAAGCCAATCCCTCCGCGCCCACCGCAGTCGAAACCACGGGAACACCGGAAGCCATGCACTCGTAAATCTTCAGCCGCGTGCCTCCTCCGATGCGCATCGGCACAACCGAGATCTTTGAGCCCCACAGATACGGCCGCATGTCTTTTACCTTGCCTGTTACTGTTACGCCGGAGAGGCCTTCGACGGCCGTCATCACCCGGGCGTCCGGCGAGCGCCCGGCGATGGTGAATGTAGCGCCGGGAACCTGCTGCCGAATCAGGGGAAGCGTCTCTGCCACGAAATGCTCAACTGCGTCCACATTGGGAAGCCAATCCATCGACCCGCAGAAGATCATGTCGGAAACAGGGGGCGCATCGGCAGGGGGAGCGAAATATTCCAGATCCACTCCGGTCGGCACGCTGGTGACGCCCTTCACGCCGAACATCGTCTTCATTCGCTCGGCGTCGATATCCGAAACTGCGATGACATGTTTCGACTGGCGGCAGATCTTCCGTTCATAGCTCTCCATCTTGCTTGCCTGCAACTGGAAGTAGATTCTCTTGGCCAGGGATTTGCTCTGTTCCACATGCCGCTTCCAGATGGTCGTTTCCACGTTGTGCTGAAAAAGAACACCCTTGTCCAAGTCCGCCAGATTTGGAGCAGAGGAGAGAAAATCGCAGACAATCGCGTCGTAATGTTCCGAGGCGATCAAGTCGTTCACGATCCGCTGGAGCGGCCTGGATTCGTAGCGGGAAACGGCAATGGGCGTCGAACTCAGAATGCTGCCCAGGAGCTGCGGATAGATCTTGAGCGAAGTTCGTTGCGGCACGGAGTGCTCGACGGCGAAATGGCGACTGGAGTATTCCGAGGCTCTCTGCGGTCCTTCTTCATTCCCGGCTTCGTTGAGACCGGCAAAGTGAACCTCGTGCCGCTTATGGAGCTCATTGAGGATTCCAAGGGTGCGGATCTGCCCGCCCCGGTCCGTTGGATGAAGGAAACACGGGCAGATCCAGAGTATCTTCATGGTCGCACTACTACTCCTCGGAAGTGGGATGGCGTGAGCCGGCTTTTCCCTTGATATTAGGGATGATAAACTACCCCGGAGTAAGGCAGGACAGATAAGATGAGCAGCAAGAAGAACATAGTCGTGATGGGGCTGGGTTACGTGGGTTGCGTTAGCGCCGCGTGCCTGGCGGAAATCGGCCACAATGTGCTCGGCGTCGACCGCGATGTTTTCAAAGTCGAATCCATCTCCAAAGGACAATCGCCTTTCTTTGAGGCTGGCCTCGAGAGCCTCATCAAGCAAAACTTGGCGAATGGCCGGCTCAAGGCCGGCCCACTGACGCAAGAAGCGCTTCAGGAAGCCGATGTAGTGCTGCTTTGCGTTGGCACACCGTCACAGGCCAATGGAAACATCGACACCAGCCATCTGCGCCGGGTTTGCGAAGACATCTCTGCGCTGCTGACGCCTCGTACCAAGCGCCTGGCCATCACGGTGCGCAGCACGGTATTTCCCGGAACGTGCGAAGGCTTGCTCGAATCGGCCTTTGCTCACTCCAAAGACGTCGATATCGTCTCCAATCCGGAGTTCCTGAGGGAAGGTACTGCCGTAAAGGACTTCATGGAGCCGTCGCTGCTGGTTGTCGGCGGCAGCCAGGAAGAAGCGGCGAAAATGGTTGCGAGTTTGTACGAAGGCCTCCCGGTGGAGAAGTCTGTCGTCTCGCTGCGTACCGCCGAGATGATCAAGTACGCCTGCAATGCGTTCCACGCGGTCAAGATCGGCTTCGCCAACGAGGTGGGATCGCTTGCATCGAGCCTCGGGGTCGACCCCGAGCAGGTGATGGCGACCATGTGCAAGGACACGAAGCTCAATATCTCGACTACCTATCTGAAGCCCGGTTTTGCATTCGGCGGCTCATGCCTGCCCAAGGACCTGCGGGCTCTCAACTTTCGAGCTTCAAGGCTCGACCTGAAGTTGCCCCTGCTCGGTTCCGTTCTGCCCTCGAACGACGAACACCTCGCGCGCAGCATTCGCAAGGTATTTGACTCGTCGGGAAAAAAGGCCGGCATCTTTGGACTGGCGTTCAAGGAAGGCACGGACGACCTGCGCGAGAGTCCCGTGATTTCGATCATCGAACATCTCATCGGCAAGGGCCGGGACATTCGAATCTTCGATCCGCATATTCAACTCGACGGCATTTACGGAAGCAACCTCAGCTTCGTAGTCTCCGCACTTCCGCACATCGGCAAGTTGCTGGTGCGCAGCCTTGACGATCTCATCTCGTTCTCTGACACGCTTGTGATTGCACAGAAGCCACCCGCTGCTGAAGCAGCCAGGCTCGCGGCAAGTGGTTTGCCGGTCCTCGATCTCACGCGCCTAGAAAAGAGCACTGCGACGGCTTAAGAAGTTATTAGCGGGTTCTCGGTAGCCCTTGCGGCCGGCGCTAGCTTATCGGCTGGATTGCGCGACAAGCACTTCAGAGGCGGCGACTGGAGATTGTCCTTGTGTCAGGGCTTTGACAGCGTTGTACATCTGCCAGGCCGTTGCCCAGTGGATTTCAATGCCCCTGCGGTCAGCTTCTTCGGCCGCGCGGCGGTACAGATCAGCGAGGCCTCCATCGAGTAGCGGCCCCTGACTCCGGGGTACCGCACCATGGGTATGAAGCTTCAGGAAGAGATCTTCGCCAACCATCGGCGCGAAATCAAACCAGCCTTTCACACGTTCTGGTGTTGCCAGATCGTTGCCGGCCAGTTCACCAGACTCAATCCGTGGCATCAACCGGCCACCAAAGCGCACGCCAACAGGGCCCGTGATCATCAGTAAGTCGCCGCGCCTGCCGCCGCCAACCGTAGCGTTGATTCCGCGATCGTAGGACTTGGGGCTATTGTCGGCATTGCTTGTGCACCAATAGATTTCATTGATCACTCGCCCCTGGGTGGGCGAAGGAACTGATGGCATGGTGAAATCCGCGTAGCAACCGAGATCACGCAGGAGGGCAATTTCCCCGTTTAAGCCGCAGCACCTGCCCTCTGGGTGCGAGTTGTCCAGAGCCCAGTTGCCATGAATGAAGGCGAAGACGGTTTGGCCATTCTCTTCATGAAGCAACCCATGATCGTTTCTCAGCCGCCTGCAAAATTCGGTGATCTTTTCAATGAATGATTCGCGCTTTTCGCCTTCGTGGTGCAGATGCACCTCGACATCGCCAACGCCATACCGAACCATCTCGGCGATGCCATCCAGCAGATCGCGCCGGTAATCCTCTTGCGGATAGAAAAAGGTGTATTGCGGACGCTGTCCGGAGGCATCTCGGGGGGCGCTATCGGCGATCTTTGGCCACTTGTCGCGCCATTGACCAACACGGCTGAGCGCAGTTGCAATCGGCGCTCCTCTCCCCAGTGGTTCGTAGTGGTCGGTGAGTGCGACCCAGGCCCGTTTCGGTTTTCCGGATCGAATGCTTTTCCGCACCCGATCCCTCAAATACGGCAGAAGCCATATTTCCGCATGTCGAGGAAGGGTCATGTAACTGGGATGCTTTCTGTGCGTTTTGGGCCGCCCAAAGTGCATGGACATCGCTCAAAGCCGCTGTCTCAAAGTATCTCGTACGCCTCATTCGTCTGTCAAAAATGCGCCGATTTGGTTCCGCTGAACAGGGGGAATTCGCTTGCGATGTCACGCCGCCTTCGAAGCACGTTGCCCGAGCGCTTTGTTGGCACGTGCCGATTTGGCTACATTCAGCTTTATGCCGTAATCTTTCGAAGGAATTCGCGATTCTGTTGGGTTATCCTACAGGCTGGTTTGCACCCTCTGATCGACCGTTGCCTATGGGCTTTGTTCTTAGCATCATCTATTTCGCGACGAATTACCTGACGCCGGCCTTCTTGTTTGGGCCGCTCGCGGATCTGCACATCGAAGTAATTCTCGCCACGCTGATCATTATCGTATCCATTCCCGCGCTGGCGAGATCGTTTGTTGTCAAGAGCCCTCAGTCCTTGGCGATCATCGGTATGGCGATTGCCGTTTTCTTCTCGGTTCTGTTTACAAGCCATGGGTATGACGGGGCTGTCGACGCGTTCCTGCTGTTTATTCCGGGCGGTGCGTGCTTCTTCTTTGTATGCCTGCACTGCAGTACAAAGGCGCGACTCAAGATTCTGGTTCTGATGATGTTCCTCGTCTGCATGTTTGTTGTCGGACGGGGAACTATCGATCTGCTTCGTGGAGTTCCTCAAGGCACGCCTGTGCCCGATCCGGATGTAGCTTCAAACATCCCCATTGATGTAACAAACAGCCCGTATTTTATCCGTCAAAGGAATGGAGAGACCGACTGGATCTACCGGTTGCAGGGACTCGGCGAGATTAACGATCCTAACGACCTTGGGCAGTTGCTTGTGTGCACCATTCCACTGATCTTTATCTTCTGGCGCGAAAAGCAGCTAATCCCGAATATCTTCTTTGTCTTTCTTCCGGCGGCCGCTCTGCTTTTCGGAGCATACCTTACGCACTCGCGCGGCACGCTGGTTGCCCTTACAGCCGTGGGGATTGTCGCCGGCAGGCGACGCATTGGAACCATACCTTCCTTGGTGGTTGTGGGACTGCTTGTAGTGGCAGCAATGTCGCTCCACTTTACCGGCGGCCGGGATATCTCTGCCAGCGCGGGTGAAGATCGCACAGCCCTCTGGGGCGAAAGTCTGCAATTGTTCAAGGTGCATCCTTTCATCGGCGTGGGCTTTGGACTGCTGTCCGATGAGACAGGTGGTCTCACCGCGCACAACTCGGTTGCTGTCTGCGCGGCAGAGGATGGCATCATCGGCCTGTTCTTTTGGTCCCTCTTTCTGTTTCCAACCTTGCGGGATGCGTGGATCGGGGCGTCCCCTCAAGAGGTCCACGATGCTGGGCCAGTTGTCGCAGAGGAAACCAGGTTTCCGCAACCGGAAATGACGGTCGAAGAGATCGACAAGAAAGAGATCAATCGCTTCGAGCAGTTACTGTTTCTGTCACTGACAGGTTTGCTGGTAGCCGGCTGGTTCTTGTCTCGTACGTTCGTGAGCACACTGTTTCTGCTTGGCGGCATGACGGAGGCAATCTACCAGATGGGCTTGCGCCGAGGCATGATCACCTCTCGCCTGCGGTTTGATCGTGTGCTTCCGTATTCCGCAGGCCTCACCGTCGGCTTGATTATCCTGCTCTACGTTACGGTTCGAATCCTGAACCTGTCCCGTTGAGGCCAGTTGCCTGTGCGTAGCCCAAGCCGATCTTCATAACTAAACCCCGGAAATGGAGAAAATCGCCAAAGCCTGATGAAAATCGCGCACGTTGTCGACAGCATGGAGATGGGCGGAGCAGAGATGCTGGTTTCGCAAATGTGCGGTCTGCAACGGGAGCAGGGGCACGAGCCGAGCGTTTACGCGGTTGCCAATCTCGGCAGTCTCGGCGAAAAGATGCGGTCCGAGGGCTTCACGGTACATTCGAATGTCGGTAGAAAATTAACGGATGCAACGCCAATTTTTTACCAACATTTCAAGCAGTCGCCGCCCGATGTAGTCCACGTCCATAACCCAACGCCCACGATTTATGCCGCCATCGCCGCCAGGACGGCGGGCGTTCGAAGCGTGATTTCGACGCGCCACAGCCTCGTGGCCCCGCCGCATAATCCGGTGATGGAGTTGAAGTACGCCATTGCGGCTCGATTCTGCAATTGGGTCGCCGGAATCTGCGATGCAACAGTAAAGAATGTAAAGCAATTGCGCACAGTGCCGGCGCGAAAGATTGTGTGTGTCTACAACGGTGCGGCCCCTCTTCGGCCCGTCGCTGAACAGGATTGGCCCGCAAAAAGTGGATTCACGCTGCTCTTCGTCGGCCGTCTTGAACCCGTAAAGAACCACTCGTTACTGCTTCGGGCATTTCAATCGGCACTGAAGTCCATGCCAGGTCTTCGCCTGTGGATCGTGGGCGATGGCAGCCAGCGGAAGGCCCTTGAGCAGCTTGCGGCCGATTCGGACATTGCCGGGGCCGTAACCTTCTTCGGGCAACAGCTCGACGTGGCGCCGTTTTTCTCCGCCGCGGATGCCTTCATTATGGCGTCAAAGTCTGAGGGCTTGCCGGTCTCGCTTTTGCAGGCCTTCTCCATTGGATTGCCGGCTATCGTCACCGATGTAGGCGGGATGGCAGAGGTCGTGAAATTGGCGAATGCCGGCATCACGGCATCGCCCACAGATGCCGGGGAATTGACTCAGGCAATTCTGCAAATGGCCGCAAACCAAGCGGATCGAGAACAATATTCGAGGAACGCAGAGGCAGCCTTCCACTCACGCTTCAGTCTGCAGTCCATGGTGAAGTCTTACATGGATCTGTACCAAAACCCACCTCGCGCTAACCGCGGCTGAGTTTGGGCCGCTCGTATTCGAGGTTTTTCTTGGTCACAGTTATGCGCGATTACTTGTTGCGCACGCACTCGTATGTGGTGCGGATGGGTGTGCCCATATCTACTACCTCAAAGTCCGTCACTTTCAGATCTTGCAGGTCATGCGCGCCAAGATCCACGTCCGTCCACTTCATCGTGGTGTCCTGATCGCTTTGCGCGGTGAGCGCAATATTGCCGCCGTCGGCAAGGAACATGCCGTATTTCTGTAGGGCGCGCGCAACGATCTGTGCCGCAGGTTTCAGTTGCAACACGTCATAGTTACTCTTCAAACGCAGATGAACTCCATAGGGCGGCGCACTCATCGGACCCGTGGGGCCGCCTGCGTGCGTCGCAGGGCGAACATAGAATCCGGCTCGCATGCGCCAATTCGGAAGAATGAAACGAATGGCGTGGTTGATCCGGCCGGAGGCGATTTCGTCTGCGTTGAACAGAAGCGGGGCGATTGGGAATCCTGCGGCATCCGCGCTTGTACACTGTTCGCCACGCCCCGAAGGCGGATAGATTCGATTGAGATCCCACACGGCTACAAAATGCGCGGTGACCGCATTCTTTTCGTAAGTGGCCTGGTAGGCTTCGTAGAGCTTGGCATTAGCGCGATCAACCACCAGCAGGTGGCAGTCACTGGTGTTGTTGTCGCACTCGTAGCTGTTCGTCCGACCTTCACTTCCCCCTCCTACTGGTAGCGGAAAGGTTTTTATGTCGTCGGAGTCCGGCTCGTAGAATGGGTTGCCTTTCTTGAAGGGTACGAACGGAGTGCTTGCATTCGCCTGCAACACGCGAA
>Ga0302320_10007632_pt1 | contig 23759 bp, 16 predicted proteins | sample Bog_T0_3_FD_202130 | JGI IMG/M metagenome (GOLD analysis project Ga0302320, IMG submission 202130) | Peat permafrost microbial communities from Stordalen Mire near Abisko, Sweden - Bog_T0_3 | ecosystem: Environmental > Terrestrial > Soil > Wetlands > Peat | place: Sweden: Abisko, Stordalen Mire...
ACGGCATTTTAACACGGAAGAAGAACGAGGCGCACGGTCGACACGGAGGAAGTCGGAATGCCGCTTCGCGCCCAACGCTTTCGTTCGGTGCAGCCACAGGAGACCGGCCTGCGAAGCGGCATTACCCGGCAATGACCCATGGCCACGCCGGAACAGCCGTCCGACTCGATCAATTCAATATTTATAAGTAATAGACTAATAAATACGAAATGCGGCCCAAAGCGAACCTGCCAGGGTTCCGAAAGAAACGCCCAGCCTTTGGCCTTGGAAAAGCACAACCGACGTGCCCCGCCAGGGCGCCGTAGTCGGCGGCTGGCCGACTATTCAATGACCGTGCGTCAATTCAACCCGACCGGTTTATCGCAGACGCGTGCTTGTCGGCGCGAAGCCCGGCGCCGTTGCGAAGTAATGCGGCTAATGCCAATCCCAGCCCACGAACCCAGGCACGATACGCTCGATCAGCCTCCGCTCCTCCGTGCGCCTCTGTGACACCTCGTTCTTCCTCCGTGTTGAAATGCTTGCTTTCTTACTGAAAACACCGGACCGCAAGACTGACCCCCTTCCATTCTCCAGATCGTGCACCCTCCAACCCCGCTCACACCGCAACCAACCCCGACCCTGTCCACATCCGCCCCCGCCCGCTACAACCCCCAAACCCATGGACACAGCCCTCGTCGTCGCCACCGGCGCCCTCCTCGCCGGCTTCATCTCCGGCCTCGCCGGCTTCGGCACCGCCCTCGTCGCGCTCGGCATCTGGCTGCACGCCATCTCCCCCGCCCACGCCGCCACCCTCGTCATCATCTGCTCCGTCGTCGCCCAGGCGCAGACCATCCCCACCATCTGGCATGCCATCGACCTCCGCCACCTCGCCCCCATGCTCGTCGCCGGCATCCTCGGAGTCCCCTTCGGCGTCGCCCTCCTCGGCCACGTCAACCCCGCCACCTTCCGCCTCGCCGTCGGCATCCTGCTGGTCGCCTTCTCCGCCACCATGCTCGCCGGCCGCGCGCGCCCCGCCATCCACTGGGGCGGGCGCACCGCCGACGCCGCGATCGGCCTCGCCGGCGGCATCCTCGGCGGCCTCGCCGGCCTCTCCGGCGTGCTCCCGACCATGTGGGCCACCTTGCGCGGCTGGAGCAAGGATCGCCGCCGCGGTGTCATCCAGGCCTACAACCTCACCGTCCTCACCGCCGCCCTGCTCACCCACGCCGCCGAGGGCCTGATCACCCGCGAAATCGGCTGGCTGCTGCTCTGGGCGATCCCCGGCACCATCTCAGGCGCCTGGATCGGCAACCACGCCTACCGCCGCCTCAGCGACCACCATTTCCACCAGGTCGTCCTCGTCCTGCTTTGCGTGTCTGGCATCACCCTCATCGCCCCCAACCTGTTCGGCTGGTAACCCCACCGCCGCCGCCCTAAGCCGCCGCCACAAGGCGTGACCGCGCCCCCACCACCACAGCCGCCGCCACCAGGGCAGCCGCCGCCAGCAAAGACGCTGCCCCAAACCCGCCCGTCCGGTCCGACAGCACCCCCGCCAGCACCGGCCCCGCCACCTGCCCGACCCCGAACGCCGCCGTCATCAGTGCAAACGCCGGCCGCGGATTGGCCGCCGCCAGCACCCGCGCCTCCGCCAGCCCCAGTGCCGTCAGCCCCATGAACGTGCCGCCCAGCAGCGCTGCCGCCACCAGCACCCCCGCCGCCGACGGCCAGCCCACGCTCGCCGCCACCCCCACCGCCTCGACCACACACGCCAGGCTGAACGCCAGCCGCAATCCGAACACCGAACCCAGCCGCGCCCACACCGCCACCGAGGGCACCGCGGTCAGCCCCACCACCAGCCACACCACCGGCTCGATCCCGCGCGCGGCCTCGCAGCTGCGCACAATCGCCACCAGAAAGGTTGCCGTCACCACATAGCCAAATCCGACCAGCCCATACCCCACCAGCAGCCGCCCCAGCCCCGGCGCCAGCCCGCTCCGAACCCGCCCGCCGCCGGCCACGACCGGCCGAACCCCCTCCCCCGGCATCAGCAAGCCCACGACGACCACCGCCCCCAGCACAACCGAACCCACCACCAGCCACAGCATCCGCCAGTCTGCCCCGGCCGCCAGCAGCCCCGACACCACCAGCGCCGAGACCGCGATCCCGACGCCCACCCCGGCGAAATGCACCGAGGACAGCCCCAGCCGTCCCGCCGCCGCCAACCGGTCCAGCACCAGCGCCGAGGCCAGCACCAGCACGAACGCGCTCGCCGCGCCGCCGGCAAACCGCAGCACCAGGAACCAGCCCAGCGACGAGACCACCCCCATCGCCGCCGTCGTCGCCCCGCTGACCGCCAGCGCTCCCAGCAGCCAGCCGCGCCGCGACCCCGGCAGAAACGGCACCGCCGCCAGCAGCGCCCCCAGCAGATAACCCAGGAAATTGGCCGACGCGATCAGCCCCGCCTGCCCCGACGACAGCCCCAGCGCCGCACACATCACCGGCAGGATCGGCGTAAAGACGAACCGGCTGACCCCGACCGCCGCCGCCAGCGCCACCATCCCGCCCACCGAAACCGCCACAGACCCACGCATGACCCGCCACTCCCGCAACAGCCCCACACGTAGTCGCAACCCCCCATCAGGAAAAACGAAAATACCAGATACCGTTGATCTCAAAAACAGATCACTCAGCCGCCCGAGCAACCTCTAACCCCGGACCCGCCGCCGCCATGAACGCCGCCAGCGCACTGGAAAGATACCCATCGCGCCGCCGCACGAACACCGTCTCGACCATCGCATCCGCCGCCGGCAACGCATGCACCGCCACCTGCCCCGCCCGCCGCGCCGTCTCCACCAGGCCCCGAGGCAACAGAGTCACCCCCAGCCCCGCCCCGACACACGCCAGAATCGCCTCCAGCGTGCCGAACTCCAGCACCCGCCCCCCCACCACGCCGCGCTGCGCCAGCATCGCCTCCAGCCGCAGCCGGTAGGAGCACCCCAGCTTCAGCACCACGATCCGGCATCCGCTCACCCCGACCGCTGCCTCCAGCCCCGCCACGCGCGGCGCCGTCAGCGCCACCAACTCCTCGCGGAACATCGTCTCCGCCACCAGATCCGGATGCTCCACCGGCCCGCACACGAACGCCCCGTCCACCCGGTACGCCAGCACGTCCTCGATCAGCTCGCACGTCGTCCCGGTGCGCAGTGACAGATCCACTGCCGGATACGCCGCCGCATACGACGCCAGCACCGGCGCCAGCCGCATCGCCGCCGTCGTCTCCAGCGAGCCAACCACCAGCGCCCCGGCCGGCACCCCGTCATCGGATGCCGCACGCCGCGCATCCGCCAGCACCTGTCGCACCCGCCCCGCATACGGCAGCAACCGCTGCGCCGCCGCCGTCGGCGACACGCCCCGCGCATGCCGAGCAAACAGCGCCACCCCCAGCGCCTCCTCCAGCACCCGGATCCGGCTCGTCACGTTCGACTGCACCGTGTTCAGCGCCACTGCCGCCCGGCTCATGCTGCCCAGCCGAACCACCGCCTCGAACACCCTCAGGTCATCGGCATCCACCGCACACGCCCTCCCTCAGTCCGGCCAGACCCCGGTTAACCATGCGTTATCCCTTCGGCGCTATACCTGCACCGCCGCTTCACCCCGTCCGGGACCAGCCATGCCTTCATTCCTGATCCGATCGGCGGCCAATCTCGTCACCGGCACAGTCCTGTTGCTGGCCATCGGCCTCGCCACCTTCGCCGTCCTCGACCTGAACCGCGCCGTCTCCGAACTGCGCCACGCCGGCCGCGTCCAGACGCTCGCCACCGCCGATCGCGCGCTCTATCAGGCCGCCACCACCGCCCGCGCCGATCGCGGCCTCGCCCAGAGCGCGGTGCTGGCCGAGGACGACCCGCACGCCACCATCGACCGCCTCGCCGCCGACACCGATGCCAAACTGACCGCCGCCACCGCTATCCTCACCCAGGACATCGCCGCCGGCATCGACCCGCTGCTCGCCGCCATCCGCACCGCCGCCGGCAACGCCGCCACCCAGCGCGCCGGCCTGCTCGCCGTCGCCGGCCAGCCGCGTGCGCAACGCCGCCTGGCCGACACCCAACCGTGGTTCAACGCCGCCGGCAGCGTCGCCGCCGCCCTCGCCGACCTGTCCAGCCGCATCGCCGGCGAGGCCCGCATCGCCGATCCGGTCGTCGGCGAGTTCGTCCTCGCCCGCCAGGACGCCTGGGCCGCCCGAGTCGCCCTCGGCGACGAATGTTCGCTGGTCCGCCCGCTCTTCGCCGCCGCCACCGCACTCACCCCGGCCCTGCGCGAACGCATCGCCGAACGCCGCGGCGCCGCCACCCAGAGCATCGCGATGCTGGCCGACCTCACCGGCCGGCCCGGCGTCCCCGCCGCCCTCACGGCCGCCACCCAGGGCGCCGCCGCCGCGGTGCAGGCCGCCTGGAAACAGCGCGACGCCGCCTACGCCAATCTGGCCACGCAGCAGCAAGCCGCCCCGGAAGCCTGGGAAAAAACCTGCCAGGTGCCGTTCGACCCCGTCCTGCTGGCCGGCGACCAGGCGCTCGACGGCATGGCCGCCTTTGCCGGCCGCATCCATGCCGACGCCGCCAGCCGGCTCGAATTCAGCAGCGCCATGCTCCTCGTCCTCAGCCTCACCGCCGGCGCCGCCCTGCTGCTCATCCACCGCCGCATCGTCCGCCCGGTCGGCGCGCTCACCATCGCCATCCGCCGTCTCGCCGCCAGCGATTTCGCCACCCCGGTCCCGGCGCTGCCCCACCACGACGAATTCGCCGCCATGGCGGAAATCCTCGAAACCCTCCGCCAGGGCGCCGGCGCGTCGGCCAGCCTGCAGCGCGAACGAACCACCGCCCACGCCCAGCGCGAACAGCACCAGGCGGCGATGGAGCGCCATACCCAGCAGTTCAGCAACGCCATCAGCGCCGTCATGGCCTCGCTCACCCGCTCCGCCGCCGAAATGCGCCGCGCCGCCGAGGCGATGGCGCGCGCCGCCGGAACCGTCAACACCGACGCCAGCAGCACCGCCGAGGGCGCCGACAAGGCCTCCCAGGACCTCACCGCCGTCGCCGCCGCGGTCGAGCAACTCACCGCCACTGTCGCCGACATCTCCCGCAATGTCGCCGCCTCCGGCGACGTCGCCCGCCAGGCTGTCGAGCGCGCCAGGGCCAGCCACGGCACCATGCATAGCCTCAGCGAAGCCACCGCCCGCATCGGCGACGTCGTCAGCCTGATCAGCAGCATCGCCGGGCAGACCAACCTGCTGGCGCTGAACGCCACCATCGAGGCCGCCCGCGCCGGCGACGCCGGCAAGGGCTTCGCGGTCGTAGCCGGCGAGGTCAAGGCCCTCGCCGCGCAGACCGCCCGGGCCACCGGCGAAATCAGCCGTCAGATGGACACCGTCCGCGACGCCACCAATCAGGCCGTCATCGCCATGGACGACGTCACCCAGATCATCGGCCGCATCGATGCGGTGTCCGTCGCCATCGCCGCAGCCGTCGATCAGCAAAGCGCCGCCACAAGGCAGATCGCCGCCAACATCCATGCCGTCTCGGACTCGACCGCCCGGACCGTGGACGCCATGCGCCACGTCGTCACCGTCGCCGGCCAGGCCGGCCAGACCAGCACCGATGTCCTCGACGGCGCCGCCGAAGTCACCCGCGACGCCGACAAGCTGCAGCAGCAGGTGGACCGATTCGCCGCCCTGATCCGCGCCGAAACGACAGCCTGACAGTCATCGCCAGATTTCCGCTGTTCTGATATACGTCTCCCGGCGCGGCGAATCATCCGCAAGCCGTTGCCCCACCGCCTCTCCACATCCAGGTCAGGCTGACCCATGGCGCAGGACCTCCAGGCTGATATCGCGGCCATCCGCAATATCCCGGCCGTGCCGACCATCCTCGAAGTCGTCTGCCGCACCACCGGCATGGGCTTCGCCGCCGTCGCCCGCGTCACCGAGGAACGCTGGATCGCCTGCAGCGTCCGCGACGAAATCGCCTTCGGCCTCCAGCCCGGCGGCGAACTCAGCGTCGAGACCACCATCTGCCACGAAATCCGCCAGAGCGGCCAACCCGTCATCATCAACCACGTCGCCGACGACCCCGATTTCTGCCGCCACGCCACCCCCGCGACATACGGCTTCCAAAGCTACATCTCGATGCCGATCGTGCTGCCGGACGGCCGCTTCTTCGGCACCCTGTGCGCCATCGATCCGAAACCCGCCCAGGTGAACACCCCCGAAATCGTCGGCATGTTCAAACTGTTCGCCGAACTGATCGCGTTTCACCTCAGCGCTCTCGAACAGGTCGCCGCCTCCGAGGCGAGCCTGCTCGACGAACGCCAGGCCTCCGAACTGCGCGAACAGTTCATCGCCGTGCTCGGCCACGACCTGCGCAACCCGCTCGCCGCGATCACCGCCGGCACCGAACTGATGCTCGACACCCCGCTCAACCCCAAGGCAAAGCGCTTGGCCCGGACCATCCTCGCCAGCGTCGCCCGCATGTCCGGCCTGATCGCCGACGTGATGGACTTCGCCCGCGGCCGCCTCGGCGGCGGCCTGACGCTCAACCCCAGCACCGCCGAACCGCTCGAACCGACCCTGCGCCAGGTCATCGCCGAAGCCCGCGCCAGCGCCCCGCACCGCAGCATAGAGGCCGAGATCGCCCTGCACGCCGCCATCACCTGCGACCGCGCCCGCATCGCCCAGTTGCTCTCCAACCTGCTCGGCAACGCCCTCGACTACGGCGCCCCCGGCACCCCGATCAAGGTCCGCGCCACCACCGATGCCACCGGCTTCGAACTGTCCGTCGCCAACGCCGGCGACCCGATCCCGCCCGCGTCGCTGGAGCGCCTGTTCCAGCCCTTCACCCGCGGCGCCGTTCGGCCCAACCAGCAGGGCCTCGGCCTTGGCCTGTTCATCGCCGCCGAGGTCGCCCGCGCGCACGGCGGTACCATCGGCGTCACCTCCACCAGGCAGCAGACCCGCTTCACCTTCCGTATGCCCCTGACCTCACCTCTGGCCCCTTCCGCCGCCTGACCCGCATCCGGCCACCGGACCCCGCCAACCGCGCCGCCACAAGCCCCTTTTTGGGTTGACCGACGCCAATTTTCCAACCCCGCTTAAGAGTTCATTAACCCGCCCCATGCCAAACAGCGCCACGGCAGCGATACTGTCTGGAAGCGATCGCCGGACCCAGCCCGTGCTGATCATTCCCTCCAAGGGTCTCACCAAGCCACGCCCAAAGGTCGCGTCGTGATCATGATACGCTTCAACCATTTCCGAATTTCATCAAGACTCTACGCCGGCTTCGGTAGCCTGATGGTGCTCGGAATGGCACTCGCGCTGGTCGCCGCCTGGCAGTTCTCGGCCGCCGGCAGCCAGGTCGGAACCCTGGTCCCGGCCGCCGACCAAACGACACGGGTCATCACCGCCACCCGCCTGCTCGAAACCCTCAATCGCGCCGGCCTGCGCTATCAGACCAAGGGCGATGAGGCGATGATCAAGGAGTTCGCCGACGCGCACGCCCAGCTCGCAGCCGTTCTCGCTCACGCGGCAGATGACGCGGCCTCGCCACCGCGCCGCCAGCTGTACCAGGAGATGAACGATACGGCCGCGACGTACAAGACCGAATTCAACCAGCTCGTGCAACTCACCAACACCGTCAGGGTCAGCAACGCCGCGCTGAGCAAACTCGGCGGCGAGGTCGTCCAGGCGACCGGCCAGGCGATCAAAATCGGCCGCGCCGAAGACAATCCTGCCTTGAATGAGAAAAGCCGCGATCTGGAGGTCGCCGTGCTGGGCGCACGGCTCGCCAGCGCGCGCTTCACGATCTTCAAGACGCCCGACACGCGTGAGCAATTCCGTATCGCGGCCGCCACTGTCGACAAGGCATTCGCCGCCGTCGAGCAGGAAACCCTCAGCCCGGACATGGCGCAGGCGGTCGCGCGGGCCAAGACCGGTTTCGCCGCCTACGCCAATACCACCGGCGATCTGGCGAACGCCGTCCTGCAAGCCGACCAGCTATACGAAAATACCATGGTGCCGCAAATCGTTGCAATGCAGCAAAATCTGCGCACGGCTGCGGACACCTTGACCAGTGACTTCCATACCACGACAGCGGCGACGCAGGCGGATCTGGCCGCGGACGCCGTCCTGCAGAAAACCACCGCCGCCGCCGCACTGCTGCTCGGCATCGGGCTAGCCACCATCATCGGGCGCAGCATCGTCGTGCCGCTGCGCGCCATGACCAGCGCCATGCACAAACTGGCCGGCGGTGACACGACCGTCGAAATTCCCGCCCGCGACGGCAAGGATGAAGTCAGCGACATGGCCCGCGCCGTCGACGTCTTCAAGAAAAACGCCATCGAGAACCGCCGCCTCACCGAGGCGGACGCCACCAACCGGCTGGCGAGGGACCGAAGACAGGCGGCGATGGACCGCCATACCCAGGATTTCGGCACCACCGTCTCCGGAATCCTGAGCAGCCTCGGCGCCTCCGCCGGCAAAATGCATGCCGCGGCCGATGACATGTCGCGCGCCGCAAGACAAACCCGCGACAGCACCTCAAGCTCGGTCGAGGGCGCCAACATCGCCACCCAGGACCTGCATTCCGTCGCCGTGGCAACTGAACAGATGACCGCCAGCATCACCGAGATCAGCCGCCAGGTGGCACACGTGACCGCGGCCGTGGGCAAAGCCGTCGAACGTGCAACCGAAACCGACCAGAAGGTTGCCGGCCTGTCGGACACCGCCGACAAAATCGGCGACGTCGTCCGGTTGATCACCGACATCGCCGGCCAAACCAACCTGCTCGCCTTGAATGCGACGATCGAGGCGGCACGCGCCGGTGAGGCCGGCAAAGGCTTCGCCGTGGTCGCCGGCGAGGTAAAGACCCTGGCCACCCAGACCGCCAGGGCAACCGATCAGATCAGCGCCCAGATCGTCGCCATCCGAACCTCAACCAACGAAGCGGTCGAGGCGGTGCATGATGTCGGCTTCGCCATCGGCGAGGTGTCGGCTGTCGCATCCGCAATCGCCGCCGCAGTCGAACAGCAGGCCGCTGCAACGCAGGAAATCAGCGCCAGCGTGCAGAACGTGACCCGCTCCACCAGCGGCACCGCCGAGGCAATGCGGCTTGTCCTGACCATCGCCGAACAGTCGGAGCAGACCAGCGGTGCGGTGCTGACCGCGTCCGGCGAGGTCCGCACAACCTCCGATACCTTGCGTGACGAGGTCAACGACTTCCTCAGCGCCATGAAACGCGGCAATGACGCCGATCGCCGCGCCTATGAGCGCATCCCGGGTGCCGGCGCTCCCGCGACGCTGGCCATAAGCGGGTCCCACCTGCTGCACGCCGAGGTGAAGGATATCTCGCGCGGCGGCGTCGCCTTGATCGCAACGGCCACAGCCGCTGCCGGCGCCGAAGCACAAATCGGACTGCCCGCCGGCGCCACCGTGTCCGGCCGCGTCGTGCGGTGCGAGAGCGGCCTGGTGTCGCTGGCCTTTCGTCAGGATGCGGCCACCCTGGCGGCGCTGGACCGGGCGCTTGCGGCAATCAAGCAAAGGACGCATGCGGCGGCCGCATGACCAGCGTTTGGGCCGCGCCCGCTCATCTTGCCGGAATGGCGTTTTATAGTTGACGCCCGTTGCGGCGCTGCGGTAATCCTCCCATCAAAATAAATACGACAGTATGATTTGGCGATACTAAGGCTGGCGAGCGAAGTCACTTCCGCGCCGCTTGTAACGCGCAGCCATCGATCAGAGTTCGCATCGACAGCCATGCATGACGGGAGCCCTTGATGCCTCCCGCGGCGGAAAAGCCGTGCAATCAACATGGTGGGGCTTGCACAATGCTCACGCGTCTCGCTGTCATCAGTAAAACCCTGCATCGTCTCCCGCTGCTACGAATCGGGATCGGCGTGGCGTTCCTCATCGCCGCGCTCGGCACGCCGGGCACCGCCCTGGCCGTGAGTTGGGGCGGCGTATGGGCGGGCCTCGCCATGGTCGCGGCCGGTGTGGTTCTGGTCGTGGCGGCCCCGCTGATTGCGCCGGCGGCAACCGCGGCGCTCGCCTTCGCCGGCATAGCCGGCGTTGTCGTGGAAAGCACAGCTGTGGTTGCAGCCGGCTATACGCTGGCCGTCGCGGGCAATATCGTCATGGCTTCCGCAGGCCTTGAAAAGCCTGGCTTTCTGTTCACGCCAGGGCCAATACCCCCAGCCGCACCCCCGGCGCCCCCGGCACCGCCGCCGCCCGCTCTGCTCATGACGCCGGTGTCCATGCTGCCCCCACCCGGCATCGGCAGCTCCGCGAGCATGTTTGTCGCCGACGTGAACCAGACGATTACCGCCTTCAACACGATGGCGAACGATGTCACGGGGAACCCGGCAAAAGCGCCAGGTGATTTCACGGCCTTCACCAGCAGTCTCGAGACCGATGTGGCCGGCTTCAATCAGGTCTTTGACAATGTCGGGGCAAACATCCCGCAGCTTCAATTGACCCAGGCTCAAATCGACGCGGCCGAGGCAAGTATTGGCGCCTCGTGCTTCCCCTCTGCAATCGCCACGGCTTTCGAGGAAATCGGCGACACACCCGCCGAAATGGCGGCGCTTTGCAGCTACATCGGCAACAATCCGCTGGCATTCGCTGTCCCCGACGTGACTCCGGAGGAACTGTTGGCCGACACCGGCGATCTGACGCTTGCCCCGGAGCCTTCCTCGCTCGGCCTGACCGGCCCCGCACTCTGCACGCTCATTCTGCTGGTCCGATACCGCCGCCGCGCCACACCGCGCCGGCGGCCTGAGCAAGGCATGCCGCCCGGCAACGCCAGCGCAACGATCCTACCCCGCCCCGCTCAGCATCCCAACCCCCGCCACGATCGCCTGCCGCTTGTCCAGCGCAAACCACTCCGTTTCATTCTGCAACCGGGTCAGCCCCTGCCACACCTCACCCCACGCATCCACCCCGCGCAACCCGACCATCCGTTCCTGCTCCGGATCGGCCCGCCCACGCACACTGTCGCGCACCGCCGCCGCCACGCCCGCCCGCAGCAGGTCCATGAACGTGGAAAACCCCGTCTCGCTCCGCCCCAGGAAATCCGCGATCTCATACCCACGCGACACCGGCACCGAAGGCAAATCCCCCAGCAGCTTGTCCACCAGCACGGCGATCTTCAGCCCCTCATCCTCGGCCAGCATCAACGCCCGCCCCGGCGAGCCTTCCGCCAGCGTCACCAGCCGCCCGCGCTCATCCGCCGCCATTCCCGGCAGGTAGCGCGCCAGTAACGACCCCATCGAAGCGTCATCCAAGGGCGACAGCCGCAGCCGCCGGCACCGGCTGCGGATCGTCGGCAGCAGCCGCCCCGGTGCGGCGCACACCAGCAGCAGAATCGCCCGCGGCGGCGGCTCCTCCAGCACCTTCAGCAGCGCATTCGCCGACGACGCGTTCATCTCCTCCGCCCCGTCCACCACCACCACCCGCCAGCCCCCCTCGGCCGGCGTCAGCGACATGAAACCGGTGATCTTGCGGACATCCTCCACGGCGATCTGCGTCTTCATCCGCTTGGTCTTTTCGTTCATCACCCGCTCGACCGTCAGCAGATCGGCATGCGAGGACGCCGCAACCCGCCGGAACACCGGACTTCCAGCCTCCACCGCCAGCGTGTCGCCCGAACCAAGCCCCGCCAGCAACCGCCGCGCAAACCGGTATGCCAGAGTCGCTTTCCCAACGCCCTCCGGCCCGGTGATCAGCCAGGCATGATGCATCCGCCCGGCGCGCATCGCTTCCAGGATGGTCGCCTCGGCCTCCGCATGGCCCACCAGCAACGGATTCGCTCGTGGTTCAGGAGCAGACATGGAACCTTATACCGCAGGATCGGCCGCCGCCGTCACCCCCATCATGCGCGCCCGCTGCGCCGCCACCGCGATCGCCTTTTCCCGCCGCCGCTGCAACTGCTGATCGGCGAACACCCCCAGCAGGATCACCGTCCCCATCACCGCGAAATTCAGCGAACTCGGGATTCCCAGAATGTTCACCAGGTTCTGCAGCACCTGCAACAGCGCCGTCCCCAGCACGATCCCCAGGATCGATCCCTCACCGCCGCGCAGGCTGCATCCGCCCAGCACCGCCGCCGCAATGGCATAAAGCTCGTAGAAATTGCCGAACGTCGAGGGTGACACCGAATTCGTGTAAAACACCAGGAAGATCGTCGAAACCCCCGCCAGCAGCCCGCTCAGCACATACGCCCCCGCAATGACCATATTCGTTGCGATACCAGAATACCGAGCCGCCTCTTCGTTTTTGCCCACTGCGAACAGGTAGCGGCCGAACACCGACCGGTGCAGCACCACCCCCAGCACCGCCGCCACAACGATCAGAAAAATGAAACTGTGCGGCACCCCAAAACTGCGCCCCGCCGCCAGCCAGCTCAGCGTATCCGCCGCGTCGCTGTAACCGAATCCCATCGTCGAATCGTCGGTATAGTAACGAGCTGCGCCGCGATAGATCAGCAGCCCGCACAGCGTGACGATGAACGGCTGCATCCGCATCCGCGTGATCAGGAACCCCTGCAGCGCCCCCAGCACCAGCCCGCCGGCCAGCACCGCCGCCAACGCCACCGGCCACCCCACATCGCGGTTTGCCACCAGATCGATGAACACCACCCCAAGTAACGAAAACATCGATCCCACCGACAGGTCGATCCCGCCGGTAATGATCGTCAACCCCTCGCCGATGGAGAAAATCCCGAACAAACCAATCAGATTGGCCATGTCGAGCAAATTCACCCCCGACAGGAACAACGGATTGAGCACCGCGGTGACGGCACTGATCACCACCAGCAGGATCAGCAGCCCGAGTTCTTTCTTCGGTACCATTCACCCCGCCTCCGCCGTTTCCAACCCATGTCCGATCGCCAGCCGCAATACGTTCAATTCGGAAAAATCGGGACGTTCCAAAACGCCGCTGATCGCCCCTTCATGCATCACCGCGATCCGGTCCGACACGCCGATCACCTCCTCCATATCCGAAGAAATCATCAGGATCGCCACCCCGCTATTCGCCAGGTCCCGCATCAGCCCGTAAATTTCGTTTTTCGCCCCAACATCCACTCCGCGGGTCGGTTCATCGAAGATCACCAGCCGCGGCGACATCGACAGCCACTTCGCCAGCACCACCTTCTGCTGGTTCCCCCCCGACAAAGTAACGACCTGGGTGTCGTTTCCCGGTGCCCGTATCGATAACCGCCGCCGCTGCTCCGCCGAGACCGTCGCCTCCCGCCGCTTCTCCACCAGCATCAGGCGCGCATAGCGCCGCAGACTCGCCAGAGTAATGTTTTCAACCACCGGCATGTCCAGAATCAGCCCCGACCGCTTGCGATCCTCCGGCACCAGATAGATCCCCGCGCGTATCGCCTCCCGCGGCGATCCGACCGTCACCGCCGACCCGTCCAGCAGCACCGACCCGCCCAGCACCCGGTCGATCCCGAACAACGCCCGCGCCAGCGACGTCCGCCCGGCCCCAACCAGCCCCGCCAGCCCCAGAATTTCGCCCGCGCGCACCGCCAGATCGACCCGCTGCTGCGGAAACGCCTCGGTTACAACCCCATCCAGCACGCACCCGCCGCCCGCTTGCGCCGCCTCCGGCGGCACATACAGCGCCTTCAGATCGCGTCCGATCATCAGCCGGATCATCGTTGCGTGCTCGATCTCATGCTGCGCCAGTTCGCCCACCACGCGCCCGTCCCGCAGGCACACCACCCGGTCAGCGCACGCCTTCACCTCGCCCAATCGGTGCGAGATATAGATCACCGACACACGCCCCGTCCGCAGCTCGTCGATCACCCCCAGCAGCCGCTCCGTCTCGCGCAGCGTCAGGCTCGAGGTCGGCTCATCCATGATGATCACCCGCGCCTCGATCGACAGCGCCTTGGCGATCTCGATCAACTGCCGTTGCGCGATCGACAGTCCCGCCACCGCCGTATCCGGCCCAAAATCCGCCCCCAACCGCTCCAGTAACGGTGCCACACGCGCCCGCATCGCTCGGCGGTTCACCAGTCCGAACCGCCGCGGCTCCCGCCCGATACAGACATTCGCCGCCACATCCAGGTTCTCGAACAGATTGAGTTCCTGGTGCACGAACGCGATGCCGGCGCGCATCGACTCGTTCACCCCAAGTGCGGCGTGATCCACGCCATCGATCCGCACCACGCCGGCGGTCGGCGCCACCACCCCGCCGAGGATTTTCATCAGCGTCGATTTGCCGGCGCCGTTCTCGCCGATCAGCCCCAGCACCTCACCGCGCCCGATGCGCAAACTGATGCCATCGAGCGCGGTGACTCCCGGATAGACTTTCGTTATACCAACGAGCTCGATCACTTCGCCAGCAACTGCTTCATCTGGTCCTGGAACGCAGCCACATTCCCCTTCTCGATCACCCGCGTCGGGATGATGATCAGCTTGTTCGCCGGAATGAACGACCGGTCGCCGCCGATATACTTGATCATATCGACCATCGACTGATAGCCGAACTCGAACGGCTGCTGCACGATGGTGGACTGGATCGTCCCGTCGGAAATCCCGCGCAACGTCTGCGGGTCCTCGTCGAAACCGACGATCTTCACCTGGCCCGCCTTCCCCGCCTCCTTCACCGCCGAGTAAATCTGCGGCGTGTTGTACGAATACAGGCCCACCAGGCAGTCAACCCCGCCCTTCGCCAGCGCGTCCTGCACATTCGACTTCGCCTTGGCGAAATCCACCCCATCGGTGCGAATATCGGCAATCTGCACGGAACTGCCGGCCAGGGCATCCTTGATCCCCTGCACCCGCTCCCGCGCATTATCGGCATCCAAGGTGCCCACGAACATCACCACCTTGCCGCCGGACGGCAGCGCTTTCTTGATTTCCTCCCCCGCCTGCTTCCCAGCCGCCACATTATCCGTGCCAATATAAACCGCCCGATTGGAAGACGGCGCGTCGCTGTCGGTGGTAAACAGCACCGCCTTTTCCGCGACCTTATTGAACTCGGCCGTGGAATTCTTCGGATCGATCGCCGAAATCGACACTCCGGCCACACCCCGCGCCAATAGATCGTCCAGTTCGCGCCGCTGTTCCGCCGCCGTTGCCTGGCCGGTGATCACCACCTCCATCGCATAATCGGGATGCTCCTTCTGCGCTTTTTCCACCCCGCGTTTGGCGATCGTCCAGAAATCCGCCGCCGCATTGGTCACCAGCGCCAGTTGCTTCTTCCCCTGCGCCAGCGCCGGCGACACCGCCAGCACCACCGCCAGCCCATAAACGAAAATCCGCATTTGTTTCTCTCCCATTGTTATCACGCCACCCGCATCCGTTGCGCGTAGACATTGATGACCAGCGCCACCAGCAGAATCAACCCCCGGATCAGGATCTTCAGGAAACTGTCGATATTGATGTGATCCAGCCCGTTATTCAGCACCCCCAGCACGAACAGCCCGATGATCGTGTTGCCGATCCCGCCTTGCCCGCCGAACAGGCTCGTTCCCCCCACCACCACCGCCGAAATACTGTCCAGCAGATACGTATCGAACTCGTTCTGCTGCGCGCTGCCGAAATACGCCACGCCCAGCATCCCGGCCACCCCGGAACACACCGCCGAGATCACCATCACCGCCGACAGTACAGCCGGCACATTCACCCCCGAGTAAGCCGCTGCCTCGCGGTTTCCCCCGGTCATATACACGTACCGGCCAAACCGCGTGTAGGTCAGCACCACGTGTCCCGCCAGCAGGAAAACCGCCAGGACGATCACAATCCACGGCACCCCCAGCAAAGACCCCGATCCCAGCGTCACCACCACAGCCGGCACCGCATAGGCAATCTGCCCGCGCACCAGCAGCGCACAAATCCCCGCCCCGATCTGCAACATCGCCAGGGTCATGATGAAACTCGGTATCCCCACGCGAGTCAGCCCGAACGCATTCACCGCCCCCAGCGCACAACACACCGCCAGCGCGATCAGCACCGCCGCCCATCCCGGCAGTGGCACGTTCGCGATCGAAACGCTCGCATCCTGCAAAGTAAAATACGCCACCACGATCCCCGTCGCATTGGCGACACTCGCCACCGAAAGATCGATCTCGGCGCACAGAATAACAAACGTCAGCCCAACAGCGATAATCCCGGTCACCGAGATCTGCGTCAGGATGTTCTCCAGATTCCCCCAGGTCGCAAACGACCCGCTCGCCGCCCAAAAGAACGCCACAAGAACGATCAGCGTCGCGAACGGCGCCACATTGCGCAACTGCCCGCGCAGTGCATCCAGCACGCCGCCCCGCATTATGCGGCCTCCAGCAGCCGGTCCTTGCTGACCGGCTCGTCTGCGAACGTCCGCACCACGCGGCCCTTCTTCATCACCAGAATCCGGTCGGCCAGCGACAGCACCGTCTCCGGCTCCGTGGAAACCACCACGATCGCGATCCCCTGCGCGCGCAGTCCGCGCACGATCTTAACCACGTCATCCTTCGCCCCCACATCCATCCCCCGTGTCGGCTCGCTCAGCACCAGCACCCGCGGCAAATGAGTCAGCCATTTCGCCAGCGCCACCTTCTGCTGATTGCCGCCCGACAGCGTGCCCAGCGCCCGCCCGACATCCGGCGGCCGGACTCTCAATGAGTCCACATGCCGCCCCGCGATCCCCCGCTCCACCGCAGGCCGCAGCCAAACCAACCCCACACGCCGCAGCATCGCCACAGTCACGTTCTTGAACACCGGTTCGGTGCCGAACAGCATCAGCCGCCGGCTCTCCGGCAGAAACGCCATGCCCGCCTTCCGCGCCCGCGGCGGCGACGACAGCCGCACCGGGCGCCCGTCCAGCCGCACCTCACCTCGCTCCGCCGGCAGCACCCCAAACAATGCCCGAGCCAGTTCCAACTGCCCGGACCCGAGGAATCCATAGATCCCCAGCACCTCGCCAGCCCGCACCGACAGCGAAACGTCCTCAAACGCCCCCGTTCGGCTCAGCCCCGCCACGGCCAGCACCACCGGCGCATCAACAGGACTGTGCAACGGAATATCCGCCAGGTAGCTCTCCTCCAGCCCCTCATGCCCGGCGCCGATCATCCGCTCGATCAGCCAGCGTTTGTCCACCGCCGCGCACGCCTCGGTCGCCACCGCCTCGCCGTTGCGGAACACCGTCACCCGGTCACACACCGCCAGCACGTCATCGAGAAAATGCGAGATGAAAACGATGCTTTTCCCCGCATCGCACAACTGCCGCAGCAGCCCGAACAGCCGCTCGATCTCCGGCGGGGCCAGCGCCGAGGTCGGCTCATCCAGAATGATCAACCGCGCCCCCGAGAACAGTTCCCGAGAAAGTTCGACCAGTTGCTGCAGCCCCAGCGACAGATCGCCCATCCGCGCCCGCGGATCGACCGCGATCCCCAACCCGGCCAGATGCTCAGCCGCCCCAAGCCGCATCCCTCGCCAGTCGATCAAGCCGAACCGCCCGACCGGCTGCGCGCCCAGATGCACATTCTCCGCCACACTCAGATCGGCAACGACCGACAGTTCCTGATGCACCATGCCGATACCCGCCGCCCGCGCATCCCGCGGCGAGGCAAAGTGCACCACGCGCCCGTCCAGCCGCATCTCGCCCTCATAGGCCGCATGCACCCCGGCGATGATTTTCATCAGCGTCGATTTGCCGGCGCCGTTCTCGCCGACCAGGCCGTGAATCTCGCCGGGCACCACGTCGAAATCGACCGAACGCAGCGCCGCAACACCACCAAACGTCTTGGTAATGCCTGAAAGCGACAGCATAAAAATCAGATCAGGAAATGCTCCTCCATCCACATCATCCCCGGCGCATTCGCCTTCGTCACCACCGGTCCATCGACAATGATGTTCTTCGGAATCCCGCCCTCGCCGGTCTTTTCACCTGAAACCAGTGCCGCCACGCCCGCAACGATCGCGCCGCCGTGAATCCGGCAGGACGGATTGCGCACCGTCGCCAGCATCCGCCCGTCGCTCACCGCCGCCAGCGCCGGCGGCATCGCATCGCAGCCGCCGATTTTGATTTCGGTCCGGTTGTGCGTCTTCATCACGTTGTAGGCGGCCAGCGCCATGTCGTCGTTATGGAAATACGCCGCACTGATCTTCGGATACTTGGTCAGATAGGTCTCCCAGATGCGCGCCACCTTGGTCACGTCCCAGTCGCCCGGCTGCGTGTCCAGCACCTCGATCTTCGGGTACTTCTTCACCACCGACTGAAACCCGCGCGCCCGGCCTTGCGCCCCGGTATGCCCCAGCGCGCCTTGGGTCATGATCATCGTGCCCTCGCCGTCGATTGCATCGACCAGCGCCTGGGTCACCGAAGCCCCCATGAACTCGTTATCGGGGGCCAGGAAGCTGTGCACGTTGATCGAATCGAGCGGCGCGATCAGCGTATCCATGTCGATCACCGGCGTTCCCGCCTCGATCAGCTTGTTCACCGGCGCGGTCAGCGTGCCGATGCCGAACGCCTGGATCGCCACGAAATCCCATTTCTGAGCGGCCAGATTGTCGATCGCCGCGCGCTGCTTCTGCGCCGCCAGCTCGCCGTCGAACCAGGTTACCTCGACATTGAACAGCTTGCCCCAGTATTCCGCCGCCTGTTTGCCCTGCGCGCACCACGTCGCCTGCAGTCCGGCATTGGAAAACGCCGCCTTCAACGGTTTGTCAGACCGTCCGGCGGCCTTGCCCATCTCCTGCGCCAGCGCCGGGTTGATCCCGAACGCCGCCAGCGCCGCCCCCATGCCCGCAACCGAACCCTGCAGAAAACCTCTGCGGTTGGCCATCGTCTGATCCTCCCCATTTTTGGTTGGGGCGGACGCTACAATCGCCAATCGCAGGTGGCAACCAGGGATCGCAGTCAAAAGGTGCGGTCGGAAACGCCCTATGCCATCACGATCTGGGTGAAGTCCACAAACCAGCTTTGCACCGGCATGAAGCCCTGCACCTTCTTCGACATCGCGCGCGGGTTGAGGTCATGCACGATGAACAGCCACGGCGCCTGATCGACCATCTTGCCGTGCGCATCCGCGAGAAGCTTCGTCTGCTCCGCCGGATCGAAACTCGCCTGCGCCTGTTTCAGTTCCGCAGTGACTTCGGCGTTGTCCCAGTGTCCCCAGTTATAATTCGTCGGCGAGAAACTGTCCCTGGCATAGTAACGGAACATCGTCGACGGATCGACCGAACTCAGGCTGATATTGATGCCCTGATCGCCATGCGACTGCGGCGCCTTCGGATCGCTGCGGATGGCGACCAGCATGGTGCCCCATTCCACCACGTCGAAGTCGATCTGCATCCCGACGGCGGCAAAATTCTGTTGCATGAACTCGTTCATCGGGATCGGCAGCATCTGGCCCGACCCGGATGTGGAGATCATGATTTTCGCGCGCAAGGGGTTGTCCGGACTATATCCGGCCTCGGCGAGCAGCGCCTTCGCCTTCGCCGGATCGTAGCCATAATGTTCTGTCGGCGTGCCAAAGTAAGGATTACCCGGCGGATACAACCCAACCGCTGGCCTGTCGATGCCATTCAGCAAACTGCACAGCCCGTCGCGGTCGATCGCGTAGTTCATCGCGCGGCGCACCCGCACATCCTTGAACGGCGAATCATCCTCCGTGTTCAGGCAATAGGGGTAAGTGTGCGGATACGGGTGCAGCGTCACCGTATAGCCGGCGGCCTTCAGCGACGGGATGGAATCCGGCGCCGGCACTTCGATCCAGTCCACCTGCCCCGACCGCAGCGCGGCGATCCGCGTGGTGGCCTCGGCCATCGGCATCACCACCAGTTTGTCCAGCTTCGGCACCCGGTCCGGATCCCAATACGCCTCGTTGCGCACCATTTCGATATACTGACCGGGCACCACGCGGGTGATCCGGAACGGACCGGTGCCGGACGGCTTCTTGCCGAACTCCGCCCAGCTTTTCCCCACCGCGTCGTATTGCGCCGGGCTGACCATCAGCACCCGTGTCAGCAGATACGGCAGGAAGCTGAAGGGATATTTCGTTGTCAGCACGATGGTGGAATCGTCGGCCTTTTCGAATGTGTCCACCATCGAAACGGCCGCCCTGACGATCGGCGCCGCGGTCGCATCGTAATGCGGCGACTTGTCGTCATACACGCGCTGCAAATTCCAGATCACCGCATCGGCGCTGAAATCCGATCCGTCATGGAACTTAACGCCCTGCCGCACGCTGAAAATCCAGCGCAGCGGGTTGGTTTCGTCGGTCTTCCACGCTGTGAACAGCCCCGGTGTGATATCCGCCGGCTTGTCGGGATTGTGCCGCAAATCCCAGTTCACCAGCGCATCGTACGGCGGATACCCCAGGAACCGGTATCCTTCGAAACCATTATTCGGTATCCCATGCGCACTCGGCAAATCCGCCGCGGTCATCGCAATGCGCAACGTTCCGCCACCGGCAGCGAACGCTGGCATGGCAACCGAGGCGGCAATGCCCGCCAACACCTGTCGTCTGAACATGCTCATGCCATCGTTATTTGGGTAAAATCCTGATACCAGCTTTGCGCCGGCTTGAACCCGGTGACCTTCTTCGACATCGCCCGCGGATTGAGGTCGTGCACGATGAACAGCCACGGCGCCCCATCCACGACCATCCCGTGCGCCTGCGCCAGCATCCTGTCCTGTTCGGTCTTGTCGAACGTCGCCGACGCCTTCTTCAGCAGATCGGTCGCCTCCGGGTTGTCCCAGTGTCCCCAGTTGTAGTTGACCGGCGACCAGGAATCCTTCGCGTAATAGCGGAACATCGAGGACGGATCGGTAAAGCTCAGGCTGATATTGATCCCGTCATCGCCATGCGAGGGCGCTGATTTCGGATCGCTGCGCACCGCCACCAGCATGGTGCCCCACTCGACCACGTCGAAATCGATGTCCATGCCGACAGCCTTGAAATTCTGCTGCATGAACTCGTTCATCGGGATCGGCACCATCTGGCCGGACCCCGACGTGGAAATCATGATTTTTGCCTTGACCGGCTTGTCCGGCCCGTAGCCGGCGTCCTTCAGCAGCGCCTTCGCCTTATCCGGATCATACTTGTAATGGTTTGCCGGCTTGCCGAACAATGGATCCTCTGGCGGATACAATCCCGCGGCTGGCTTGGCCGTGCCATTCAGCAGTGCGCACAGCGCCTCACGGTCGATCGCGTAGTTGATCGCCTGGCGCACCCGCTCATCCTTGAACGGCGAGGCGTCGGTGCAGTTCAGCGCGTAAGGATAGGTGTGTGGATACGGCCACAGGCTGATCTGCAAACCCGCTGCTTTCAGCGACGGAATCGCATCCGGTGGCGGCACCTCGATCCAGTCCACCTGCCCCGATCGCAGCGCGGCGACGCGGGTGGTCGCCTCCGGCATCGGGTAGACGATCATCTTGTCCAGCTTCGGAATGCGCGCCGTGTCCCAATACGCCTCATTGCGCGACATCTCGGCGTACTGGCCCAGCACCACCTTGGTGATTTTGAACGGCCCGGTGCCGGAGGGATTTTTCGCGAACGACGCCCAGTTCTTGCCCGCCGCCTCCCACTGCGCCGGGCTGACGATCAGGATGCGGGTCAGCAAGTACGGCAGGAAGCTGAACGGATATTTCGTGGTGATCACGATCGTTTTGTCGTCGGTCTTTTCATACGAGTCGATCATCGACACCGTGGCGCGGACGATCGGCGCGGCGGGTGCATCGTACTGCGGCGACTTGTCGTCGAAGATGCGGCCGAAATTGAAAATGACCGCATCGGCGTTGAAATCGGATCCGTCATGAAACTTCACGCCCTGACGGACATCGCAGATCCAGCGCAGCGGATTGCCCTCATCGATCTTCCACGCGGTGAACAGGCCGGGCGTGATGTCGGCAAGCTTGTCGGTATGGGTAAAATCCCAGTTGATGACGGAATCGTAAGCCGGGTAGCCGAGGAAACGAAACCCCTCGCCGCCATTGTTGGGGATGCCGTGCGTGGTCGGCAGATCGGCGGCGGTCATCCCGATGCGCAGCACCTGCGGGCTGGCCGCCTGCGCCGGAAGCCCCGGAAGGGCAGCAGCCCCCACGGCGGAAGCGAGAAGCGCGCGCCTCGAAACGGTCATGCCGGAATCCTGTTGTTGTGGATACGTTCGGTGCTGCAAGGCCTATGCCACCGCCTCCTGCGGCTGCGCCGCGGCGACGTGTTTCCGCGCGATCATTTCGATCAGGTCGTCCGACGGGAGCACGTCGCAGAACGTGTGCGCCAGCGCCGACAGCGTGGCATTATGTTCTTCGTCGTTATAGGTCGCGTTGCCGTCCTCGACGAAGAACACCTTGTAGTTCAGCATCATCGCGTCGCGCGCGGTGGATTCGCAGCAGACCTGGGAGGCAGTGCCGGTAATGATCAGCGTATCCACACCACGTGCCTGCAGAATGTCATGCAGGTCGGAAGCGCCGGGCGCGAACGCACCGAACCGGCGCTTGAGGACCTGTAAGTCCTGCGGCCGCACATCCAGGCCGGACCACAGCGCGTGCCCCTCGGCGCCGGGCGCAAACGCCTCGATCATGCGCTGGCGGCGGGCGGGTGAACAGAAATAGTCGAAATAGGTGGACCAGGTCCGCAGCGTCTCGGTGTCGATCGTGTTCTGGATATAGACCACCAGGCCGCCGGCCTCGCGCAGCGCGGCGCTGATCCGGTTGACGGCGGGGACGATGTCCCGAGCCCCGGCGATTTCCGCGACGGCACCGGGCGCCATGAAGCCGTTCTGCAGATCGACCACAATATGGGCAGTCCGCTTAGGATCCAGGCGGTCAAACACCCGAACTTTGCCTCGTCTCTGTTCAACACGGGCGATAACTGCGGGATAGATAGCACTGTTGTGCATGTACGCCTCCAAAAATTGCCTAATGTCTAGCCAAATATTGCCGATAACGCTAAGTCTGTGACAAAGTTAATGCAATGGCCTAAAATTAGCCCAACAAGGCCCTGGACAGGGGCGCGGGCTGTGCTAGGAGTTACAGCGTTTGCTGCATCGCAGCATACGAGCGCACCGCAAAATGCGGGCCGTCCCCTCAGCATACGGAGTAACCGGACCGCATGCTCTTGTTCGCCATCCGCCGCCTGTTGCAGGCGATACCAATCCTGCTGGGCGTGTCGCTCGTGGTGTTCGGCCTGGTGCATATCGTGCCGGGCAACCCGATCGACATGCTGATGCCGCCGGAGGCCTCGCCCGAGGTCATCGCCCAGATGAAGGCCGCGTTCGGCTTCGATAAGCCCCTGTATATGCAGTATCTTCTGTGGCTGATGCGGGCGGTGCAGGGCAATTTCGGCCTCTCGGTGTTCAACGCCACCCCGGTCTGGGGGCAGCTTGTCGATGCGCTGGGGAACACCTTCATCCTCGCCATTCTGGCCGCCGCGCTGGGGTTCTCGCTGGGCATCGTGTTCGGCATGGTCTCGGCGCTGTACCACGGGCGCTGGCCCGACAAGCTGTTCTCCGCCATCGCCACCATCGGCGTGTCGCTGCCGCATTACTGGTGCGCCATCGTTCTGGTGCTGGCCTGCGCGGTGCTGCACGACTGGCTGCCGGCGCAGGGGATGGGCGACGATTCGTTGCCGCTGTATGAGCGGCTGCAATACCTGGTGCTGCCGGTGATCACACTTTCGTTGATCCCGATGGGCGTGATCGGGCGGCTGGTGCGGGCGACGGTGCTGGACATCATCGGCCAGGACTTCGTCGGCGCGCTGGCGGCAAAGGGCCTGACTCGCTGGCCGGTG
>Ga0302320_10007640_pt1 | contig 23748 bp, 20 predicted proteins | sample Bog_T0_3_FD_202130 | JGI IMG/M metagenome (GOLD analysis project Ga0302320, IMG submission 202130) | Peat permafrost microbial communities from Stordalen Mire near Abisko, Sweden - Bog_T0_3 | ecosystem: Environmental > Terrestrial > Soil > Wetlands > Peat | place: Sweden: Abisko, Stordalen Mire...
TTTTTTGGATTTCTTCAATATTAATCTAGATGAGTTTCGATCTAAGGCATCGGAAAATGCGCTCAATTATTTGATAGATAAGATTCAAATAAAAGGAATTAATATTTCCCGGGGAGTATGGAAAGGTGGCATTTTGCCAGAAGTTAAAAGCGTTAATAGTGTTTATAAAAATACTAGTGGCTTTGTGATAAAAGATGATCGCATCCCGTTTGTTTTCCTGCCGGATGAGATAAATCCCGACGAAGTTATGGCTAGAAGAATTTATACCCTTATATATCTATTAATGTGTATAGGATTGAACGGATATGATTTTTCTATTGATAGCGATTTTGAAGCAAGCGAGCCAAAAGTTCTGGGGTTAGAGGCGAAAAAGCATGATCTGACGGCCGCCATTCTTCTACCTGAGACAGAAACTGAAAAAATAAAAAATTCTAGTGTTACTAGCCCGCTTATATCTCAGCTTGCGTTGAAATATAAAATAACTCCACGTGCCGTTCTTTTTACTCTGGCGCGACGAAAAATTATAACATGGGAAGAACGTGAAAATTTATTGCCGCCTCCTTACCAACCGAGAAAGGTACCAAGTTCACCACGGAAGCAACCAAGAGTTACAACCATTGTGAAAAAATTTTGTGGAAGCCAAGCCTTTAATTATATAAATGATGGGATCGGCCGCGGAATTCTCCAAAACATTGAGGCACAATATCTTATTTTTGGACGAGTGCGTAAAGAGCAGTATGGAGAATATCGTTCTCAAATTGGATTATGAAATTAATAGACACTTCAACAATAAATCAGGTTTTAAAGAACAATATCTCATTGCGAGAGGATTATTTTATAACGCCTGACATTGAGCAAGAAATGTTAGTGGCTTTAACAATCCTTAAAAAAAGTATCCCTAGTCATATAAAAAATATCACCATAGACAATAGATTTGATGAGGCATCATATATTAAGAATTATTTTGAAATGCTGAATAAATATGGAGGAAGATCATTCTTTAATATGACGGGTTTCGGGGATATTTCGCTAATCGCTTTAGCAAAAACTATACTTGAAGCTTTGGAGAAAATTAATCGACAAGCTCTTCCGTTGCCCGGTTTTCTAGAACAGGTCGAAATATATGTAGAGGACGGGGGGCTTAGAAAGAGAATAAAGCAAGAAGTTGGTAGCCAGATAAAATTATACAAAGCAAGCCAAATTTAAACCCATGAAATTCAACGAACAATTCACCGTCGAAAACTATATCATCGAGTTCCTGCAAAAGGATCTTGGCTATGAATATGTCCCGCCACAGAAGTTTGCGAAGCTGAGGGAATTTGAGAACGAGTACATCATTGCGCCGTTGTTTCTGGCTGCGATAAAAAAGATCAACGGGATTGCGGATGATGCGGATGGCGACGCAGAAGCGCAAGCGGTGCTTCGAGAGGTCCAAAAGATCGATAACAATCAGGAATTTTTGCACGCTCTGCGCTATGGCGTGAACTTGAAGGATCCGCAGACGGGCAAGATGCGGGATTACGCCGTGGTTGATTTTGAGCATCCGGCGAACAATCACTTCGTGGTTGCGAACCAATTCTATTTTGAAGGCAATGGAGAAAATGTTCGCTCGGATGTGATGGTGTTTTTGAACGGCGTGCCGGTGGTGGATGTTGAGGCAAAGAGTCCGACGGCGGCGAGCAACGTTGATTACTCGAACGCGGTGGGGCAGATCAAGCGCTACGAGCGGAACGCGTTCAAGCTGTTCTGGACGAATTGCTTTGCAATCGCGACGGACGGCCTTAAGACCGTCTATGGCGCAACGTACGCTCCCGCGCAGTACTTCCTTGAATGGCGCGATGAGGCGCTGGAGAAGGAATATGGCGGCGCTGAGCTTTCGGAGGGAAAGCTTGAAATGACGCTTGCGGCGCTTTTGTCGCCGGAGCGCCTACTCGACATAATCCAAAACTTTATCGTCTTTGAAAAAGAAAAGACGGGAACGATAAAGAAGATCGCGCGTTACCAGCAGGTGCGGGCGACGAATAAGATTGTAGAGCGCGTGCAGGATGGCAAGAAGAAGCGCGGCCTGATCTGGCACACGCAGGGCTCCGGCAAGTCGCTCACGATGTTCTTTACGGCGTGGAAGCTGCGCTTTGATAAGCGGCTCAAAAATCCCAAGATATTTATCCTGGTGGATCGCATCGATCTTGATGACCAGATCTATGATACGTTCGTAAACTGCGGCGGCGAGAACGTGGTGCGCGTGGAATCGCGTCGGGATCTGGAGAAAAAGATCCAATCGCCGGAGCGGGGAATCTTTATTTCCACCATCCAGAAATTCTCCGAGCTTGGCGATTCCGTCAAAAATTTGGATGAGAACATTATCGTGCTTTCGGATGAAGCACACCGCGACAACGAGGGCGTTTCGGCGATCAAGTTGCGGAGCGCGATGGGTAACGCATTTTTCTTTGGCTTTACCGGCACGCCGATCGACCGCGCAACGCTCAACACCCATCGCAACTTTGGCGAGGAAGGGGAGCGCTATATTGATTACTACTCGATCCAGCAGGCGGTTGATGATGGCGCAACGCTGCCCGTGACATACGAAGCGCGACTCTCCAAATTCTTTATCGACGAAGAGAAGCTTGATAAGCAGTTCGATGAGCTGACGGCCGGACTTTCGGAAAAAGATCGCGATGCCCTCTCTAAAAAATATGGCAAAAAAGAGGCGGTGGTAAAGCTCGACCGGCGCATGGAAGCGGTGGCCCGGGATATCGTGGAGCACTTTCGTCTGTATGTTGAACCGGCGGGGTTCAAGGCGCAGATCGTGTGCTACGATCGCGAGGCGACGGCAAAGTATAAAAAGTTATTGGATGCGCTGATCCCGAAGGAATGGTCGGAGGTGGTATATTCGCCGGGCGATCCGAATACGGAAGCCGAGGATCTGCGCAAATACAACACAACGAAGGCGCGCCGCGAAACGATCATCAGCAATTTTAAGGACCCACAGAATCCGCTCAAGTTTTTGCTCGTGTGCGACATGCTGCTGACCGGCTTTGACGCGCCGATCGAGCAGGTGATGTATCTTGATAAGCCGCTTTGGGATCACAATCTGCTCCAGGCGATCGCGCGCACCAACCGTGTGTATCCCAACAAGGGCGCCGGAAAGGTGATCGATTATTACGGCATCACGAAGAGTTTGCACAAGGCGCTTAACTTTGACGAGAGCGTGGTGGATTCCGCGATGATTAATATCGACAAGCTTAAGGAGGAATTTGTGGAGGTGTTGCGCGAAACGATGGGATTGTTTGCGGGCGTGAATATAGAAGATCCGTCGATAGAGAACTTGCGCCGATGCTTAAAGATTTTTGCGGAGAGCCCGGATAAGCAAAAATTCTTCCGTGGGAAGTATGCACGGTTAAAGCTGTTGTTCGAAATCCTTTCGCCGGACCCGTTTTTGCGCGAGCATATCCGTGCTTTCGAATGGCTGGCGAGTGTGTATGTTGCGTTCGAGAAAGAATATGGCGTAAAGGTTTCTGACGCCGAGCTGTTGGCGGAATATGGCGAGAAGGTAAAGCAATTTATCCAACAGCATGTTGATTACGAAGGGATCACGAAGAATTTCCGCGAGCTGAACGTGAACGACCTTTATGTGATGGAGCGGTTGAATAAGATGGACGATGACGAGAAGGCGTTGAATCTTGAGAAGATGCTCAAGCAGGAGATTTCCATCAATATCGATACCAATCCGGCGTATAAGAAGTTTAGCGAGCGGCTGGCGGCAATCCGCAAGGAATTCGAGCAGAACCAGATCGATCTTTCCGAGCGCATCAAGCGGTATCAGGAGTTGATGAGCGACATCAAGAAAAAAGGCGATGAGGCAAAAGAGCTTGGCTATTCGCTCAAGGAATACGGGCTGTATGTTATTTCGGAGGAATTTGTTAAGGGCGATGACGCCGCGACGGTGCGGGACTTTATTAAAGACATGACGCGGCGACTTGAGGAGGCGCTCGACGAAGGCTGGCAGCAGTCCTCCAAGCGCGAGGAGTTTTTAAAGGAGGCAAAGCGCATCGTGCAGGAGCTGGTGCTAAAGGAATATCGCACGAAGATCGACGTGGACGACTTCCATAAATATCTCAATCGGCTGATTGATGTGGTGATAAAGAAGTTTTAACTCTGCTGCATAGATTAAAAATTCATTAAAGCGAAGTTGACCAAATTCTTGAGTGATGTAAAGTTTGATCACCATGCAGAAAGAAATCACCTTACAAAATAAAAAGATTCCTTATACGCTCCACAAAAGCGCTCGTGCGCGGCGAATGCGGCTTGCGGTGTATTGCGATGGATCGATCGTATTGACGACGCCTTCCGATGTGCGCGAAGGCGTCGGCGAAACATTTATCTCCGAGAAAGCGCAATGGCTTTTTTCTAAGCTCAATTTTTTCAGCCAATTTCGCGGGCAACCGCTTGCTCGTTTTAGTCGCGAAGATTATCTAAAGTATAAGGGCGAAGCGCTGGCACTTGTGGAGAAAAAGATCGAAAGTTTTAATGCTATTTACCACTATCATTACAACGGGGTGAATATTAAAAACCAGAAAACGTGCTGGGGGAGTTGTTCTAAAAAGCGCAATTTGAATTTCAATTATAAGCTGCTGTTTTTATCATCGAAAGTTCAGGATTATATTATTGTGCATGAGCTGTGTCATCTTAAAGAATTTAACCATTCAAGAAAGTTTTGGGCGCTTGTCGCGCAGGCGATTCCGGATTATCTAAGTATCAAAAGTGAGTTAAAAAATAGCGGACTTGGTCATTTTTAGCCGAATTTTTGGTGCGGGGTTATAATTCCCCACATGCTCCAATCCACCGCCTTAGCCATCCTCAAAACCGGCGAGAACGTATTCCTGACCGGGGCGCCGGGCGCGGGGAAGACATACGTGCTCAATCAATATATCGACTTTCTGAACCAGCATGAGGTGGAGGCCGCCGTCACGGCGTACACCGGGATCGCGGCGAGCCACATCAACGGGCGGACGCTCCATTCGTGGGCGGGGCTGACGCGCGGGCCCATGCACGAAGACGCGCAAGAGATCGACCGCGTGCGCGCGAACGAGTATCTGACCGACCGCATCCGCCGCGCGCGGGTGCTTATTATAGACGAGATCAGCATGCTGCATCCCGAGCAGTTCGATCGTGTGGACCTCATCTGCCGCACCGCGCGGAACGATCACGCGCCGTTCGGGGGATTGCAGCTCATCTGTTGCGGCGATTTCTTTCAGATCCCGCCGGTCAACGGTGAGAGCGAAAAATTTGTGATCGACTCCGCTGCGTGGAAGAACGCGGAGATGCGCGTGTGCTATTTGACGGAGCAGCATCGGCAGACCGCGATTGCCGCCGCAAGCGGCGATGGTGCGAGTGGCGCCGAACTCTTGGAGATCTTGGCCGCCATTCGCGCGGGCGATGTGACGCCGGATATCGTGGCCAAGCTTAGCGCGCGCATCGGCGCCGCCGTTGACGCGCCGATCGGCATCGCGCGGCTGTACACCCATCGCGAGAACGTGGACGAGATCAACACCGCGGAGCTGCGCAAGCTCACCACGCCGGACGTGGTGTACGACGTCTACCAGAACGGCCCCGCCGCGCTCGTGGAGAAGTTAAAAAAAGATAACGACGTGCCGGACAAGCTGGTGCTCAAGATCGGCGCGCGCGTGATGTTCACCAAGAATAATATGGGGATGGGATACGTGAACGGCACGCTGGGCGAAGTGATTGGGTTTGAGAACGGGGGAGACGGCGACCCCAATACCGCAGGAGCCGCGGCCACCGAAGCCAACCCCGTCATCATGACGTTCGACAAGAAGCGCATCACGCCGGGCCGATTCCAGTGGAAAGTGGAAGGCGGGCGCGCCAAAGCCGGCAAGACCGGCAAGGATCCGCAGGCGAGCGTTTCTCAGCTGCCGCTCAAGCTCGCGTGGGCCATCACGGTGCACAAGAGCCAGGGGATGACGCTCGACGCCGCCGTGATCGACCTTGGCCGCGCCTTCAATCGCGGCATGGGCTACGTGGCGCTCTCGCGTGTGCGCGAGCTCAAGAACATATCGTTGATAGGCTTCAACGCCGTGGCGTTGCAAGTGAGCCCGCGCGTGCAATCGCTCGACGCCGGCTTCCGCGCCGCCTCCGCGCGCGCCGAGGCGGACGTGGCATCGCTTGGCGCGGACGAGCTCCGCGCCGCGCAAAGCGAATTCATCCGCCGCGCCGGCGAGGAATCCGGCCCGCACGGCCACAACGCCGCAGGCACCGTCTTTGATGACCTGCGCATCGATTACACCGACATCGACGAGATGCCTGTGGCGGATTTTTAGATAGATTTAAGGTGTAATAAGGTATGATATAAGCACGTCACAATACTAGGAAAGGTCGTCGAATCCCCAAAAAAATAATAAAATATTACTATGGCAAGCGATGAAGATACCGCAACAGAGAGAGATGTAGATGAAAACGAGGCATTGGAGCACGATATCGATGCGGAGGATATTGAGGCAAACACGGATAATACTCCAACGGACGATAACGGTGACGCAAAGGAATAACAATCAATGGTACCATTGCGATGAAGATATCCGTGCGCGCAAAGCCCGGTGTCAAGAAGGCGTATGTCAAAGAAACAACCGATCTTTTTAGCGGTAAGAACGCCGAGCGTTGTTTTGTGGTGGCCGTGAACGAGCGTGCGGTGGATGGCAAGGCAAATCGCGCGATCGAGGCGGCGCTTGCGGAGCACTTCAATGTTGCACCGTCCCGCGTGCGGATCGTTGCCGGGCAAACGGCAAAGGAGAAAATTGTAGAGATAGCACCAAAATAAAATTTAAAATAAAAGTGCGGCGACATGAGAATATCATGTCGCCGGTGTGTTGAGATTGTCCGCGATCTCCTGTAGGCGTTTATTTTTTGCCACAGAGTCGGGAGAATCCTTGTCTTTCTGCATGAAAAAATCTGCCCTTCGGCAAACGTGTGAAGTATTTGGCTCGAGAGCCTCTTTAAATAAGAGGGTCAACTGTAACAATTGGGAATTCTGGTTCGAAGCTAAGCTCATTGTCCGGAATCCTCCTGTCACCGCTGATAGTATTATTGCATTCTATAAAAAAAAAGAAATCCCCAGACTTTGGCGTGCGGCATACGCGCGTCAAAGTCTACGCGCCGCCGCTTTCGCGCCACAAGCTTTCGAACATCACTTCCATCGTGTGGTGGATGTCCTGGTCTTCGATCAAAATGCCCACAGGGCGTTTTTTGTTGAGCGAGATGATCGCCACTTTATTGGCGTAAATAAAGTTGCAGTTGTTGATCTCGAGGGATGAGGGAAGGAACTGCGTCGTGCGGAGCTCTTCGCCGTCGCGCGCCTTGAGCTCGGCAGCAGCTTTTGATTTTGGGGTAAGGATGCGGATGCGGAGATACTGCCGGTAGCGGCTTTCAATAAAGTCATCCATATAATGCTCGCCGAGGAGTGCCTTCCATTCGTCCCACGAAAGGATCGCGGAGATGTGGTGCTTTGATTCAAGGATGTCGTTCATGATCTGGCGAATCTCTTCCACGCCGGCGTACGCGCGCACGGTCGGTTTGACGCCGGTGTCGTGCCGGAGCGATTGTAGCTCGGGAAGTACGAGCTTGAGCGCCGCTTCGCGCTCTTTGAGTGTGATCATCAGGCGTTCCGGGTTCTCCGCCGCCCAGATCTTTCGTTTGCGCTGGATGTAGGCGTTCATAAGTCCCTTTTTACTGAGCGCGGTGATAATAAGGTTGACCGTGGTGCGCGGCAAGCGAGCCTTGGCGGCGATGTCTGTGGCGGTACTGCCGCCCAATTCGAGTGCCGCAAGGTACACTGCCGCCTCCTGGGAGGAGTACCCGAGCTGTTCTATGACGCTTTTTATATGCATTTGGGGATATTTTCAAAATTATAGCACATTTTGAAGAATAGATGACAAAAATGTTGTCATATTTTATAGACGTTTTATGAAGAAAAAGTGGAGGTTTTTTCGATGCTCGGCGCGCATATGACAACGCCGTTCGGTTATGCACAGGAGCCGCTTGCTAGGTGATAACGGACTTCGAGATGACAATACTTATATCATGACAAAAAATAATAGCTTTGCGGAGGTGCGAAAGCGGGATGGTCGAATTGTGGCGTTTGATCAGGACAGGATTACGAGCGCAATCTCGCGCGCGATGTCGGCAACGGGAGAAGGTTCCGCACAGAGCGCGGAAAAGGTGTCGGAGCAGGTGATCGGCGCGCTCATGAAGAAATATCCTGCAGGGCACGTACCGACGATCGAAGAGATCCAGGACGTGGTGGAAACCCAGCTGATCCTTATGGATTTTCAAAAGACCGCAAAGGCTTATATTTTATATCGTAATGATCGCTCGCAATTGCGTGAGAACAAGAAGGAGATCCCGGAATACGTCACCAAACTTGCGGCGGCGAGCAAACATTATTTTCATAATCAATTGGCGGAGTTTGTATACTATCGTACGTATGCCAACTGGATCCCGGAGGAAGGCCGCCGCGAAACGTGGATCGAGACGGTGGAGCGTTACATATCCTTTATGAAGGAGAATCTGGGCGATAAATTGACCGCGGATGAGTATGCGGAGGTGCAGGATGCGATCCTCCACCAGGAAGCGATGCCGTCCATGCGACTTTTGCAGTTCGCCGGGACGGCGGCGCGGGCCACGAATGTGTGCGCGTACAACTGCTCGTTCACCGCGCCGCAGAGGCTGGAGGACTTTGCGGAGATCATGTATATCTCGATGTGCGGCACCGGCGTAGGATTTTCCGTGGAGAGCCAGAATGTGCAGAAACTTCCTCAGATCAAGCGACAGGCAACCAAGACGGGAAAGAAAATAAAGACGCACGTGGTGGCGGACAGCAAAGAGGGATGGGCGGATGCGCTCACGCTCGGCCTGCGCACATGGTTCGAAGGCAAAGATATCGAATTCGATCTCTCGGAGCTCCGGCCGGCTGGCGCCCGCTTAAAGACGATGGGCGGCAAGAGCTCCGGTCCGGAGCCGCTGCGCTCGCTTCTTGCGTTCGCTCGCGCGAAGATTTTGGCCAAACAGGGCCGTCGCCTTTCAAACCTCGACGTGCACGACATCTGCTGCAAGATCGGCGAGGTGGTGGTGGCGGGCGGCGTGCGCCGCAGCGCGATGATCTCGCTTTCGGATCTCGACGATCAAGAGATGCGTACGGCAAAGACGGGTCAGTTCTATTTTGCCGACCCGCAGCGTTCCATGGCGAACAACTCCGCGGTGTACACGCGCAAGCCGGACGCGGAGCAGTTTATGGATGAATGGCTTTCGCTCGCAAAGAGCCGCACCGGTGAGCGGGGAATATTCAATCGCGGCAGTCTGGTCTATCAGATCCCGAACCGTCGGAAGCGCGCATTAGGACAAAAAATATTGAAGGTCGGCACCAATCCATGCGGCGAGATCCTTCTCCAGCCAAAGCAGTTCTGCAACTTGTCGGAGGTGGTTGCACGCGCGGAAGATACGGAAGAGACCTTGCTTAAAAAAATCCGCATCGCGGCGATCCTCGGCACGTACCAATCCACGCTCACCAACTTTCCCTATCTTTCCAAGGATTGGAAGAAAAACTGTGAAGCCGAGCGCTTGCTTGGTGTTTCTATTACCGGCCAGTGGGATTGCCCGGCCGTGCGGAGCGAGGCGGTGCTTTCGACGCTTCGCGATCGTGCGCTCGCGATCAATAAAGAATATGCAAAGCGTTTCGGTATCTTGCCGTCAACGTCCGTTACGTGCGTAAAGCCGTCGGGGACGGTGTCGCAGACGGTGGATGCCGCATCGGGATTGCATGCGCGCCACGCGCAGTATTACATCCGCCGCGTGCGCATCTCGGCCACCGACGCATTGTTCCACATGATGAAGGACCAGAAGGTGCCGTATTTCCCGGAGGTCGGACAATCGATCTCGTCGGCCTCCACGTACGTGTTTGAGTTTCCGGTCAAAGCACCGGAAGGTGCGGTGCTGAAAGATGATCTCTCCGCGATCGATCAGCTGGAATATTGGCGCAAGGTAAAGGTAAACTTTACCGAGCACAATCCGTCGGTGACCGTCTCGATCGGTGAGAACGAATGGATTGCGGTCGCACATTGGATCTATGAGCACTGGGATATGATCGGCGGGTTATCGTTTTTGCCGCGCGAGAGCCATGCATACCTGCTCGCGCCGTATGAAGAGATCACGAAGGAGCGCTATGAGGAGATGGCGTCGGCGCTTCCGGCGATCGATTTTTCTCAGATATTGCTTTACGAAAAGACGGATTCCACCGACGTCAAAAAAGAATTGGCATGCGTGGGCGGCGTGTGCGAGATCGACGATGTGCACGTCGAGGCTTCGATCGCGGGAGGATCCGGTAAGTAATATCCGGGGGTTGCGGCTATACGTTATAATAAGCGCATGTATGAAAAAATCCTAAAACCGATCTTCTTTTGGTTCGACCCCGAGCATGTCCACGATTTTTTTACGTGGGTCGGCGCGATGCTCGGCGCGTTCGCGTTCACGCGCTGGATTGTTGCCGCGTCATGCGATTACGAACATCCGTCGCTCGCGACGCGCGTCTTGGGGATCGACTTCAAGAATCCGATCGGACTCGGCGCAGGGTTCGATAAGGACGTCCAACTGACGAAGATCATGCCTGCAGTGGGGTTCGGTTTTATGGAGGTCGGTGCGATCACGCATTTTCCGTATGAAGGGAACAAAGGCCTTCGCCTCGCGCGCCTGCCGGACGACCAGTCGCTCATTGTTTATTACGGATTGAAAAATACCGGTGCGGAAGCGATCGAAAAAAGATTGAAGCGGATGAAATTTACGTTTCCCGTTGGTATTAACATTGCAAAGACCAATCGCGCGGACATCAAAGGAGAGAAATCGGTGGAGGATTACGTGGCGACGTATACGATGCTCGCGCGATATTTTTCTTACGTCACGCTGAACGTTTCCTGTCCGAACGCTCAGGACGGCTGTACATTCCAGGATCCGGCGATGTTGGACTCGCTGCTTGCCGCGCTTTCACGCGTGGAAAAACTGCGGCCGGTATTTCTTAAGCTTTCCACGCATCTTGCGATGGACGAGGTGGATGCGATTGTCGCGGTCGTGGAAAAGTATCCTATGGTGGATGGGTTTGTGCTCGGGAATCTTTCAAAGGATCGCAGCCTTTTGCATCTGCGTTCGTCACAAGAGAAGCTCGATGTTATTCCGGAGGGCGGTATCTCCGGTGCGCCGATAAAACAGCTTTCCACGATGATGATCCGTCATATCTATAAAAAGACGGGCGGCAAATATATTCTGATCGGGCTCGGTGGCGTGTTCACCGCGGAGGATGCGTACGAAAAGATCAAAGCGGGGGCATCGCTCGTGCAGATGGTGACCGGCCTTATCTACGGCGGTCCGATGGCGGTCAAGCGGATCAACCAGGGACTCGTGAAGCTCCTTGCGCGTGACGGGTATGCAACGATCGCCGATGCGGTTGGAAAAGGGACCGCCGTCGCGGCATGAGCGTCCGTGATAAACTAATACCATCATGAAGATCCAAAACTTTGACGAGCTTGCGACGACCGACGCGCGACGCGCACTCTTGAACATTGCGGAGGCAGGGTACGAATCAATCGATACAAAAGAGGTGTTACAGAAGACGATGCGGCTGGAAGGGGAGCGATTATCGCTTGCGGATCAGGTGATCGATCTTTCCCTGGTGGGAAGGATCGTGTTTGTCGCCGTCGGAAAATGTGCCGCCGTGGCGGGAATTTTCGCGGAAGGATTATTGGGCGATCGGATCGCGGATGGCGTCGTGGTGGATGTGGCGGTATGTCCGCCGCTCGCGCACCTTAAGATATTTTGCGGGACGCATCCGTTGCCTTCGACGGAGAATTTGCGCGCGGCGGAAGCGATCGTCGCGGCACTCGGCGGACTGACGGAAAAAGACCTCGTGATATTTATTATCTCCGGCGGCGGATCGACCCTGCTTTTCTTCCCGGAAGATCCGGCAAGCCGCGAGGAGATTCCTATTATGACCGCGCTCATCAATGCGGGCGCGACGATCCAGGAGATCAACATCATTCGTAAACATCTTTCGCGCGCCCGCGGCGGCAACTTGGCCAAGGCCGCATATCCGGCACGCGTGGTATCGCTCATCTTTTCGGACGTCGTGGGCGATGAGCTTTCGTCCATTGCCTCGGGGCCGACGGTAAAGGACATGACGACCATCGAGGATGCCGCCGCGGTACTTGTAAAATATAATGTGCTCCAAACATGCAATCTTGAAAAGTGCGGTCTCATTGAGACCCCAAAGGAAGATAATTATTTTGCAAAGGTTTCTAATATCCTCGTTGTTTCCAACCGTCATGCGCTCGAGGCGATGCAAACGACGGCGGCGCGGCTTGGCTTTGCGGCGGAGATTCGCGGCAGCGAGCTCACGGGTGACGCGGACGATGTCGGTAAGATGATTGTGGATGCGATCCGCGCCGCGTCACCGCATACCGCGTTGCTGTGGGCGGGCGAAACGACCGTGACGGTGCGCAATCCCGCCGGTCGCGGCGGGAGAAACCTGGAACTCTGCGCCTCCGCCCTGCGATTCGTGGACGACGGAGAGGAGGTATTGTCATTCGCGTCCGACGGCCGGGATCATGGCGCATTTGCGGGCGCAATATGCGATACTATAACAAGAAAGGCCGCGATTGACGCTCGTGTTGACACGGAATCGTTCCGCGCGGCGAACGATACGTACGCGTTATTCGAAAAGATCGGGAATTACGTGATGACGGGAGATACGGGATCGAATGTGTCGGATTTGATCATTGCTTTAAAATATTAAAAATTCAATTAAACAATAAAAATTAAAAAAATATGAAAAAATATATTCTCAAGTTCGAAGAGGTGGGCATTAAGGATGTTGGGATGGTGGGAGGCAAGAATGCATCGCTCGGCGAGATGATCCGAACGCTTGGCTCGAAAGGCGTGCCGGTGCCGTCGGGATTCACCGTCACCGCCGATGCATATTATTACTTTTTGGCGAGCACCGGTCTCGATAAGTTCATTAAAGAAACATTAAAAGGCCTTAATACCAAGAATTTGAAGGAGCTCGAGCGCGTGGGCAAGTTGATCCGGGAGAAGATCGTCGCTACGGAATTTCCGAAGGACCTGGATGAGGACATTGTGAACGCGTATCGCGATTTTATAGAGAAGCGGTATGGCAAGAATGCGGATGTGGCCGTGCGATCGTCCGCGACCGCCGAGGATCTGCCGGGCGCGAGCTTTGCGGGCGAGCAGGAGAGTTACCTTGGCATCCGTGGCGCGAAGCAGGTGGCCGTCGCGGTCCGCGCGACCATGGCATCGCTCTTTACCGATCGCGCGATCTCGTATCGCGCGGACCGCGGCTTCGATCACTTGAAGATCGCGCTCTCCGCCGGTGTGCAGAAGATGGTGCGCTCGGATAAGGCGTGCTCGGGCGTCATGTTCTCGGTGGACACAGAATCAGGATTCAAAGACATCGTCATCATTAACGGCTCGTGGGGACTCGGCGAGATGATCGTAAAAGGCGAGGTGACGCCGGATGAGTTTATTATCTGGAAGGAAGGCCTTACGGCAAAGACCAAGCGTCCGATCATTGAACGGAAGCTTGGCGTAAAGATGCGCAAGATGATCTATCACCCGCACGCGGGCACCGCCGTCTCGAGCATTCAGCAGACAAAGATCGTAAACACGAGTACGGAAGAGCGCGATTCGTTCGTGCTCACAGACAAAGAGGTTGCCCAACTTGCCACATGGGGCACTATGATAGAGAAGCATTACACCGACCACTATAAAAAGTGGACGCCGATGGATATGGAATGGGCAAAGGACGGTGTGACGGGTGAGATCTTCATCGTGCAGGCGCGCCCGGAAACGATCCAGGCCGGCCGCGACTTTTCAAAGCTCACGGAATATGTTCCACAGGAAACGAAGCCGGCAATTTTGACCGGCGCCTCCGTCGGTTCGAAGATCGCGACGGGCAAGGCACATATTATTTTGGAGGCAAAGCACATCGGTGATTTCAAAAAAGGTGAGATCCTTGTGACGACGATGACCGACCCGGATTGGGAGCCGATCATGAAGATGGCATCGGCGATCGTCACAGACAAGGGCGGACGAACATCGCACGCGGCAATCGTCAGCCGCGAGCTTGGCATTCCGGCGATCGTGGGGACGGAGAAGGCGACGAAGCTGATAAAAACAGGAGAAGAGATCACTGTGGATACCACGGGCAGCGGCGGCAATATTTACAAGGGCGCGCTCAAGTTCAAAGTTGTTGAGCACGACCTCAAGAAGATCCCAAAGACCAAAACAAAAGTAATGGTGAACGTCGCCGTCGCGGACAGCGCATTCGAGATATCATTCTTACCGAACGATGGCGTGGGCCTTGCACGCGAGGAATTTATCATTGCATCCAAGATGGGATTGCATCCGATGGCATTGCTTAACTTAAAGGACCAGGCGCCGATCGTGCGTGCCGCGATTGAGAAGAAGATCGTCGGCTGGAAAGATCCGAAGCAATATTACACAGACAACTTGGCATACGGCATTGCAAAGATCGGTGCGGCGTTCTATCCGCGCAAAGTGATCGTGCGCTTTTCGGACTTTAAGACGAACGAATATCGTACATTGCTCGGCGGCGAGGCATATGAACCGCGCGAAGAGAATCCGATGCTCGGCTGGCGCGGCGCGTCGCGGTACTACGACCCCAAGTTCAAGCCGGCGTTCATGATGGAGGTCGCGGCGATGAAGATGGTGCGCGAGGATATGGGTCTCACGAACGTGATCCCGATGGTACCGTTCTGTCGCACGGTGGATGAGGGCATCAAGGTGCAAGAGACGATGGCGGAGGCGGGATTGGTGACGAATTATATCGCCAAAAAGAAGAAGTTGAGCGCGAAGGCGATTACCCCGATCTACGTGATGTGCGAGATCCCATCGAACGTTTTACTCGCGGACAAGTTCCTCGATATCTTTGACGGCATGTCCATCGGCTCGAACGACCTTACCCAGCTGACGCTCGGACTCGACCGTGACTCCGGCATCGTCACCAAGATCGCGAATGAGAACAACGAGGCGGTGAAGATCCTGATTGGCGACATCATCAAGAAATGCCGCGCACGCAAAAAGTACATCGGCATCTGCGGACAGGCGCCGTCGGACTATCCGGACTTCGCGCAGTTCCTCGTGACGCGCGGGATTGAGAGCATTTCGTTGAACCCGGACACCGTCGTCCCGACCACGATCGCGATCGCAAAAGAGGAAGCCAAGATGAAGGGGAAGCGGGCGAAATAGCGCTCGAAATAAGATTAAAAAACCGTTAAATCTTATTTGACTTGGCGAGTGGGAAGAGTATAATGATGAAGAAAATAGGGTCTACATAATCTGTAGGCGAAAACCCCATTTGGCTCAAAAACAGCTGCAACAAATGCGGCTGTTTTTGTTTTAGATAGTTTTAATGGCTGATGTTTTATTCTGTTGTGGGGTGGTCGTTTATATTGGTAAGATCTTACTTTTACCAAATAAGAGAAGCGGGTTCGAATCCCTCGCTCCACCAGGTTGACATAGCTCGCTAACTATCTTATTCTATGATTTAGAAGGAGAGCGTCCATGATTTCAGAATGTACTCATTGGCAACGGGAAAAACAGAAGTCTCTCGGATGGATGGCAGCCGCATGGCTTATCTGCCCGGCGGCAACCGTAGGGTTGTACTGGCTTTACCAGCTGGCCTGCTACTTCTCGTTCGACCCCGAAGTGGCGACAGCGTTCGCAGAAGCAGATCGCATGGCCTTCTGGTGGTGCCTCGCGGTCGGAATACTAGGGGCGATCCTACTCGACTACTTCATCTTCTTCGCTTCGTTTTCTTTTGCCTCCGACAGGCTTAGGAAGGCAAGGGCTTCAATATGAAGCCCTTTTTTATTACTAAACTTGCTTGAACTTTGCTCCACGCTGCCCGCAAAGACATTTTAACTTTTGTTTGGTATGCTTTTTATATGGAAGAACGACCGAAAGTTGGGCTGGGTGTCGTTATTGTTAATAGCAGGGGAGAAATTTTGGTAGGGAAAAGAAAAGGGAGCCATGCTCAGAAATATTCAATTCCTGGAGGACATCTTGATTTGGGAGAGACTTTTGAAGCTGGCGCTATCCGCGAGATCAAAGAGGAAACAGATTTAGATGTTAAGAATCCTCGCGTGATAGCAATAACGAATAATCTTGAAACTTACAAAGAGGAAGGTAAGCATTATATTTCTGTGGTTCTTCTTGCCGATAAATATGAGGGTGATTTGAAACTCATGGAACCAGATAAATGCGAAGCATGGTTGTGGATCGATCCCAAAAAAATCCCTGAGCCGCATTTTGATGCCAGTAAGCTCGGAGTTCAGTGTTATTTAAAAAATAGTTTTTATGAAGGGATTCGATAATTTTATTTGAACTTCATCCCACACTCCAAAATCGAGGAAAAAATAAGTCCGAACATCCTCTACTAGCCCCCACGCGGGCATATTTGGTGTATAATATCTCTATGACACACAAAGCAATATTTTTTAACTTAAAGCGGGTGGGGGACGATGGCGAGAAATATTTGGAGGCGAGCGAGAAGCTCAAGGCTGCGGGCGTGGAGGTGGCGTTCGTGGACGAGGGGATCAACAACAGCCTTGTTCCCACGGACACGAACTTCGACATCCTCGCCGTCTTTATGGACTCCGCAGTGGACGCGCCGACGATCGCCGCGTTGCCGAACCTCAAACTCATCACAACGCTTTCCACGGGCTACGATCATATTGACCTCGCCGCCGCCGCCGCGCGGGGGATTCCCGTCACGTCGGTTCCCGGGTATGGTGAGAACACCGTCGCCGAGTTCGCATTCGCGCTTATCCTTGCGCTCTCGCGAAAGCTATTCCAAGCGCGCGACCGCATCCGCGTGGAGCACAAATTTACGAACGACGGGCTAACGGGCTTTGACCTTGCGGGCAAAACGATCGGCGTCGTGGGCACCGGCCGCATCGGCAAGCACGCGATCCGCATGGCGAAAGGTTTCAATATGAAGGTGGTCGCGTATGACGTGTACCACGACGACGCGTTCGCGAAGGAAATGGATTTTGCATACTTGTCATTGGAAGATCTGCTTGCGCAAAGCGATGTCATCACGATCCACGCACCGTATCTTCCATCCACGCATCATCTCATCAATGCAGGCAATGTTCATCTGATCAAGCGCGGCGCAATCCTCATCAACACCGCGCGCGGTGCGATCATGGAAACGGCGGCGCTCGTGAGCGCGTTGAAGGATGGCACGCTCGCCGGAGCGGGCATCGACGTGCTGGAAGAAGAGGCGGAGATGAAAGCAGGGGATATGAGCGTCGACGCCGATCTCGTTGCGATGCCAAACGTCATCGTTACGCCGCACAACGCGTTCAACACACGCGAAGCGTTCCTTCGCATTCTCGATACCACAATCGACAATATCGTTGCGTTTGTGAATGGTGCGCCGATAAACGTTGTCCCGCCACCAAAGCAACAGCCGCCTGCGCCGGTTCCACTCCCGACACCAATCGCATGAAGATAACTTCCCTCAGCGCGCGTCAGATCCTCGATTCTCGTGGACAATGGACGGTGGAAGTCGCGCTTACGTTACAGAACGGCATTCGCGCCACGGCATCGGTGCCGCAGGGCAAGAGCACGGGCGCCACGGAGGCGCACGCTTTGCCAGCGGCGGCGGCGGTAAAAAATATCAAGACGACGATCGCCACGCGCATCATCCATAAGGATTTTCTCGATCAGGCGGCGGTGGATGAATTTTTAGTGCGCCTTGACGGCACGCCCACAAAGTCGCGCCTTGGCGCGAATGCCATCCTTGCCGTTTCGATCGCGTTCCTCCGCGCCGCCGCGCGTACCAAAAAAGTGCCGCTTTGGAAGCACATCCGCGACGTCTACGGCCTTTGGGTGGATCCGACGGCGACGACCCTGCACCCGCGTCTTTTTATGAATGTCGTGAACGGCGGCCTGCACGCGGGCAACAATCTGCATTTTCAGGAATATTTAATCATCCCAAAATGCCGCACATTCAAGGAATCGGTTGATGTTGGCACTGCGATCTATCACGCACTTGGCGCGGCGCTCGTAAGGGCAAAGGGCCGTGGCGCGGCAAACCTTGGCGACGAAGGCGGCTTTGCGCCAAATTTTAAGAACGACCTCGAGCCATTCCAGATGCTCCGCGCGGTAGCCAAGAAATTAACATTGGATAAAAAAATAGACTTTGGCATCGATGCCGCCGCGACGGACATCAAAGGATTATCGCGTCAGCAGCTTAATAATATTTATAAGAAGCTCATCAAAGAATATCAACCACTTTATATAGAAGATCCGTTCGGCGAGAACGACTTCAAGAGTTTTGCGGCGTTCACGGCGGCGAATGTCGAAAATAATGCAAGCGTAAAATCCAAGCTCTGGATTGCCGGTGATGACCTGACCACCACAAACACCGATCGCATGGAAATGGCGCAGGCCAAGAAGAGCGTTAACGCCATTATCATCAAGCCGAATCAGATCGGGACCGTCACGGAGACGTTGAACGCCGTACGCCTTGCGCGGCAGTATCGCTGGGCGGTCGTCGTGTCGCATCGCAGCGGCGAGACGAACGATGACTTTATTGCCGACCTCGCTTATGGTGTTGCGGCAGATGGTTTCAAACTTGGTGCACCTGCGCGTGGGGAGCGTGTGGCAAAGTATAATCGCCTTTTAGAAATAGAAGCAGGAAAATAAATAACCAACACTGTTTCGCTCCAGCGTAAGCACACTCACTCGCTCAACAGTGTTGGTTATTTTTGCACTTTCGTCGGCCGGTGAAAGTGGATAAAGGTATCCAACCCGAGGTAGCTTCCCGCGTTCGCGAAGACAAGAATAAGCAGGCAGATGACGACGATCACCTCGTCGTTGATGAATTGCGAGACGCTGAGCGCGGCGTAGCTCACGGTGGGGAGATAGCTCAGCAATGTGAGGATAATGCCCGCAATGGACGCCAGGCGCGTGAGTAATCCGGCTATAAGGCAGATGCCGATGATAAGGAACGCCCATTGTGCCACCGGCTGCACCCAGCCGCCCTGGACGACCGGCGCGGCGAGCCAGGAGTAGAGATTGCCAAAAGACTGCGCCCGGATCTGCGTGCCGAGCGAATGATTGAAAAGCACGCTGAAGCCAAGGTAAAAGAAGTTGAGCCCGAGCGCGATGCGGAGTAAAAGGATGATTGCGCGGAGCGAGTGGGGAAGTTTCATGCAGGTGCTATAAATGTATTATAATATATCTATACGATAATAGTTATAGGGATGGAAAACCAACGGAAGCATTCTCTCGGCAAGCGCGCATTCATTCTCTTCCTCTCGAAGCGGATCAAGGTCGCTATCTTTTTATTCGTCCTGACCGCGGCACTCTGGTACGGCGAGCGATGGACACCGCCATTTTATGTGCCGTTTGTGGATTACGGTGCGCAATTACTCTTGCTTATAAGCGCGCTTTATTTCTTGATGGTCCTTTTATGGACATACATGGAATACCGCTTTTACACCTACATGTTTACCGACGAGGCATTTGTCATGACTCGCGGATATATCGTGCGCAACGAGCTCGCGGCGTTGTATCACCAGATCCAGAATGTGAGCATCCAGCGCGGCCCGCTGGATCGGATGGCGGGCGTGAGCCAGATCATCATCACTATGATCGGTTCGGAGCATGATCCGGCGCATAATAAGATCGTTCTGCCGGCGGTGGGAAAGACCAAGGCGCGACTGGTGCAAAAGGAGCTACTCGTCCGCGCGCGGCGTCACGTATCGAACAACACTATTCCGGAAAATCGAAGCGAAGAAGTTTCTGACCCTGATCGATAAGATACAGGGCATTTTCCTGCGGATCGTACGCCGCGTCCGTTCCCGCAGAGACTGTGGTGAGATTTTTTAGGTTGATATCAGCAAGATCAAGGAATGCGACGCGCCCAGGATATTGCACAAAGAGGTGCGCATCGTCTTTGTACCAGATGAGTCCCTGCGCATCTGCAACGTCGGGGAGGGCAAAGCGATAATAGTCCTGTGTTGCGAAAGAGAAGACCTCCAGGCTGTTGTACTCGAGCGCCGCGAGCGCCGTGTCGTCGTTTGTGGGATAGAATTGCTTCACGTCGTCGGCGAGTGTGGAGAGTTGCTCGTTCGGCACGTTATAGAGATAAAGTGTGTTGTCACTTGCGAGTATTCCGAGGACGTTGTTGCGCACCCATGCGAGCTGCTTTATTGAACCATTAAGAGTGAGTGAACTATCGATCGTATTACCGGAGAATTTGTCGTAGACGACAATCTGCGAAGTGCCGTGGGCGTTCAAAGCGCTGGAAGAGCCAGTAGCGCCGCCCGCTCCCGCGGTATAGCGCGCCCATGCTATGACCGACGGCGATACGGCGATAGGGGATTCGATCGTCTCGCCCGCGGGTGCGGTGTCGACAACCGTAGCTCGATACGTGCCCGAGTCGATGGCCACAATTTGCGTCGGGGTCTGCACGATCATACTCGTATCGTCGTAAGGGTCAACGAAGACGTTCGTGGTCGGCGTTGGCCGGATGCCCGATTGCTTTAACAATGCGGAAAAATTGGTGCTCGTGGCGGCGCTAAAATCATAAACGGAATAGGTGGCGATGCCAGTTTTTGAGCTCACCGTGCGGATGATTGCGGTCCTCAGATCGGTGCTGTGGCTTACGACCGTACCGTATCCGATCGTCTTTTCGAGCCAGGAGATCGTTGCGCTCGCGTTCGTTACGACCACTTCGCCATCCGCCTCAAAAAAATCTGCCACTGCCGGAGTGGTGGTCGCGACGTTCGTCGCTGCCTTTGGCACGAGCACGGCATACTTCATTTCGGTCACGAGCGACGGCACGATCTGCGGATCCTCCGTCCATGTGTCATAGCCCGGAGCCGAAAGGGTGAGCGTGTATACCTTTGGGAAAAGACCGGAGATGAACGTCCCGGGACTCATAAATGCCGATTGGTTCTGAACAGGTTTTCCATTCAGCGTTATCAGCGCATTATTGGGATATGAGCGTATGTAAATACCGCCCGCTTTCTCTGCCACGAGCGTGGAAGAATTGATGCGCCACCCTTCGGCGTAGAGTACGACCGCCGCGCCGATGACGACAAATAAAAGAATGAACACATAGAATATGCGCTTGCGGGTTTGTGGCTTCATAGCACTAGGATTCTACTGCAATCCAGCCTTCTTTTCCAGTTTTTTCACACGGAGATCAAGGTTGATGACATCGACGGGCGGAATACCCCTTGCGTCAAAAAATCACTGTCTTCGTTTTTTATAGGAATGAGAATATGCTTTGCAATAGGGAAGCCAAAACTCTTTTAATATAGATTTAATGGGTGTTGTGGCAGGATGATTCTATGCACATTGATATCTTTTGCCGGGGCAGTGGTATAATAGAGTTAGATCCCGCGCAGATTTCGGATCAAACAATATTAATTGGGAAAGCAAATCTCTGCCGCCCGTGGGCCGCAGTTGAGCTTACCCACCTGGCTGTTGCGCCAGAAATCTGACGGGATTTAACAAAAATCCGACCATCCGGTCGGATTTTTGTTTGTGGTTATGCAACGCTTGGTGGCTTCTGCTTAAAAATATGGCTGCGGCTTCATCATGCCTCCTTAACGTACCCGCCGGTACGTCTCGTCGGTACTCTTTGCCTTGCCGATATTTTTAAGCAGTCGATCTTCTAAAAATTTGCGGTGTTGATGTGGAACACGCTGCCGACGACGACGCCGAGGAGGAACGTGGCGAGTGCGGTGCCGAGCATGAGTGCGACGGTCTCGGCGAATTCGCGCCAGAACTTTCGGTCAAAGACGATTGCGCCGTAGAAGGTGAATCCGGCAACGAGCACGATGCCGACCGATGCAGAAACGATGAATGCCGGGATCATCACGCGGATAAGGAAGTAGGGGAGCGCGAGCAGGATGACAGAGCAGAAGTACGACGCCCATGTGATGAATCCGGAAAGGATTGCGGATTTCCCCGGGTCCTGCTTGGCCTGCAGATATCCCGCTGAGCCCATCGAGATCGCCGCGGAGAATCCCACGATGACGCCGGCGACGCCGGCGATAAGCGTGGAGCCGGTGACGCCGAGGAAGCCGGCGTGGACGCCCGTGATCTCCACGATCGCGTCGGCGAGACCGAGCACGATGAATCCGATGTAGCTCACGCGCTTCTCTTTGAGCTGGGCGATCAGCGCCCGCTCATGAGATTTCTCGTCCTCTATGATCTGCGCAAAGCGAACTTTGTGCGATTCGGGAATGGCGGCCGCAATCGCTGCATACTTTTTTTGGGAATCCTTTTCGTGCGTCTCGAGAAACTTTGTGATGAACGTCACGCCGAATGCCATACGTAAAAATGAGATTCCCCAGACGGTATACCACCGCGCGCGAATCTTCTTTGCCTCCGCCTCCGGCAGGAGTGATTGCCAAAACTCGTAGTGCGTCTTCTCCTGCGCCGAAAGCCGCTCGAGCGCCTCGCGGTTCGCCGGTTCCTTCTCCATCAAGGCGAGCTTGTGGTACATGATGTGTTCCGTCAGTTCGTTTGCGGCGTTTAGAATAAAAGTTTGTTCCATTTGATTAAATTCATTGTACTCCCTCTATGAAGCTTTGTTTAGCGGTATAATAAAAGCATGAAGCAGAAGCGGGGAATACAAACGAGGCGGCGGATAGGTGTCGCGCTTGGCGGTGGCGGGGCACTCGGCATGGCGCACGTCGGGGTGCTTGCGGCGCTCATGGAGAACGACATCCCCATCGACTGCATCGCGGGAACGAGCGCCGGCGCGCTCGTCGCGACCGGCTATGCGTTTGGTATGACCACCGAGGAGATGAAGGCCGTCGCGGCCAAACTGAACTGGTCATTCGTATCGAGCTTTCCTAATTCACTGCTTGGATTTGCATCTAATCGTGGCGTTGAAACAGAAGTAGAAAAGCACATCGGAAAAAAAGGGATTGAGGAGGCGAATACTCCGCTTGCGATCGTCGTGACGGATATCGAAGACGGCGAACGGGTGGTTCTGCGCCGCGGTCGCGCCGCGCTCGCCGTACGCGCGAGTACGTGCATCCCCGGGATGTTCGTTCCCGTAGAGATCGACGGAAGAAAGTTCGTTGACGGAGGATTGACCGAAAATCTTCCGCTTTCCCCCTTGCACGATATGGGCGCCGAAATACGGATCGGCGTGAACGTTGTTCGTTGGCATGCGCGTAGGGAAGTAAAAAATGTAATCGATGTGATGACGAATACCATAAGCATCCTTGCGAGCCATCAGCGCCACCTTGTTCCGCAGAATGTTGATATTTTGATCGAGCCCGATCTCGGCGCATACACACCGTCCGATTTTAAGAAGAGCGCAGAGATCATCGAGGAAGGCTATCGCACCGGCGTCGCAAAAGTGCCGGAGATAAAAGAGATGATGCAGCACCGTTCGCGCCGCCACGCTCATGCGGAAAAACCGCAAGGTATTCTTACGCGAATTTGGAATTGGCTACGGGAATAATTTAATTACACTCGAAAAATAATAACAGCCCTTCGCCTCGTGATAAGAATAATTCGGCGAAGGGCTGTTATTATTTTAAGTTGTCGGGCCGGCGGGAATTGAACCCGCTCTAAACGCACCCCATGCGCTCGTACTACCGGTATACTACG
>Ga0302320_10007644_pt1 | contig 23740 bp, 19 predicted proteins | sample Bog_T0_3_FD_202130 | JGI IMG/M metagenome (GOLD analysis project Ga0302320, IMG submission 202130) | Peat permafrost microbial communities from Stordalen Mire near Abisko, Sweden - Bog_T0_3 | ecosystem: Environmental > Terrestrial > Soil > Wetlands > Peat | place: Sweden: Abisko, Stordalen Mire...
CGCATGGAGGGATGGGGAGTTAAGGGAGTTTCAATCCACGCGCCCACGTGGGGCGCGACAAAACCCGCGCAATTACTCCGCCTTGCCTGTATCGGTTTCAATCCACGCGCCCACGTGGGGCGCGACGACCCTCGAATGGAAGCGCCTCAAGTGGGAAGTTGTTTCAATCCACGCGCCCACGTGGGGCGCGACTCCTTGGCAACGATCCAGCAAACGACTTCCCATAGTTTCAATCCACGCGCCCACGTGGGGCGCGACGAGCAACGGAACCACTGCAAAGCTGGATACGGTGTTTCAATCCACGCGCCCACGTGGGGCGCGACGCGCGCCCTGGGGTTGAATAGCCGCGATGCATTGAGTTTCAATCCACGCGCCCACGTGGGGCGCGACGGGTGGATAGCCATAAGAATGAGCTTGCGGTGATTGTTTCAATCCACGCGCCCACGTGGGGCGCGACAACTGTCCGGCAACCTGCTGGTGCGCTGGATTCTTGTTTCAATCCACGCGCCCACGTGGGGCGCGACGATATTGAGGTAGTTCGAGGGCAGGTTGGGTGTGTTTCAATCCACGCGCCCACGTGGGGCGCGACGGCGTTAGTTAGTTCTATACTTAATCCTACATCGTTTCAATCCACGCGCCCACGTGGGGCGCGACGCGCTACAGGTGTAGCTGTACAAAATGCGGGTGCGTTTCAATCCACGCGCCCACGTGGGGCGCGACGTAGCTTCATTACTTCTTTGTCCGGCATGGTTTGTTTCAATCCACGCGCCCACGTGGGGCGCGACGCGGGCGTGGGCATGAACGGGCCGCTGATCAGTATGTTTCAATCCACGCGCCCACGTGGGGCGCGACTGCTCTACTTTAACAAGTCTAGTTTCTGCATTCTAGCCTGTGGATTGCGCGGACTTGGCCAAAAAACACGGGCAGGGAATGGTCGGAAAATACGCATCGGCATATAAGGCCATGTAAATGAAGCAGATAATGGAATCGCGAACCTGCCCCATACACGCTGTGTGCTTTAGGTTCGCGTTACAGGATAAGAGGGCCTTCCGGGTTGTACGCAGGTTTGGCACCGGAGTGTTCTACGCGCCTCTGCCAGTTGGCACCCAGGAAGTAAAAGCGCAGGCTGTCGGTCGCGGGGTCGATGGTGGCAAGCAGCTTGGCTCGAAACTCAACCCAGAGCGCAGGCTCCAGCAAGCATTCAAAAACCGAGAACTGCACTCTCTGACCATGATTCTGGCATAGTTTTGCGATTTGCCGCAGACGCCGTTTTCCGGCTTCGGTCTGTGTCCCCATGTCATATGTCACAAGCACCATCATGTGTTGTCACCTCCAAATGAAAGCAGGGTAGGCGTCCAGATCGCCGCGCAGATAGCGCGCCATGAGGAGTGCTTGCGCGTGGGGCACCAGGCCAAAAGGAATTCGCTCGTTCAAAAATGGATGGAGGATTTCTTCCTGCTTGCGCAATTGCCATGCAACAAGCACTGCTTTTCGCGTGGCGTCGCTCATGGTTACTCCACCGGATTCGGAGCGGGAAAACCCCTTTGCATCTACCTGGCGACGGTTGATGAGAGTGAGCGCAAGCCTGTCGGCCAACACCGGCCGCAACTCTTCCATCAGGTCCAAGGCAAGGCCGGCGCGGCCGGGGCGATCGCGGTGAAGAAAGCCGACCGCGGGGTCAAGCCCCGTAGTTTCCAAGGCTGAAGCAATATCGTGTGCCAGCAGAACGTAGAGAAACGAGAGCAAGGCGTTGACGTTATCGAGGGGAGGGCGGCGACTGCGCGCATGAAAGAAGAAGTCCTCTTTCTGCTGCAGAATAAGTTCGTCAAAGACACTGAAGTAGGTTTGCGCAGCATCCCCTTCCAAACCTCGCAGTCCATCGAGGGAAGGGTTGAGGGTGAGCAGTCGCAACGATTGGGCAAGTTGAGTTGAAGCATGATCGAGGGATCCCGAATCATGTTCCCGACCGCTGCGCAACAGCGATGTCCGGCAGTTTGCAACCTTGGCCAGCAAGATCGATGTGGCGATCACGGAAGATTCCGTCTCCAGGTCGGCACGGCGGTACTGCTCCCGGCGCAGCAGGACATTGCCATGGATGGGTCCCTGGACACGAGCCAGGAAACGTCCATGTTCGCTGAGGAAACTCACGCCCACATTACGCTCGGCGCAGAAGGCCATCAAGGGAGGGCTCATTGAAACCAGCCCGACGCAAACAATACCTTCCAGCGTATGAATAGGCACGCGGAGCCGCGTTTCATGTTCCACGCGAACCAGGACTGTTTCACCATCTTTGCTGAGATAGGCCTCGGGAATTGTGACGTAAAGTGTGTTGAGCAGCTTTTTCATCGGGGTGGTTCCTCTTCGTCCCTGGCGCGCGACTGCTTGAGGTTGGCTTCCAGCGCGCCGGTCAAGTAACGCAATGCGCTCGCCGACCCGACAACCAATGGTAAGCAGAGGGGCTTCATCGAGCAGCCTTCGCACTTCTTCGCATAGATTGCCCGCGGCGTCTTTCTCGATTGAAGAATTTGGTGCATACGGGCGGCAAGTTGTTCAACCTCTTGGCGAAGAGGCTCGTCGAATGCCACCACTTCACGGCGCTTTGCTTTGCCGTCAAAGACAGCGCCTGCGGGCACAGGCACGTGCAGTATCTCTTCCAGGCAAAGCGCCTGCGCGCAAAGCTGAATGCGATAGGCTTTGCTGCCATGTTGGTCGCGGGTTCGCTTGTACTCCACCGGATACGGCTTCCAAAGTCCCTTGCGGCGCGGCATGGACACGCCCGGTTCCGTCGCCTCGCAGGGTAGAAACTCAACAATGTCGACTTGCCCTGAGATTCCGAGACGAAAGGAGCGCAGTGGAAGAGTTCGACGAACCAGCACCTCCGGGCGGGACTCGATTTCCGCCGAGTGTGCTTTTTCATGCAGAAGTTTACCCTCGGCGGTGAAGAGGTTCTCCGCCCACTGCTGCTCCAGGTGAATCAGCGCCCAGCGCCGCTCGCAAAAGGCGAGATGCTGGAGACCGGAAAGCGGGAGGAGATCCTCTTCTGTGTACATACGGTTCCGCCTTGCATGTGGCGGCCTATGCCAGACCGTCGATGAGGGTAATGCCTTCCGGCAGCGTGCTGGGATCGGGGGGCACTACGATGTAGTCGACGAAAGTACGAGGGCTTTCGACATCCGGCTTCTTCTCGATCTTGATCGACTCGAAGAGCCGCTGCGCCTGCGCATTACCGAGCTTGCTCTCGTGCTTGAAAATGTAAAGCCCCCGCGCTGCCATCGTGCCCCGTGCTGCGGAACGGTCCAACTCAAACAAGTTAGCAAGTGCCTTCCATAGGAGATTGAGATCGTCGTCGCTAAAGCCGGTCTGAGTGGCAAAGATAGGGTTAATGTAGCCATGAGCGAGATAAAGACCGTAAGGGATGGTGTATTTGCGGCCCAGTGTTCCCGTGCCTGACTTGATGTCCTTCTCGCCCGTGAACGCCTGACGCGAGATGGTGTGTTCTGTGGGAAGTATCCGGTCGATCGAACGCGCAAACGTAATCTGAACCGGGCCGCGCACCTGGCCGCAATTGAACTCCGTGGTGCTCATCACAGCGCCGAAGGCACGCACATCGAAGAAGTTCTTGCACATCCATCCACGGGCCTTCTTAATATCATCGGGCTTTGTGTCCTTACCCTTGGCTTCAGGTTTATCCTCGCCTTCCCATTTCTCGAAGGGCTGCCGCTGATTGCTCTCTAGCGTGTTGCCGCTCAGCACAAAGATGCCGTATCCAGGCTCGATCTTCTCCCCTTCCGTCTTGGCGTAGCGAACATAATCGCGAATCTTGCGCTTGAGGCAGACATCGGAGACGAGTCCCTGGAATGTTTCAGGATCGAAGCGCGGGCTGTTGTCGGAGTCAGGGTCTCCGTTCGGGTTGCCATCCTGACAGTCAAACAAGAAGACAAAATCGTAGCGGTTCTCAATCGTGCTCATTGGCGGTTCTCCTCATTGCTGGTTCTATTCGCTTTTCCGTTCAGGGATTCTTTGCCGGCGTCGTTGGTTTGCTTGCGGTCCTGCGCCTGCGAACGCGACCGGGCTTTCTGGTGGTAATAACCGAGGGAGAAGAGCCCCTGCCCTTCGAGTCCGAGCTTGCCTGGATAGGCGCCGCCGGCCGAGGGTTGCAGGAGGTTATGCAACTCCTGGAGACGCGCGTCAATAGCATACGCAGCGGGCGGGTTGTCTCTGCGTAGCTTTCGCAGGTGCTTCTGCCCCAGGTTCTCTATCTTCGGGAAGGCAACGGCGGGATACGTCGATGCCAACGCAAAGTAACGATCCAGAACAGATGAGTTCACCTCGCTCTCGCTCGATGCGCGTTGAAGGTTTTCAAACTCTGCCATCAATCGTCCACAGACATAGGCTGGGATGGTGCAGCCAGGGTCCAGTCCTTCACTCATTTCCTTCATTCCTTTCTGTTGCCGAAATTGGTCGTTGATGCACATACGAATCAGCCCGATCGGCACGCGGAGCCTAGCCAAAGACATGGGATCGCTCTTCTTGTCGCCGGCTTTTTCTTTTGCGTCATTACCGCCGGCATGGCGCAGGCGTGTGAGCGCCGTCGAAAGCACCGAGTAGCCCAGCGGGACGCCTTCGACGCGGCGCCGCACGAGAGCCAGTACGGTGTGGTCATCCGGCTTGCCCTCGCGCTCCAGCGCATAAAGCAGTTGCCATAGACGCACTGGATTTGGTTCTTCTCCTCCGTACTTTGGATACTCGACACGCAGCTGTTCCTTCCAGTTTTCAATATTCCGCCGCACTTCGGTCAGCGCAAGATCCACCCAGTGATGGACCCGCAATCTTCCGCCATTGCCTGAGACAGCGACCATGTAGAAGCGATTTGGGTCATGTTCGCCGCTCCACTTCGAGTGAATGAGAAGTTCTTTGACTTGCTCGGGGTCGTAGCGATCCAACGGGTCGATTGCGCGGATGTCCTCGGGATTCCTGAGCCAATACAAAAAACCGACGCCGGCAATATCTACCCGCCGTCCCTTGTCCTGCTTGAGAAGATTATTCAAGGCCAACACATAGGCCAGCGCGCGGTCGGGCGAAACCGGACTGTTGCGGTTCTGCTCCCATCCGTAGGAGCGGAATGCCTCCTTATCGAAGGACATCAACGCTACACCCGATGCCTGGCCACCGAGGTTCGACAAACCCTTGATTTTCTCGTGAGTGGGAGCAATGGAACCGAGTTTGCCGGAGATCATGCATTCGCCCTCACTGCCCTCCATGCGTCCATCAAACTCGCGCTGGTAATGTTTGCGCCAGAACTGTTGCACGACTTCGCGTTCCACCAGCGGCTCGCCCACTGAGAGAGCAACCAATGAGCCGGGCTTCGCCTCCTGCAATGCGCTGCGCGCCTTTTCCACTTCTTCCGCGTTGGCATAGAAGAGGACACAGGATTGAAGAGCAGCGTCTCCGGTCTCCTCCGCCGCTTTGCCTATTATGTCGACAAAAGCCGCATGATGCTTTTGGGCCTTTTCCTTGTCGGCGATCTTGTTGGGCGTCCACGGACCCACGCCGAGAACATACGCGATATCATCGGTTCCCAGTAGCGGATGCTCTCCACTGTTGCGGTTTACCGGCGACCGCGGCACGCTCATCGGCATGGGAACCTGCACCTGCTTCTTGCCGCGGGTCTCCATCGTCGTGCGTGGTGTAGCATTCAGAAACGTGCCCTGTCTGGAGATTTCCAGTAACCACGGCACTGGCTTCATCTCCCAGGCCACATCGTTCAACTCATCGGCCAGATAGTTGTCCGCGTATTCGGCTAGCGCCTGTACGAGCATGCCAGTACCTCCCCGCGCCGGTTTTCGTCTGCCAGAACCATCTCTGGTGCAGTCTCCATCACGCCGTTCTCCAGGTGCGCCTCAAAGAATGCCGCTCGATTTCCCTCGGCTAGGAATGCTATGTCGTAGAGCATCCGGCCAATCTCCATCGAATTATCTATAGGCTTGTCGTCTTCTTGCGGAGGGCCAAACTCGGCTGCAAATTCGCGACAGCCAAGATATGGCCGCTGAAAGCATTGCCCCTTTTCGACGCGGCGATTCAGCATCGCAATATATTTTTCCGGAGTATTAGGGCCCGTGTCGTCGCTTCCAGTGTCGAAGACCTGCGGATAGGCATCGATCCAGTAAGCAACATCGCGCAGAAGCGTGGTATTTCGCGGCGTTCCATCGGTTCCGTTGCCCGCTCCAGCCACAAGCGGCTCGAACAGGGATGGATCGCGCATCCATTTCTTGATTGCAACCGGCGAAACCTTGCTCTGTACCTCATTGCGCAACACGCTCATCAGGCGGATTGGCTTCAGCACTGTGATGCGGGTGATGATCCAGCGCATCTGCGGACGCCAGCAGATGGCGTCCAGAATGTTGCGCGCCGCCGACGGAGTCATCACAGGGTAAGAGAACCGTTCAACCTTGGCCTCCGGACGCGTGAAACACGCAAACTCCCCGGAAACGCGAACACGAATACTGGGAATGGGCATGAATTGCTCCTTTTAGCCCTCAAAAGGATTCTTCTCCTCAAGAGCATAGGAAACGAGTTAACCTGTTCGTTGGAGTACGGAAAGGAGAATACTCTGTATTTTCAGAAAGAATTCGTATTCTCCACTCCGGGTAGCCGACTGGTAACGGGCCGTATCAGCGGCCTGTTACCGCATATGCCCTTCAGGCCGGTCGGGACAACCTGAGGGCCACTCTCGTAAGTTCTTATTGATAATTAGATAGACTCGTATCATGCGGAAACAATAGCACAAGATTCGTCCAAATGTGAAAAGATATTTGTTAGGTGTATGCTTCAGCGAGGGGGATTTCTGACCTTCGTGGATTGAAACTATCTTATTATTCAATAGGTTACTAAGAGGAACGGGGAACGGGTGAATTCTCGTTCCCCATTTTTACAGCACATAGTTTTTCGGTCCTGGATTAAAAATCAGCCCCAACTGCTCGTTGTAGGACGTGGCAACCCAAATCTCATCCCCGTTTGCCATTGGCGCTCGTTCAATGACACCCTTTGCCTTTTCAAATTCCGAGGGACTCAGTCCGACGATGTGGCGCTGCAGCGCGCGGCGCAAGTGCGGCTTGAGTTCTCCTGCAAGGCGCAACGCCTCAATTGCCTTTTGCGCCTCCTCGTCGTCCGGCACAAACACATCTCGTGTCCGGTTCGATATCATCTCAAACTCTTGGGCCAGCGTTGCGAAACGCTCATACTCGCGGTGTTCCACCAGTTTCAGCCCGAGGTCTATTCCACTACTCCCGTAGTAGCGCTCGAAGTAGAGGTGGATGGCATCGGCAGAATCTGCCTGCACGCTTCCTCCATCCAGCCGCACCTGCTCTGCAATGGCTGCCGTAATTCCAGCCGCCTCCTTGTATTCATTGGGCGGCAGCTTGTGATCCTCGGGAAGAAAGACCACGACCTTTCCGCCAGGCTTGCCGATCGCAGCCGTCAGTTTTCCTTCACGGTCGGCGCGCCCAGCGGCCTGCACAATTGAATCCAGCGGCGCCAGTGCGCGCAGCACCAGCGGAAAGTCCACATCCACGCCTGCCTCGACCAACTGCGTCGACACAACATGGCACGACGCGCCCGCCTTCAGGCGTTTGCGAATGTCGTCCAATACGCGCAGCCGGTGCGCCGCACTCATGCGCGTGGAAAGATGAAATATTTCTTCGGTGGGCAGACCCTTTTCTTCTGCTATGTGTAACACCGCTTCGTAAAGTTGGCTGGCATGGTCGCGCAGATTCACGATAGCAAGGCACTGCGGCTCGGCCATCATGCGCTCCGCAACCGCAAGCCAACGCACCGCCTGCTCTGGCTTGATCTCCCAGCTAATTTCCACACGCTTGAGAGCCTCATGCAACGACGCCGGATCTTGAATGATCTCGGTAAGTGTTCCCGGTTCCCAGCGCAGGTCTCTCTTGTGTCCGGGCCTCTCAAACGCCGGCTGCGTCGCCGTCGAGAATACAAAATTCGTATCCCAGTCCTCAGCCAGTTCCTTCATCATGTCCAGGAGTGGACCCAGCAGTCGGCGCGGAAGCGTCTGTACTTCGTCCAGAATCACGATGGAGCGCGCGATATTATGTACGCGCCGCAAGTCCGAGGGATGGTTGGAAAATAGACTCTCGAAGAACCGGACCGAGGTGGTTACGATAATAGGCGCATCCCAATTTTCCGTCTCCGGCCGCAATCCGGTTTCCTGGAATCTCTTTTCCTCCTCACCTACTGCACTGGTTGCGGGGATGAAGTGCTCCTCGTCTCGTTTCACCAGTTTCTGGATGCTTCCCGAGTGATGCTCGAGCACTGCGTCTTGCCCAAAGACTTGCGCATATACCTCCGCGTTTTGTTCAATGATCGAGAGATACGGAATGACCACGATGACGCGCCGGAATCTCTCTGGGTAGAGTTTCGCTCGCCGGAGCGCGAAGGCCATCGCAGCCAGCGTCTTGCCGCCTCCTGTGGGCACGGACAGTGAAAAGAGCCTCTGCTGTTTCGATGCCGCGTTTAGGCAGTCTTCGAGAACCTGCGCGCGCATCTGTTTCACCCGTCCACCGGGTGAACTGTGCTGTAGGTCTGCGATGTGTCCGAGCAGCACATCGAGACGTTCGCCGGCGCGCAACCCCTCTTGAGTTATAGAGCGGCTAGCAGAGTCAAGACGGTCCGCATCCACAAGGCAACTGAAGAGCATGCGCTCGAAGAGATCGAACCTCGCTTTCCCGGCGCCTGGAGGAACATCGTGTTGACAGGAAAGACTGGCGACGATGCTTTCTAACTCCGGACAGTCGGCGGAAGCCCGTTGCACAAGCGAGCAAGTCTCATCGTGGAACTTCTTCTCACGCATTTTCTCTTGCAGTTGAGTGTTCCAATCCGCAAGCCCCGCATGATGACCAGCAATCGCTGCGGCTACAGTTTGTAGTCCGGAATGCAGCGGGGCATTCTGCGTGCCGAGTTTTGCGAGCATGGCTCCATGAATCGCATGTTGGCAATGTCCTCGCCCGGTTTGTAGCATTTGCTGAAAGCAGTCGGTGTACTTCCCGAAGTCATGCAGCAGCCCGGAAACACCCGCAAGAGTTGCAAGGTTGTCGTCGTGCGGGCGGGTGTCTGAAGCCAGTTCGCGAGCCATCCGCGCAACGGTTTTCAAATGAACTGACAAAGGCTGCCATCCATCTCTAGAACCCGAGCCGGGTTGTGAATTAACCGCTGAATGCGCCCAATAAGAAATCGATGGCATTGCTGGTGACCGTATTTCCTTCTCCCAACCGGAGCAAACTTCAATTGGGTTTGAAGAACTCGGAAGCGGATCGGAAGTCGATTGCTTCCGAGTTCAATCCAGGCCTGGGCTGTTCGTGGAACGAGGAATTCTGATTGTAACTCCGCATCTCCTAGACGAGGAACAGATCCGTCCACCGATTTGTTGAGCCGACTCGAATGAAGACGTCGCCCTTTGGATCCGGCCGATTCAAATAAGTGTGGACGACTGGCGCTCGGATTAATATCCACTACCAAGAGCATTCGCCGTGACACCTTGAATATGCCAATCTTGCTCCGATCTTGACCTACACAATGGCATCGCGGACGAGACATGCATTGCGGCGGTAATCCTCTGGTAATCAACAAGATACATTCTATAAGTGTGAGTTCCGCGCACCGAATCGACTAGCTCGGGCTATCCCGTACCCCACAATTCCGAGAATTCGCCCAATGACAAAGTGGGGCCAGTACCAGTGTTCCACCGGCACGCGGATCCGCTGGACCTCGTGGTACTGCTGGTGGGTGGGGGCTGAACTGGAATTAGAGTCGCCTATCAGGGGTCGGTAAACCCCACGAGGAGGTGGTCAGTTCACATCGCCTAACCAAGGCTGGCAGCGGGCGTCTGTTTGACCGCTGCGGCCTGCTCCAGTCCAATGTTTGCCGCCGATCGCCGATTTTTTGCCAAAGTCAATCGCGGACGCCTTGGATACATCACGGCTCAGATTTTAGGCGAACGTGGCAGTGTCATTGGTGAAAATCTGCGCGTCATGGGAAGCCCGCGAAACGGAGACATACGCGAAGCGCGAACCGATGAGTTCTGGGTGAACATCGGAATCCATGTTCACCAAGATGCGCTCTGAGGTAAGCCCCTGCGAGCTGTGCGGGGTCACGGCGTTGCCGTGGTCGAAGTGCCGCAGGACACGAAGGTCGAAGGTAACATTCTCACCAGTGAGACACGCATCCAATCCAGCGTACAAGGAAGACCCGTGATGAGCTTCGTGTTTTAAGCATGGTGAGGGTGCTTCAGAGAGAAAATTGCGGCGTCGCTCCAGCAAGCCACGAGGAACTCGTCACAACAGGTGTGCCGATCCGGCATCAGTCAACCTGACGTTGGACCGCTGAGAGTGTCGCGTCACGTGGCTTGGGCGTGTGCGAAAGGTGCGCCGCAGACCTGAAGACCAATCCACGGGAAGGCGGCGCAGCGCCGGCATGACCGCCGGATTGCCAAGATGTGCCATTATCTGAGGTCAAAAACTTCCGCCCCTTTTTCTACTGCCACTCCAATCCAGACGGCGCTGGATCCTGAGCACCCAACTCAAGTTTCAGCCGGAGAATTCATGTCCGTTGCGCCTAACAAATTCTCCGTTCGCGTACCAATGTGCGGACCGCGGGAACAGCCCCAAGTGCAACCTTCGCAAGCTGGCTGGGGATACTCAGAAAGGAGCGAAATGAATCGCTCAGTAATCAACTTGATCGCTGCAGCCGAGCGAAGTGAGCGCGGCTACGTCGATGTTCCGCCTGGATCGATAAATGGCCAAATCGAGAGCGAGCTGGCAGTATTCGGATATGCGGTCGCATTCAGTGACCGACTATGGATCGGCGGGTACCGTGTTCATACGTCGGAGTCGATAAAATTTGGAAACTACCGACTGCACGTGCCGCCATCAATTTTCACCTGCGCGTCGTCACAATCTGCACATGTCCCCGACGCCCGCGACTTCGATCTGGAAGCTGTCCTTGAAGTGCGCGGAGAGATTTCCGCGAACTGACAATCGTTGCAATCTTGATCGCGGTTAGCTCCTGTCTGCGGCCAGCGAGTGAAGACCGCGAATCATTCGGAGCTTCAGGCCTCACCGTCGCTGAGTTCGCACCGATTCCTGTCCAACCCTTCTGACTGATATCTCTCTTTACTCCGACAACCTCACCCACCGAATGTTCAAAGGAAAGCCATGCCTACTCTTCAGTTCCTCCCCTCGCTTCGTGACAGTGAAACAATTATTTGCCGGCGCTGCAACACACGCCAATTTCCCAGGAATGGCACCTGTGTCAGGTGCCATTGCACGCTTGGGGTTAGTTACCTGAATCTTCAGGTCAGTACTCTGCTCAATCCTCGTACGGTGCATGACGAGAGGCAGCTTGCTCGCTCAATCGGCGTCCTGCTCCAGAGCTTGCGCAAGTGCGGCGGCTTGAGTCAGTCGCAGCTTGCAATGCGGGCCGCAGGTTGCATTGCTCGCACTTACCTGTCCAAAGCGGAATGCGGCCATGTGCTCCTTCCCCTCAGCAAACTCTTGCCGATCGCGAAAGCTTTGGGACTAACAGCAGTGATCCTGCGCTTCGAGACGACCGCGTCGTTCTCTGCTCGTCAATCAAACGACCGCCGCTGAACCAGGCGGCTTTTCCTTCAACATGTGCTCATCAGGAACACCCCAAAGTACTCATTCACCTTTCTGGTATTGGTTTCCCTCCGAAAATCTGAAGAGCGGAAAGGCTCGGCGACAACCGAGCATAGAAAGGAAATTCGAATGAAAACCGACAACGACAACACTCCGGACGAAGAAGGGAGAGGGGAGAGGGACGATCCGACATTTGACTTCTGGAGCGACGAGGGAGCGAGACGGTTCAACGAGGCGTTGGATGAGGGCGGCGCCTATGCGCGAGCTCACGGCCAACTCACCGACGATCTCGAAACTTATATCGAGGAGGAAGAACGTGAATACCTCGATCCGGAGCTACGCGACGAAGAAGAAGAAACACCCTCGCCAGGGGACCTGGAGTTAATCTTCGAGAACAGCTACATCGGGTAGGTCAGCACCGCGATCTCGAGAGCGGGCGGACTCGGACCGGTAGATGCGCACGGTATAGACGCCCGCCTCGAGGGCTCTGGCAGAGGGTAATCCCGCACCTGCAAAGCCGCGGCTTTGTGTGAAAACAACTCAAGGAGAGATTCTATGCAGAACCTGATCTTTCGCTTCACCTATATCTTCCTGCTCAGCACCGTTGCCCTCACAGGATGCGCATCCAAGGGTTCGGAATTCCTCGGCAAGTGGGTCAACACGAATAATCCAAATGACGCCTTTCAAGTCACACGGAACGGTGATGAGTACCTCATTGCCGGCCAGGACCAGAAGGCGCCAGTCGGAGCTGTATATAAGGACGGAACTCTTGAGGTGAAGGGAGCGCTCCTATCCGCGGACCTCACCTACGTCAAGCGGACTGACACTATTCTGACACCGGGATTCTTCGGCCAGGTCGAGTACAAGCGGCAGAAATGAGCGGGCCGGGACAATTTCCGGCACGTCTCGAATTCTCTCCGGCCGAATGCAGCCCTTCCTGCCGCACTAGATTGGATCCCCCGGATTCCGCACTCTTACAGGAGTTCCGATGAACGATCTAGACCTATTCATCGAGTTACCCGTCACCGCACAAGCAGCTGTTCTTTGCTTTATTGCTTCCGTGACCGGCTTGTTCGTGCTGCTTCTTTTGGCGCCCCGGCGGAACTGCTTCTTCTTCCGCTGGCGCCCGGAAACGAGATTCCTTGCTCTGCTAGTCTCGCCGGTGCTGCTCATAATCTGGCCCATCGTGCTCTATGCGTTGTTCCTCAAGTCCCGCGGGATAGGCTCGGACGACCTGGACTTTGACGATGATTGAAACTGTCAAGGGCCGCGCCACCGGAACGCAATGACTGCCGCGGTCAAACTGCCTTGTTCATTAGGTAGCCATTCATAGCCGGTCAAGTGAATGCTGCGCCGCCGACGATTCTCGTCGGAGTTGTTCGATCCTGGGAAATCACTCACATGGATCCTCGGCGATCAAACTCAATGCTCACCGTGACCGCGACGCCCATCGCGGCTTCAACTACCAAATGAAAGCAGGGTATGCCTACAGAAGACGAACTCATCGTCTGGTCCTCAACGCTGGACGGTAAATACACCGTAAAGGTGATCCGGACTGCGCTATACCGCGGCGAACTTTCGATTGCCGATGGAGCCACGGTGCTCCACCGCGAGTCAGTGACTCTCAGTTACGACGCATTGTTTGGTCCAGACATGGATGATGTGGCTTCGTGGCATGAAGCGGCCATCGCCTTCGTCGACAAGCTGCAGGAGTCCTGATCCCGAGTCCCGCGCATCCTCTTCAACCTCGCTGCGGTGCTCAGCACCGCATCTGTAGCCTCACCGAATCAACACCAGGAAGGATCAAGTGACATGACGACAACAAATGAGCAATTAATCCGAGCATACCTTGACGCTGTGGCAGCTTGGAACTTGGATGACGCTTCCGCAGGCAATTTGATCGGAGTAGAAGCTCACTCTGTACGCGAGTGGCACGAAGGGCAATTTCTGGACCCCTCGGAAGAGGTGCTCGCTCGCATGATGATGGTTGCCCAAATCAGGACAGCATTGGATATCTATTGGTCGAAGCCCTTATCGAGTGAGTGGATCAATCGACCAAACGCAGGATATCCGTACCACGGCTTATCGCCCGTAGCTTATATCGCTGAGCATGGTTGGCCTGGCCTGTACTGGGTGCTGCGTCAGGCACAAGCCTGGGCTGTTGGTAACTACTAGGCCGGTTCCGTTGTTCGAGGTTAGGAGATAGCGGATCGCCGCACCATGGTGACAGCTCATCGACAGAGCCCGCTCGGCGGCGGCCTGCAGCTGATGCCGGCCTTGCACTTGGCTGAAATCGACACTTCGATCGTCTGCTGCGCGTCTGCCGAGTGGCTGTACGCTCAATCAACGTGTGCGAAGAAGGTCGAAGGATGCTGGCCAACGGTCTGCCTTCCCCACTGCGCCACCGGAGTCGATCCGATCAGGTTCCAGGCTTGGTGCGCAACAAATCCAAAAAGTCCATCAGGTCGAGAATCTTCCGCAGGTTCTTTGCTCAAGTTGAAGGGCGCTTAGCGGCAATCGCTCTCGACTTCTTTGCAAAGCAACTGTGGAGCTATACAACGAAAGACCCATTACCTGCGTAATGTTAGTTACCGCGATATTTTATTATTTCGCGCCAAGAAACGCTGTAGTATTATCTCGACTTTCCAGTAACAGTTTTTATCGACCCGAAACTATTTAACCAATCACCTAACCTGCATTTCAACCATCAGCACGACGATGCGTAAACCCTGGGCCCCGAACATACAGTACCTCTCTCTCTTATCAGCTAGTCCGATAAGAGCAGCAATACTCAACGATACGTTCTGCTGCCCGCGCAGCGGTGGGAGAAGATGTGTCTCTAACTCGGCTATATCGCACATCCGTTTTCATATTTGCAATTTCTCTTTCTGTCAATTCGGCTGGGGCTTGGCCCCAAAGGCACGCCGTTAAAAAGACGAGGGTGCGCTTTCTTGCCACAAGCACATTGATTCGTAACAGTTGGGGACCGAATGAAGACACCTACTTTGCGGAGCTGCTCTTCCCCAAACAGAATGAAGCCGTTCCGGTGCGCTTGATCGATGCCTATCCCAATGAAGCTCCGCCTCTGTCGCGCGTGGCGCTGACGTCACCAGCGGGAACCATTCTTCGCGTCAAGCGCGATCAGGGATGCGACTTACCGTATTCGCGTTTGCAGCTTCGTTCCGCTCCCGGCGATTCAATGGCGATGCTGCCTGTGAAAATCAGCTATCAACCCAAGTCAGACCATGCGGTTGCTCCCGAAGCCATCTTGCCGTGCTATCGGGTATCAAGGTGATGGCGATTTACGAGGATACGAGAAAGTGTCAAGCGCAGACAGTGACATCTTCTAACGATGTCGAGATACGCCTGTGCAAGGGAAGTGAACTACGGATCGCGATGTGAGTGTGCTGACCAACCCCGATCCTGGCGCTGTCGCAAGAACAATTCCGGCAGTTGAGAACACGAGACCACAGATTGGATGCAAGATGAAGACTACAGTTTTACGGATGAAGAGCGCGAAGAGTGTCATTTACTTGCGTCACGTGATCGCAGTCCTTTGTGTAATTGTTTGCGCGCCTGCGGTTAGTAATGCAGCCCCAGCAGCAACGCCGACTTTTTCACCTGCGGCGGGTACCTACAGCAGTTCACAAACGGTGAGCATTTCGGACTCGACCTCCGGGTCGACGATCTACTATACGACAGACGGGAGCACACCGACTACATCCTCGAACGTATACAGTGGCGCGATCATTGTCAGTTCAACCGAGACGTTGAATGCGATAGCGGTAGCCAGTGGATATACGACAAGTGCGACCGGATCGGCAACATACACCTTTGGTGGAGCATCCGCTCCGGCCTACGTTCAGCAGTGCAATATTTACAGCGTCGACACTACGAGTCTGTCATGTACGCTCAACGGGGTGGGTGCGGGGCATGCGCTATTGATTGGCATCTACGGACCCAGCACACTGACGTCGGTTACCTCATCCTCTGGCACGCCAACGAGTGTAATTTCCAACCAAACAGTAGGCGGTGGAGACGATGTTAGCGCATATATTCTGTCTAATACCGCTTCCGGCGGCATCACGATCACAGCCAATGTAAGCGGTGAACAAAACATGTGGCTTACCGTCGTCGAGTATTCCAACGTAGCGGCTTCCCCGTTAGACGCCAGTGCTAGCGGGGCGAATATGAGCTACGCCTCACACATATCCACAAGTAATTTCACTACTACAGCCGCATCGGACATGTTGTGGTCGCTTTGTTCTGCTCCGTCTGGAAGCTCAATAACCGTTGGCACTTCGCCGATTACCTGGAACCAGGTGGCGATAGCGACTGGTGCAGATAACCCTGTCGTGCTGCTTGAAGACGGCGTGGCTGGCTCGGCGGGAAGTTACTCCGGGCGGTGCACAGTTGACGACTCAGAAACGAACATCATAACTGTTGCGCTCAAGGGGGGCGGCACGCCGGCAGCGGCAACGCCCACTTTCTCGCCCGCGGCGGGGACCTATAGCAGCGCACAGACGGTGACCATTTCGGACTCGACCTCAGGTGCGACGATCTACTATACGACCAACGGGACCACGCCGACGACTTCATCCACACAGTACACCGGGGCGATCACGGTCAGCTCGACGGAGACGTTGGAGGCCATAGCAACGGCGTCTGGATACTCGCAATCTGCAGTCGGGTCGGCCGCGTACACAATTAATTCTTCGGCGGCAGCAACACCGACCTTCTCGCCTGCGGCGGGGACCTACAGCAGCCCACAAACGGTGAGCATATCTGATTCGACGAGCGGGTCGACGATCTACTATACGACCAACGGAACAACGCCGACGACTTCATCTACGCACTACACCGGAGCGATCACGGTCAGCTCGACAGAGACGTTGGAGGCGATAGCCACGGCGTCCGGATACACGCAATCCGCAGTCGGGTCGGCCGCTTACACGATTAATTCCTCTGCAGCAGCTACGCCCAGTTTCTCACCCGCGGCAGGGACCTATAGCAGCGCACAAACGGTGACCATTTCGGACTCGATCTCAGGTGCGACGATCTACTATACGACAGACGGGAGCACACCGACTACATCCTCGAACGTATACAGTGGCGCGATCACTGTCAGTTCAACCGAGACGTTGAATGCGATAGCGGTAGCCAGCGGATATACGACAAGTGCGACTGGGTCAGCTACGTACACCATTGGTGGAGCATCCGCCCCGGCCTACGTTCAGCAATGCAATATTTACAGCAACGACACCACGAGTCTGTCATGTACGCTCAACGGGGTGGGCGCGGGGCATGCGCTATTGATTGGCATCTACGAACCCAGCACACTGACGTCGGTTACCTCATCCTCTGGCATGCCAACGAGTATAATTTCCAACCAAACACTAGGCAGTGGATCCGACGTAAGCGCCTATATTCTGTCTAATACCACTTCCGGAAGCATCACGATCACAGCCAATGTGAGCATTGAACAACACATGTGGCTTACCGTAGTCGAGTATTCCAACGTAGCGGCTTCGCCTTTAGACGCCAGTGCTGGCGGGGCGAGCACGAGCTATGAATCGACAATATCCACAAGCAATTTCACTACCACGGCTGCATCGGACATGCTGTGGTCGCTCTGTTCGGCTCCGTCTGGAAGCCCGATAGCCGTTGGCACTTCGCCGATTACCTGGAATCAGGTGGCGATAGCGACAGGCTCTTATCCCCCGGTCGTGATGGTAGAAGACGGTGTGGCCGGCTCGGCAGGAAGTTACTCCGGGCAGTGCACGGTTGGCGACTCAGATACAAACATCGTTACTGTTGCACTCAAAGGGGGTGGCACACCGGCTGCGGCAACGCCCACTTTCTCGCCCGCGGCGGGGACATACAGCACCGCACAAACAGTGACCATCTCGGACTCGACGAGCGGGTCGACGATCTACTACACGACCAACGGAACAACGCCGACGACTTCATCGACGCAGTACACCGGGGCGATCACGGTCAGTTCGACAGAGACGTTGGAGTCTATAGCCACAGCGTCTGGATACTCGCAATCCGCGGTCGGATCAGCCGCCTATACGATTAATTCCAGCGGAACAATACCGACGCTCAGCGTATCGACCTCCGGCACGCCCTCCACCTACGGCGGATCGGTGACCTTTACGGCCACCATTTCGAGCGGTCCCACTGGAAGCATTACGTTTTACGACAGTGGAGTCTCCGTTGGAAGCGGCACGATCAGCGGTACCACGGCATCCTACACGACGAGTACTCTCGCGGTGGGCACACACACCATCACGGCCGGGTATGCAGGTGGCTCGGGCTACAACGCGGTAACATCCAGTGCAATTACTCAGGTCGTCAACCAAGCCACGCAGACGATCACCTTTGGGACGCTACCCGGGGTAACGTACGGGGTAAGTCCGATCACGCTGGGTGCGACGGCCAGTTCAGGTCTGGCGGTAAGTTATTCGGTGACGGGCCCGGCGACCGTATCAGGGTCTACTCTGACCGTTACGGGAACTGGTTCGGTCACGGTGACAGCGTCTCAGGCTGGCAACAGCAACTACTCGGCGGCAACATCAGTGCAGCGGACGTTTGCCGTGGCTCAGGCAGCGCTGACGGTGACGGCGAATAATGCCTCTCGAGTTTACGGCGCGTCGAACCCAACATTCAGCTACACCATCACGGGGTATGTCAACGGCGATACGTCAAGCGTGGTGTCTGGCACGGCGACAGAGACCACGACGGCGACCACCTCGTCGGCAGTGGGGACCTATCCGATCACATTTGCAACGGAGTCATTGACGGCGACCAACTATACGTTTAGCTATGTGAGCGGTACGCTGACCATTTCTGGTGGGGCGATGCAGACGATCACATTCACGGCACTGTCGTCACCCGTGACTTATGGAGTCTCTCCAATCGCGCTCTCGGCTTCGGCGAGTTCCGGGCTGGCAGTGACGTTCAGTGTGGTTTCAGGACCGGGTACGATCTCCGGCAGCACACTGACCATCACCGGCGCAGGCACTGTTGTGGTAGCTGCCAACCAGGGCGGCAACAGCAATTACGCTGCGGCGACCCAGGTCACGCAATCTGTAGTCGTCAACCAAGCCACGCAGACGATCACCTTTGGAACGCTACCTGGGGTGACCTACGGAGTAAGCCCGATCACGTTGGGAGCGACGGCCAGCTCAGGCCTGACTGTAAGTTATACGGTGACCGGTCCAGCGACGGTGTCGGGCTCAACGCTGACCGTCACGGGAGCAGGTTCGGTGACGGTGACAGCCTCTCAGGCTGGCAACAGCAACTACGCAGCGGCAACATCGGTGCAGCAGTCGTTTACTGTGGCTCAGGCACCGTTGACGGTGACGGCAAATAACGCCTCTCGGGCTTATGGGGCGGCGAACCCGGCCTTCAGCTACACCATCACCGGATATGTCAACGGCGATACATCCGGTGTGGTGTCTGGCACGGCAATGGAGACAACGACGGCGACTACCTCATCGGCACTGGGTACCTATCCAATCACGTTCGCAACGGAGTCGTTGTCGGCGACAAACTATACGTTTAGCTATGTGGGCGGTACGCTGACCGTTTCCGGCGCGGTGGCGACGCTGACTCTGTCAACTTCTGGCACGCCGGTTCTGTACGGTGGATCGGTAACCTTTACGGCAACTCTTTCCATCTCATCTAGCGGTGACACGGTGACGTTCCGCGACGGAAGCACGGCTATCGGTGCGGGCACGATCCAAGGCACGACAGCAACATTTACTCCGGATCCGACTACACCGTTGACAGCTGGCCCCCACACGATCAGCGCCGTGTGGCCAGGAAATGCAGATTACAGCTCAGTCACGTCCAATTCAATCACTCAGACAGTACTGAGCACTTTGAATAACTGTTTGCAGTGAACCCCGAAGCCCATTTCATATTGGGGCACATCGACTGGCTTCTAACGATCTAATCAATGCTGACGCCACGGGCCAGATTACGAAGAAGAACGGGGCTTCTTAAACCGGAACTTAGTTACAGATAACTTGCAACTTGCGTGCACGAATTGCGAAAGGAACTGGAAGATGGCGAAATCGAGCGGCGTGATCTTAAGTCTTTGCCTTGTTGTGGCAGTATCGGCGTCTGGCCAACAAGCCCCTGCGACGCCTGCGGGTGTTCTCACATCGGTGCTGACTACATTGGGTGCTGCGCAGCTCCAAGGATCGACGCTCTCTGGGCTTGCAAATTCCAATGCTGGATCGACCGAGGACAGCGGACCGTTTACAGCAACTTGCTCTGTCAACGGATCGAGCCGCTTGGATCTCCAGCTATCGGCTAATTTAAGAACCGAACAGCGCGACGTAACCAGTGGTGTTCCGTCAGGATATTGGACCGATGGCCAAGGTAACCAGCATTCGATGGCGGGGCACAACCTATTCACACCAGAGTCGTGGTTCTGTCCTGCTGTCGCGATCTCAAGAATCGTGCAAGCGTCGAATATGGATATTCAACTCATTGGCGAAGAATCCAGAAATGGAGCGACGGTCGAGCATTTCCGCGCTGAGTCTATTCCGTCAGGAACCAATGCGGGGAGTGATCTTCTGGTTCATTTGTCACAAGTGGATATTTACATTGACCCAGAGACGCTTCGCCCTGTGGTTCTTACTTTCAACCTTCATCCAGACACGAACGCAAGTGTAGACATCCCCGTCGAGATTAGGTTTTCGGCATACACGCAAGTTGGTCAAGTGTGGACGCCGATGAGCATTAAGCGATATGTGAATGGCGCCTTGGGGCTCGACCTCGAGGTGCAGACGGCCAGTTTCAAGTGAGAATAGTAAGCCGGTGAAGGGAAGATTAGAACCGGTGTTGTATCTTACCGAGTCTTTGGAGTGAGTGCGATGATGGAAACGCGAAAGATTGTTTGGGCGTTTATTGTGGCTTTGGCCGTTCAGCTGGCGCATGGACAGGTGTCAACAGGAACGCCTCAGTTCGGAAGCTTTGCGGGCGGTCCGGACATTATCAACCTCGGCAACCTCAATGCCCATTGGGAATTCCCGGTCTTTCATAAAGCCGGCCGTGGTATCGATGCCAATTACAATATCGAGTACGATACGGCGTTTTGGTATCCAGCAACTGTGAATGGGACTATGGTATGGACACCTAATTTAGGCACAACCACGAGTTACGGATGGCCGGTTATTCAAGGATTTACAAGCTTCGCCGGTCAGGTTAACAATCAAACCACCGAGACAACGGTGACTAACCAATGCAATAGCACGACCGGTCACGTCTTTTCTTACTATTATTGGAGTTTTGTCGATTCGAAAGGGACGTCGCACACCTTCCCAGACCTCAACACGTTTTACACCGATTTCAATTGTCCCACGCAGGGACCTTCGAACAGTGGGACCGTCACCCGGACCAGCAACGACGGGTATACGATTACTGTTCAAACCAGCGCGCCAAATGGAAACGCGGTTTCAATTATTTCGCCAGCGGGAATCAATGTGACGCCAGGCACTCAAGCACAGGCAGGCGGTGTGGAATCCCAAACCGATGTTAATGGCAATTACATCTATTCGAACTCGCAGGGACAGTTGATCGACACGCTGGGTGATGTAGCACTCACTGTTACCGGCATCGCATCCGCCACGCCAGTCGTCTTTTCGTATATGCTGCCGACGGATACATCGAGTGCTAGCGGCCAAGTAAAGCTTCAGTACAAAAGCTATACCGTGCGAACGTCTTTCAACTGTACAACGGCTCAGGGTGGTGCAAACGTTCAGGACGTTGGGCCGATTTCCGTTTCGCTGCCATATGAACTCGATTTACCCGATGGCCGTATATATTCCTTCGGCTATGACGGCGCAGGCAGGCTTACTTCAGTCACTTTGCCGACCGGGGGGAGCATTACCTACCAGTACACCGGCGCAAACAATGGGATCAACTGCGCCGACGGAAGTGTTTTGAAGCTGACGAGGACGGTTAGCGATGGTGTGCCGTCCCATAATCAGACTTGGACTTACAGTCGAACCCCTGGGACTTCGACTTCGACGACGACTGTAACCGCCCCGGCATATAACAATTCTTCGGACCAGACCGTCAGCACGTTTCTGACCGATAGCGTTTCGGCTGCTGCTGCCGAGGCCGAGGTCAATTTCTATGAGATCTCAAGAGCGTCGTACTCGGGTTCGGTGTCCCCGGACAATCTGCTGTCCACTGTCTTAACCTGCTATGAGGCCAGTGATGCGAATTGTTCTCAGACGGTTGGCGACACCGGGTCGACCGTAACCACGCCTATCTCGCGTATAAAACGTACGAGCCAAATGGGGTCGGGCAGTTCGATGCTGTCCTCCGGCTATGTCGACACCTACCTGGCCTACGCACCCTACAACTTGGCATCACATACCGTCTATGATTACGGCGCGGCGGGAAGTAATGCATATTCCTCCACGCCGCTGCAGACAACGACTTACAGCTATCCCACTGGCTATTCTTTGTACAATCCCTCCGAAATTTCTGTCGTTGGCGGGAATGGAGCTACGGTTTCGGACACCAAGTATCTCTACGATCAAACGGTCCCGACCGCAACGAGTAACGTCCCCAATCATAATGCGAACAGCAAGACCTATGGTTATCTTGCTACCACGGTGCAGCAATGGGTGTCTGGAAGCACTTGGCTGACGTCGACCAATACCTATTATGATACGGGAAACCTGAACACGGCGACGGACGTCAACGGAGCTGTGACAACATATTCGTACTCCCTGAGCAATGGCGGCTGCGGTTACTCGTTTCCAATTGGAGTAAGCACCCAGACAGGGAGTCAGACTCTCTCCGCCTCCACTGTGTGGAACTGCACAGGCGGCGTCCAATCGTCCTCGACCGACGTCAATCTTATTCAAACTACATACAGCCAAGGTAGCGATCCGTACTGGCGAACGATGTCGGCAAAGAACAATACAACTCAACAGGTGGTTAACTACACGTATCCGTCCTCTTCTTCGAATACCTCTTCATCGTCCATGTCGTTCAGTAGCAATTTCTCCACCAATACGACCGTCGTCACTTACGACGGACTCGGCCGCCCGGTGCTTCAGCAAACGCAACAGGGTCCCAATTCAACCAACTATGATACGGTTGCAACAGTATACGATTCACGGGGGCGCGCCTACTTCCAATCTCTCCCCTATCCAGACACACTCAGTCAACTTCCCACTTCTACCAATTCCATACCCGGAACGACAACCACCTACGACGCTCTTGGCCGAACCACGAGCGTTACCGATAAAGGCAATGGGGTTGTCACCTACTTGTACAGCCAAAACGACGTTTCGGTCACGGCCGGGCCTGCGCCTGCCACAGAAACCGCCAAGGTACGCAACCTGGAGTACAACGGGGTTGGGTGGCTCACCTCTGTTTGCGAAGTCACAAATGGCACAACCTCCGCGCCGAATGGCACGTGCGCGCAGGCGACCAAGCCTTCCGGATACCTGACAATGTACACCTACGATGGCGCGGGCCGGCTGCTTAGCTCGCAGCAAAATGCGCAATCCCCGGGCAGCACGCAAACCCGGTCTGTTGCCTATGACGGACTTGGCCGCAAGACATCCGAGACCAGCGCCGAAACCGGAACCACCAGCCTTACCTACGATTCACCGGACTCAAGCTGCACAGGCAGCTCTGCCGGCGATCTTGTCGAATCCAAGGACAATGCTGGAAACGTAACCTGCTATGCATACGATTTGCAGCATCGTCTGCTTAGCTCAAGCGTCAGCGGAACCTATGCCACCACTACGCCATCGTCGTATTTTGTGTATGACTCTGCTACCATGGGCACGACATCGATGCGGAATGTGAAAGGCGCTCTCGCCGAGGCGTATACCAAGCTGGGTGGCGTCAAGAAAACCGACGAGTTCTTCAGTTACGTGCCCCAGTCCTCCGGCACGATGGCTGGTGGTGTGCAGATCCAGATGTGGCAGTCAACGCCCAACTCGGGCGGTTACTTCAGCACCCAGGAAACCTACTACCCCAACGGCGCGCTGGGCAGCCGCACGTCGGTGCTGGGCGCAGCCTCT